>Ga0114932_10002727_pt1 | contig 18242 bp, 13 predicted proteins | sample 2SBtaG_2_FD_87286 | JGI IMG/M metagenome (GOLD analysis project Ga0114932, IMG submission 87286) | Deep subsurface microbial communities from Kolumbo volcano to uncover new lineages of life (NeLLi) - 2SBTROV12_ACTIVE470 metaG | ecosystem: Environmental > Aquatic > Marine > Volcanic ... | reverse complement strand
TGTGCATGTTCATCGACACCATCGCAGTCATTTTGTTGACCATTCCCATCTATCAGCCGGTGGTCAACGGATTGGAATTCGACCCGGTCTGGTTTTGGCTGCTGTTCCTGGTGAACATCACTTTGGGCGCCATCACGCCGCCATTCGGATACACACTGTTTGCCTTCAAGGCGGTGGTTCCGGAAATGACCATCAGCGACGTCTACAAGGCGACATGGCCGTTTGTCCTACTGTTCCTGGCAGGCATCGGCGTGATCATCGCGTTCCCCGGACTGGCGACGTGGCTGCCCAGCATCGTGAGCTGACCGGGATTATGAAAATGACCAGCAACAAAACAATGCGACGCGCATCCCAAGGAGGGACGGGCTTATGAGTTGGACTATTGGAGTTGATGTCGGCGGAACGTTCACCGACTTTTTCGCGGCCAACGATGACACGGGCGTCATCCACGTCCACAAAACCTCATCAACGCCGGCCAATCCGGCGGACGCCATCCTGAACGGGCTCACCGACCTGTGCGGCAAGTTCGATATCCCCTTTGACGATATCAACCGCCTGTCACACGGCACCACGGTTGGCACCAATGCGCTTATTCAACGCACCGGCGGGCGTGTTTCCCTGATCACGACGCAAGGTTTCCGCGATCTGCTGGAGATTGGCCGCCAGACGCGGCCGCATATGTATGACCTCTACGCCGACCATCCAAAGGCGCTGGTCGACCGGGAATACAGGTTTGAACTGAATGAACGGGTCGGCCCGGAAGGCGACGTCGTGCGCGACCCGGACGCCGGCGAAATTCAGGCCGTGGTCGAAACCGTCAAGAATTCCGGTTCCGAGGCCTGTGCGGTCGGATTTCTATTCTCCTTCCGGAATTCCGAACACGAAGAACGGGTCGTCGATGCATTGCGTGACCAGGCACCGGAAATCGCCGTTTCCAGGTCGTCCGAGGTACAGCCTGAATTCCGTGAATATGAACGTCTGTCGACGACCGTGTTGAATGCCTACCTGCAGCCGGTGATGGGCGACTACCTGCAGACTCTTGAAGACGGCATTTCAGAGAAAACACCGCAAGCGGTGTTCGGCATCAACCAGTCCAGCGGCGGCCTGATGTCGCCCAAGCGGGCCCGTGAGTTGCCCGTGCGCACGGCACTGTCCGGGCCAGCCGCCGGGGCCGTCGGCGCCGCCCACGTGGCTCGTCAGGCGGACCGGGACAAAATCATTACGCTGGACATGGGCGGCACCAGCGCCGATGTCGCGATGATCCGCGATTTCAAGATTGATCTGACCTATGACCGCGATGTCGCCGGCTTTCCCATCCGCCTGCCCTGCGTCGATGTGGAAACGGTTGGCGCGGGCGGCGGCTCCATCGCCTGGTTTGACCGCGACGGCCTGTTGAAGGCCGGCCCCATCAGCGCCGGCGCCGACCCCGGCCCGGCGTGCTACGGACGTAGCGGCGATCGGCCAACGGTCACCGACGCCAATCTATTGCTTGGCCGGCTGTCCGGCGGATTGCTGGACGGCAGCATGCAGTTGGGTGGGGAATTATCCCGCAAAGCCTACGCGCCATTGGCGGAACAACTGGGGTTCACAGTGGAACGCACGGCCCACGGCGTGCTGGGCATCGTCGTCGCCAACATGGTCCGGACGATCCGCACAATCTCCGTCGAACGTGGCCACGACCCGCGGGAATTCGTACTGATGCCGTTCGGCGGCGCCGGCCCCTTGCATGCCCGTGATGTGGCGGTCAGCCTCGGCATCAAGGAAATGCTGGTGCCGTCGGCGCCGGGGATCGTCTGTGCCCAAGGGCTGTTGGTCTCGGATCTTAAGGAAAATTTCGTCTCCAGCCGCCGCTTTGCCTTGAACGACGCCAGTATCGGCGTGCTCGGCGAGGCGCTCGGCGGGTTGCTCGAACGCGCCGATCAATGGTTTGCCGAATCAAATGCGCCACAGGATGGCCGGCTTTTGGAACTAATTGTCGATGCCCGTTACGTCGGCCAGAATTTCGAACTGGCCGTGCCCATCGCCAGTGGTGCCGTCTTATCACCAGATGACATGCCGACGGCGGCCGGCATGCTCGCGGACTTCTGTGCGGCGCACGAAATGGCCTACGGTTATGCCAGCAAGGAAGACCCGGTCGAGATCGTCAATATTCGCCTGGCGGCCAGCGCCCGCCTGTACCGGCAGGCGGATGCGCCACCGGTGAGTGGCATGCCCCCGAACCCCGAACCGCGGGAACGGCGCGACGTCTATTTCGAAGCTGAGGCCCCGGCCGATACGGCGGTCTATGACCGCGCCAAATTCGTGCCGGGCCAAACGATCTTCGGGCCCGCGATCATCGAACAGTTGGATACGACGACGCCCCTGTATCCGGGCGACCGCGCCGACATCACGGCCGACGGGCACCTGCTGATAAAAATCAATGTGCAAGGAGGAAACGGATCATGAGCCCGGAAACAGCCAAATTGGATCCGATCAGCCTTGAGATCATTGCCAACGGACTGCGTTCCATCGCCGATGAATGTTTCGCCGCCCTGATGCGTTCGGCCTATTCGACCAACATCAAGGAACGCCGCGATCATTCCGTCGCCATCGTCGATCGGCTGGGCCGGCTGGTGATGCAAGCCACGGACACCCTGCCCATCCACATCGGCTCCATGGGCGGCCTGATGAAATGCGTGCTGGAGAAATACGGCAACGACATCCAGGAAGGTGACATCTTTGTCGCCAATGACCCGCACACGGCCGGCGGGTCGCATTTGCCGGACATCAACTACGCCATGCCAGTGTTCGTCGACGGCCACATTGCCGCTTTCGTCTGCAATATCGCCCACCACGCCGACGTCGGCGGCATGGTGCCGGGATCCATGGCCGGCGGTATGTCCGAGATTTATCAAGAGGGCTTGCGGATACCCGTCGTCAAACTGTTCCGCGGTGGCGAACTGCAGCCCGATCTCATGGATTTGATTCTCTTGAACGTCAGGGCTGAGGAAGAACGGCGTGGAGATCACAACGCCCAGATTGCTGCTTGCAGGCTTGGCACGCGGCGGTTCCAGGAGGTTGTCGAGGTGCACGGCTTGGCGAACATTTTGACCGCTTTCGACGAGATCATCGACCGCACCAACCAACGCATGCGGAACGCCATCGCCGAAATTCCCGACGGTACCTACCAATTCGAAGACGTCATGGATGGCGATGGAATGGGCACCTTGGATATTCCTATCAAAGTGAGAATCACCGTCGCCGGTGACAGAATCCACTGTGATTTTGCCGGCACCAGTCCGCAGGTGGCGGGCAACATCAACACGACCATGAACGCCATTCAGGCCAGCGTCTGCTATGCCCTTATCGCAGTGCTGGATTCCGACGTGCCTAGCAACCAAGGGGTCTTGGATGCGGTCGACATTGAGGCTGAACCGGGATCGCTACTGAGTTCGGTGTTCCCGGCTCCCGTCGCGGCGCGTGCTCATTCTTGCCAACGCACCATAGATGTGGTGCTCGGTGCTCTCTCCCAGGCGCTGCCCGACAAGGTGATCGCCGCCGCAAACGGCGCCAATACGACAGCCGTGTTTGCCGGCGTCGATCCCCGGAATGATAAGCCCTACGTCTATCTGGAGACCCTCGGCGGCGGCATGGGTGCGCGTCCCAGCAAGGACGGCAAGGACGGCGTCCAAGTGCACATCACCAACACCTCAAACCTGCCGGTGGAAGCGATCGAACAGGAATATCCCTTGCGGGTCGAGGAATACAGCCTGGTTGAGGATTCCGGCGGGGCCGGAAAATTCCGCGGCGGCATGGGGCTGCGCCGCGTCGTCACGCCGGTCGGCCACGATTGCGTCTTCAACGGTGCCGGCGAGCGCTTCACTCATCAACCCTGGGGGTTGTTCGGCGGCGCCGATGGGGGATCGGGAAGGTTTCTGATCCGCGACGCGGATGGAGAGCGGCGCCTCGACAATAAACCCAATCGAGTGCCTGTCGAAACTGACACCCGGATTGTCATCGAGACGCCGGGCGCCGGCGGCTATGGGGCGCCCCAAGATAGATCACCCGACGCCGTCCAAACCGATCAACAAAGTGGCAAATTCTCCGCCGCATACATCGAACAGCACTACGCCAGTGCGCAGAACGAAAGGTAATCCAATGCGTGTTTACTCCATGGTACGGCCGAAGCGGCTGGAAGATTTCCCGGAAGCCATTCAACGCGCCGAGAGATTGGGTTACGACGGTGTCACCTTGCTGGAGCTTACCGTCCCGCCGACGTTGTCGGCCGTCGCTGGTGCCCTGTCGACGACGAAGATTGATCTGCTGACCGGCGTGTATGTGGCGTTTCCGCGCAGCCCCATGGCCACGGCCTATGACGCCTGGTCAATTCAGTCCTTGTCACAAGGCCGCTTCCAACTGGGCATCGGCAGCCAGATCAAGGCGCATCTGACCCGCCGGTTCGGCACGGAATATCTGCCGCCGGTGAAACGCATGCGCGAATACGTCGAGGCCATGCATGCCATCTGGGATTGCTGGCAGAACGGCACCCGGCTTGATTACGAAGGCGAGATATACAAGCACAACCTGATGATCCCCTACTATGATCCGGGTCCGCTTGAGGTAAAACGCCCGCCGGTTTACATCGCCGCCATCAACAAGCTCATGTGCCAGCTATGCGGCAAGGTCGCCGACGGCCACCTGCCCGGCGATCCCATTACCTACAAATGGCATGAGGAAGTGATGCTGCCGAACCTGGAAATCGGCGCGAAAAAGGCCGGCCGTTCCCTGAAAGACCTGGATCTTGGCAGTTATGGATTCATTGGCTGTTCCAACACGGATGAAGGCCTGGAACGTATGCGCAAGGGCCTCAAGGAACGCGTCGCCCTATACGCATCGACCCCCGAATACGAAAAGATGCTCGATATGCATGGCTGGGACGTCAACCTGTCGGATTTCATCGAGTTGTCCCGCCAGGACCGCTGGGAGGACATGGGTAAGTTGGTCAGCGATGACATGCTGGACGCCTATTCCCTGGTCGAGCGGCCCGAGGACCTTCCCGGCAAAATCAAGCAGCGTTACGACAGCCACATCGGCCGCCTGCAGCTTGACGAAGAATGGTTCGACGGCCTGTCCGATGACGATATCGCCAAGCTCGTAAAGGCGATCAAGGAAATCTAGGGAGGGGCCGATGACGGAACAGCCGCAACTCGTCGATCCCGCCAGCGGCCGCGACCTGGCCGCCGAGGAATGGGAACGGCTGGGCGCCCGTGATCCCAATGCCTTGGCCGTCGCTGAGCCCGAGCGCGAGATCTCTGTCGGCGAACTGATGGGATCGGCCCGGGCTCGAGCCGGTGAGTTGATTGCCCAGGGTGTCAGCCCCGACAGTTGCGTCATCGTCGCCAGGCCGAACGTCATTGAGTTCGTCGTCGATTACCTGGCCGTTCGCTTATGCGGCGCGTTCCTCATCAACCTGCCTTGGAACGCCGGAACCAGCATTCCCGAACTGGCCGAGATACTCGACGCAAGCTGCGTCATAATCACCGAAGAACTGGTCGGCGATGACCCCCTGTTCGATCAATTGGGAGAGCGCCGTTTCCGGGCCGTTGAGGGCGCCCCCTTAGGTCCGGAAAAACCGATTGCCAAGGCCGCAGATGAGCTGGCTTGGATGGCCTGCACGTCGGGGACCACCGGCACACCGAAGGCCGCCATGCACACGGCCGCCACCTGGCACCGCCAGACCGAGGTCTTTGTCGAGCATTTCGAACTGACCGCCGACGACCCCATATTCGTCAGCTCGCCGGTCGGGCATGCGGTGGCGCTGTTGTTCGGCGTCTGCATGGCACTGCAGACCAGCGCCCCCATGGTGCTGATCCCGCGTTGGCGGATCGACGTCGCCGCCGATCTGGTGTCGCGTTACAAATGTGCCTTTACGGTGGCGCCCACGCCGTTCCTGATTGACGTGGTGACACATGCCGAAACCCACGGCAACGCCGCATGGAAATCCCTCAAATTCTTCCCGTCCGCGGGTGCGCCCGTGCCCCGCGCACTGGTGCGTCGTGCCCTGGATGCCCTGCCGGACTGTCAGGTCTGGTCTTATTTCGGCACCTCGGAAGCCGGTGCAGTGACCGCGGTGCCGTTGGACGCCGACCTGGAGACCCGCCTGGATACAGAGGGAAAAGCGTTGCCCGGCATGGAGACACGCGTCGTCGATGGCGAATTGGAACTGCGCGGTCTTCAGCTGATGAGCAAGTACTGGACCGGCGACCCGGACGGCCGCATGAAGGCGGATGGTTGGTACGCCACCGGCGACGCGGCCATACAACGTGCAGACGGCTATATCCGCATGATTGGCAGGGCCCGCGACATCATTCTTCGCGGCGGCGAGAACATTTCGCCGCTGGAGATCGAGAACGCACTGCTTGGCCATCCGTCGGTGGAAGACGTGGCGATCATCCCCTATCCCGATGACCGATTGGGTTCGCGTCTGGCCGCGGTGATCGTGCCGACGGCACCGATAGACCTCGACGATCTTCGTTCCTATTGCGACGGCGTCGGCTTGGCGAAGGCGAAATGGCCTGAATATCTGACCGAGATCGATTCAATTCCATTGTCGGTGATCGGCAAGGTGCGCCGTGATCAGTTGGAAGAAATGGTCGTCGAGCGGCGGCAACGTGACGGTCTGGACTAAGCAATTTCAGAGATACCAAGGAGAGTACGGTGGATAGTATTCAAGTAGGGTTTCATGTGGACGGCGACGTCTGGACACCGAACCAACTAGCGTTCGTGGAGGCGCAGGGTTTCGACATTCTGACGACGGGCGAACACATGGTGTTTTTCCGGCCGATCTTGGATGTCGTGACGGTTTTGGCGCACGCGGCGGCGTCAACGAAAACCATCAAACTGGCACCATCGACGATCATTTTGCCGCTTCGCCATCCAACGATCATGGCCAAGGAGCTCAGTTCTCTTGATCAACTCTCGAACGGTCGCCTGATTGCTTCTATCGGCATCGGCGGCGATTATCCGCGTGAGTTTCAAGCCTGCGGCGTTTCCATGAAGGAGCGCGGTGTTCGTGCCAATGAGGGCATTGAGATCATGCGCAAGTACTGGTCTGGTGAACGCTTCGACTATGAAGGCAAAATCTTTCAGTTGGAGGACGTCGATATGATGCCGACGCCAATCCAGGAAGGGGGGCCGCCGATTTGGGTTTGCGGGCGTAGCGATCCCGCCATGAAACGTGCCGCGCGGCTGGGTGATGGCTGGCAGCCTTACATGTACACGGCCGAGCAACTCCGCGAATCGGTCGGCAAGGTCCATGATTTTGCCGGCCAAGCTGACAGGGAACTGCCGGAGGATTTCGCATTCACCAGCTTCATGTATGTGAGCATGGCAGAATCTGCGGAGGAGGGGCGCGATAAAGCCATTGAACAGCTTAGTTACCGCTTCAACATGCCGTTTGAAAAGATCGTCGATAAGTATTGTGCCTATGGTACGTCGGACCAGATTGTTGAATCACTTTCGGCCTACGTGGCCGCTGGCGCCAACAATGTCATAGTCGGAATGGTCATGCCCGAGGAAGAGCGCCTGGATTACGTCGAACGCTTCGCCACCGATATCTTGCCGGAACTAAAGAACCTGAAAAAGGCTTGAGCGGAGAAACACGGTATGGGTAAGCAACTGAGCGTCGCCGATATGCAGGCCTTGATGGAGCCGTCGCCTTTTCACAAGCTGTTCCGTCCTGAAGTCCTTGGCATTGACTACGAGGCCATGCAATTGGATGTGAAGTTCAACATGTGCGACCAGTTCGAACGCCAACCCGGCACCGACCAGTGGCACGGTGGAACGGTTTCCGCCATCATCGATATCGCGGGCTGTTACGCGCTGGCACTGATTGCCGCCGAACCCCTGCCGACCATTAATTTTCGTACCGACTACCTGCGGCCCGCCGTGTCGACGGATTTGACGACCGTAGCAACAGTCCGCAAGGCCGGCCGGCGGGTCGGCGTCGTCGACGTTGATGTTTATGATGATGCGAAGCGGCTGTCAGCCGTTGGTCGGGCGTGTTATGCGATTTAGGCCCACCATATAACCAAGATTGGAGTTTTGAAGATGCCAGATAGAAACAGCGGCGGCACAATCGCCATTATCGGCGGCACCGGGGCGCTTGGCTCAGGTTTGGCCATGCGCTGGGCCAAAGCCGGTCATCAGGTCATCATCGGATCGCGGGACGGCGACCGGGCGGCGGTGACGGCCGGGGAATTTTCTGAGAAAGCGGGAGCCACGATCAACGGCATGGAAAATGCCGCTGCTGCGGCGGCGGCCGACATCATCGCCTTGACGGTTCCTTACGCCAATCACCAACCCAATCTGGAGACCATCCGCCCGCACGCGGCTGGCAAAATCGTCATCGATATCACGGTACCGTTGGTGCCGCCGAAGGTTCGTACCGTGCAGTTGCCGGCGGAGGGATCGGCAGCCAAGGCGGCACAATTGTTTTTGGGTGACGACGTGCGCGTCGTCTCGGCGTTTCAGAACGTCGCCGCCGCCCATTTGGCGGACCTGGACCACGGCATTGATTGCGACGTCTTGGTCTGCGGCAACGACCGCGAGTCACGCCAGACGGTGATCGATTTGGCCGCCGACGCTGGCATGAAGGCCTGGCACGCGGGGCGTATCGATAATTCGGCAGTGGCCGAGGCGTTTACATCGGCGCTGATCTTCATCAACGGTCACTACAAGATTGACGGGGCCGGCATCCGCATTAGCGGCGAACCTGGCAGTGCCACTTGAGGACAGCTCAAAAAGGTAAGGACGCAGGGGTATGATTTGTTGCGCCAAATGACAGATATTATCATTCCCATTAAAGCGCTGTCGTCCGCCAAGAGCCGTCTTTCCGGAGCCTTGAGCGCATCCGATCGATGCAACTTGGTGATGGCCATGTTGGAGGACCTGCTGGCGGTTGTGAGTACGTTTGACCGTGGCCGGATATGGATCGTGGCCAGCGATGATGCGGTGTTTGATTTGGGGGCCCGGTTCGGGGCTCACGAAATTCGAGAACCCGAAATACGTGGCTACAACGCCGCCGTGGTGCTGGGGTTCAACGCGGTGCCGGAGGGCCGGGGGATCGCCGTTCTGCCAGGCGATGTTCCGCTTGCGACGTATGGGGAAATTGCCGCACTGCTTGCTCCGACGGATCCGCGGCCGACTATTCGCCTGGCGGCGGCCCATGACCGCCTGGGCACCAATGGTTTATTTCTGTCCGACAAAGACCTGCTGTCTCCCATGTTCGGGACCAACAGTCTTGCAGGTTATGTCGGCGTCGCGCGGGCACTTGATGTCGAAACCACCGTGCTTCACGCGCCGTACCTTGCCCAAGACATCGACACGCCGGCCGATTTGCGCGCGCTGTCGATGCTTGAGCCCGGCGGCGCAACCGGAAAGTTTCTCAACAGTTTGCAGATGGCGGCCGACTGTCGCGTCTGTGCAATGGGGGCCGCATGAATTATCACGGCACCTATGAGCACTCATTGCCCGACGGGGTGCCGGATGCCGAAGCGTTTGCACTGTTGGATCAACCGCAAGAGACCTTGCACACCCGTGCCGCCAAGTTGAGGAATGCCGGGCACGGGCGCCTGATCAGCTATTCCCGCAAGGTGTTTATACCGCTCACCCAGCTTTGCCGCGATGTCTGTCACTATTGCACATTTGCGAAAGCCCCCAGGCAACTGGCGGCCCCTTATTTGAGCATTGCCCAAGTGCTGGATATTGCCCGGGCGGGAAAAGCGGCCGGCTGCAAGGAGGCGCTGTTCACCCTGGGGGACAAGCCGGAACTGCGCTATGAAGCGGCACAAGACGCTCTGGATGAGCTCGGTTACACCACCACGGTTGACTATCTTGAAGCTGCCGCTGGCGCCGTATTCGAAGAGACCGGGTTGCTGCCGCACCTCAATCCAGGGGTCTTGCGCGTGGATGAAATTGCGCGCCTGAGGAAGGTCTCCGTCTCCATGGGATTGATGCTGGAATCGGTATCGTCGCGCCTTTTCGAACACGGTGGATGCCATCATGGGTCGCCGGACAAAGATCCGGCCGCGCGGCTTGAAATGATCGCAGAAGCAGGCCGCCGACGGGTTCCCTTTACCACCGGCATTCTGATCGGCATTGGCGAATCCCGCCGCGAACGCATCAAAAGCATGCTGGCCATTCGCGAATTGCATGAGCGTTATGAGCACATTCAAGAAATCATCATCCAGAATTTCCGGGCCAAACCGGGCACCCGCATGGCCGATGCACCGGAACCCACGCCGCGCGAACTGCAATGGACGATTGCTGTTGCGAGAATCATTTTCGGCGCCGACATGAGCATTCAAGCGCCGCCTAATCTTTCCGAAGGCTACGCACCGGCGCTGATTGCAGCGGGGATCAATGATTGGGGCGGCGTCTCCCCGGTGACCATCGATCATGTCAACCCGGAAGCGCCCTGGCCGCACCTTGATGAATTGGGCGGGGAAACGACGGGCGCCGGAAAAATACTGGTCGAACGATTGGCCATCTATCCAAGATACGTTCGCCAACGCGGCCACTGGCTGGATGAGCGATTTCGGGCCCCCGTTCAGCGGAGTGTCGACGGCGATGGTTTGGCGCGGATCAACATCTGGGCGCCGGGGACGACCGAGCATGCAATTCCGAACCTGACATCTGCCCCGGCTTATGTAGGCAATGTCGAACTCGACCGCATTTTGCGCAAGGCTGACCAGGGCGGGGACTTGGATGCTGCCGAGGTTTTTCGGTTATTGGCGGCCCGCGACGGCGAGGTCGATGAGGTTGCCATGGCGGCGGACGCGTTGCGGCAAAGGGTATGTGGTGACACCGTCAGTTACGTGGTCACCCGCAACATCAACTACACCAATATCTGCTATTTCAAATGCCGGTTCTGCGCTTTTTCCAAGGGCAAGACGCACGAACATCTGCGCGGCCGTCCCTACGATTTGGAACTCGACGAGATTGTCGGCCGGGCGCGTGAAGCCTGGGACCGGGGCGCCGTCGAAGTGTGCCTTCAAGGCGGCATCCACCCGGACTATACGGGCCATACCTATCTGGACATAGTGCGCGCCATAAAGGCGGAGCTCCCCGAAATACATGTCCATGCGTTTTCGCCTTTGGAAATTCAACAAGGGGCGCAAACGTTTGGAATTTCCATCAGCGAGTTCCTTAGCCAGTTAATGGAAGCCGGCCTGGGAAGTTTGCCGGGCACGGCGGCGGAAATTTTGGACGACGAGGTTCGCCGTGAACTCTGTCCTGATAAACTGTCCACGGCGCAGTGGTTCGATGTCGTTGGCGCGGCCCACCGGTTGGGATTGAAGACCACGGCGACCATTATGTTTGGTCACATCGAACAGCCCATCCATTGGGTGCGCCACCTGTTGCGGCTGCGCGACCATCAGAAGCTGACCGGTGGATTTACGGAACTGGTGCCATTGCCCTTCGTGCACATGGAATCGCCCATATACCTGAAGGGTGAATCCCGTCCGGGGCCGACGTGGCGGGAATCGTTGCTGATGCACGCCGTCGCTCGGCTTGCTCTCACTCCACACATCATCAATATCCAGACGTCTTGGGTCAAACTTGGGCCAGACGGCGCGGCTGCCTGTCTTGAGGCCGGCGCAAACGATTTAGGCGGAACCTTGATGAACGAGAGTATTACTCGGGCAGCGGGCGCCGGCCACGGTCAGGAAATGACGCCCGAGCGAATGGAGTCTATCGCGTACAAGCTTGGCCGCCCGGTTCAGCAACGAACAACGCTTTATGGTGACGCGCCGTCCGATCGCCATCGTGCATCTTTCACGGCGCCTCCGTCTGTTTGATTCTAATCGGTGACGCCAACATCCCCAATGGGAACGCAACGTTCACATCTTTCAGTCACGGCCCAGGTTTCACCCGGCCACAATATGTCAATCTTCTGATAGACTGGACGTCACCGGCGCCGCATGTTCTTTTCCGTCTCGATGAAACGACGGACTTCGGGACGTGGCATGAAGGAGCAGGTGCAAACATGGTCAAACATCAGAAGTTTCGGAAACTGCTTGTCGCCAATCGCAGCGAGATCGCCATCCGGGTAATGCGGGCGGCGACGGAACTTGGTATTCAGACGGTCGGCATTTATGCCGCGGAAGACAAATTAGCATTGCATCGGTTCAAGGCGGACGAAAGCTACTTGGTGGGCGCTGGCCTCGGCCCCATTGAGGCCTATTTGGCGATAGACGATATTCTTCGCGTCGCCAAAGACGTCGGGGCCGACGCTGTCCATCCAGGATACGGGTTCTTGTCAGAGAATCCGGCGTTTGCGGAGGCCTGTGCCGAAGCCGAAATAATATTCGTCGGACCCTCGCCGGATGTCATGAGGGCGTTAGGAAACAAGGTGTCGGCCCGGCAGATGGCGGAGTCCGCCGAAGTCCCAGTAATGCCGGCGACCGGCCCGCTTCCAGACGATATCGGTTCAATCTCATCTATGGCCGAGGATGTCGGTTATCCGATGATGCTGAAGGCCAGTTGGGGCGGTGGCGGCCGTGGCATGCGGGTGATCGAAGACGCGTCACAGTTAGAGTCTCAGGTCGATGCCGGCCGACGCGAAGCACAGGCGGCATTCGGCAACGGCGAAGTGTATCTTGAGAAACTAGTCCGCCGGGCTCGCCATGTGGAAGTGCAAATTCTCGGCGACCATCATGGCAACTTGGTACACTTGTTCGAGCGTGATTGCTCGGTCCAACGCCGCAACCAGAAAGTCGTCGAACGGGCCCCCGCACCCTACCTGGACGATGAGGCTCGAAATTCCATATGCGATGCCGCCTTAAAACTTTCCCGCAGGGCCAAATACATCAATGCGGGTACTGTTGAATTCCTGATGGATTCAGAAACGGGGGCGTTTTTCTTTATTGAAGTCAATCCGCGTGTCCAGGTCGAACATACCGTGACCGAGGAAATAACCGGTATCGACATCGTCAAAGCGCAGATCATGATCGCCCAAGGTGCCGTCATCGGCGCTGGCGAAGGCGCCTTCGTCCCCAAGCAGTCGGATATCCGGATCAGCGGGCACGCCCTGCAGTGCCGGGTGACCACGGAAGATCCGGAATCCAATTTCATCCCCGACTATGGTCGGATTACGGCCTACCGTGGTGCCAACGGTTTCGGTATTCGCCTGGACGGCGGCACGGCCTATTCCGGCGCTGTGATCACGCGGTTTTACGATTCCTTGTTGGAAAAAGTCACGGCATGGGCGCCGACTGCCGATGCCGCTGTCAGGCGCATGGATCGGGCACTTCGGGAATTTCGTATAAGGGGCGTGGCGACCAACCTGGCGTTTCTCGAAAACGTTATCAATCACCCTGATTTTGCCAGCGGTTCGATTACCACCCGGTTTATTGATACGACGCCCGAATTGTTTAAGTTTCCGAGGCGGCGCGATCGGGCGACCCGATTGTTGCGGTTTATCGCCGACGTGAGCGTCAACGGGAACCCGGAAGTCGCCGCCCGGCCCAAACCGCCGGAACACGCTCACGCGCCGATCCTCCCCAGAGGGCTGCCTGACCGGCGCCCCGACGGGACCAAACAGTTATTAGATCAGTTGGGCCCGGAGGGGTTTCGGGACTGGATGCTCAGCCAACAGCGTCTCCTGATCACCGATACGACCATGCGCGACGCCCACCAGTCGCTTTTGGCGACGCGCATGCGTTCTTATGACATCGTCAATGTCGCGGACGCGTATTCACGCGGATTGCCGGAGATGTTCTCCCTGGAATGCTGGGGTGGTGCGACCTTCGATGTGGCCATGCGGTTTCTCGAGGAAGATCCGTGGGAACGTTTGCGCGATATTCGCGAGCAAACCCCCAACATCATGCTGCAGATGCTTTTTAGGGCATCGAATGCCGTCGGTTATACCAGCTATCCCGACAACGCCGTGACCTACTTCGTTGATCGTGCCGCCGACGCGGGCATCGATCTCTTCCGAATTTTTGATTCACTGAATTTGATCGACAACATGAAAGTCGCCATGGATGCGGTCTTGGAGACCGGCCGGCTCTGTGAGGCGGCCATATGTTACACGGGCGACCTGTTTGACCCGGCGCGGTCAAAGTACGACCTCGACTATTACGTGGACCTAGCGCGGGAATTGAAGTCGGCGGGCGCACATATTCTGGCGATCAAGGACATGGCGGGCGTTTGCCGGCCGCGGGCGATCCGTACATTGGTTGAAAGTTTGAAGGCCGAGACGGGGCTTCCTATACATTTCCATACCCATGACACCAGTGGAACCGCGTCGGCCAGCATTTTAGCAGCTGCGGAAGCCGGCGCTGATGCCGTTGATGCAGCCATGGATTCTCTTTCGGGTCTGACCTCACAACCCAACCTGGGGTCGCTGATATTGGCGCTGGGTGATACGGATCGGGATACGGGGCTGGACGCTGGCCGGATTCGGGGTTTTTCGGACTACTGGGAAGCGGTTCGCGTTCAATACGCGGCCTTTGAAAGCGATATACGGGCGGGTGCCTCTGAAGTCTATCTTCATGAAATGCCTGGCGGCCAGTTTACCAACCTGAAAGAGCAAGCGAGGGCGCTTGGCCTTGCTGAGCGGTGGCATGAAGTGGCGAAAACGTATGCCGACGTTAATCAGATGCTGGGCGATATTATCAAAGTTACGCCAAGCTCAAAAGTCGTCGGCGACATGGCGCTGTATATGGTGTCGAGCGGGTTGACGAACGCTGACGTCCTTGATCCGGACCGTGAAATCGCATTTCCGGAATCCATGGTGTCGATGTTGCGTGGCGATATAGGCCATCCTCCCGGCGGATGGCCGCAGGAACTTCAAAGAAAGGTTTTGAAGGGGGCAGCCCCGATAACCGGCAGGCCTGGAGATTTTCTTAAGCCGGTGGATTTTGCAGCCGAGCGTTTGGCTGCTGAAAAAACCGCCGGGAGACGTATCTCCGATGACGAACTGGCATCACATCTCATGTATCCGGATGTCTTCGCCACTTATGCCGAGAAGCGGCGCCGGCACAGCCGGGTCGATGTCCTGCCGACGCCGGTGTTTTTCTACGGCATGAAACCCGATGAGGAATTGGCCGTCACCATCGATGCCGGCAAGACTTTGGTCGTCCGCATGCTGACCATCGGTGAGGCCGACGAGGCCGGCGAGCGTGAGGTTTTTTTCGAACTCAATGGCCAGCCCCGCGTCGTCCGCGTTGTCGACCGAAGCGTCTCCGGAAATGTGCCGGCCAATGAGGTTGCCGATCCGGAAAATCCGGGACATGTTCCCGCGCCGATGCCGGGTGTTATTTCAACGATTGCGGTAACGGTCGGCCAAGACGTCATCGCCGGTGATGTGTTGATGACGCTGGAAGCCATGAAAATGGAGACCGCCGTGACCGCGCCGATACCTGGAACAATCAACCGCGTCGTTGCGAGTATCGGGCATCAAGTCGAGGCGAAGGACCTGCTAATTGAATTGGTTTCTGGTGACTGACGAAAAGGTCAGCGCCATTTATTGCCTTCGACTATCTGCGATCCATATGTTTTGATCCCGGCGTTGCGGTTGACATAGAATGAACTGAAGCGAAATAGCCGCGAACAGATTACCGGCAGGCCGATGATATCGCTGTCCTCGCGCGTCACCTGAGTGCTAAGCTTGGCGAAAGAAAGCTCGGCAAGATCAAACTCGCGGTTCGCGGTAAATCGCGCGAAACATTCATGATGACCGAGATTGAGCCAATTCAGATCGATCCCTTCGGCCTTGACCTCGCCCTGCCTGAAGTCCCGGAAATGATCGTAATCCGTTGTCGCAATTGAAAGCTGAAGCTTTGTCATCGTTGTTACCCACCCACCGAAATCGATGCTTGGGGGGATAATAACCGAAATTACCGTCGTGTCATTTTCCATCCTGCGCAGTACGTGTCAGCATGACTACTGTAGTTAGTTTCCGGCCTATTGGTTAGTCTAGGTTCAAGTGGCAACGTCACATTAACGGTCGCCGTTGGACTCATGATAGGTTTTTAAGATGAATATCATCTCAGGCCGCCGCCATCAGTTTCCATCGATCATGATCGAGCTCGCAGTCTGGCTCTAGAGCGTGTCGCATTTAATCGGCCTCATACCCTGCCGCGATGAAGTAGTTTTGGCATTCCTCTTCGGAGAAGATGTCGCAAACGTCTCCGGCGGCTTTCCAAAGCTCGTCATATGTTCGCGCCGCCGCCTTTCGGATCAGCGCCTTGAGCTTCGAGAAGGCCATCTCGATGGGATTGAGATCGGGGCTGTAGGGCGGCAGGAACAGGAACCAGGCGCCGAGCGATTTCAAGAGCTTTGCAGCGTCGGCGCTTTTATGGCTCGGCAGATTGTCGAGGATCACCACGTCGCCCTTGTTCAGGGTCGGGGCGAGTTGGGTTTCGACGTAGCTCTCGAAGAGTTTGCGGTTCATCGCCCGATCGATCACCCAGGGCGCCGTCAGTCCATCAAGGCGAAGTGCCGCGATGAAGGTCTGGGTGTTCCAGTGTCCGAACGGTGCATGATCGACCAACCTGTCCCCGACCGGTGCCCAGCCGGTGGTTTTCACCATCTTGGTATTGAGCGAGGTCTCGTCGATGAAGACCAGGCGTTCCAGGGCCGTGGCCATGAAGGGCTGGCGCCGGGCGATCCACACACGGCGCGCCCGCGCCACGTCAGGCCGGCGCTGTTCGACGGCGAGCAGGGTTTTTTTATGGCTGAGCCCGAGGCGATGCAGCCAGTAACCGACCGACGCGCGGTGAACCGCAACACCGTGAACCTGCTCCAGTTCGAGGCGCAGCGCGTCCAGCGTCAGATCGCCCTGTGCGGCCAGACGCCGGCGCACCCAGCCGTCCAATCCAAGCAATTTGCCGGAACGTCCACAATGGCCTTGCGGCTTCGCCTCAAGACCGCCCGTCTCGCGGCGCAGCTTGATCATGTCGTTGACGAACCTTGGCGAAACACGGTAATGCCGCGCCGCCTCGCGATGGCTGTTCCCTTCATCAACAAACGCAACAACACGTTCGCGCAACTCTATAGGATGTGGTTTACCCATCAATGACCCCCAATATCTGCTTCCATCCATAGGGAATCACAAATTAAGTCAGATGGGAATCATGAATCTGATTAAAGGCGACACGCTCTAGCGGGTCTTATTGTCGTTGAATGTCGCCGGGGCGCCTTATTGGTGCTGCCAGTCCGTCAGCGCGATGTCAGCAGCCGGCGTTTGCGCAGCGCTTCCTCCAGGACATCTTCCTCTTTTTCGAGATCGGTCTCCAGGCGCTTGATTCGCTTGTTGAGGTTTTCGATTCGCGCCAGGCGTTTGCGGCGTTCCTTGGAATTGCGACGGTTGTTCCACTTGCGAACCCGCCAATGACCGGCGACGAACAGCAACACACCGCCGGCGACGGCACAGACGATCCCGGCGGCCAGGTGGCCGACGTCATGGAAGCTGACGGCCGTCCCCCAGAACCCGATGGTGATCATGGCGGCGGCGGCGATGAACAGGACGCGGCGCGAGTTGATCTCATCGTGGTCCTGGGAGTTCTCCGCCTCGGCGACGGCGATGGCAATCTCCGTGCGCGCCATGGCCTGCCATTTCTTGAAGGACATGCCCTCATCAATGGTCCGCCCGTCACGGATAAACTGCTCCAGGCGCATGATCACATATTCCGCCCGCTCATCGGGGGTCGGATGTTCGCTCAGCTCCGGAACCTTGAAATCGTCGTTGGTGGCGTTTCCCATCGCACCAGTATAGCCGAAACAGGGTTAAGGACGGGTTAGCGAATTGAAACGCGCTCAATCGTCGCCAGGGCCCGGGAAACGTCCTAACCCGCCGCCAACAACCTTTCGCGGGCATCGGAAAGCTTCGAAAGCGCAGCCTGGGCATCGGCGAGCTTTTCCCGCTCCGCTTCGACGACCGCATCTGGTGCATTGGCGACGAATTTCTCGTTCGCCAGCTTCCTTTCGAAGTGCTCGATCTCGCTTTGCTGTTTGGCCAGTTCCTTGTCGAGGCGGGCCGTCTCGGCGTCGACGTCAATTGTCCCGGCGACATTGACGAACACCGTCGCCTCATCGAGAACGAACTGAATGGCATCCTTGGCCACGAGGGCGGCCGCATCATCGTCCATGGTGACGAAATCAATGGCGCCGACGCGCGCCAATCGTTTGATCATGGCGGCCTCGTTTGACAGAACGCGTTCGGCGGTGGCGCCGGCATCAACCAGATGGACGGG
>Ga0114932_10002722_pt1 | contig 18255 bp, 17 predicted proteins | sample 2SBtaG_2_FD_87286 | JGI IMG/M metagenome (GOLD analysis project Ga0114932, IMG submission 87286) | Deep subsurface microbial communities from Kolumbo volcano to uncover new lineages of life (NeLLi) - 2SBTROV12_ACTIVE470 metaG | ecosystem: Environmental > Aquatic > Marine > Volcanic ... | reverse complement strand
CTTCGACTCGGACGGCATTGCCGACTACCTCGACTTCGATGATGACGAGGACGGCATCCCGACGTTCGTCGAGCTGCGTGACGGCAGCTACCCGCTCGACCTCGACAGTGACGACGACGGCGTCTCGGACGGTGTGGAGTTCTATCTGCAGCCGCTCGATGCCGATCCATGCGCACTGCCGATCGACACGGACTCGGATGGTATCATTGACGCCGAGACGTGGTTCACCTTCTACACCGCCGATCAGCGGCCGGACTACGTGACGGACTGGTCCGACCCAGCCCGCGACACCGACTCCGACGGTGACATCGACTGCTTGGATGATGACGACGACGCCGACTTCTTCTTCACCTTCGAAGAGGCCGATGCCCCCGCCCTTGTGGGCAGCGCTTCCGATGGCGCACTCGACAACACCAACGCCGTGTTGGTCGGTGACTGCACCCAGGATTGCGTGCCGAACTACCTGTCGACGGACTCGGACGGAGACGGCTTCCCCGACGGTGGAGCCGGAAGCGAGGGCGGCGACAACTGGTTCGAGGACTTCCAGGACGAAGATGACAACGGCATCGCCAACATCCACGACTGCCTGAATGTCGGTGGCTGTGAAGGTGACAACGACGCTGACGGCATCGAGAACTGTGACGAGTTCTGCAGCGACACCGCGCACGCCAACGGGGACTGCGACAAGACCCAGCACTTGAATACCAACCCACTGCTGGCCGACTCGGACAACGACGGCGTCGATGACCTCGACGAAGTCGAACGGGGTGGCGGAACCATCGCCTCGCCTGCAGATAGCGACGACGACGGCATCATTGACGCCAATGACGAAGACGATGACGGTGACCTGGTGTTGACCCGGGTCGAGGACCTCGACCTCGACGGGGATCCTCGCAACGACGACACCGACAGTGATGGCATTCCCGACTTCCTCGATACGGACGACGATGACGACGGTGTCTGCACTGGCCCTCGGCCGCTCGACACGAGCTGTGCCGGGGACGAAGACATCGACGAGGACGGCGACCCGACCAACGACGACACCGATGGCGACGGCATCCCCAACTACCTCGACATCGTCGAGGATGGCCCCACGGGGGACATTGATGGTGACTGCCTGCTGAACGGTGATGAAGGCGTGGACACGGACGGAGACGGCCGTGCCGACGAGGACGACAGCGACGATGACGGCGATGGCATTCCGACCATCGACGAGATCGACGGCTGTGATGCGACCACCAATCGCGACACGGACGGCGACGGCATCCCCGACTACCTCGACGATGACGACGACAACGACGGCATTCCGACGAGTGACGAGGGCACCTTCGACGCCGATGGCGACGGAATCCCCAACTACCTTGACGACGACAGCGATGGCGACGGCATCTCAGATACCGACGAAGCGACGCTGGACGAAGACAGCGACGGCGTGCCGGACTTCCTCGACACCAGCTTTGACGTCTATGACACGGGCTCACCGGACTTCATCGAAGACACAGGCGACGAGGACACAGGGTGTGGCTGCACCAGCAACCCGGGCGGCTCCGGTGGTTGGGCGCTGGTGCTTGTCGGCCTGGCGATGCTGCGCCGGCGTCGCGCCTAGGGGCAGCGGTCGGTGGCGGCGGCTTCGGGCCGCTCACCGCGAGACAGCTGCGGCCATGCACAAAAAAAAGGGACGGTCGAAACCGTCCGTCAATTTGTTGTGTGTCCGTCTCTAGTAGAGGTCGCGGACTTCCAGCCACTCGGCCTCGGCTCGGTCGAGCTCGTCGGCGGAGGGGATCATCGAAAACGCGTGGGCGTGATCGTTGTCGGCCTCGATGCGATGCCCGTCTTGTTCGGGCGCCTCTTCGGCGAGGGCCACAGGCGACAGCAACCCGAGGGCTGCGGCGACGACTAGCGGATGGACGGCGATTTTCACGGGACACACTCTCTGTACAGACATCTTAAGCACATCCCAGCTGCCGTCACCTCCCGATGACGATTCGCGACCAAACCCGGGCCCGGTTACCGGCGGCGCTTCGGAGTGGAGATCGCCGTGATCACAGTCGCAGACGTCACCAAGGGCTTTGGTGGCCGAGTCTTGTTCGAAAATGTGAACGTATCGTTCTCTCCAGGGAACAATTACGGCCTCACAGGGCCCAATGGTTCCGGAAAGTCGACCTTCATGAAACTGCTGATCGGTGTCGAGGACACAGATCAGGGCACCGTGCGTTGCCCCGAGCGCACCGCATGGCTGCGCCAGGACCACACGGCCTTCGATGACCATCGCGTCATGGACACGGTGATCATGGGCAACAAGCGCCTGTGGAGCGCCATGGCCAAGAAGGAAGAGATCTACGCCAAAGGCGATGACATCAGCGACGAGGACGGCGAGCTGCTCGGCGATCTCGAGTGCGTGGTTGCTGAAGAGGACGGCTACATGGCCGAGGCCGATGCGGCCATCCTGCTCGAGGGACTCGGTGTCGGCGCCGAGGTCCACTACAGCGACATGAAGCAGGTGCAGGGCGGCATGAAGCTGCGCATCTTGCTGGCACAGGCGCTGTTCGGAGGCCCCGAGGCGCTGCTTCTGGACGAACCGACCAACCACCTCGACCTCGACTCGATTCGTTGGCTCGAGGACTTCCTCGTCGACTACGAGGGCACCTTGGTGGTCATCAGCCACGATCGTCGTTTCCTGAATGCGGTGTGCAACCAGATCGCCGACATCGACTACAACGCCATCATTACCTATGCGGGCAACTACGACGACATGGTGCGGGCCAAGGCACAGATTCGTGGACGCCTCGAGAAAGAGAGCTCCGAAAAGCACGCCAAGATCAAGCAGCTGCAAGAGTTCATCAGCAAGTTCGGGGCCGGTACCCGGGCCAGCCAGACCAAGAGCCGGGCCAAGCAGATCTCCAAGCTTCGCCCTGACGAGATCAAGCGAAGCAACATCATTCGCCCGTACATCCGGTTCACCTGCGGTGAAGAGCCCAGTGGGCGCGACGTGCTCGAGATCAGCAACCTGAGCAAGTCGTACGGCAATCACCAGATCTTCCACGGTCTGCACAGCCAGGTCCGACGCGGTGACAAGGTCGCCATCATCGGCCGCAACGGCGTGGGCAAGACCACCGTCATGGACTGCTTGGCCGAGAAGCTCGAGGCGAGCGAGGGCACCGTTCGTTGGGGTCACAACGTTCGCTTGGGCTACCTGCCGCAGAATCACGAGGGGCAGATCGCAGCCGGCTCGACGGTCTATGAGTGGCTGTTCAGCCACCGTCCCGAAAAGGGCGAGCAGGAAGTGCGGGCGGTGCTGGGTCGCATGCTCTTCAGCGGTCATGACGGCAAGAAACCGACCGGGACCTTGTCCGGTGGCGAGCAGATGCGCCTGCTGATGTGCCGGCTCATCTTGATGGAGTACAACGTCCTGCTGCTCGACGAGCCCACCAATCACCTGGACCTCGAGAGCATCTCGGCACTGCGCGACGCCATCGAGGCCTACGACGGCACGGTCTTCTTTGTGACCCACGACCGTGACCTGGCCAGCGTGGCCAGTCGAGTGCTCGCCTATGCCAATGACGATGAGCTCATCGACTACGACGGCAAGATCGACGACTACCTCGAGTGGTACGACCGGCACGCCAAGAAGTCCGCCTAGCAGCCGCTAGTTGTCGCTGGCCTGCTGGGCCATGCGTCGGTAGTGCTCGGCCTTTTCTGCCCATTCCCGATTGTCGGGATTGTGGCTGCTGCGGTGGGCGGCATCGGCCCACTGGTGCTGGGTCACCGAGACGCGAAGCTGCTGCAGGCGCTTGAGCTTGTCGGCCCGGATGTCCTCGGGCCACAGGTGGGCATGGGACTCGGCAAGCGAGGCCGCGAGCAACGCCTGTTCTCCGTGGGTTGCTCCCCAGCGGCGGTCGAGCACCACGGCGTATTGCAGGGCCAGATTCGGGTTGCCGGCGTCGAGCTCGGCGAGATGTCGGTCGGCCTCGTCGAGCCATGCCTGTTCGTCGCCGGCGATCCAGAGGTCGCGCAGCAGCTCGCGGCTGCTGAGGATGTCGGCGTCGTTTGCCAAGGCAAATATGGAGAGCAGGACAATCCACATGCGTTGAACCTAATCGAACCAACCGTGCAGGTACCATCGCTCTCGATCTCGGTAGATCCACGCAGTGCCGTCGCGCAGGTGGACCACCCAATAGTCTCTGTCGAAGCCACGGTCGTCTGCCCACCACTCGCCCTGAAGCCGTTCTGGGCCATTGGCACGTGCGATGGGAGCCCAGCCGCGAGACATGTGCATGGCGATGGGCTGATCGAAGCGACTGCGCACCTCGATGTTCTGGGGTTTGGGCAGCAAGAGAGTCGGACGTGGGCTCTTGAGGTTGCTCTGGTGCCGCCACAGCAGGCTGACCGGGTCAACTCGCATTGTCGAAGGACGACCTGGCCCTGTTGGACCCTCGAGTGGCCCGTCACGCCAGGCCCGCTCGGGACGCCAGGACTCGACGAGCACAGGCTGCACAATCGCCTTGTCGCCCAGTGCGTCGGCCAGACGGGCCCGCAGATCGCTGAAGGCCTCGGTGGCTTCGGTGCGGTCGTGCAGGCCAGGCTGAATGCCACTGTCCGGGGCGGATTCTTCGACCTCGACGGCAAGATCGAGAGCGGGCGCACGCAGCTTGAGGTCTTCGAGACGGTGGTGCAGAACGCGCATGAGGGTGTCGGGATTGCGGGTGGGGCGGCCCACGCGGATGCGCATGAGCTGCATGTTGCTGTCTTTGCCTTCGAGGCCGAATCGCAGAGCAAGGCGAACGGCGACAGCGTCACGGCGGAACAGCTGTGCGCTGATCTGAGCAGTGATTCCGCGAAGGGCAAAGATGACCGGTTCCAAGGTTGTCGTCGAGCCACCAAGGGGCGTCTGAACTCGAATCGGTGAGGTCTCTTGGAGGACGGGAAGCCAGTCGCTGCCCTGGTGGCCATTGGCGACTCGATGGGTGTGCACCCCCTCTTCTCCGAACCGTCCCGAGACCGAGGCCGCGTCGAGCCGCGCAAACTCGCCGATGCAGTCGATTCCGACGGTTGTAAGGGCCAGACGCAAGTCGGGGGTCAATCTCAGGGCGTCGATAGGCAGTGGAGAAAGGGCTTGGGCGCTCTGGCCCTGCTCGATGATGGTGTCGTCGTGGGATGAGTGGGCCAAGGCCCCCGCCGCGAGCACATCGTCAGCGACGGCGAGCCTGCATTGGTGGCCGAAAGACTCGACGAGCTGCCTGGCGCGTTCGAGGATGCCACGCTCGCCGCCAAACAGGTGGGAGGTACCGGCAATGTCGAGTCCAACGTCTTCGTCCCAGAGCAGCCCCACCCGGTCTGACAGATTTCGAAGCGACTCAGCCAGGGCCAAGCGGTCGATGAGCTCGCCATGCCGGTCGAGCGGCTCGAGCATGATGTCGGGCTCGCGGGCCCGTGCTTCGCTGGCGCTCATGCCCCAGCGCAGGCCTGCCGCCTTTGCAGCGGGAGACAGGGCGGCAAGCCGGACTGCGCTCTTCCACTCGTCGGTCAGGGCCACCAGTTCGTCGGGGGACCATCCGCAGCGCTCGACGCGAAAGGCGGGCAGGTGAATGACTAGGACGCGCTGCATGCCAGTTTCCGAGACGCACCCAGGACCCCACCTCGATTGCGTGTGACCGTGGCTCGTCCGCCGCCAACATGAAGCCGGATGTCGGCTGGCAGCTGGCGTGTGGGTCGTTCAGTGATGACCACGGCGGTGCAGTGACCGGCCTCCGCCGCGAGGACCCAGCGCTGGCCCGCGCGGCGGAGTGGGGGTGGGTGAGAGACCACGACAACTGGAAAGCAGCCTGCGCGCAGGATCTGCTCCACAGCCCAGATGCCGCGGTCTGAGGGGGGATGGACGAGGAGAAGGCGGTCGAGGTTGAGGCCGAGCTCGGCGACAGCAGGGGGGTAGAGGCATCGGTCGAAGTCCACCCAAGCGGCAGCGGGCTGGCGCCGTACGACCTCGAGTGCCAGTCGGGTTCGGCCGGAGCCCGGGGAACCGTGAACCTCGAGAATGCCGGGAGCCGGGAGGCCCCCAAGCAGATCATCGATGAGCGGCACTCCTGATCGCAGGCGGTGAGTGACGACACGCGCCCCCTCCATTTCCAGGATCTTTGCCCGGAGTGCATCGATGGTGACTGCCACCGTCATGTGCTGAACACTAGTTCAGTGTTTGGAAGATCGCAACCCAGTTACGTGCCTTTCCCCCAGCGGGATGCTGAAACCTGCTGATCGGAGCTGCTCGGATGCTTCCACTACTCGCCTCCATGCTGTTCGCGGCGCCGGCCCAGGCCCAAGACAAGCCCAATGTCATCATCGTGGTGTGGGACGCAACGCGCCCCGCAAACCTGCCTGTCTACGGGTATACCCGCGACACGACCCCAAATCTGTCCGCATGGGCCGAGAAGGCGACGGTGTTCGAGAACGCCCAGTCGACCTCCACGTGGTCTGTGCCTTCCATGGCAGGCATGTTCACCGGCCTGTTTAGCCACAATCATCGCGTGGACTGGGAGGCCAAAGAGTTCTCGCTTGCCCTTCCCGAATCGGCGCAGACCTTCTCGGAGTCGATGAAGGGGGCCGGCTACGCGACGGCACTGTATTCGGCACAGGGCAGCTACATTCGAAAAGGAGGTTTTCAGCAAGGCTTTGATGCATCGAAACACGTCAGCTCTGAGCAGGTCCTCAAGAGCGGACTCGAGTTCCTCGACGCCCACAAGGGGCAGCCCAACTTCTTGGTTCTCAACTGGATGGATCCGCACGCACCCTACGAGCCCGAGCCTGTCTTCGACCAGTGGTCAGCGACCGCCAAAGAGCCGTTCGTGCAGCTCGGACAGCGCGACGCCGAGGGATGGCACAAGCCCTACCGCGTCAATGTTGGCCTCGACAACCTGAGCTCCAAGCAGTTCGACCGGCTGCGCGCCCAATACGACGGCGAGCTCCTGCAGAATGACAACCTGTTTGGCCAGCTGCAGGACGGCCTGTACGACCGCGGCCTGCGAGAGAACACCATCATCGTGTTCACGGCAAGCCACGGCGAGGGCATGGGCGAGCACGACCGCCAAAAGGTCTGGCACGACTTCCCCTACGACTCGGTGCTCGATGTGCCGCTGATCATTGGGGGACCGGGCTTCGAGGCCACGCGTGTGCCCCACGATGTGCGCACCATCGACATCTACCCGACCGTCACAGCCGCTGTCGGCGTGCCACTGACCCACCGAATCAACGGCAAGGACCTGCGCACGGTGACCACCAACCTGCCCAACACCGGCACCAGCCACTTTCTGCAGGCGCCCGTGTTCTTCAGAGCAGGGGGCTACAAGCTCTGGTACCTGCGCACCGGCGAGCCCAATATCGAGCTGTACGAAGTCAGCAGCGATGCGGCCGAACAGGACAATAAGGCCAAGAATAAACAGCTCTATACCAAGGTACAGGGCCAGTACGAGGCGTTCCTCAAGGCGTCGACCATCCCGCTGGGGGAATAGTGAAACTGCTGTTTGCGACCAACAACGCCCACAAAGTCGAGGAGGTCCAGGCCATCCTCGCTGGCTCCGACATCGAGCTGCAGACCCTCGCGGCCTTTCCAGAGCTGCCCGAGGCGCCCGAGACCTCCGAGACCTTCGAAGGCAATGCCCTGCAGAAGGCCCGGTTTGTCTTCGAGCGCACCGGACTGCCCTGCATCGCCGATGACAGCGGCATCGAGGTCGACGCCCTCGACAAGGCTCCCGGGGTGCACAGCAAGCGCTTCTCGCCCGAGGCGACTCACGAAGCAAACAACGTGCTGCTGCTGCAAAAGCTGTCGGGAGTGGCCAACCGCACTGCTCGCTTTCGCTGCGTGCTCGCCTACGTGGACGGCCAGCATGAGGCCACGGTCTCGGGAAGCTGCGAGGGGCGGATCGCCGCTTCGTCGCAGGGAGGGGGTGGCTTTGGCTATGACCCGCTCTTTCTCCCTGACGAGGTGCCGGGTCGCAGCATGGCCGAGCTGTCGATGGCCGAGAAGAACACCATCAGCCACCGGGGCCGTGCCTTTGCCCGCCTGCCGGAGCTACTGCCATGACCAGCGCCGCTCATATTGACCTGTACCAGCTGACCTCGCTGATTCCGCACTATGACGCCGGTCGTTCCAAAGAGCGCGTGGTCATGTGCTTCTTCAGCCGACGCTTGCCCAAGAACGCCCACACGGGCGAACCGGCTCGGGGCTACTTGCTCTTTGCCGGGCTTCAGCGCTGCCTCGACCACCTTGAGCACGCTCGCTTTACCGACCAGGACATCGATGGCCTGCGCGCCCACCCAGTGTTGGGGCCGGCGCTGACCGAGCGTCCCGAGCTTGCCTCAGCGCTGCGAAACTGGCGCTTCTCGGGCACGGTCTGGGCCCCCAAAGAGGGCACCCCGGTGTTCGCCGGACCGGCCATGCGCACCGATGGAACGCGGCTGTCGAGCAATGGCGTGTCCCCAGCGGCCTACTGTCCCTACCTTGTGGTCGAGACCGATGTGCTGTCCGCCAAGCTCATCGAGACCCCTCTGCTGTCGACCATCAACCACATGACCATGGTGGCATCCAAGGCGTCGCGAGTGGTTCGTGCGGCCACCGCCGCCGGTGAGCGCCGTCGGGTGCTCGAGTTTGGTCAGCGCCGCACCCACCCAATGGCCGCAGTCGATGCCGCCTTGGCCGCCTACATCGCCGGGTGTGCAAGCACCTCGAATGTGGCCGCTCATCTGCAGCACGGGGTGCCTATGGCGGGCACCATGGACCACTTCGCCATCCAGGCCTGCGAGCAGCCCGGGGTGCCTCGGCACGAGTCCGAGTTCAGCTACTTCCACGAGTTCCACAAGGCCTACCCCGGCCGGGACATCTTGTTGGTCGATACCTACGACACCTTTGGCGAGCGCTGCGGAATCCGCAATGCAGTCGCGGCCGCGCCTGGCGGACCCAGTGGAATCCGCTTGGACAGCGACATTACCGCCGACAACGTGCGAAAGGCCCGGGCCCTTCTGGACGAGCTTGGAGCGACCGACACCCTCATTTTCGTGAGCGGCGGCATGGACGAGCACGCCATTGCCGAGCTCGGTGATGCGCCTGTCGATGGCTACGGCATTGGTGAGCGCATCGTGACCTCTCCAGATGCGCCTGTGGGTGTCGGGGCTGTGGGCAAGATCTCCATGGTCAGTGGTCGCCCCTCGATGAAGCTCTCACGCGGTTCTGGCAAGGCAACGCTGCCCGGTCAGCTGCAGGTCTGGCGCGACAACGGCCAGGACCTGGTCGGGCTGGCCCACGAAGAACACTCGGGCGAAAAGCTGCTCGATGTGGTCTGGCAGGGCACCAAGCGCCTGCCACCTCCGTCCTATGAACAGGTGCGGGAGTACAGCCTGGCCGCACTTGCCGCCTTGCCAGCCAACAAAATCGAGCCGCGACAAGAGGGGGTCGTCGTCAGTGACGCACTCGCCGAACTGGTCGTACAGCTCGTCGCCGAGGCCTCCTGATGTCCCTCGCTGAACAGCTGCCCTTCGAGTCCTCAGTCATTCACCTGTCCCACGACAATGTCGGGCTGATCATCGTGGACCCGGGCGTGGGCTTCACTCGCAGCGGCAATCTCGCCGACGCCGAACGAATGGTTCCGATGGTGCAAGAGATCGCCAAGCGGGTCTACAGCTTGAGCCATGCACTGGGCGACCGACTGCGCATCTTGGTCTTCCTCGACACGCACCACCCGGACATCCCGGAGCCTCCATACCCGCCGCACTGCGTCATTGGCACCGGCGAAGAGCTCATCGACCCCGACCTCGACTGGCTGCTCGAGCGCGATGACGTCACGCTCATTCGCAAGGACTGCATCAACGGCTTTGTGGGGGCCATCGACCGCACCACCGGGGCCAATGGCTTCTGTGATTGGGTGACCGAGCACGACCTGCGCCAGCTGCTTGTCTGCGGTGACTGCACCGATATTTGCGTGTCCGACTTCGTGGTGTCAGCACTGTCGGCCCGAAACCATGGCCTGCTCACCAAGGCCGACCCCGACACCGAGCGCGCGGCCTACATCGCCGCCATCACCGGGCTGCAGATTGTCGTGCTCGAGCGGGCCTGCGACACGTTTCACGCTCCTGGAATTCACGACGCTCCGACCGCTCATCACGTCGGCCTTTGGCTGATGGCCAGCCGCGGCGCCACCATCGCGAGCGGGTGGACGATCTAGCTCTAGCGCTTGGGCGCGTTCGCCTCGATGTCCTTGATGGCGATGTCCGCTCGGTAGCTGATGAGCAGCTCTCCGAGTGTGGCCATGGATTGCACGCTGTCGAAGTGCACCCCATGGACAGACAGGTCCCCCGCGTCGAGTCGCTGTTGAGCGTGGATGGTCGTTGGATCCACCGCCGCCAGGATGGCTTCGTAGTGCAGGTCTGTGTGCACGCCGCTGCGCATGGCCACCTGTTCATCGGGCTGTTGGGTGAACCCCCGCTGCTTGAGGTAGTCGTAGCTCCACATGTCCTGCTCGTAGTAGGCAGCGCTGTAGTAGACCTGAGTCTGGGGCCACTTTGCGTCGAGTTCCTGTGCGACCTTGGACATGCCGGCCTGGTTGCCCAGGCTGTCGCCGATGAAGACGATGCGCACAAATCCGTGCAGGCGGTGGCTGGTCGCGATGTCGGTGAGCACCTGTTCGTAGGTGGAGTGCGAGATCGACACGGTGCCGGGGTACATCAACAGGCCGCTGGGCTCATCGAGGTCACCTTGAGGAACAAAGGGCAGCACCGAGGTGACCAGCGCATCTCCCAGGCCGACAGCTGTGCGACCGGCGATGACTCGCACCACCAGGTTGTGCTTGTCGGTGACCACATGGGGTCCGTTGCGCTCAAGTCCGCCTGTGGGAATGATGATGGTTCGCTTGCCCGCCGCGATGGCGGCGCCGATCTCGCCGCTGGTCATCTGATCGAGGAATACTGTGCCCGCGTTCGTGCCCAGCTCATCGGGCACAGTCTGCTCGACCCGAGTGACCAGGAACTCGGGAGGCGGCGGCTGCGAACCACAGCCCCATAGGCAGCACAACAGCGCCAGCAACATCTAGGCGTCCTCGGTTTTAGCAGCGGGAGCCGGGTACAGGTCTTCTCCGGCCAGGGTCTGTCCAACCCGCATGAACGGCACCAGCATGGCGTCCTTCCAGGTCGGGTGCAGCGGAGCGATTCGCCTGCCATCGGCGGTGGCCAGGCCGAAGTCCAGGGGGCGCTCGTCTCCGGCCAGGCACAGGGTGCCAAACAGCCAATCCCAGACCGACAACATGCTGCCGAAGTTGGCGTGGTGGTGCTTTGGCAGGATGCTGTGGTGCAGTTGATGCTGTGCCGGAGACATGAACACATGCTCGGCCGTGGGGCCGTAGCTGATCCAGATGTGGCTGTGACGGAAGTTGGCGTGCAGCGCATAGAAGGCGATGGTGAAGACCTGAACCTTGGTCACAGTCAGCAACGGCATGGCCTCGCCGAACAGGCGCATGCAGACGGCGCCGAACAGCCCGACAAAGATGCCCACAATCGACGTGCTGATGAACAGATCGAAGGGGTGTTGCCGCGAGACTGTGATGGGGGCCAGTACCTCGGCGCTGTGGTGCACCTCGTGGAACGGCCACAGCACGGGAATGTCGTGCGCCAAGCGGTGCGCCCAGTACAGGCTGAAGTCCGTGCCGATGGTGAACACAAAGGTGGCGGCCAGCATGGCGACGGTGCTGGCGGCGACTGGTTCTTGGACCACCGCTGCCGGTCCCAGTGCGCTCGAGAGCACCCATGACAGCGCCTCGAAGCAGATGGCGCTGATCAGCACGGGGCTGAAGACTCCCGCGAGCCCAAGCAGCCCGGCGGTCAGGAACAGCTGGGCGTCGACGATGAGGCTGGTGTTGCGGTAGATCGAGGCCGGCAGCAACCACTGCAAGAAGCTCCGATCGCTGTCCCGGGGGCGCACCGTGAACAGCACCAGCGAGAACACGGTGAAGGTCAGCAGGTACAGCGGGGACATGCGGCTGCCCAATCCCACCAGGTCGTTGCCCAGGGCCTGGGCGGTGGTGAGCAGCGTGGCAGGCTCGTCCGCCACCTCCTACTCCTCTTCAGACGGCTGTTGCCTGCCGGCGAAGGTTCGGTAGGTGGCCTGGATGAGGGTCAACACCCCCAAGGTGGCGAAGAGGTAGACCGTGGCTTCGCCTTGGTCATGCCTGCTGGGTCCGACAACGATGTCCATAAACGGGAAGGACACCGTCGAGGCGGCGTGGGTCTCATTGTAGTTGTAGACCCAGGCGGCTCCGCCCAGCAGCATGACCGGGTTCAGCCAGCGAACGATCAACGCTAGAGCTCGAACCCGAGACGAATGCGCGCGGTGTAGAGGCTGCCGTAGTTCGCGCCGTCGACGTTGCTGATGTCGAGGGTGTTGTCGCCACCCGCCTTGGGCACGCTGACCCCGCCTGGGGCGCCGTACAGCTCGAATGCCCAGCGCAGACGCTCCATGGTCAGTCCATCGACTCCAAGTGAGAAGTCGAGGCCTGCATAGGGGTGCAGATTGTTGGCGATCAGGCCGTCGTCACCGATGAAGAAGAACGTGGAGATGTCGGTGAAGCCCACTGATGCGTAGGGGGTGATGCCCAGTTCCTTGAGGGCGTAGCCACCCATTAGGCCCGCGCCGACGCTGGAGCCTAGGTACAGATCGAGCACCGCCGGATCGGTCTCGACAAAGGCGGTCGCCACGTCGGCAATGGTGCGAATCGAGGAGGAGTGGATGCGTGCGCCCACTTGGATCTGCTCTTCTTCGCCCAGGGCAACTGCACCGCCGAATTCGGCTTGGAAGATGACGTTGCGAGTGCCCAGGATGGTCACTGGAGGCAGGTAGCCGACGCCGCCGTACAAGTGCACGGGCCCCAGCGTTGGGAAGGCGAAGGTGACGCGCGGAACCGGGGCCACGGGCGTCTTGTTGGTGTCCTCGGTCTTGGTCCAGTCGAGCACAAAACGCTTGCCGCAACCCAAGGGCGGGATGACCTGCAGGCCCACTCCCACTGCGCCGTGACCTGGTTCGTGGGGAATCGGTGCATGGGCGGGCGAGTAGGTCATGGACAGCGCGACGTAGTTGGCCAGGAAGTCCTGCTGGACCTGCTCGTCGTAGTCTGCGGGCTGATCGTTGGCGAAGTCCGCGCACTCTGGCGCGATCTGTGCCGTTGCCAAGCTTGGCAGAAAGAGCAGTAGGGTCAGCGCGGCAGATCGCATGGGTGTTCCTCGAGGCTGGGTCCTTGCAGGGTCGCCCCTTCGAGAATCCACAACCGGATGTGCTGGATACTAGCGGGACTGAAGGGCTCTGTGCGACCCAAAGGCATGGGTGCCGCACCGCCTTGGTCGATCACCGAGTGGTAGAGCGTGCCTGCGAACGGGTCCCCAGGCACGACAAAGAAGGCCTCACCGGCAAAATCGGGCTGAATTTCTGCCTCGATGTCGTCGGGAAAGGTGCCCGTGCCGATTCCGTTGGCGTGACAGTCGTTGCAATGGGCCTCGAGGAAGCACTGAACACCGTGCCAGTCGGCGACGTAGCCCCCACCGCCGTGTACACCGGACGGAAAGGCCGTGTCGTCGCACCCGCCAACAGCGAGCAATGCCATCATTCCAATCGCCAATCGCAACCGCGAACGCCCTCCGGTGGGGAACGTACCACCAATGGGGGGCAATGTGCTGGGCGCGTTTGTGCAGCGAGGAACTCGGTTGGTTGGGCCGTTGCGTGCAATACTCCGCGGCAATGAGGCGACGTCAGCCCATTCCAGAGCGGATCCGCGGGCTTCTACACCCCGCGTGCGGCCCCGTTGTCCGCGTAGGGGTGCGCAGTGCCGATGCGGTGGTTCGGGGCGTCGCGGTCATTGACACCGGTGCGTCGATGTCGGCCATCGACAAAGAAATCGCCCGTTCGCTGGACCTGCCCAGCCCCGGTGCGGCGAAGTGGTTCGCCATCACCGACACGGAAGGAGAGCACGCGATGGCCCCGCTGCGTCGTGCGAGCCTGACGATCGCCGAGGACCCGCGACTGTGGCAGCTCGACCTGATCGAGGTGCCTCAGCTCGCCGAGGCCATTGGTGGCTTCACCGTGGTGGCCTTGCTCGGCTGGGACTTCCTGGACCAGTGCATTCTGGAGTGCAACGGCCCTGCGGGCACGTTCTCGCTGACCCTGCCCAAGCTGCGCGGCAGCGGTCGCCGTCGCCGCTGAGTCCTACGCGTTCGGAAGTGATGGGGGAGCTGTGTAGACCCGGTTGCCCAGCGCCTTGATGGCGTTGTCAAGGCTGGTCTCTTCGTACGCTTCGAGCTGGGCTGCGGCGGCCAGGAAGTGGGACTGAAGTCGGTCGGCTTCGGCATCGAGCAGCATCTGGTGCTCACCAGATGGCAGCAAGTCACCAATGTAAAAGTCGGGCTCTTGGATGAAGGCCGCCTCGTCCTGAGTCAGGCCGCTGACGAGCATCCACTCCATGAGCGCGCCGTCGGTCACGTTGCCGAGCAGCAAGGCGTTGTCGGTACGCGCTGTCTTGCGAACGAGCTTTTGGTCCCCGTCCTGCCAGATCAGATGGGCCATGGCACACGGGCGCCCTTCGTCGTCCAGGAACAGATTGGCCATGCCATAGGTCTCGTTGTTGATCGGAAAGACGCGGGCGTTGGCGTAGGCGGTCAGGCGCTGCTTCTGGACCGCCCGGCGAGCGGTCAGGTAGGCCCGCCAGTCCTCGGTGTGGTCGTTGTCGATGAGCTGCTGCAGCTCGGGCCAGTCCTCGCAATCGTCTCCCAGCGAGTCGCATGCGATGGCCGCAGTGGTCAGGGGAAGCGCGATGATGAGGGCCAGAAGGATGCGGGTCATTGGGGGCTCGGTGAAGCTCGGTACGCCCAACAAACGCAGCAACAGGCCTGTGCTTACACCAGCAATTGGCCAAATGCAGAAGTGGCCCGGCCGGCGCCGTAGCCAAACTCGGAGACGGGTACGCCTCCACCTTGCAGGGCGGTCAACACCGCGCGACTCGTGTTCTGTCGGGTTCCCGACCGGTAGTGTTGATTGCCCTTGAGCCGCCCGTTGCCCTTGCCTGCGATCAGGATGGGGAAGTCGTGGTTCTGGTGGTTCTGGCCGTCGGCAAGCTCGGTGGTGCACAGGATGCTGCAGTGGTCCAGCAGGCTGCCATCGCCCTCGGGGGTGTCGCGAAGCTTTCGCAGGAAGACCGCGAGCTGCTCCATCGTAAGGACGGTCGCTTGGTGCACGCGGGCTTGGCTGCCGGCCTCGGTGTGACACATGTAGTGCATCGAGTCGGTGGCTCCGACCTGCCAAAAGACGACGCCGGAGCCACAGGTGCTGAAGTGAAGCGAGAACGCCCGGGTGAGATCGCAGGCCAGAGCCAGTGTGAGCAGCTCGCTCATCACCTCGTTCTTCTGTTCGATCTGCTCGAGGCCGCCGACGTCGGGGTGATTGCCCGGCTCGTCTCCCTGCACGCAAGCGGTGGTGTCGCTGTTCAGCCTCAACTCCAGCGCGCGAATGCTGTCCAGATGCTGCTCCATGCGAATGCGGTCACGGTGTCCCAGCCGCCGCTGCAGGTCGTGGGTCTGTGTGCGCACCGCGTCGAGCACCGACAGGCGGGCCAAGTCTCTGGTGATGTCAGGGGTGGTCCCAAACAGACGGTTGTACAGGTTGGTGGCGTCGTACTCGGACGCGTTGACGTTGTTTGGCCCGTTGTGAGAGAGGTGCTGGAAGGTCGTGCCCTCGTCGGTCCCCCTGAATCGGGTCACGCCGGCTTCGATGCTGCGGAACGGTGCGTGTCCCTCAAAGTGTGCCGCCGCGACCATGTCGACGCTCGGCTTGTCAAAGGTGCTGACGATGGTGTCCCGGGTGGTGCCGAGCTGGTGGTAGTGGGCTCCAGTCAGGACTCCGGTCATGCCGCTGTGGTGCGGGTGTGTGGCCGTCTTGATCTCACATCCGCTAACCACGCTGACCCAGGGTCGCAGGTCGCGCAGGGGCTCAGTCTCGGAGCGCGGCTCCCAGTTGGAGCCCTGGGTCGAGGGAACCCAGCGGTCCGGCTTGACGCCGTTTCCCCAGAACCACAGGCCGAACCGGTCGGGAAAGGCATCGCCGTCTGCGAACGCGGTCCCGTTGATGTTCATCATTGCCTCGAGCGGTGGCAGGGCGATGGACACCGCGGTGCCGGCCAGCAGGCCCCTGAGCAAGGTGCGGCGATCCATCATGACTCCCCCATGCAGGCGGCGACGGCGACATCTCCTCTCTGCTCCAACAATCCGAATCCGGTGGCGTAGCCCTTCGCTTGGCACATGCGATGCACGGCTTCGGTGCAGTCATCACCCGGGCTCTGGCCCGCGGTATTGCAAGCGGGAACGTGGGACGACAGCTCGGTGAAGCTGCTGTGGACGACGACCGCACCCGACGTGCAGACGATGGTCGCCTCTGTGGAGCTGTGTTCGACTGGCCCGAAGCCGGTGACCTGGCCCACGCTGGCGCAGTAGCGACTGATTGCCGCGTTGCAGGCGCCGCTGTGGTGCGTGCCGCCTGTGCAGCCATTGTGGTGGCTTGCGAGCTCGGCGAAGCTGACTTGTTGTCGCTGGGCAACTGTGTGGTCAAGGCAAGACACGGTGGCGGTGTTGCTGCCGATGACCACCGCCGCCGCCCCCGCGATGGAGCAATCGCTGCTGCGGCAGACTCGATCGATGGCGGCGCGGCAGGGGCCATCGCTGCCATCGACGGCGATCAGACATCCATCGTGGGCGAGGTTCAGCTCGGTGAATGAGACGCTCTGCAGGTCGATCTCGAGGTCTTCATCGACCGCACCATCCGCGTCGTCGTCGAGTCCGTTGCACACCTCGCCACTCGACTCTGGTCCCGCGCAGCCGCCCCATGTGCCGCTGGTACAGGTCTGCATTCCGGGGCCGAAGTCTGCATCGCACGCTCGCACCACATCTTGGTCAGCAACGCCGTCGCAGTCATCGTCGAGTCCGTTGCAGCTCTCCAACAGCACAGCGGGCGCATCGCAGCCTCGCCAGATGCCTGACGTGCACACCGCGGTCCCGTCTCCGCAGTCGGTCGCGCACAGGCGCTCCTCACCCTCCTGATCTGAGGTGCACGCGTCCCCCAAGGGGTCTGAAGCGGTGCGGAATGCGTCGCTGGTGACGAACGCCAGCACCAGTTCACGAAAGCGCATGTCGGCGTCCTGGAAGTCCGCGGAGAGCGCATAGACCGCCGGCAGATCGGTGAAGCTCTCGGGCTGTCCGGTGCCATGTCGGTACAGCTGCAGGGCCATGCAGTTGGGGAACTCGGGGTGTTCTGCGACCGCGGTGGCCAGCCCAGCTGCACCGTCGAACGGGGCGCCATCAAGCTCGCCGGTGGAGTCGATGGCAAAGCCGTTGTCCAGCTCCCGTCGCTTGCCGATGGGGTCGAAGTGTTCGAGGCCAAAGCCGATGGGGTCCATCAGGTCGTGGCACGACGCGCACCCGGGGTCGGTCGCGTGCTGAGAGATCTGCTGGCGCAGGGTGCCGTCGCTCGACGTCTCATCGAGCTCGGGAATGACGTCAGGTGGGGGAGGAGGGATGGATTGGCACAGCAGGCGAGCCCTCACAAATCGGCCCCGGTGGGTGGGGGAGTTCACTGTGCGATGGGAGTTGATGGTCAGCAGTGCGGCGCGACCCATCAGGCCGCCACGGTCGTCGTCGGGGGGCAGGGTGGTCCAGCCAGGAGAGGTGCCGTACAGCTGGGCGAGTGCGGGTCCGGTCCAGCTGTCATTGGTGGTGAGCAGCTCGCGGAAGTCGGCATTGCGCTCAAAGGCGACATCCTCGAACAGGGCCAGCACTTCATCGGCCATCTCGTGGCGCAGTCCTTCACCCATCTCTGGGAACTGCACTGGGTCCTTGTCGACCAGGTCCAGGCGGTACAGCTCCAACGTCTCGCCCCAGAATCGATTCATCGCTTCGCGTCCCCGGGGGGAGTCCAGGAGTCGCTCTGCCTGATGACGCAGCACAGGCGGGTCTGTCAGTTGTTCCTCGTCGGCGGCGGCAAGGAGCTCTGCGTCCGGTGGCGCGTCTGTGAGCACAAAGGCCAGGCGACTGGCCAATTCGTGGTTGGTGTACACGCGCTGGTGCGGCAGCTGAGCATGCGGTTGGCCGACCTCTACGCGAAACAGGAAGTCCGGCGACAGCAGAGTGGCCGCCACAATGGCCTGCACGGCGATGTCCCTGCTGCCGACCTCTCCATTGACCCGCTCAAATAGG
>Ga0114932_10002720_pt1 | contig 18258 bp, 36 predicted proteins | sample 2SBtaG_2_FD_87286 | JGI IMG/M metagenome (GOLD analysis project Ga0114932, IMG submission 87286) | Deep subsurface microbial communities from Kolumbo volcano to uncover new lineages of life (NeLLi) - 2SBTROV12_ACTIVE470 metaG | ecosystem: Environmental > Aquatic > Marine > Volcanic ... | reverse complement strand
CAAATTCTTCTTCTATGTCATGGTCACCACCCCATGTCAGTTCTGTTTCACAATTATAACAGTTCATCTTTTTCTTACTTTCAAAATCCTCTGGTAACTCTGTTGTTGCACCAAGACCCATAAGATACATCTCTGGAAAATCCATCTCCTCTGGTTCTTCCTTTGGTTTCTTCTGTGTATGTATTCTTAAATGACGAAATAAATCAAGCATCAAACAATTCTTTCCAACTAATCGGAAACTCCTTCGCACATATATCTCGCATTCCGTCTGCAATTATTCTTGTTTCCGATTGTGTATCTTCTGCACATCGTAGATTGCACACTCTTGAGAATGCATAAAGAGTTCCACTCCAATACCACTCTGTATATAGGTTCTGTGGTAGAACCATTCTTGCCATCTCTGGTGCAACTCCCTCATTTAGTAGATTTTGGTAGGTCTGTGTTACAAACATCATCGTACCATCAATACCATATGTAATAGTATCCGACTCATCTGACCCTTGTTTGATGCTATCTGGTGGTCTTTTCCTCCAGACTTTCGGAACATAAAACTCTGGTTCGGAATCAACATATCGTCTGGATATTTCATTCCACACTAATCCGACTTGATGTTTGACCAACTGTCGTGCAACAAAAATGGGTGCCTTGATGTGAAGTTGTAGTGATGCGTGTGCAAACGGACTCCAGTGATTATGTTTTGCAAGATACTTAATGAGTCGTGCATCTGTATCCTTGAGTACGTTTCCCTCTGCGAATGGTATATCATCCCAGTTTGACTTCTTTGCAAAAGACACACGGGCTGCATTAACCACTGATAGGTCACTTCCCATTTTGTCTATTAATTTTACTTCCATTTACCAAACCCAACTTATATAAGAGTATCTCGTTCCACTCTTTACTGGTTCTACTTTATGAGGGTATAAAAATAGAGATGGAAACACCAGAACATCTCCCTTGTCAAACTTTATCTCTGTATCATCAAACATAATAAACTCACCACCCTTGTAATCATCATTTAATACCCCTAACACACTTAACATAGGAATACCCTTTTTCTCACCATCAAACATAGAGTGTATGTGATCACAATGTAAAGCCATTTTTTTATCTTCATCATACTTATTAAATCTAGGTAATGTATATCCAGACCAACGAGTAAACCAAGGCATATCAACATATGTAAGATAATCTTTGATGATATACCATATTTTTTCTGAAAGGATTGATCTTGATGGACAATTATCCCAACTCACTGATAGTTCTTTTGAACCACTTCTGGTATGATATTCGCCTGTAGTTGCATTATGAAACTTGTGTTGTTCAAATTGGATTTCGTTCATCTCACGCACTAAAGTATCACAGAGATTTTTGTCCATACGATCTTCAAAGTGTTTCACATAGTGTTGTAGATTAGTATTCAATGTATTAACCCCAGACACCATTTCTCTGCTGTGTCAATCGCAGTTGTTTCACCCCATGCACGACTTGACTTGTAGTAAATACGCATCTCTACTAACTCATCGTTTTCAAATAAATGCACTTCATGATTATCCTCTATGTCTGTGATATGATAAACTTTTGCCTCACGATCTGGTCTTTGACCCTCATGTTCACATATCAGAAAACGAGTCACCCTATGAATCCATACACGATTGCATTGAGTAGAAATGTCCCACCAAAAAATATTGCAATGATGAGAAAGAGCACCTGACCCTCTGTTATATTCTTATCATCATTCATCTAAATCTCTTTCCTTTACTGGGTAAACATCTTCTATACAGACATACCCTACACCTAAATGTGATTTATTTTCATGGTAATATTGAGCTTCTTCAATGCATTCATGAGGTGTGAAGTACCAATCAAGTACTTCACCATGTACATCACCAGTAGGTAACATCATCACCATGATAAGATAATATCCGTATATCATTTTGCGTGATTCCCCCTAAGTGCAAAGAACAACGCACCGACCCACAATAACACATGAAGATTATCATAAAGTAATACATCAACAAAACTCTCTGGGTCACCTATCCAGATAACACCTGTCATAATACAACATAAGGTGATACCACTGAAACGTGTGATCGCATCTCCCCATGGCTCTATCAGATTTACTCCAAATATTTGTTCCATTGTTGTTGGTGTCTTATTTAATAATCCACCAATGATTAGACCTAAACCACCAAGTAACTCACCATATGCAACAAACCACCACACCAAGTATGATAGACCATATGATGCGGCCTCTTCTATATCTACTGGTATCTTCATCAAACCTTGTTGTATGAATATAATTGCAAGTGGTATTCTCAACAACCAATGCGACATACAAAATTCTGGTATTTTTATTTTACTTAATATATTCACTTTACTCTCCATCTATAAACTTCATCTATACAGAAGTTACGTCCAAATTTACAATTGTTATCTCCACGACAAACTCGTTCATGTTTACTATTCTGCCAACACTCAGAAGTCCATGCACTGACATATTTACTTTTAAATCTATCCCATGTATCATCTATCAACAATGTACCAACGAGTGGTATCAGCATTGTCAACACCATAATCCAAATAAACGCAACTCCAAAACCTTTGTTGTGATACGCCTGATTACTCATTTCAAAATCCTTCAATGTAAAAAATTAAACTTATACCAATCGCAAACCATACGAAAGGCGCCTTTGGGTTCTCTACCAACCATTTTAATCCAGTGTATTTCATAATCAAAGATTCACTCTGGTGTTTAATTGGTATCTTACCATCTAGTGTGTACTCTTCTTTTCCTCTTGGGTTAGGTGGGCCGTTTATGAAGTTCTGTCCAGGCATCTGTCAACCCTCTGGAGTATTACCAATCAATGTCATATCTTTTAACATTGAGTTGATTTCATTAATGTTAGTCTCCATTTCATCCATTCTACTATCTATCATCAAAGTAGTTGTCACACTCAAACAACCAGCAATAACTATCATAATCCAAAATATTATACCAAAATTTTTCATTCATCTATCTCCATATTACTCATATAATCTTCCTTCCACGATGGGTCAGATTGTGATGCAGTTGGGTCATCCAGAAAGTTGTTTGCACCCATGACGAGTATAAGTGCAATCCAAATAAACGACAACCACTTCAAAAATGTTATGAACCCAGCGTATGTCCGTTTTGCCTCTGCGAGGGCTTCTTCTCTTGGGTCATCCATCATGTGCATCTAATGGTTCATCATCAAATTCTGAATACGCCATTCTCTTACTATCTTCAATCTGTTGATTTATTTCCTTGACTCTATCCTCAAGAGTAGCAATAGTCCACTCGATACCAAGATGACCTTTTGTACTCATAGGATGTGTTCTTTGTTTCAGAACATTGATCTCTTCTTGTAGAGCTTTCACATGATTCATTAATCTACTACTCATTTGGTTTCTCATCAAAATAAAAGTAGTGATTTTTTACACCCCATAAATTACCAGCGATTATATTACCCTTCAGTGGATCACCCTCCTTCTGTTCACCAGAGGGTTCAACTATTCTGTATGATGCATTAAATGCTACACATCTCCTCTCACCTTCACCAATGAATGGATAAACAGTGTGACCAAGATACGATGGAAACATTATCATCAGACCTGGCGTTGGTGTTATTTGCACCAGACCCTTTTCAAATATATCTTGATTACGTTGAGATGCAGTGCAGTAAACAAAGGAAATATCACCATCTGAATCTTGTTTTCCTCTCTTTGATTGTAAGTTTCTACGACCCTTGACATCTGGAACTTTTAAATATATGACTCCACTTATCTCACAACCAGTGTGATTGTGAATAGGGTTATACTCGTTTGCATATTGTGATACAACCCATGCAGAGTTCACATTTGTTTCAAATACATAATTCTCTTTAAACATACCATGTTGTTTTGCACAATGAACGACATAACTTTTTACGCATGACTCAAGAAGTTGATCAAATCCACACTCATCCATATCTGACTTATATATTTTTAACTCTGAGTCTATCACCCCAGCAAGACTCTGGCCATGTGATTTTGATTTTTTATCTTTAATTATATTGTCTGTCATGTTAACTAATGCACTCACGGCATCATCTGGTAACATGACTTGTGCAGTTTGTGGCCCAAACCATTTTGCGACTTCAAATGATTTTGGGTGTGTTTTTATCTGTTCTGTCATAGTTCGACTAACTCCCTATTTTTCAAATGTTCTTCCACGATATACTTTTTAGATTGTCCAGTATATCGCACTGCATGATGTTTTTCAATCATCTTCTCATTTACGTTAGTGTTGAAACACCACAACTCTCCAAGTATGCGACCAAACTTACCTCTCTGATCTTTAGTTGTTTTTATTGTCAGACCACCAGAGGTTACCCACTTTGTAAGAAACTCTTTTGCAGCCAGTCCATATTTCTTTTCTTCTAAATCTTTTGTTCGTGACTCTGGTGTATCAATACCCACAAGTCGCACTCTTTGTTTTCTCAACCAGACACCAAACCCTAGATCAATATCTACGTCTACTGTGTCACCATCAACTACTTTTCTTATCTTACATTTGTACTCATACATATTTTTTCTCCAAGTCGTGATAGTTGCCGTAGTGTTCACCATCTGGATAAAATATCTGTGGAACAGTTTTGAAACCTTTGCTTTTCAATCTGTTTCTTGCATCTATGTTTTCTGATATGTCAATCTCAAGAAAGGGTTCACCTTTCATGTTAAGTAAGTCTTTTGCTTTCACACAATAATTACAATTTGGTTTTGTGTATATTGTAAACATTAGGTTACCTTTATTGCAATGTAGATACAAAGAAATACGATTATGAGTTTACCACAGTCCAAGTCGAACTTAGTACCCTCACCATATGACTTCTCCCACATATCTTTTATCTTTCTCATTCGTGTTCTCCACCATTTGCCCTACCATTATAACCATCAAACACTTGTGGTTTTCTTTTTGCAGTTTCAAATGTTGCAACTGTCACCACGATGGCTGCAATGATACACAAGTGTGCGACCATTGAAAACCCCCATATCCACAGACTACCATATGCAAGTGCGAAACTACTCGCCCATGTCCATGCAAGTATCTGTAGTATCATATGTCTAGTTTGTAGACTAGGAATATTTTTGAGTGGATTGTGATCTGCATCCATCAATGCATTCCACATATTATAGATTGCTTCTCTCATTATACATCCTCAAGTGATTTAACAATCTTCTTAAATTTTTTCTTTGACTTACCTCTGAACTTGTAACCTAATACTTCATCTAGGTTCACATCAGAGTCACCCACGACTACTATTCCAATCATACCCATACTAGCGTGTGGTGTGCAGACATATAGATAGACACCTTCTTGTTCAAAGGTATATGAAAACTCTTTACTCAACTTACTCTTGACTTTCTCTACACCCTCTGGAACAGATACAAACTGCACGTTGTGACCTTTTGAGTCTGGTGTCCATGTAATGGTTTGACCGACATCAATCTTGGCCACATCTTGACCATACAACATTTTCTCTTTACCACGTTTGTTCAACATTTCAATTATTAGTGGTTCTTTCTCCTCTGCCTTTGCAGATAATACCATACCACCCATGAAACACACTAACATAAAAATTAAATAAAAATTCTTCATTACTTTTTCTCCTTACATTTTGAGTCTACTTTGACCTCAAATATATTACTGAACATTACGTTCACATTCGTTTGTTTCTTGAGTTCAATGTCACAAGCAATCTCGTTATCGAACTCATGTATAACAACACCAGAGTAGTCTTTCTCTGGTGTTGAAAGTAAAATAGTGGTGATTAACACCCATGTTTTCATACTACTTTTCTACCTTTACTAACTTGTCAATCAAATACCAATCAGAAGTTTTCTCGCCTGTCTTCTTGTTCTTTTCAAAAGACATCTCATAGCCTGTATATTCTTCAAGATACTTGATCGCATCAGACTCCAACGAAAAGGTCTTCAAACCTATGTTGTTATTTAGGTTTGGTTTTGCAACATATTCTGTAATCATATCATCTCCATTAATTAACTAATTCCCAACCATAAGGCGAACACTCATACTTTGTGTTACCAACTAACACTTGGTCACCAACACTTGTTGATCGACAACCATCTCCATCAAACATTGGTGTGACATCATCATTGTTCCACCAACCATCATCTATTGAGTTAGTCAACATAAATGCCTTATCACACTTCTCTGTTTCTAGTAGTCCTTTATCAACATGAACAAATGCAACTGTATGAGGTGTGTCACCAAATGCACAATGTATCACAGCAACTTTCTCTTTTACTACCATCTTATCATAATTATCTAACAACTTCTCATTCATCTCTCTCTCCTTAAAATATAATTAACGCAAAATAGAAACAAGTAAACAACATTGATAGTGTAACAAAATCTATCAAGGATGTCAAGGGGTTTTCTAAAATAATTGCAATTGCTTCTGACATTTTCATTACGCAGCCTCCAACATTGAGAAAGGAACATTATATAGTGTGCCTCTCATTTTAACAAGTGCCTTTGTCTTGTTGATTTTCTCAATAACACCAGGCGTTTTCTTAGTCTTCTGAACAACAAAGACATTTGCACCAACTGTCAAAACAGATTTTGCTTTTAAAGTTTTAACATCATAAACCATATCTAAAACTTGATTTAGTTCTGTAAGTGATAGACCCATAAGTTGGTCATTTATTTTCGATAGTTTAGTCATAATATACCTTTCTCTTATTCAATTCCATATAATTCATCGTGAATCTGTTCCATAGTACCATAAACATCTTCACCCATCGCTGCACATAACTTAAATATCTTACCTCGTACAACATCTATATCATCATTGCACTGACCAGCAAGTATCGCTTGAAATGTTCTGTAAAATTTCTTCAACTGTTCCACTTGGAGTCTTCTCAACCAAGCATCATAGTCAGTATTTAATGTTCTAGGATTGTTTTCCATAATAACCTCTCTTTTAACTTCAATTATAATGTATCACATGATTCGATTCGTGTCAAGTGAATTTTTTCCATCGCATTTAATCTACCAATTACACTTGCAACTCCAAGTAAGCCAGAGTATTTCTCATCACTTGCACCTTCATTTAAATTTATGAGTGCAAGTTCTAACTCTTTTTTCATCTCTTGTATTATTTCTAAATCCATTATGCTAACCTCTCTGTTATTTTTGCAACTTTACAAAAATGTTTATCCATCACCAGTATGATATCTGTTGCTTCTTTTGTTGAGACATAACCCTCTGACCAATCTTGTAAGTCCTCATCAAATAGACCCATTGAGACTTTTCCCATTGCAGACATAGTGTCTATACCTTGCTCGGACAACTCAATCAATTCTTTAATCACATTCTTTTTTAAAATATCAAACATTATGCGAACTCTCCATTTGCGATTATCTCATCTTTAATTAACTCTTGTGCAGAGTAGAACAGCTCTTTTGCACCATCTTGGTCTGCGAAACCCTCTTCATGGGCAAAGTCCATAGAACTCGTAAAGAAAACATCATCTTCAAACACATTGACTTTCTTAGTGTCTAGTATGTATTTTAACATCTTGGCGGTCTTTGCAAACCCAACTTTGTTACCAGCACCGATGTAAACACCAATACCACCATTTTGTGCATCTATGAAAACTGATTCTTTTGTCATATTTTTTTCTCTCTCTTTGTTAACTTCACTTATAATATGACATAAAAAAAGGGGCTTGTCAACCCCTTTCTTTAAGTATTTGATTTTATTGGTGAAATTCGTAGATATTCTTATTAGTCTAAATCGTTTTTCATATCCCACGCCCAAGTGATTCGTTTTGTCTTGGACAACTCTACTTCATAATGTTGGTTCGTCTTATCATTCATATTTGCAAGATGATAACCAGCATCTTCATCTACTAGTCTCATCTGCTCATACATTCTATAGTTTGCGGCCAACTGTCTTGACCTTTGTACTCTCAACCATGTTCTTCTTACTATGTTATTAACCCAATCACACACCACACAGGTGCTATCATAAACTGCACTTGCAACTGACATTCTTTTATCCTCATTTTCTGAAAATGTATTCTTAACTGAACACGCAACTATTTATACTAGTTTAACTATAAACTAGGTGCATAGTTCCCTTGCATTTTATAAAAGTTTTATTACGCTGTGATTCTTTTGAACTTGGTGATATTTCTCATTTTAAGTTCATTGTCAATCCACTGTTGTGCTCTTTTATTTTGTATTCTCTTGTTTGCAAGTGATTTAACTCTTTTGAATACTTGTGTAAATACATCTTCTTTTGCATCATTATTATCAATGATTATGAAATTACCCTTGAAGTAGTTATTGAACTTACCTATGTTTTTCTGAACATCATTCCAAGATTGAACAACAAGGGGTTCTGCAAGTTTTCTAGCTCTCTCTGCGTTTCTCTGTAGTGCAACATCAAGTGATGTATTAACAAATATCATGTGTGTATCGTAACCTAATGCCTCTAGGTTTCTTGCCTGTCTTGTTATCTTTTCGAAATCTTTACCTGTGCCATCAATGATAAGTCCAAGTCTACCTTCAATATAGTTTGCTTGTCTCTTCTTTGTAATTCGTTTTGCGACATCTCTTATTCTATCTCTCTCTATGTTATCCATAGCCCTGATGTCAAGAGAGTGTCCAGCATCTTTCAGTTTTTTCTCAAACGCTTCATCTGAGTTCACTATTCTCATTCCAAGACCACCAGTGGTTTTCCTAACAACGTAGGACTTACCACTGCCTGGCCCGCCTGCAAGGAAGAATGCTTTAAATATATTGGGGTCGTTGACTCCCTCTTGTAATTGTGAATACGTTTTCATCCTGTGGCTCTTTTCCTCTTCTCGTATATTTAGTAATCTTTGTCGTTGGTGCAATCGTGGGTCTTTCAGTCCTGTGTTGACTTAAAAAATTAAACTTCTTTAGTTTCATTCTGGATTTGTTTGTCATATATAAGTTGCTCCTAATTAATGTTAATCATAACGAATATAGATTACTACCTCCTATCTTGCTCCTGTGCCCAACCTTGATGGTGGTGGGCCACTACTCTTCTTAAATGTTGATGTTTTCTTTTTGGGTAGAGTCTTGACTTCCTCTGCCGAGTCTAATCCCTCACTCAGTCCGTCTTTAACAACCTCCATACTAATAACGTGACTCCTTGTAGGTGGTGAAAAAGTATGTCTAAGTTTTGTTATCAAATACGCACCAGAGTACAATTTATCCTCTACCTCATCTCCTCCAACTGCTGGTATTGATACTCTTACCATATCCCCCACAGTTAAAGTTGTCTGACCATGAACAGTCATATTAATACTTATACCATCTTGGTATTCTACAATCCTAGATTTTCGATCTAAAAGTGTTTCATATCGTTTATTTGGGTCACCTTTCTCAAAACTTTTGTCAACATCACCACTATCTTTTGAAACTGATATCACATGAATATTTGATGTCTCTATATCATCACTAAGTGACTCTATTGATGGCATTGCATTGTCACTGTAAAGTCTATTTGGTGATATCCTTTCATTTACATTGAAGTCTGCATCATCGAAATAGTTATATGTTTTTGTTTTTAGTTTCTTGTTAAACAAGTTATGTTCTACCACAGTCCCACCGAAAAAACCTGTTGTGGTATTGATTAACATATCTTTTTTTGAGTTTAGTGAATATTGTAGTATTCTTTTGAAACTCTGGACATTTTTACCTGACTCTGGGTCTGGAGTGGTTTCCTCATCAAACCCAATATCACCAACATGGAACTCACCCCTGATGCCATTCTCTTTGGCCTCGTTATATAAAAATTGAAATGTTTTGAAGTGAAATCCTTTTTTGTTCTCAAAGAATAGATAGTGTGGAGAACCTTTTTCAGACTGTGCCTCTTTCGTCAATTTAGATATAAATGTGAATGGGTATGAGTTTGGAACAACATACTTTCTAGTTCCAATGGTAGGTTCTATCTCAACTTCTTTTTCAGTCTGTATACCAAACTTATCTTGTTTCATTAAGTCATCAACTATTTCGCCAATGTTTGCTTTCGTGTTTACATAAGATTTTGACACTCTTTTCTTTGTGTTTTTTATGGCCTCTGGTGAAACAAAAGATAGATCATAAATCTGACCACCAGTGCTAACCTCTCTCCTCATGTTCACCTTATGGATTATAAAAGGGTTTGCAGTAAAATCTATGATGTCTTCTTTTGCATTCAATGATGGTGTCTTGAGTTTCATATATAACTCTTCTTGACCTTGTATTGGAAGAAGTGTGATTACATCTCGTATGTCACTCATAGTGATAGTCCCAGAGATAGTGCTTTTGAATATGTCTTCAAAGATATTGATCTCTATCACTAGGACATCTGTAAGTAGGTCAGCAACACCACCACTTGGTGATGCGATCTTGAGTTCTTCAATACCAAACTCACCAGCAAACTGTACTGCATCTCTACTCATTAGAGAACACTTTCACCCATCAATACTTTGTACTCCTCGACAAACTGATCTAGGAAAGCAGGGTCAAGTAATTTTATTTGACGTTTTTTATCCTGTTCTCTTTCTTCATACTCCCTGTTAGTGATAGTTGTTGCGTTAGAGTAGAAATCAGTATCACCACTAAAGAGTGCAGAGTTATTATATACTTCTATTTTTGTGGACGTATCACCAGAGGTTTGTGATATCTCGTAGTGATGCACACCATCTGGGTTGTCATATTTTTCATTCACATATGTGTTGAACTGTTGTTCGTACATCGGCCATTGATGATAACGATCTGTGATGTCATTTATCATCAAGACCACCCAATGTAATTCTGGGTCATCATATAATTTGTCTGCGATTGACTCTGGTGTTTCACCATTCTTAACATTGTATGTGTCAAGAATAAGTGCATTCGTCTTTATCTTTGTTCTGACTGCAACACGTTTCAAAAGGTTGGTGACAACTTTGACTTCACCATTACCTTTAGAATCATATAGAATTTTTGGTATACTATCAAAATACATTTAGAAACCCTCGAAAACTCTTTCTCTTGTGATAAGTTCCATTTCCTTGAAGTTGAGTGTGATAGTTGTTTCTACAGGTGGAGCTCCATCTCCACGACCTTCAAATGTTTTGTATCTATCACCACCATATGTAACATTCATATTCTCTAACACACAAGTTGATATTTTATGTAAGTAATCATTTTCTGCACCAACGTACATATATGATATGTCGAATGTGTTAGGAACTACTAGTCGTCTACCAGCACGATTACCACCAACAAACTCTGGTAGCATATTGGCCTTGAATGCAAAGACTATCTTTCTTATCTCATCTGCCTCTTGAGGATTTTTAGGTATCATCTTAAATGTATATTGAAATACCCTCTTGTTAATACCCTTGAATGCAAGTTCTAATCTATCAGATATGATTGCACCCTCTTTTGCTTCAAACGCTTCTCTTGCACCTCCAAAGCCAGGTATAATACCAATACTTGCAAGTAGACCTTTTTGTAGTTGTTCTGCGATACCTTGATCCATATTCAGAACATTCTCAAACGCACTTCTAAAACGACCACCTATCGCATTGTTGTATGCGTTCAAGGCTTCCTCTGTCAATGCACCCATCTCTGTGTCTGTAAAGTTTGCACCATAAGTCACGTTTACCTGTTGTGGCATATACATTGCAATTTGTGTTTTCAATCTTTTTGTTGGTGCTCTCTTAATTTTTATAGTAGAACCTTTGGATTGATATGAACTATCAACTGAGAATTTACCAATATCCCTACCCTCTCTAAGTGCAATAGCTGGATTAGATGCACCTCCAGTTGTGCGTTGTATTTTTTCGTAAGTGTCACTTAGTTGTTTTCCAACTAGATTATCTGCTGACATCTTCTTGTAAGTTCCAGATACGACATCCCAATTGTTTAGGAATGCTGGTATATTTGCATCTCTTGTTATATCATCTACACGACTACCACCACTACCTATCGCACTTGTTCTTAACTTTGCTCTCTCCTGTGTGTTGATAGAGAATAGAATATAATGACCATGATTACCAATACCCACATCTGGGTTTTCTACATCTCTTGGAAATCTAAGATTTTCAGTTGAGTATTTTGAACCTAAGTTAGAGAGAGCCCCAACTGGGTCTTGAACAGTATCTATTACACTTGTTGCTACGTTAAATGCTTGTTTGACAGATGAACTCACCCTATCAAGATTTGTAGTGAACTGTTCTTTTATACTCATCTTAATCCTTTATAAGTATTTATACATGAAGTCGTACAAAGGTAAGTATAAACCAATGAACCCTAAGAAATACAGGGGTGACCCATCTCAAGTGATTTATCGTTCACTCTGGGAACGCAAACTTATGGTCTATTGTGATAAGAACACCTCTGTAATTGAATGGGGTAGTGAAGAAATAATTATACCATATCGTTCACCCAAAGATGGTAGAATACACAGATACTTTCCAGACTTCTACATGAAAGTCAAACAAAAAAATGGAACAACCAAAAAGTTTGTGATTGAGGTCAAACCCAAAGCACAATGCAAAGAACCCATAAAGAACCCAAAACGTAGAACCAAAAAGTGGTTGAACGAGGTGTTCACCTACGCAGTCAATCAAGCCAAGTGGAAATCAGCAGAAGAGTTCTGTAAAGATCATGGAATGGAGTTCAAGATTTTTACAGAAGACCATTTGTTCCCTCAGTACAAATAATATGAAAAATATCTATAACTTCAGTAATGAACCTTTAAGAAATAAATTCAATCCTTCTTTCAATTATTTCATATATGAAAATATGTTGGAATTAAATTTTGAAAAATTAAAACAAGACATATTAAATTTAGAAAAAGATCTAATTCAAAAATATCCATATTTTTCAGATGGTGGTACTGGATTAGGTAATCATAGTTTAACAAGTAGATTTAAATATTATAATCTATTACAATTAAATGAAACAAAGTTTTTAAAAGATATGATTAGAAATAAACATGATGATTTTTTAGAAACATTAGAGTATGAAGTGGATGATAATTATTATGTTCAATGTTGGGCTAATGTTATGAGAAAAGGTCAACAAATAAAAACACATACTCATGCTGATAATAATTACTCTTATTTAAGTGGTCATATTTGTGTTTTTACTGAAAATACAAATACTTATTATATCGCACCATACTATAGAAATGAATTTTCCTCTAAAAATGAATTAGGTAAAATAACACTATTTCCTTGTTGGTTAAACCATTATACAGATGAAGTTAATACTGATTTGAGAATTACAATCGCATTTGATATAATGGAAGAAGAAAGTTTTAATAAATGGATATCTGATGATATGAAAAATCATTGGGAAAAAATCTAATAAATAAAACATGGCAATTAAAAACTTCATACAACAGGTGCAACAGGCTGCAAAAGGTAGACCAAAATCCACTGAATGGTACAGAGATAAAATCAAAGAGTTTGGTACACCCAAGACACTTGACCTAATCCGTGATGGTAAACAAGCAAAGTCACCCTTTGGTGGTAGACTGAATATGTTTGTCTATGCACCCAAGTTTGCAAGGAAGTTACCATACTATGATACATTCCCTCTGGTGTTACCTCTAGAGTCATACTCAGATGGATTTCTAGGCATCAATCTACATTATCTACCCATATCATTAAGAATAAGACTATTAGATAGACTGAATGATTTTAGTTCAGATACAAAATTTGATAAGGGTACGACTTTAGACGTTAGTTATGATAAAGTAAAAAAGATACAATCAGTCAAACCTACCATACATAAATATTTATCTGGGTATGTGAGATCACGTTTTCGTAGAATAGATGCAGACGAGTTTGTGATTGCAACATTACTACCAGTGCAGAGATTTAAGAAAGCAACTGCAAGTCAAGTCTATAGTGACAGTAGGAGAATGATTTAATGGTATTAAGTTTACTACAGGGTGTGGTTGGTAATCCATTTGGTAATGCAGTGTCAGGCCCTGCTTTTGGTGTATTGAATGAGTTACTAGGACTAATGCGTGGTGCTGATGGTGGTATCGCAAAACCATCTCGTTATGAAGTCATATTTTTACCACCAGTGGGTAACCAAACAAATATATTTTCTACTGTTATAAACGCAATGCGTGGAGATGGGACTGCAAGATCAGTTTCACTCAAATGTGAACAGATATCAATGCCTGGTAGAAATATAGATACTGCACCAGATACAAATATTTATGGCCCAGTCAGAGAGATTGCACAGGGGTTTTCATTTGCAGATATTGATGCAACATTCCAACTATCATCAGACCACAAAGAGAAGAAGTTTTTTGAAACATGGCAGAGAATATCATTTGACCCACTTACATGGGCAATGGGTTACTATGATGATTATGTTGGAACAATACAGATTTACCAACTGGACGAACAGAACGAGAGAAGATATGGTGTAGAACTGATAGAGTGTTTTCCTAAAACAATAGCTGCCCAAACTTTTGATTACTCTGCTGTAAACCAACAACAAAAAGTGAGTGTTACATTCTCATATAGATATTGGAAAAACTTAACAGATGAGGCGAGATTACCACAAAGTCTTGCAGATAGTTTAGCCACTCTTGCAAGAAACACAGTTGAAAGACAAATACGCTCAAGGATACCAGCGATAATAAACCGACTAACTAGATAATTTTAAAGGATGAATTATAATGGCGTTACCACGAATTGATACACCAACGTATCAACTAACACTACCTTCCACACAAGAACCGATTGATTACAGACCTTTCTTAGTGAAAGAACAGAAGATAATCATGATGGCTCAAGAAAGTAATGATGAAACACAAATGGTCAGAGCAATGACTGATTTGTTAACATCTTGCACTTTTGGTAAGATTGATATATCAGTTCTACCAACTTATGATGTTGAATATATGTTTCTTAAAATAAGAGGTAAATCTGCTGGTGAAACAGTGGAACTAAATCTCATATGTCCAGATGACAAAGAAACTAAAGTGCAAACTAAAATTAATCTTGAAGACATACAAGTTCAAATGACTGTAGGTCACTCCAATGAAATAGAAATAACTGACAAGATAAAACTCTATCTCAAACATCCTATGTTTGCAGACGCAATGTCATTGAACACTGAAACCACAAGTGATAGTGTGTTTAAATTATTAAATAGATGCGTTGTAAAAATAGTATATGGTGATACAGAATATAATAGAGTTGATATAACAGATAAAGACATTGAGGAGTTTGTGGAGCAGTTGAACACCGAACAGTTTGAAAAGGTAATCAACTTTTTTAACACGATGCCAAGACTAAGACACGTTGTTGATGTGACTAATCCAAAAACAAAAGTGAGAAGTGAGGTTCTATTGGAGGGCCTGCAAAGTTTTTTAGAATAGGTCTTTCTCATGATAGTGTTTATAATTACTATAAAACTAATTTTGCATTGATGCAACATCATAAATATTCTTTAACAGAGTTAGAAAATATGATGCCATGGGAAAGAGAGATCTATATGGGATTACTCGCAAAATGGGTACAGGATGAGAATGAGAGAATAGAAAAAGAAAACGCAAAAATGAAACAGTAGAGAGGTACTAAAATGGCCGTTGAAGTAACAGTTGACCCAGAGGTCGCAAAAAAAGTTGACAGGAATGGTGATGGTCACATTTCTCAAGAAGAAATGGAGATGAATTTGGAATTTAAAAGAAAAGAACTAGAAGATGCAGATGCTCGTAGAGATGCAATGCGAAAGATGACATGGTTTGCATTATGGGGTATGTTACTGTATCCAGCAGGAATTTTAATTACCTCAGTGTTAGGATATGAAGGAACTGCAAAGATTATTGGAGATATTGCACCGACATACTTTGTTGCAATCTCAGCGTTAGTTGCCGCCTACTTTGGTGCAAACGCATATGTAGATAAGAAGAAGTAAGTAGATGACTTTTGAGGACGTAGTAAAACAGTTACAGATGAACAACAGAAGTGAGGCTGGTAGAGATGGTCGTCAGACCAAAATGCTTGGTGATCTGAAAACTGCGATAGAGGGTCTTACAGTCGCAACAGAAAGTACCGATGAACCAGCTGCAGCCGCTGAAGAAGAAAAAGATAAAGATGAACGTAGTAGAGCAAAAAAACTTCTTGATGCAGTTGGTGGTTTAAAAGACTCAATAGGGTCTGCGTTCAAAGACGTTGGTGCGATAAAAACTGGTGTGCCTGGTTTAACTCTAGGTTTACTTGCAAAATTAGCAGTGATACCTCTATTGATTAAATTCTTACAAAGTGACTTATGGTTAAAAATAAAGGATGCACTTCTCGACCCAAATGTTTCTGCATTAGGAATGTTGTTTGGAGACTTCAAAGTTGAAATGACTTTACTGACAGCATTAGTGGGTGCATTTGCAATTGGAAAAATTGTTGATCTCGCAAGAAAATTAGTATCAGGATTTAGTGGTATAGCTGCATCACTTACCACTCTGGGTGCAGTCGTGGGAATAGGAACAGCAGTATCCGCTGGAACACTAGCTTTTATAATAGGTGGTATAGTCCTAGTTGCAAAAAGTTTATTTGAAGCATTCAAAACATTCAAAGAAAAATTTGCAGAAACAGGTAGTGTGATAGAGTCATTGAAAGCATCAATAATAGACTTTGTTGCAAACTTATTATTTTTCCCACTAGAGTTAATCAAAGATATAACAGCGTTTATTGCAGATAAGTTAGGTTTTGATAATATTGCAGACAAACTTAGGTCTTTTGACATAGTTGAAATTATGAATAATTTCATAACAAATGGTGTCAATACCATACAAGCAGGATTTACAGCAGCGATAACTGCAATATCTGAGTTTCCAGAAAAGGTTAGAAATTTCTTTGCAGAAGTGGACATCTTTGGTGGTATAAGAGAAACACTTGCGAACACAGATATTTTTGGGCCTGTAAGAACTTTTCTTGCAGAATTACCAGATAGAATACAAGAGTTGATGCCAGATGTTGGTGCAATATTTGAAGATGCAAAACAAAAAGTTTTGGACGCAGTTGATAGAGTCAAAGCATCTATACCTACTCCAGACTTCAGTATTATAGGTCAAAAGATAACAGACCTCGCAAACTTTTTTAGTCCTACAAGAATACTTACAAGTATAGGTGATTCTATTAATGAAAGATTTCAACCAGATGGTCTTGTTGGTAGACTGACTAAGAAAGCAATCATGAAGATATTCCCAACCTCTCCAGTTGAGGTAGATGAACCTACGATCGGTGGTGGGATTACCCCCATGCAAAGTGGAGGGTTTCTAGGTGCAAATAGTTTTGCACTTGTGGGTGAACAAGGCCCAGAACTTATCATGTCTAAAGCACCTATGCAAGTGTTTAGTGAACAACGCACAGACCAAATAGGTATGGCCGCACTTAATAAATTAATGGGTGGTGGTGATGGTGGAGGTGGTGGTGGAACTATGTTCCTTAACACTGGAAGTAATGTTCAGAATGTAAATAAACAAACCATCGTTACACCAATAGTTGACCAAGATCCTGTCATTAGACAAGTAAGTCGATCAATCATGGCGTAAATGGTGCTGGTGGAGGGACTCGAACTCTCAACCTACTGATTACAAATCAGTTGCTCTACCTATTGAGCTACACCAGCGAAACCATTATCCGTTTGCGAGTTTTGAGAAATAATCCATAGTGTCATCCTCTTCCTCTTTTGAGGTTACAGTTGACTCTACTGGTTTAGTATCAACGACTGGTGTCGCAACTGGTTCATCATCCATCTCTTCAGATACATTACCAACTGTGGTTGTACCAGAGATGACTGCATGAAATCGTGTAGATAACTCATCATAAGATTTGAAGTTACTTGATGAGGTGAACTCTGCGAGTGAGTATTGAGATTTCCAAATGGACTCAATCTTAGACTCATCATCTGCGATTGGTGATGGTGCAGAAAACTCTGATTTATCATAGTTCCAGAAACCATCTACTTTTCGGATTTTCAATTTGAACTCTGCACCTTCCCAGAAATCAAATGGATTGATAGGTGTTTCGTCCTCAAACGCTGGTTGCATTGCTTCCATCATTTTGTCAAATATCTTTTTACCATATCTGAACAACATGACTTTACCTTCGTTCTCTGGGTGTTTTGGGTCACTCACCACAAGAATGTTAGAAAAGTATTGTAGTTTTCTTTTCTGTTTCCTTGCAATCTCTT
>Ga0114932_10002719_pt1 | contig 18260 bp, 20 predicted proteins | sample 2SBtaG_2_FD_87286 | JGI IMG/M metagenome (GOLD analysis project Ga0114932, IMG submission 87286) | Deep subsurface microbial communities from Kolumbo volcano to uncover new lineages of life (NeLLi) - 2SBTROV12_ACTIVE470 metaG | ecosystem: Environmental > Aquatic > Marine > Volcanic ... | reverse complement strand
CTTGTTTGAACAAAGGCCCCGCTACCACGGGGCCTTAATTTTGCTGAGTTGACAACATTTCTGGATGTTCCGAATTCCCTTCTCTACGCGGGGCGGGGTTTCACAATCAAAGTGCTTGTCGTCACAAAGACCTCTTCACCCTCCTGATTACTCAATTTGGAGGTGTACCGAACAAAGCCCAAATCTGGTTTGCTCTTCGACACACGACTTTCCTTAATTTCGAGCTGCCCGCTCAATTGATCACCTGGCCGCACGGGTGTCGGCCAGATCATTTCTTCATGACCAGGCGAACCTAATGATGTCTCATAACATAGGAACGCCTTATGCATCAGTCGGAGCCAGACCAAAGCTGTCAACCAACCGCTGGAAATAATACCCCCAAATACAGTTTCTTGAGCCGCCTGGTCGTCGATGTGGAATGGGAAAGGGTCGTACTGTCGTGCAAACTCTATGATCTCATCGTGTGTAACGTCATACGTTCCAAGATCAAATACATCTCCCGCTTTGTAGTCTTCGGCATATCGAATGTTCACTTTGTTAGAGCCTCCGCCTGTTCATACCTAGACTCGTTAGGTACAACACTTGCGCTTTGATTGACTTGAATCAATAACCACATTTTCGAACTGGTCAGAATCAGCGTGCTTTACATACCACTCCCAGCGGATACTGTCTGGCCCATCGACCCATATCTCGGTTTTCTCGGCATAACAACACTGAGTTTCATCGATACCGGTGGTCACCATACCTGCTCGAGTCAGCCGGTCCTCGGTTGTAAGCACCTCTTCCGTGGTCTGCACCTCTACACCCAGGTGATTGATACTGCCGCCTTTACCTTGATTCTCGAATAAGACCAGCTTCAGCGGCGGCTCGGCAATTGCAAAGTTCGCATAACCCGGTTGCACCTTGGCAGGCACTGCGTCAAATAATCGTGAGTAAAAATCTATAGCCTCATCAAGATTTTCGACGTTGATCGCGAGTTGTACTCGACTCATGGTTGTTTCACTCCTCAAACAGTTGCAAGCAAGAAAACAATGACAAACAGGCGCTTCATACTACTATCCTGTTCCTTTTACAGGAACGATAAAATACCTCCTAGGACAAACTAAAGAAAGCCCCGCCTTTATTGGAATGTATTTTGTGTCTAACGTGTGGGAGCAAACGAACCATAAAAGACAACGATAAGCAATTAGGGCACCTATAAATATAGGGGGAACACTCCGCCTATAGTACTGGCCCCTCACTTCACTCAGCGGAGCTCGCTGGTTCAAATCTGACCGCACCCACCATTTTTCGCTGATTTTAGGCTGATTTTTCTAATCCAGTCATACTCTGAATGTGTCGTGTGCTGAATATCTTGTGTGAGCCACTACATCGAGTTGCGAACCTCGTCCGAATCTCAGTTTTATGCAGGGTTTATAATTTCTATTATCCTAGATACCTTCGCTATGAGGACTTCTGCGTGGCAATTACCAATCTACCGACTCAACCAATGATGTCAGACGCCGAATGGGAAACACGATGTGACTTGGCGGCCCTCTATCACATATTTCATCACCTGCGAATGACCGATCTGATTTATACCCACATGACAGCTCGCATCCCGGGAGAGAAAGACACGTTTTTGATCAATAATTATGGGGAGATGTTCGACGAGGTAACAGCATCATCGTTAGTCAAAATGGATTTTGAAGGTAACGTCATTGGCGATCAGGACAGTTACAACGAAGCTGGATTTACCATCCACAGCGGTGTCTACAAAGCACGACCAGATGTTACGTGCGTGGCCCACACGCACACCAACGCAGGTGTCGCCATATCCATCACTAAGGAGGGCTTGCTGCCCATTAGCCAGGATGCCGCGGTAGTCATAAATGAGGTCGGCTATCACGATTACGGCACCCCAGCGAGTCAGGCAGAGTGTGACGCTCTCGGACACAGTTGCAAAGAGTTCAACTGTGTCATATTGAGAAACCATGGCCTCTTGACGCTGGGCGCGAGTATCCCAGCCGCCTTTCTACGCATGTATTTTCTTGAACACGCCTGCTCTGAACAGGTTGCGGCTGCGTCTCTCAATACCGCACTAACACCGATAGATTCGAAAGTACTGGAAGAGGTAAAGCAGCGTTATGGAACCTATCGTGCCAACGATGATTTTGGCAAACTGGAATGGAGCGCCATGATCCGTTTGCTTGAGAGGAACGGCGCTCAGTACAAACAATAGTAGCTAACAACTATTGACCGCTATGCGGGGACCCATTTGCCCGTTAGCTTTCACCGACAAATGCGATGGCTTCAATCTCAACCAGCATGGTCGGATCCGCAAGGTGTGCCTGTACTGTGGTGCGCGCCGGCGGCATCTCACCAAATATTCGTGAAAAGACATCGTTCATCTTCTGGAAGTCTTCGATATTTTTCAAGTAAACCGTACATTTAAGAACATCCTCAGGTGAAGCGCCCCCTTCCGCAAGGACAGATAACACATTGTGCAGGGTCTGTTCGGTTTGTGCGACAACATCGCCGACACCCGTGACTCCACCCGTTTCGTCCCACGCCACCTGTCCGGCGGTAAATACGAATCCACCCCCCGCTGTGCCCGGGGCATAGGGATAGGTGGGTCTTGGCTGGAAGTTAAGATGAGTTGGGCACAGCGTTTTTTTCGGCATTGTTCTCCTCCTGGCAGCACAATATGCGTGAACCAGATATACAGGTTCCGTCAGTATATAGAAAGAAGATGAATGCCCTTTTCGCCCGTGTACTAACCTAATCTCATACATATTCACCATTCGCCACAATTAAAGCTGCCAATCACGATGACTCCAGGTATCTGGGGTATGATCTAACTACGTAGTAAGTGTTTAGTTACTGTAATCATGTAATTGCATTCGGACTTAATCTATAGGAGAACAATAAAATGTCGGTTTACCTAATGACTGAGGCTGTAGTACACGATGTCGAAGCCTACGAAAAATATAAAGAACAGGCACCACAGTATGTGGCACGCCATGGCGGAGAATACTGTTGTCGAGGTGGAGAGGTCGATGTCCTAGTAGGTGATTGGGATCCAGATCGGATCGTCATGTTGAAGTTTCCATCACGAGAAGCACTTGATGCGTTGGGGTCTGACCCTGACTACAAACCATGGAAAGAACTCAGGGAGTCACTTACCACAATTAAGACACAGATTATTCTCGAAGGGGTTTAAACAGAAAATAAGAATCCACAACCAATATCCTTGTTGGAACAATAACCGACTCTACTGACCGTAACGACTCCAAGAACAGCTCTGCCCTATTAAAGATTACTATGACCCAAATTCATATGCTCACAGTCGAACCTATGACTAAGGACAGCTTTAAACCCTTTGGTGAAGTATGGTCTGCACCTCAAAAACCTTCTGACCGACGCATTTTGTTCCCGACTTCATATAGCCACGATGGCCAAACGACCGTTCACGTGATTTGGCAACCTCAAGACGGACTAAAATTCGACCAGCTCGAACGACATTTTGGGGTTACACAGAGTTTTGTTCAATTGTCTGGAGGTTCAGCTGTCGTATGTGCCGCAGCCCCGACTGACCCAGACAACCTTTATGACATTCCACGACCTGCCGATGTACGTGCATTCCTGATAAATCCCAGCATAGGATACTCTTTCAAGCGCGGAACCTGGCATTCTCTGAACCGCCATATTCTGAATCAGGACGGGGCGACATTTCTAATTTTGAATTCGAACCCCAACCCTACCCAGGTGGTTAACTATCAAACCGGTACTGGTCACTTATCGAAAGACCTTGACGTGGATCAGAATCCCGAGATTCTGAGTAACACAAATATGTCTGGCATCGAATTTGAGATTGAAAGATAACGACTTATCGTCAAAATTCAGAACAAAAACCCGCAAGCCGACGAGCTACAAAAGATTCGGCCTTAGCAACACATACAACTAAATCATTTCGTCTAGCATCAATAACGAATCTGCAACTACTTGCGCACCTTTTGCCAGAGACTCTGGGCTTGCGTACTCTTTCTCGTTGTGGCTAATCCCTTTATAGCAGGGTACAAAGATCATGCCACTGGGGCAAAAAGAATTCATATAACGAGCGTCATGGCCAGCGCCGGATGGCAGATATTTGAAAGAATAAGCTCTCTGCTTTGCACATTTCTCAATAACTTGTTGCACCTTGCACTCAAACGATGTTGATAGTGCACTCCGAGTCTCCATTACCTCAGTGGTGCACCGAATCGCCGCCTTTTTGCAAACTTCTGCGACTTGGTCGCCTAGTGCTTGCACAACGTCATTATCGGGATGGCGAAAATCGATCGTAAATAGCACTCGACCGGGTACAACTGCTAGCGAACCTGGCGATACCTCAAAACGACCGACTGTAAATCGTACTATATCCTCTGGGTCATAGAAAATCTCTCGCAGCGCGTTAACAATTGCAACCGCATCCATAAACGCATCCTGACGATTCCTCTCGGGGGTCGTACCAGCATGGGCCTCCTCTCCGATAACGTGTATCTCAAACTTTCTTGTTCCCTGAATTCCAGTAACTATTCCGATATCGATATTTTCACTTTCAAGAATGGGGCCCTGCTCGATGTGTAATTCTAAATATGCCGCGATGGGCGTTCCTAGCTGACGCACTTTCGCCCAATCGATTCTTGCTCTAAGTGAATCGACTGCCGTTTCTATAGACACTCCTTCACTATCTGTGGCTGCTAGCATACGTTCGATTGGCGTATCACCCACATAAACAGCAGAACCCATGTCAGACGGTCGAAATCGTGTCCCTTCTTCATTGTTCCAAATAACAACCTCAATAGGGTGACGAGTACAGACTTCAGCATCATCGATAACTTCCATCGCTTCGACTGCTGCTAAAACACCAGAAATACCATCGAATCGCCCTCCTGTTGGCTGGGTATCACTGTGCGAACCACTTACTAAGGCTGGGCAATGAGGATCTGATCCGGCCCGCCGCATAAATTGATTTCCGTAGTCGTCGATTTCTACGGCAAAGTTACGCTTGCGAGCCCATGATGCCAGTAGCCAATGGAGCTCAACATCCGGGATGGTCAGTGCCGCTCTATTTACACCTCCTCTTTCGGTAGCCCCGAGCTTTGCCATATCCATATGGCGTTGCCATAAACGGTCGGGATCAACTCGCAGCAAATCATTCTGATCACATCCCACGTTAGTACTCCGTTGGGGAATTACTGACTATATTATCCATCGGACAAAATCAGTTTTAGGTTGTAGCAAAAATGTAGTGGAACCTTGTTGGGCTGTCGCAAAACATGGCATTTAGTGTCACTTTTGCCAATTGTAGGCTCGCAAACGGTCGATTAATTAAATCTACAACTTGGTTATAGCCCTGACACTGCAGGAGTCCCTAATTCAGATCCAGCCGTGCCCAACATTTTCCACTGCTTTTAGGTCAAATTCGCTAGCCCCCTCCGGCTCCGAATTTGTCGTGTGCCGAAAATCCAGGACGATCCCGCTGCCTTTTATGAACCCCTTCAGTTGTCCACAAATTCATTCGCGTCTTACGACACAAACTTCCAGTAGGTGTCCTTTTTAGTTACCAAGCCATCCTCGAACTCCCAGAGGTCACAACCAAGATACTCAAATGCCGCTCCATCTCTTGGTGTACCCCGGACGACCCATTCCGAAAGAGCCTTGGTTTCGTCACATACCCAGTGGCGTATCTCTTCCCATCTCATATCTGGAATCTCGACATAGCGCGCTCGCAGCACAGCACCAATCTCTTCTTTGCCAATACAACGCCGACCTTCGGGGGCATTGGGGCCACGTGCCATCAACCATTCACAGTCTGTGGCAAAATTGGAAAGAATACCGTCCACATCTTGTTGGTTAAATCCCTGACAAAGCTCTTCAAGATAGTCGATAGTTATAGGGCGAGACATAGTTTTCTCCTTTTATGCATTGTTACATGTTTCAAATGTGCTCAATATTACGCTTGTCAGCTCAGGTTTGTTAGCGGTGAGATTGACAACTCAGTTGTCCTGACTTAGTGTCGAGCAACTTACTAAAACAAAATGGAATCGTAATGAAAATTTTAAATACATTAATCTTCGGCCTCGCCACCATGTTTGCGATGAGCAACTTTGCGTCAGCTGGAACAGCAGTTCCAGCTGATGGGATTGGCTATACCTCTGTAACCTCTTCAACAGCGACCCCATTAGCGGATGGCTCCACGTTGATAAAGCAGACGAGTCACGGGCTTTGGATTGAGACTACAACCGAAGCCGGGTTTCCTTCTGAAAAAGTAGCTGATTGCAATGTGACTATGTTGTTGTCAGCAGAAGGTGCGCCCATAGCCTATAGAGCTGTTTGCACAGCCTCTGACGTTGACGGAGATCTTTTTGTAGGAACAATTGGTGCGACGAAACCTGATTTTAGTGACTGCGCTTGGACCGCACATGGTGGAACCGGTAAATATGCTGGTGTGACAGGCGGTGGACAATGTAGGTCGCTTGGACCTATCACTAAAGACGGTAACAACTCGAAAAGCGCTTGGACGGGTGAATGGCTACTACCGTAATTCTATTAAGTTAATCCAACTTAAAAAGCCCCGCTTCTGGCGGGGCTTTTTTGGGAAAGTGCAGGACAAATTCTCAACTATGCTGAAAACCAAACCCAAAGAACGCGGCCCCTCTATTTTGATCACCCTCCACGCCTTTTCTTGGACTCCGACTTGGACTGCTTCTATATTACCCAGAGCTCGGCAATCTAAAGTGGTCTGTCTTTTGGGTCTCTTCTCATACCAATCGTCGAATCGTTCTGTTTGATTAGGGATGTCTACCGTTCGTGCGATTAAGATTTGATCATAGTTTACTGCGCTCCAAATACCCTCTGCGTCATTAGAATGTCATTGACATGCAAGAAGTTGACCTATACCCGCCTCTAAAACGCTTCCTCACCCAACAAGGCTACGAGGTAAAAGGTGAAGTGCAACATTGCGATGTGATCGCCGTTCGGGGAGACGAGCCTGTTGTGGTTGTTGAACTGAAATTATCAATCAATATGACCGTTGTGTTACAGGCCGTCGACCGACTGCAAATCTCCGATACCGTATATATCGGCGTGCCCAAGGGCATCGCCGTACTGAAGAAACAACGCAAACAGATCATCAAGCTCTTGCGTATGCTCGGTCTCGGCCTGATGGTTATAGACCCAGCCGCAGCGCTAGGTAGTGTTGATGTTTTGTGTGATCCCGGTGAATACAAACCGCGTCAGGCAAAACAAAGAAGGCATCGACTACTGGGTGAATTCATGCATCGGGTTGGCGATCCCAACGCTGGTGGTAGTACTGTGCGACGCGGCATCATGACAGCCTATCGCCAGAAGGCCCTAGCTATCGCCGCATACTTGCAAAAACACGGCGACACTAAAGCCGCTGTTATCGCGCAATCGCTGGCCGAGCCAAAGACCAGAACAATTCTATATGACAACGTCTACGGCTGGTTCGATCGCCTAGGCAAGGGCATCTACGCGCTATCTCCGCGAGGAGACACCGAGTATTCGAAATGGTTAACTCATGATCAAACTACAGATTGAGCTGACTATCAACAGGCTATCATTGGGGACGAGTCCCCCGGGTCAACGCCCGCTGAAAGTCGCATCAACTGATCAGACAACAACTATGGCCAGGATACCGTTCAAATGAAACGCTTTGCAGAAGCTTGTGACCGTAACCAGACTCCGATCCTAGAGGTGCTCAAAGAAATTCTGCCGGACACGGGCAAGGTTCTCGAGATTGGCAGTGGGACAGGCCAACACGCCGCATACTTTAGTCGTTCTTTTTCCCACCTTGTCTGGCAACCGAGTGATCTCGCCGAAGCCCTACCCAGTATTGAAGCCTGGCGCGAGGAATCCTGTGCACCGAATCTGGGTCCTCCCATAGTGATCGATCTGTTGGGCGACAACGAGGACTTGAGCAGAGTCGATGCTATCGTGTGCATCAACGTTATCCACATCGTGGCTTGGGCAGCTGTTGAACGTCTGTTCAACATCGCCGCCAACGTCCTCAATCCTAAGGGTATATTGTACTTTTATGGGCCATACCGTTATCCCGACCGCACGCTTGAACCCAGCAACGTCGCGTTCGACCGTTGGCTAAAAGAGCACAATCCCGTGAGCGGGATCAGGGATTATGCAGCTGTCGAGTCGCTGGCCGAGTCCAACGGATTTACTCTGGGCGGCGACCGGTCTATGCCGTCGAACAATCGGTCTATCTGGTGGGTTCGATAGGCAACGGCACAACAAAACGATCGGTAGAATAACGCCAATCCCAGTGGGATAAACACCCGGAGTCAAGCGTCTCGATGAACAAGCTCGGTATGAACCAAGGGTGGGGCACTGCGTCGTTTCACAGCTTTTGATTGCCTTGATAGTCAGAGAAATCAAAAACCGTGAAGAATTGTTGAGTTTCAACTTTTTCAAGATGCTCTTTGATCGCCTATCAATTTGTCGACAGCGAACCAGAATGTCATCGAGCGTGTAATGCAGCTGCATCTCCCCGAACCCGGCTATAGCGAGTCGGACCGTGCCCAGGGAAATTTCCGTTTGGCACTCAAGCTGTCACTGTGTTTTGTCCTCCTGCTTTGGATTGTTACACTGCTGGACTGGGGATTAGGATTGGAGCTCACCCGTTTCGGCGTGCGTCCCCGCTCGTTTTCGGGCTTGCCTGGTGTATTGGTCGCACCATTCCTGCATGGAGACTTTCCCCACCTGATCTCGAACTCACTGCCACTTCTGGTCCTGGGAACCGGGATGCTCTACCTGTACCCGCAATCATCCCTTAAGGTGATTCCAGCAGTCTATCTGGGGCCTGGCTTCGCCGTCTGGCTGTTCGGGCGACCATCCCTGCACATCGGCGCAAGCGGATTGATCTATGGACTTGCGATTTACATTCTCATATCAGGAATCATCCGACGGGACACGCGGGCTGTAAGCGCCACCATGCTCGTTTTTTTCCTCTACGGGACATTACTCTGGGGCTTATTACCAGGCCATTCGAATATTTCTTGGGAAACACACCTGATAGCGGCCCTCATTGGCCTGGCACTTGCCGTACTTTTTCGCCGACTGGATGTTCCGTTGCGAAAACGTTACGACTGGGAGAATGAGTCCCCTGACGACAGCGATCAGTCCCTGAACTGAACTTGTGTAGATCCCTTCAGCGCTACCTGGAACGGTTTTTCTGCAGGTAATCCAATAGCCGAGTATCAAACCCAAACTCCTTAAGATTATTGTGCCCTGCACCTTCAAAAAACCAGGCGGTCTTGGGATCTGGTGCTGCATCAAAGACTCTTTTTCCAAACGATACGTGAATGATGTCATCCTGTTCTCCGTGGATCACCACAACGGGAGAGGTAATTCTGTTTATGATGGCAAGCGTGTCGTAACGGTCCCGGACCAACCATCTGACAGGAAGAAACCAGTACTGCCTTTGCGCAACATCGGCAATCGATGTGTACGGCGCCTCTAGAATGACTGCAGAAAATTGGTGTTCCGTCGCTGCCCTCACGGCGATTCCACAACCCAGGGATTCGCCGTACAGAATCACCTTTTCGTGAGGTATTTCCCTGTTGGCCAGGAAATCGAGTGCGGCCCTCGCGTCGGTATGTAAACCCATCTCGGTAGGTTTACCCGGATTTCCACCATATCCCCGGTATTCAAGCAACAAGAATCCGTAACCCGCTTCCAGGATTCTGCGAAATTTTTCTACCCTGTGCCCGATATGCCCAGCGTTCCCGTGAAACAAGAGAAATGTGTGGCGATCACGGGTGGAGTCCGGTTGCATAAACCAGGCTATTAGCTCGAGCCCGTCTTCAGTCTTGAGTTTTACTTCTTCCAGCCCGATTGCTGCATACTGGGATAAATCAAGTTTTTCATTTGAAGGAAAATACAATAAAGATCTCTGCATAAAAAACAGCACCAAGATCAACAACGCATACAGAAATATGCCACTAATCAATAAAAAGAATATTGTTCTCATTACGTCACGTTTCAGGTTAATCGACAGGAAGTGATAACGTTGTCAACTACACTGATAATTCCCCCGCTACCAATGTTACCTCAGCTACTGTTATCGCGAAGGCTTCACGATGTCGTTATGCTGCGTTTGGAATAACGGCCGCACTGGCCTGCCTTATATCAGCAGCTGCTGAATCATCTTTAGATTGCCCGAAAGCCGATGATCAAGGGCAAAACTACCGTTTACGTGTGCGAAGACACCATCTGCAAGTTACCCACTGCTGATCTGGAGCAGATTAAACGTCTGGTCTCGGACGTAAAAACGTATTCCTTGTCACCCGAGTTGTGGTCATTACAGCAACGACTGGTTTACTTTAGCTGCCCTTGCCTATTCGGCCGATTGGTATGGGCTCAATAGCTTTGCGTCTGGCCTCAAGATCAGGATCAGTTCGCGCATAGTCCATCTTGGACGGATCCTCTAATAGTCGATGAGGATTACCTTGTTCGATAAAGCCGAGATACGGTCCGCCAAGATCATAACCAATCAGCCGCTGCAGTTGTTCGGGATAGTCTTTGGCCAATTCAGGTGGTGTACTGAGCAAAAGTGCCTCTTCCTGCCTGAGCCAACCTAAGTTGTAGTGGAGTGCCATACCGGTGCGTGGCGAATCGGAGTGATTAGAGGCACTTCCATGCCAGACACTGCTGGTGTACAACAATACAGAACCACGCGGCATCACAGCCTGGACCAGTTCATGTGCCAACGGCTCCCGTTCATGCGCCCAGAGGTGGGAACCTGGCGCAACTTGAGTGGCGCCGTTCTCCTCAGTGAAATCCGTGTAGGCCCAAAAGGCTGCCAGCGTCAGCGGCGGGGCCGGATGCCTGACCGGATAAATTCCACCATCTCGATGCACCGATTGCTGAACTTCACCAGGAAGCAACTCAATCAGAGCCGTCACGTGAAGTCGGTAATTAACACAATAGGGCCCTAAAACCAGATCGCACACACCCATTACCAGGGGGTCTATAGCCAAGGTTCGACAGGTCGAAGACTTAGCCGGCAAGTTATTGCGTCGTCTTGAGGTGTGGCCCGCAAATTCAGTGCCCCCAAGCGGAGCATCTTCGAGATAGGGTTGCAGTTCAGCACGCAAATCATCCATCTGTGTTTGGCTTGCTCTGTGTTTAATAATTACGCAGCCATTGTTCAGCAGTTCGTCACCGACATTTTGGGGCGTTGCGTCAGAATCCAGGCTTGTTACGTGTGGTGGCATGTTTGTAGTGCTATTCAGGTTGTTCGTGCAGAGCCTAGCGGACTTAGGCCGGGAATGGATCGGGTTGATTCGGGTTCGTCGCGAGCCACACCGATTTGGTTTGCATAAAACAGCGCATGCCTTCAAAACCGGCTTCGCGCCCGTAACCCGATTGCTTAAAACCGCCGACCGGCGATTGGGTGGCGGCATTGAAATAGTTGTTGATGTACACCGTACCCGCGTGAATTCGATCAGCCATGCGGATTGCCTTATTCACATCCTGGGTCCAGATTCCCGCTGCCAGACCATAGACTGTGTCGTTAGCCATTCGCACCGCGTCGTCTTCATCTTCGTACGAAATCATAACGGCCACAGGACCAAACACTTCCTCCTGGGCCAGGTGCGCATCGTTAGTCACACCACTGAAAATTGTAGGACCGATGTAATAACCCTGGTCCGGGCCCTTGCCCCGACCATCAAGCACCAGTTCGGCGCCTGCCGTAAGGGCGTTTTCAATATCCCGATGAACCTTGTCGTAATGCGGACGGTTGGCGATCGGTCCCACCTGCGTGGACGGGTCCAGGGGATCACCCACCCTCGCCCGTGAAGCCACATCAACCAGGCGTTCTGTGAAGTCTTGGATCTGGCTTTGATGCACCAGAATTCTCGAACCCGAAATGCAACTCTGGCCTGTCGCTGGAAAAATCCCGCTGATCACGCCGTTCACGGCAAGATCCATGTCGGCATCCTGCAAAATTATCTGGGGTGATTTACCGCCAAGCTCCATCACGACGGGTTTAACCTGCCGGGCAGCGACTTCTGCTGCAGCCCGACCACCCGGTATTCCCCCGGTAAAACTGACCATTCGCACATCGGGATGATCAACGAGCGGTTCGCCAGTGCTCTTGCCATAGCCGGTAACCACATTGACCAGTCCCTCCGGAAGATCCGCTTCCTGTAGAACCGACATCAGCTCAAGGGTCGAAACTGACGCATGTTCCGAGGGCTTGATTACCACCGCATTACCAGCGGCCAGTGCCGGCGCTAACTTACAAATCAATACCCCGAGAGGCGAATTCCAGGCGGTGATTAACGCACAAACGCCAAATGGTTCCCAGCGCAGGTAATTCAGCATGTCCGGAACTTCTGTCGGCAGCAGCGAGCCTTCGAATTTATCGCACATGCCGGCATAGTAATAGAAACTATCGGTCTGCCAGGATTTCAGAGACGGTGTAATATTTTTGGGCAACTTGCCGTTATCCCGGGTTTCCACTTCGCCCAGACGCTCGGCATTTTTTGTGATCACATTGCCGATTCGGGTTAGCACACGGCCACGCTCGGCCGGCTGCATGCGCCCCCACGGGCCCTGGTCATAGCAGATTCGCGCTGCCTGTACGGCACGGTTGACGTCGTCTGCATTGCAGTCTGGCACCCTCGCCCAAGCCTCACCGAGCGCAGGATTTTCACTATCGATCCATTGCCCCGAGGCGGGATCATGCCAGTTGCCCTCAGCATAGTATTGGTATGTCTTCATTGACGTACTCCCATTACCATCGTAACTACCCGTTACTTATCATAGCGAAAATATTGCGTCGGGATCACCCATTACATTCTCTGGCAGAGTAATTCCTAGCCCGGGGCCAGATGGCGGACCGATACGGCAACCGTCAAATCTAATTACACCCTTAAGGTCTTGTTCCTGTACCAATGGCTCACGCAGATCACAACCAGCAATCAACAAGTCCGGCGGAGCACCTAAAGCAAGGTGCAAGATTGCTGCTGTCGCAATATCACCGCACCATGGACCATCGATGCGCATTTTCATGTCGTTGCTGACACAATAGTCCCGGATATTACGCGCTACCGTGAGCCCACCAAGAAATGCAGGCTTAATACAAAGTGACGACACCAACTGGTCATCTACAGCCTTTCTTGCCAGACTGGCTTCTTTAACACACTGATCGACCATCACCGGTTGGCCAGTACGGCGTGCAACTTCGGTATTTTCGTCGTATGTCGAACAGGCTTCTTCCCAGACAATACGCGGGTCGTTGAAAGAAGAAATAATCTCGCAGGCTGTACCGACCGACCATCCACCGTTGGCATCTGCCAACAGAATTTGCCAGTCCGCCATGTTACTCAGCGCTGCACTAACTTGCTCGGCATCATCGCCTGGAGAACCGATACCCAGTTTAAGTTGAATAACCTTACGCTCTGATCCTGCAATCGCGAGTCGCTTCCGAATTTTCTCTATAGTGGGCTCGGAAATAGAAAAATAGTCATCTACGCCTTCTCCAAGCCTACCACCAAGCAGATCCGAGACCGGCAAGCCTGCTGCCTTTCCCAAAAGATCGTAACCGGCTGTCTCCAACCCAAAGGCAATGCCGGGCCAGGACCGTCCACGACCACACAGTTCTTGCGCAAGTTGAATAAGAGCATCAACCTCTTTTCCGGCTAATGAAGACAGATAGAGCGGTTCGTCCGCGATCAGTTGCTGTCGTTCATCTACGGGTAGCGTTGGTGCAAAGACAACCTCTCCCAATCCCGTCTGGCCATCGACCGTATGCACCTGAAGGACCCGACCGTACACCACTTCCTGAGTCACATGCGACATCGCATAGGGCCCTTCACGAAACGGCATCTGGATACCCCATACCGCAATTTTTTCAATTTTCACTGTGAGACAAAATTTACGACAACACGAGTAATTCTTACTTGGGGTGTTTTAGTCGTTCGACCAATACTAATCGATAACGATCAGCTCAGGGCGTACGTCACAAAGACGTTCGCCACCTCTCTCGGTAACGACAAAGGACTCCGATACCGCCGCGCCTAACGTCTCCAGCCAGACTCCTGACTGAAAGTGAAAACACATGCCCCTCTGAAGCACTGTTTGGTCACCCGGGCGCAGGCTTGCGGTCCGCTCGCCCCAATCCGGTGGGTAATTCAATCCCACAGAATATCCAACACGGCTGTCCTTACGGTAGCCCGCCTGGTTAAGCACTTTTTGCCACACGGCCTCGACCGCTTCACAGGTGACTCCAGGACGAGCCATATCAAGCGCGGCGTCGACGCCTTCGATTATTGTATGGGTCAAAGCGGTCACCTCTGAAGGCGGGGACCCCAAATAGAGTGTCCGAGTTAACGGTGCATGATAATGATGTCGGGCACCTGCCATCTCCAGCATCACCAGAGTCTCCCGGGGGATGGGCTTGTCTGACCAAGTCAGGTGTGGGGTGCTGGTCCCTTCGCCAACCTGAATCAGTGGACATAAGCCGGTGTAGTCACCGTAGGCTCCGTTAACACCCAGTATCTGAGCACTGTATACCTCAGCGATCACTTCGTACTGCGCCACACCCGGTGCGACCTTTTCAATTGCGCGATTCATAGCTGCAGTGCAGATCGCACCAGCTTCACGCATATACACCAATTCCGCCTCTGACTTGACTAACCGCGCCCAGTTCACCAACTGCTCTGAATCAGACACCTTGGCATCGGGAACACCTTCGACGAGATGTGCATGCGCTCTTGCGGTGTAGTAATGCGCATCTAATTCAACACCGATTCGGGCCGATGCCCATCCACGCTCTTTTATAAGATCTGCTAGCTCATCATAGGGATGCCCGGTTGCATGATGGATCAGCTTCTCCGAATAACCAATGATGTTGTTCGCTGGAATATCGGTTGTGATATGCGCCGCCTTCGCATCCTGGGCCCGACCGAACCAGATTGGCTCTTCATCCAGATGAACCAGTACTACCTGCGGGGTATAGAACGACCAGCCATCAAAACCAGTCAGCCAGCCCATATTCGCTGGATCCTGACAGACAATCAGATCGAAACCCGCATCCGCCATCCTTTTCTTGGTTTCTGCCAGCCGACGGTCGTATTCCGCCTTGCTAAATGGCGGCGTGTAAATAGGGTTGTCGTCTGCCATACTTTTTATCTTGGAGATTTGCCGGTTTGTTGTGAACTTCCTTGCTAATCGCCCCTCAAGGCGATAACAGCCAGATTGTCACCGGGTTTTATCAGGCAAGGGTAGTGCCGTCCAACTAGAATGCCATCGACCTTCGCGTGATATTCCACCGGCGCTGTACCGGTTCGCTCCGTGTCATGTATGACGGCGATCAAATCGCCCTTTTTTATCTCATCCCCTAGATCATTTCGAAGTTCCAGTAATCCCGAATGCTCGCAGGTAATAAAGCAACCCGCATCGTGCGAATCCACATTGATTGAAGAGTGTCGTTCGGGTTCTCCAGGCAGTATTCCGGCGTGCATGAGCACATTCAAGATACCGCGTTTTGCAATCTTGGTGCTCGTTGCATCAGCTGAGCCTCCACCCCCAATTTCTGTAGCGACAAATACCTTGCCTTGATTCTCTGCAGCCGTGTCGTACATATGGGCGGCATCGAGTTCTAACAGCATCATTGAGTAGGGCGCATTAAAAGCCTCCATGGCAGCGACACATCGCGCTTGCTGTTCTTTGTCGTCCAGCACATGAGCAGCCGCAAAAGGTACAAATTCGAGTGTTTTCCCACCAGAATGAATGTCGACAACATAATCTGCCAATGGCAACAGGGTACGTGAAAAGTAGTCAGCAATAATTTCCGTGATGGTGCCATTAGGGTTCCCGGGGAATACCCGGTTCATGTTTCCTCCATCAATCGATGATGTACGCTTACCTGCCTTAAACGCTGGATAATTCATCGCCGGTACAATAATTGCTCGACCACTGATACTGTCAGCAGACAGTTCAGCAGCCAGACACCAGAGTGCTATTGGGCCCTCATATTCATCGCCGTGATTTCCCCCTGTGAAAAGAGCTGTTGGACCTTCGCCATTCTTAATCACTGTTACAGGCACCATGACGGCGCCCCACGCAGAATCATCTCCTGAATATGGCACTTTGAGGAACCCGTGCTGGGTTCCATCAAGATTGAAATCGACTGTCGCTTTTATTGGGTTGTCTCTCATGTTATTAATCCTAATGGTGTGTCTTTTCAGCTATTGTCTTCTTGATGCTCAAAGATCGATGTATAACCATCCGACCAGTCCGGTGGCAAGGGGATACGAACCTCTTCATGACGCGAATAGAGAGGTTCATTGCCTCGAACCAACACGCGGTAGTGTGAACTTGGATAGGGCGGAGCTGTGTAAGGCATGGCATCTGCTGCGGTATAGGTAATTACGAATGCCGGGCGGCCGCTGGCGCTGTTGTTACAACTGGAACCGTGTATGGTGCAGCAATGATGCACTGACACAGTACCCGCTGGACCCGTGAGTTCGGTTGCGGCATCTATACCCGCCGTAGCCAGGTCAGCCGGGCCGATTGCCCCTGTCCACTCATTGCTTTCGTCATAGTGCTCAAAGATTGGCCCTTTATGGCTGGCTGGTATAACCTGCAGAGGCCCTTGTTCTGAACATACCTCTTCCAAAAACACCAGGAATTGCAAGGAACCCAAGTGGGTGTGAGGGTAAAAGCAGATATCCTGATGCCATTTCACCTCGGCACCACCGTCAGCCCACTTGAAATTCAACATCATGTCGCGAAAACGGACATCTGGTCCCAATAAGTCCGTGGCTATATCGGGTATCACAGAATCAGAACATAGACGCCAGAAGTAAGGATCCTTGTCATCAACATAGGTAACCCGGCGAAGCCTTGGGTTTTCCGCCGTATGCCCTTTTTCAAGGTCAATTTCGTTACCAGATTCAGCGACGCTACGCGTACTATCAACGATCCTATCCACTAAAACACGCAATTCAGTCAGTTCATTGTGCGCAATCAGTGCCGGAAAAGCCAGATAACCCTGCTCGTAGTACAGCTCCCTTTGGTCCTGAGTAAGAAATATAGTTGGTTGTCTTGGGATATCTTTTATTTTCACCATTAGTATCTCCTCTCTATCCAGCATCCATAATTTCCGAGGCATTGTCAAAGTGATACAATCTGACGTGATGGACTACCGCTATCATGATTCACCTCTGGGATCGATTCTTCTTGCTGGTATAGGCGGGTACCTACACTCATTGACACTGCCTACGCAGCGGACGAATGAATGGCCCCTGACTGACTGGCATCTCACCAAAACGGGATTTTCAGATTGCATCAAACAATTGGATGAATATTTCGAGGGCAATCTTAAGACTTTCTCGTTGAATCTTTCACCACAAGGCACAGCCTTCCAGCGACAGGTCTGGGATGCACTGCTTCAAATCCCGTACGGAGAAACCAGGAGTTACCAAGACATCGCACGAACAATCAAAAACCCCAAAGCAGTTCGTGCGGTCGGCGGCTCGAACGCCCGCAACCCGATCGCAATTGTCATTCCCTGCCACAGGGTAATTGGTGCCAGTGGGAAACTGACCGGATACGCGGGCGGATTACAGTATAAGCGCGCTCTGCTCGACCTAGAACAGAATCAACAGCACATCCTTTAAAGCACCAGACCTACACCCACGACTCAACCGAACTAACCAGCGGAGCCAGTAAGTAATTCGTTTTGAAGTTCCGCCCAATCATCCGCGTTAACGACCTGAATTAGCGCATCGAGATTACCAGTCCATACAAAAACGCTTAAGAAAGGTATGTCATAAACACGTGTCGCGTGGGGCAGCCAGGGTAAATTCCAGATTATGGAGTCCGCCGTGTAGTCCGACCAACCGTCCACATTGAAACGAAAACCATGCGGACCCGTTAAATTGAAGTACATTTCAGATGGTTCGTGATTATGGTCGCGATAAAATGTGTGGGGCTGCAAAAAAAACAGCCCCATAAACAGTCGATCACTATGAAAAAAACCATTTTCCTTTCCTACCAAAGTACAATTCATATTGTTATTTCGATAACTGTCTCCTACAGCTGCGTCCTTCACGTAAAACTGACCGAGATCTCTATTCCATTGAATGGAATATTTTGACGCATCAATGGCATTCGCCAGTGCACTCAGTTGCGAGGGTATATTGTTGACTGCAACATCGAAATTGTCGATAAACTCGGTCGGCATACAT
>Ga0114932_10002718_pt1 | contig 18261 bp, 15 predicted proteins | sample 2SBtaG_2_FD_87286 | JGI IMG/M metagenome (GOLD analysis project Ga0114932, IMG submission 87286) | Deep subsurface microbial communities from Kolumbo volcano to uncover new lineages of life (NeLLi) - 2SBTROV12_ACTIVE470 metaG | ecosystem: Environmental > Aquatic > Marine > Volcanic ... | reverse complement strand
GCATTACTAGCATCTACGGGAATAATACTTGGTGCCGCCTATATGCTGTACATGTACAGAAGAGTTATCTTTGGTGAACTTCTTAAAGACGATTTAAAGGAAATACTAGACCTTGATTTCCGTGAATTATGTATTTTTACTCCACTTATAATATTAGTTATTTGGATGGGTATATGGCCGCAACCTTTCCTAGATGTGATGGATGTAAGTGTGAAAAATTTACTTGAAAACTATCAGCTGGCTTTGAATAGGTAAAAACTAAATAAGTAATTAGTCACTGATCGAGGGACGAAGAATTGAATCTTATACCTGACCTTATTACAGCAATACCAGAAGTTACTATTGTAGTTTTAACGCTACTACTTCTTTTATATGGTGCTTTTATAGGTAATAAATCAACTGGAACTGTTAGTTGGTTAAGTATAATTGCAATGTGCTTAGCTGCCATCTTGGTTATCTCTGCCCCGGCAGAGAGGGTTACAGCATTTAACCAGCTTTTCATTGTTGATGAGTTTGCTAATTATGCAAAACTTTTAATTATAATTTCAGCGGTGCTGACAATAATTTTAGCAATGCCTTATAATAAAAGAGAAAATATTTTGCATTTTGAGTATCCTATTCTAATTCTTTTTGCTGTTCTGGGAATGATGATGATGGTATCAGCTAATGATCTGATATCTCTTTATCTTGGAATAGAACTGCAGAGTTTGTCATTGTATATATTGGCAACGATACGTCGAGACTCAGTTAAATCAGCAGAGGCAGGCCTGAAATATTTTGTACTGGGCGCACTTAGCTCAGGTATATTACTTTATGGTATGAGTATGGTCTACGGATTTTCTGGATCAACAAGTTTCGATAACCTGTCTATTGTTTTTGAAAATTATAGCGGCAATAACTCAAATATTGGAGTTATTGTTGGACTCGTGTTCATTATGGCGGGGCTTGCTTTTAAAGTTTCTGCAGTTCCTTTTCATATGTGGACCCCTGACGTTTATGAAGGAGCACCAACTCCAATAACAGCTTTTTTTGCAATAGCTCCTAAAGTTGCAGCAATGATTTTGTTAATACGAATATTAATACAACCGTTTGGAGAATTCTTTGATCAGTGGCAACAGATAATATGGTTTATATCTGCAGCATCAATGATATTAGGAGCATTTGCTGCGATAAACCAGAAAAATATCAAGAGATTAATGGCCTATAGTTCGATAGGGCACATGGGATTTATTTTGGTCGGTTTGGTTGCTGGTAATGAGAGTGGTACCCAAGCAGTATTACTTTATTTAACGGTATATCTATTTATGAATATAGGCACTTTCGCTTGCATTTTGGCAATGCGTAGGCAGGACAGAATGGTTGAAGATATAGATCAGTTGGCTGGGTTAAGTAGAACCAATCCTATAATGGCTATATGTATAACGGTGTTTATGTTTTCTATGGCAGGTATACCACCTCTAGCAGGTTTTTTTGGAAAATATTTTATTTTTAAAGCTGCTATTGAAGCAAATTTATATACGTTGACGGTTCTAGGCTTGCTGGCCAGCGTTGTTTCTGCTTATTATTATTTACGGATAGTTAAACTAATATATTTTGATGACGCACTGGATTCATTCGACTTACCTGTTGGTAAAGAGATATCAATAATAACTATTGGAATGAGTATAGTAGTTGTATTCTTTATTTTTATTATTTGGCCCATACTGAATACGACAGCTATAGCTGCAGCTACTCTATTTGCAATATGACATTAAAAAAGACGGATTTACCGACTAATTGTCATTTAATATCATTTGACATCCTAGATAGTACCAATGAAGAGGCTAAAAAACTTGCTAGTGGAGGAGCAAAATCCGGTACGGTTGTTTGGGCTCGTGAACAAGTACTAGGAAGAGGTAGATATGGTAGAACATGGGATTCACCATACGGAAATCTCTATCTTTCTATAATACAAAGGCCTACTTGTTTTCCTTCCGATGCTACACAATTGGGTTTTGTTACAGGAGTAGCTCTGGCAGAGGCATTGTTATCAATTTGCAATATAGAAATCGCGTTAAAATGGCCTAATGATATTATGGCTAACGGTAAAAAGGCTTCTGGAATACTTTTAGAAAGTTCTATTAATCCAAATAAAAGTTTAGAGTGGTTGGTTATAGGTGTAGGACTTAATATTGAAAAATTTCCAAGTGATATCGAAAACTCTACAAGCTTACACAAAGAGGGAGCTGAAGTTACTTTAGAGAATGTACTAATTACATTTCTACATTATTTTTTTAATTATGTGGAAAAGTGGTTTAACAATGGGTTCGATCCAATTAGGGAAAGATGGTTATCACTGTCACTAAAAAAAGGAACAGATATAAAAGTTCGATTGCCGGAAGACGTTATATTTGGAACATTTATGGGTATAGATAATAGAGGTAGTCTATTGATTGAAAAAAATAGTGAGATAAACAAAATTGATGTTGGAGATATATTTCCAATGGTTATAACAAACTAAAGAGTTTTTTTTATGTTATTAGCGATCGATTGCGGAAACACTAATACAGTCTTTGCCATTTATAACGGTGAAAAAGAACTTGGCATATGGCGTATATCTACTGACCCAGAAAGAACCAGTGACGAATACGCTGTTTGGTTAACTCAGTTAATGTCATTAAAAAATTTTCATGTAGAAATGGTAAAAGAAGTTATCATTGCAACTGTCGTTCCTAGAACACGGTTTAATTTAAATAAGTTGATAAATGATCACTTCAAACTAACTCCTTTAATTGTAAGAGACCCAGATGTTAAATTGGGAATAAAAATTTTAGTCGAACGTCCGGAACAGGTTGGTTCAGACAGACTGGTAACAGCTGTGGGAGCTCATGCCCGATATCCAGAAGATTTGATAGTTATAGACTTTGGAACTGGTACAACATTTGATATAATAGATAAAAATGGCAACTGGTGTGGAGGAGTAATTTCCCCGGGGGTAAATCTGTCGGTAGAAGCTCTTTCAATGGCGGGGGCGCTTTTACCGAGAGTTAATATTGAAAAGCCTAAGAATATTATTGGAGGGAATACAGTAGCTGCTATGCAGTCTGGTATTTTTTGGGGATATATTTCAATGATTGAAGGAATGGTTCCTAGAATAGTTAAAGAATATAGACTGCCTATGAAAGTAATAGCTACGGGAGGTCTCGCATCGTTATTTGTAGATCATACAGATATTATTGAAGTTGCTGAGCCTGATTTAACACTTTTCGGATTGGTGGAGATCAATCGGCGTAATCGCAAATAATGCATGATTTAGATCCAATAATTCAAGAATATGATTCAATTCCAGGAAATAACGAACTATTATTTCTTCCTTTAGGTGGTGCCGGTGAAATTGGCTTAAACTTTAATCTTTATGGTCATGCAGGGAAATGGATTATAATTGATTGTGGAATTACGTTTGATTCTGAACTAGCAGATAAATCTAATGTAATAATTCCTGATCCTAGTTTTATTGATCAACAAAGGGATAATATCGTTGGATTAATTCTTACTCATGGTCATGAGGATCATATTGGAGCAATTCAATATTTATGGAGAAGCTTAGATTGTAAAATTTATGCGACACCTTTCACGGCCAGACTATTAAGTAAAAAACTCGAAGAAACTGGAGGAATTAATCAGCTTGACATAACAGTAGTTAATATGTCGGAGCGAATCAACATCGCTCCCTTCGACATACAATTGATTACAGTTACCCATTCAATACCCGAGCCTAATTCTGTTTTGATAAGTACTTCAGCAGGTTCCGTCATACATACGGGTGATTGGAAACTAGATTCTGAGCCAGTTTTAGGAAAAAAAACTGATGAAAATCTGATTAAAAAAATCGGAAAAACTAATATTTTAGCCATGATAAGTGATTCAACTAATGCTCTTACATTGGGAAGCAGTGGTTCTGAAGGCGAGGTTCGTGATAGCCTTATGTCATTAGTAGCTAAATTTAAAACAAGAGTTCTAATAGCCTGTTTTGCAAGTAATGTTGCAAGAATACAGACTATAGCTGAGGTAGCTGCAGCTAATGGAAGAACTGTTGTTTTAGCAGGACGTTCACTTTGGAGGATTACGGAAGTTGCTAGAGCTAGTGGTTATTTATCGAAAATTTCTCCTTTTGTTAAGGAACAAGAAGCAAGTTCTTTACCACGTGATAAAATCTTAATAATTTCTACTGGCAGTCAAGGAGAGAAACGTGCTGCATTAACAAGGATAGCTGCTAACCAACATTCTAAAATTGATCTAGAAGAAAACGATGTGGTTATCTTTTCCTCGCGCATAATTCCTGGTAATGAAATTTCTATAGTGTCATTACAAAATAAACTCACTCGTTCAAAAATAAAGGTATTAACTGAGAAAGATGCATTTGTACACGTTTCTGGTCATCCTTCCCGTGATGATCTTACCAAGATATATAAATGGGTTAAACCTAATATTGTAGTTCCTGTTCATGGAGAAGAAATACATTTACAAGGAAATTCAGAACTTGCATTAGAATGTGAAGTTCCATTTGCTCCTATAATTAGGAATGGAGAAGTTTTAAGCCTTAAAAGAAATGAACCAAAAATAGTTGGTTTTGTTAAAACTGGGCGATTAACTATTGATGGCACTGAATTAATAAATGTTGATAATGAAATATTAAAAACACGTAGACTTATGTTCTCAGAGGGCGTGGTATTTTTAACTATTGTCGTGGATAAATTTGGTCGTGTGGTTACTGAACCAATCATTTCTGCGCCTGGTATAACTGGCAATGAAAATCATGATATTGAGTTAGCTGAAGATATTATAGAAGATGTTTTAGAGGAAATATCATCTTTAACAATTGACAAACTTAAAGATGACTATGTTTTAGAGGAATTAATAAGACGTCATATAAAAAAAATTGTACGTAAATGGCGAGGTAAAAATCCCGTAACTAAAGTTCATCTTGTGCGTTTGATTAATTAATTAAAAGAAAGATTTTTCTAGAATGATTGGACGTTTAAATCATATTGCGATAGCTGTTCCTGACCTGACTAATGCTGCTAAGGAATACACACAAACACTTGGAGCGAAAGTGTCAGAGCCAATAAAGTTACCTAATCATGGTGTTACAACCGTATTTGTAGAATTACCTAATACAAAAATAGAACTATTACATCCCTTAGGTGATAATTCTCCAATAAAGTCTTTTTTAGAGAAAAATCCTTCTGGTGGAGTACATCATTTATGTTTTGAGGTAAAAAATATTATAATTGCTAGGGATCATCTAATTTCTAATGGTGCAAGGGTGTTAGGAGATGGAATTCCTAAACTGGGTGCACATGATAAGCCTGTTTTATTTTTGCATCCAAAGGATTTTAGTGGAACTCTTATAGAACTAGAGGAATTATAAAAAAGTTCAAAATAAAAAGATTTAAGAAATCTAGAGAAAAGCACCAGTGGAAGCAGACAATAGAACAATTAACCATACTGGTATACGTTTTAAGGACAATAAACATATTCCAATAAATACTACACATATATCACTTATTTGATTTACTGATGAAGTAATAACTGGATCAATAAATACAGCTAAAAGTATTCCTACTACAGTTGCATTTACGGCTGTAATTGCGGATCGTAAAGATGGATTTGATCTTAACATTTTCCAATATGGTAATGCTGCGCTTAGTATAAAAAACGAAGGAAGAAAAATAGCACAAAGTCCAATTAAGCCAACTATCCATCCATTTGTATTTCCAATTATTGGAGCAGAAACAGCTCCTAGATAGCTCGCAAAAGTAAACAATGGGCCGGGCATAGCCTGTACAGCCCCGTAACCTGCTAAAAATTTATCTTCATTCACCCAACCTAGAGGTACTACCTCTGCTTGAAGAAGGGGTAACACTACATGTCCACCTCCAAAAACAAATGATCCAACACGAAAAAAACTTGAGAAAATGTAAATTTCACCAATATTTGTTATGGAAGCTAATATTGGAGCGCCAATTAAAATCCCAACAAGAATAAATAAACAAGTATTTCCAAATCTTTTAGATAATTTAATATTAGGGCTAGTAAGAATCTCGTTATGTTTTCGAGGTATACAAAATACACCAATAAAGGCAGATAAGATGATTAAAGCTAATTGATTCCATATTAAGTTAGTAGAAAGTAATATTAGACAAGAACTTATGGCTAATAATAGCTGAGTTTTTCCTCTAAGAGCTGATTTGCCCATTTGCCACAAAGCCCAAGCCACAATGGCTACTGCGGCCAGTTTTAAGCCGTGTAAATAAGGTATAACTAAGTCATTATTAAATTGATTAATTCCTATTCCTATGGACAGCATAAAAATAGCTGATGGTGCTGTAAAACCTAACCACGCGGCAACACCTCCTCGTATATTACCTCTTAACATACCCAGAGCAAATCCAACTTGGCTAGACATAGGTCCGGGTAAAAATTGGCATAATGCTACGAGGTCTTGAAACTGACTTGCATCAACCCACTTTCGTTTATCTACAAATTCGCTGCGAAAGTATCCGATATGCGCGACTGGGCCGCCAAATGCTGTAAGTCCAAGCATCAAAAATACAAAGAAGATATGTAATGTCAAAAGTTTATTATATTTATTAATACCCATGCTAATATTATATCTTACTGATAATAGTAGGATATAGATAGACGATGTCTCATTACTGCGATATAGCACCTGGTCATTATTTGCATGGGCCCTATCATGATAAGGAATATGGTTTTCCAGTATTGGAAGATTCTGTCTTATTTGAAAGACTTATTTTAGAAATAAACCAAGCAGGACTGAGTTGGTTAACAATTCTTAAAAAAAGAAAAACCATTAATGAGGCATATAATAAATTTAATATAGATGAGGTAGCTAGTTATGAAGAAGTTGATATGAAAAGATTGTTATCCGATCCTGGTGTCATTCGTAATCGTCTTAAAATTAGTGCTGCCATTTATAATGCTAAACAAATAAAAATTATACAAAATAAACATAACTCTTTCCTTAATTGGTTATATATACATCATCCAAAAACAAAAAATGAGTGGGTGAATATATTCAAAGATACCTTTCATTTTACAGGTGGAGAGATTACTAATGAATTTCTTATGAGTATTGGATTTCTTCCGGGTGCTCACCAAAAAAACTGTCCTATATTTGATGTTATATATAAGTTAAATCCTGCATGGAAATATATCTAGTTAGTTAGATAAATAGCACATACGTGAAAATAAATATTTTTATATAAGGTTTATATAAATAACATTGAGGTACTAGAAGTTTATATTGATAATATATTTGAATAGAATTCATTCTTTACAGAGATAAGATAATGCGGCGATCTAATTTATTTCTTCCAACTTTAAAAGAAAATCCAACAGAAGCACAAATTGTTTCACATAGACTTATGATGAGAGCTGGTATGATACGACAATCTACCGCTGGAATATATTCATGGTTACCTATGGGCTATAGGGTTTTACAAAAAATATGTAAAATTGTTCGAGAAGAACAAGATTACTCAGGAGCACAAGAAATCCTCATGCCGACTATACAATCAGCTGATCTATGGCGTAAGTCGGGACGCTACGAAGATTATGGAAAGGAAATGCTAAGAATTACGGATCGTCACAATCGCGAAATGTTATATGGCCCTACAAATGAGGAATTAATAACAGATATAGTTTCTAAAGATATTACAAGTTATAAAGATCTACCTAAAAATCTGTATCATATACAGTGGAAGTTTAGAGATGAGGTGAGGCCTAGGTTTGGAGTTATGCGAGGGCGTGAATTTTTAATGAAGGATAATTATTCATTTGATCTTAATTATGAGGGGGCTAAAAGATCCTATAACAAAATGTTTATTAGTTATCTTCGAACATTTTCTCGTTTGGGTTTAAAGGCTATACCGATGGCAGCAGACACAGGTCCTATTGGGGGTGATCTAAGTCATGAGTTTATTATACTTGCAGATACAGGTGAGAGTGAAGTTTTCTGCGACAGTAGACTGCTTGATCTAGAAATACCTAGTGAAGGTATCGATTACAATGAAGATTTACAAAGTATGGTTGATAATTGGACTTGTTATTACGCTGCTACTGATGAAAAACACGAGCCCCATAAATGCACTGTTCCTGATGAAATGTTGATAAAGGCTAGAGGAATTGAGGTGGGGCATATTTTTTACTTTGGTACTAAATACTCGCAAAAAATGAATGCCTTTGTTCAGGATTCCGAAGGTAATAAAGTAGCAATTGAGATGGGTAGCTATGGAATTGGAGTTTCTCGATTAGTTGGAGCTATAATTGAATCATCACATGATGAAAAAGGAATTATTTGGCCAGAATCTATTGCACCTTGGAGTATAGGGCTGATTAATTTAAATGTTGGAGATCAAGAATCTGACGAGATTTGTGAAAAAATTTATTCAGGCTGTAATAAACATTCTGTAGATATGCTTTATGACGATAGGAATGAAAGAGCTGGGACTAAATTTGCCGACATGGACCTTATCGGTTTACCTTGGCAGATTATAGTTGGTCCTCGTGGATTGAAGGCAGGTGTAGTTGAGTTAAAGCGACGTGTAGATGGTGAAAGTAAGGAAATATTAGTTGGAGATATTCCGGAATGGATAAAGGGAAGGTCATTTTGTGATAAGGAATATTAAACAAGTAATAAAGATCGCATCGATTTCTAAAAGTAAATATATATAATGTTTTCCTCAGTAGAACTGAAGATAGCAATTAGGTATATAAGATCTCGAAGAACTGAAAGGTTTATTTCGGTAATTTCCTGGTTTTCATTTTTTGGAATTACCTTAGGTGTTGCCACATTGATTATTGTTTTATCAATACAAAATGGGCTTAGGGATGAACTATTAAATAGTATTCTTGGGTTTAAAGGTCATATTTCCATTATATCGAATTCTGATAATTTATATGATTATAAAAGTCTGGCTAATCAAGTATCTAGCTCCAAAGGAGTTGTTAATGCATCACCAATGATTGAATCTCAGGTGTTAGTTTCAAATGAAAACCGTTCATCAGGTGCCCTTGTCAGGGGCCTAGAAAAAACTGATTTATTAAATCGAAGTCTTATATCTAATAATATTATTACAGGGTCTCTAAAGGATTATAATAATCATAACAGCGTAATTGTTGGCTCAAGGTTGGCTGCTGCTTTAGGGGTATTTACCAATGATAATATTACCCTAATTTCCCCCCAGGGGACAATCACAGCATTGGGTAGTATTCCTCGATTAAAAACTTATAAAATAATAGGAATTTTTGAAGTAGGACATTTTCAATATGACCGTAGTTTTATATTTATGTCATTAAATGAAGCTCAAAGATATTTTCGCTTAGGTGATATTGTTTCTAAAATAGAAGTTTTTGTTGATAATCCAGATAAATTACAAGTGCCAAGTCAATCTATTAGGGATATTTTAAATGCAGATTTAACAATGTTTGATTGGCAAGAAGAAAACCACTCAATATTTTCTGCTTTAAAAGTACAAAAAAATGTTATGTTTCTAATTGTTATGCTTATTGTTTTAGTGGCCGCTTTTAATATTATTTCAAGTTTAATTATGATGGTAAAAGATAAAGGCTCTGCTATAGCTATTCTAAGGACTGTAGGGGCTCCTAAAGCAATGATTATGAGGATTTTCCTTATAGCAGGAACTAGCGTTGGGTTAGCAGGCACTATATTTGGGACCATCGCAGGTCTAATATTTACTTACTACATATCCTCTATTCAAAGTTTTATAGAAAATATGTCAGGAACAAAACTTTTTTCACCAGAAATTTATTATTTTAGCCATCTACCCTGCAAGGTAGTAACTGGTGAAGTTATTATGGTGATACTAATTTCTTTAGGATTATCTATTTTAGCAACCTTGTATCCAAGCTGGAGAGCATCACGGTTAGACCCTGTTGTTGCTTTAAGATATGACTAAGCCTAATCCAGCTCTCGTCCTAAAAGATGTTTATCAGAATTTTTTAGAAGGAGACAGGGACCTTCGAGTTTTATGTGGTGCCTCTATCGAAGTTATGCCTGGAGAAATTGTCGCTTTAGTAGGTCCATCGGGATCTGGTAAGTCCAGTCTTCTTCATATAGCTGCTTTATTAGAGCAACCTAAAGCAGGTGAGGTTTTTATAAATGGGTCTGATTGTATTAATCTAAGCGATAAAGAGCGGACTCTGATTAGACTTCACAAACTCGGCTTTGTATATCAATTTCATCACTTGTTATCAGAATTTTCAGCTCGGGAAAATGTGATGTTACCTCAACTGATTGCAGGAGTGAAAAAGAATAAAGCTGAATCTCTAGCAGATGAGATTATTAAATCACTCGGCTTGAATGATCGTCTGCACCATCGACCAGGAAAACTAAGTGGCGGTGAAAAACAAAGAATTGCTATTGCTAGGGCATTAGCTAATAAACCTAATATTTTAATTGCTGACGAACCAACTGGTAATCTTGATCCTGAAACGGCATCAAAAGTATTTCAGCAGCTTATGTTAGTTGTTAAAAATAATAATGTAGCGGCCTTAATTGCCACTCATAATATGGAGTTAGCTTCACTTATGGATCGTATCTGTTATTTAGATGATGGATGTGTTTTCTCCACCGATATGTGAGTTTTTCCACAGACTTAATCAATATCGAATCAAATATTACAAAGGTAAGCTGTACTAAGGAGGTCTATGTGATGCTTGCCGAATTTGTTCATTTACGCGTTCATTCTGCTTATTCTTTAGCTGAAGGCGCAATGCGTATTCCTGACATGGTATCAATATGTAAGCAGCAGAAGATGCCGGCTATAGCTATTACCGATACTTCTAATTTGTTTGGTGCTTTAGAATTTTCATTGGAGGCGGCTAAAGAAGGAGTACAGCCAATTATTGGTTGTCAGGTGTCTATTAATAACAAAGGTATAGAAACTAAATCGCAGTCTTTAATAAATAAACTATCAAAACAGAATATATCAACATCTCCCAGCCAGTTAGTATTGCTGGTCCAAAATGAGATAGGATATCGAAATCTTTTGCATCTTGTTAGTTACTCCTATGCTTCGACAGATCCACTATATAGAGCTCAGTTATCATTAGAAGAATTACATGGACATACTGAAGGTCTTATAGCACTTAGCGGCGGGACTAGAGGTGAGTTGGCAAGGTTAATTAAAAATGGGCAGAACCAAGGTGCTCAAGAATATTGTGATAGATTAAAAAGTTTGTTTCCTAATCGACTTTATATCGAACTACAACGTCATGGTTTGGATGATGAAGTAAATGTTGAGGAAGCACTAGTAAATTTAGCTTATACAAATAACTTACCATTAGTAGCTACGAATGAGGTATTTTTTTCTGAAGCCGATATGTACGAAGCCCATGATGCCCTTTTGTGCATATCAGAAGGTTCATATGTTTCTGAATCAAGAAGACGAAGAGTGACACCAGAGCATAGATTTAAAACATCAGATGAGATGAAGCTTTTATTTGAGGATATACCCGAAGCTATATCAAATACCAAAGTTATAGCCAAACGATGTGGGTTTATGCCTAAGGATACTCCACCTAAGCTACCTCCTTTTAAAACAGGAACCGATGTTGATGAAAATACTGAATTGTTTGAACAGGCGAAGGCAGGGTTAGAAAAACGATTAAATAATCATGTTCTTGAACCTTCTATGGATTTAAAAACACAAAAAATTAAATCAAAGCCTTATATAGATAGGTTAAACTATGAGCTTCAAGTTATTGAAGATATGGGTTATTCTGGTTATTTTTTAATTGTCTCTGATTTTATTAAATGGTCTAAAGTAAACGATATAGCTGTTGGTCCCGGGAGAGGATCCGGAGCTGGCTCTTTAGTAGCCTGGGCTCTTACCATAACTGATTTAGATCCATTACGTTGGGGGCTGTTTTTCGAACGTTTTCTTAATCCTGAGCGTGTTTCTATGCCAGATTTTGATATTGATTTTTGCCAAGCTAGACGTGATGAAGTAATTCATTATGTTCAAGAGAGATACGGTTTTGATCGTGTAGCTCAAATTATCACATTTGGTAAATTACAGGCCAGAGCAGTAGTTAGAGATGTAGGTCGTGTATTGGAGATGCCATATGGATTAGTTGATCGTATTGCGAAGCTTGTGCCAGCAAATCCGGCTAATCCTGTTACCTTGCAACAGGCTATAGAAATAGAACCAGAGTTACAAAAGCTTCGTAGTAATGATGAGAATATAAAGCATTTATTAGACCTGGCTTTAAAACTAGAAGGACTTTATAGAAATTCATCAACTCATGCTGCAGGTATTGTAATTGGTGATCGACCACTGGAAGAATCGATTCCATTATATTTAGATCCACGTTCAGAGACTCTAGCTACACAATTTTCAATGAAATATGTTGAGTTAGCTGGCTTAGTAAAATTTGATTTTTTAGGATTAAAAACCCTAGATGTAATTCAAAAAACGTTATCTTTATTGAATAAAAGAAAAATAAATATTGATATAGAAAACCTTCCCCTTAATGACACAGCAACTTTTGATATGTTGACCAAAGGAGATACGACAGGAGTGTTTCAGTGTGAATCTTCTGGGGTCAGGGATGTGATGCGTAAACTTAAGCCAGATAGGTTTGAAGATATAATTGCTGTTGTAGCACTTTATCGTCCTGGTCCTATGGATAATATTCCAAGTTATATTAATCGTAAGCATGGCATTGAAGAGGTTGACTATCTACATGACGATTTAAAAGATTGCTTGAGCGAAACCTATGGAATTCCAATATACCAAGAACAGGTAATGCAAATGGCTCAAGCTTTAGCTGGTTTTACACTTGGTTCTGCTGATTTGTTAAGAAGAGCTATGGGTAAAAAAATTCAGAAGGAAATGGATGCTCAAAGAGATGTATTTGTATCAGGTGCAAAAGCAAGAAATGTTAATGAAGATACGGCGACACGAATATTTGAAACTATAGCAAAGTTTGCCGGGTATGGTTTCAATAAGGCCCATGCAGCAGCCTACGCAATGATCGCCTACCAAACCGCCTATCTCAAAGCTAACTATCCAGTTGAATTTTTTGCTGCATCTATGACATTAGACATGAGTAACACGGACAAGTTGTCTCTATATCAGCAAGAACTAGAACGTCAAAATATAACTCTATTAGCTCCAGACTTAAATCGATCTGAGGTCGAGTTTTCTGTTGAATACGTTGATAATGAGAAAAATAAAAATATTTATGGAGCAATCAGGTATGCCCTTTCCGCTATTAAAGGGGTAGGTCCGGCGGCAATGGATATGGTTATTCTTGAACGAGAAAAAAATGGATGTTTCGTTAATATATTTGATTTGGCAGGAAGAGTAGATCCGCAGTCATTAAATAGACGACTAATAGAAAACCTAATTGCAGCGGGAGCTCTAGATTCTATCAATAATAATCGTGCGGAATTATTCTCAGGTATAGAACTAATTATTAGTTATGCTCAATCGAAGAGTGCTGATAGACAAAGTGGACAATTCAATTTCTTAAATGATCAGTCTGTAGGTATGACTGATACGCCGCGCTTAGAAGTAGTGGCTGAATGGTCACAAGTAGAACGTTTAGAAAGAGAGCTTAATGCAGTTGGTTTTTATCTTTCGGCGCATCCTTTAGATGAATATGCTAAGGCTTTACAACGTTTAGGTGTCCCTAGTTTTAATAACCTCTATGATACTGTATTGGCAAATGGTGGTACAATGATTTCTTCATTAGCGGGAACTGTTTTAAATATACAGAATAGAACTTCTCAAAGAGGTAATAAATATGCTTTTATTCAATTTTCGGATGGATCTGGGGTATACGAAGTAACTGCTTTTTCTGAAATATTAACAAACCACAGAGATTTACTTCAGGTTGGCTCTAAACCTTTATTGCTTAAGGTCTTAGCAAAAATTGAAGAGGGACAACTTCGTTTAAATCTTCAGTCTTTGATAGATATAGATTCAGCAGCAGAATCTGCTCCAATGTCGATTCAAGTATGGCTTGATAATGCCGAAACATTATCAAGTCTAAAATCAGTTATTGATAATAAAATAAATACAAAAAAAACAAAAGATGGAAGAGCTAAAATAAGTTTGATGATCCCTTCACTTGATAGAGATATAGAAGTTCGCCTAGAGGGAGCATTTTCTTATAGCACGAAAGTATGTGATACAATAAGATCTATACCAGGTGTGATAGAGGTTGTTGAGGCCTGATCAAAATAATGAATTACTTTGTTTTTTTATTTACTGGGTGTTGTAAAAATTACTTCTTTGGAAATAGAATATAAAATATAGTTCTTCAATATTTAATTGGGAGAGAAATATTATGTCTAATCATCTTGAAGAAAAAAATAGGATAGAAATTTCTTCTGATAAACTCAGTCATTATGAAATATTATTAGATAATGATACTACCCGTATAACCTTCCATCGAATTACGCCAGGGCAACAATCTGGGTGGCATGTTCATGATACAAATTATGTTGGATACCATATTGAGTCAGCAAAGCTAAGATATGAACGTTCTGATGGTTCTATTGGAGAAATTAAGTCCGAAGCAGGTAAATCATTTTTTTACGAAGTAGGGGATGGATTTGAGCATAATGTTACGAATATAGGAGATACGGACATGGTAGCTCTGGAAATTGAGTATAAGAAGGGTTAATTTAATTGTAAGCAAAACTTGCAATTAAATTGATAGAGCGCTATCTACCTATCTCATAAAGTATTTAAATTAATTTAACTATATCACATGTAGAATTTGCGGCTACATAGAGAACTATGTATTCGCTCCGGTGCCCTAATTGGGCCACGTTCTACAGAGGTTTAACCGGAGAAGGAGAGACCATAATGGCGGTCCCAACATTTACTATGCGTCAATTGTTAGAGGCGGGTGTGCATTTTGGGCACAATACCCGCAGATGGAATCCAAAAATGGAACAGTTCATTTTTGGCAGTAGAAATAAGATTCATATTATAGACCTACAGCAAACTGTGCCAATGCTTTACGCAGCATTAAATACCACACGTGATATTGCTGCTGGTGGCGGGAGAGTACTTTTTGTAGGAACTAAACGGGCTGCTTGTGAAATTGTAGCAGAGTCCGCAAAGAAGTGTGGACAGTACTATGTAAATCACCGATGGCTTGGTGGTATGTTAACTAATTGGAAAACTATATCAAATTCTATCAAAACTCTTAGGGAACTTGAAAGTCGTCTAAATTCCGATGAGAGTAAAGGATTAACTAAGAAAGAACTCCTCAATTTGACTAGGCAACGTGATAAGTTAGACCTAGCACTTGGGGGAATAAAAGAAATGGGTGGACGCCCAGACATGTTGGTAGTCATTGATACAAATAAAGAAGAGATAGCTATAAGCGAGGCCAAAAAATTGGGTATCCCGATTGCTGCGGTAGTGGATTCGAATTCAAACCCTCAATTTATTGATTACCCAATACCGGGTAATGATGACGCCATGCGTGCAATACAACTTTACTGCGATTTATTTTCTGCAGCTGTTCTAGACGGCTTGCAGCAAGAATTAACATCTAGTGGTGTAGATGTTGGTGAAGATATATCTCCTCCTGCTGAAATTGTAGTTGAGGAGTCAGTTGAGACTGTAGCTACTGAGGAGGCTGCAGCTACTGAGGAGGCTGTAGCTACTGAGGAGGCTGTAGCTACTGAGGAGGCTGTATCTACTGAGGAGGCTGTAGCTACTGAGGAGACTGTAGCTACTGAGGAGACTGCAGCTACTGAGGAGACTGCAGCTACTGAGGAGGCTGTAGCTACTGAAACTGAGGGTGAAACAGTTTCGACATAGAAAGTTCTAGGTCAACCACCTTTAGGTGTTTTTTTTATAAAAAATTAATGGAGAAAAATTAGATTATGTCTGATATCACTGCCGCATCGGTAAAGGCGCTAAGAGATCTATCAGGGGCTGGGATGATGGACTGTAAAACGGCTTTAGTAGAAACAGAAGGAGATATGGATAGAGCAATTGATCTCCTTAGAACTAAAGGTTTATCAGCAGCCGCTAAAAAATCAGGAAGAGCTGCATCCGAGGGGTTGGTTTGTATTAAAATCGATGGAACTAAGGGAACTGTTGTTGAAATCAACTCTGAAACAGATTTTGTTGCTAGAAATGATATTTTTCAACAATTTGTAAATGAGGTAACTGTGACTGCCCATGCTCTAGGTGGTAACTTTAATTTATTAAATTCTGCAAAGTATAGTACTAGCAGTCAGTCGGTTGAAGAAGAGACTGTAAATATAGTGGCTACTATAGGAGAAAATATAAGCATTAGAAGGTGTGAAAGTCTTGAGGTAACAAAGGGTTTAATATCAGGATATATGCATAACGCTATTGTCGAAAATATGGGTAAAATAGGTGTTCTTGTTGCACTTCAATCTGAAGCTCCGATTGAGAAATTATCATCTATTGGTAAAAACTTGGCTATGCATATTTGTTCTGCTGATCCACAATCTCTAGACATAGATTCGTTAGATGCAGATGTAATTGGACGGGAAAGACAAATACTGACAGAGCAAGCGAAAGAGTCTGGTAAAAATCCCGATATCATTGATAAAATGGTAGAAGGTAGGTTACGTAAATTTTATGAAGAGAGCGTTTTGTTAGAGCAGGTTTATGTATTAGATACGGATGTTAAAGTCCGGGAGGCTATTGAAATCGCTGCTAAAGAGATAGGTTCAGATATTAATGTAACTGGTTATATTCGTTACAAAATTGGTGAAGGAATAGAACAAAAAAATGATAACTTTGCCGAAGAAGTTGAAAAAATGTCTTCTTAATGACTTTAGGTATTTATTCTTACTAGATATTAGAGAACTACGACTTTTGAATAACACTATATTTTAGATTATGTGATTAGTTGTAATCCTCGTTCACTTAGTTATAACAGTTAATATTTTTAACTCTTATTAAATAGACCTTATATTATGGAAAAGACATTTAAATACCAACGTGTCCTTTTGAAAATATCAGGTGAAGTGTTAATGGGGAATCAGGAGTTTGGTCTCGATCCCTCTACAGTCAACAGGATAGCTGAAGATGTTCGTGAGGTTTTTCAATCGGGAACTCAAATATGTTTAGTAGTGGGCGGAGGCAATATATTCAGAGGGGTTTCGGGTGCTTCAGCTGGTATGGATCGAACTAATGCTGATTTTATGGGGATGCTAGCAACTGTTATTAATTCATTAGCCTTACAAAATGCTCTTGAGAATCTATCTGTTGATACGCGTATTCAATCTGCAATACCAATGGCTTCAGTTTGTGAACCATATATTCGCAGACGAGCCATTAGACATATGGAGCGTAATAGAGTTGTAATCTTTGCTGCCGGAACTGGTAATCCATATTTTACTACAGATACTGCAGCTGCCTTAAGAGCATCCGAAATGTCGTGTGATTGTTTGCTTAAGGGAACAAAAGTTGATGGTGTTTATTCAGCAGATCCAACAATACATCCTGATGCTAAACGATATGATAAATTAAGCCATTTTGATATTTTACGTAATGATCTCCAAGTTATGGACGCTGCTGCTATTACACTTTGTCGTGAAAATAATATACCTATTATAGTATTTTCTATACATAACCAAGGTGAAGTTAAACGAGTTATATCAGGTGACGGAAGATTTACATTAGTTGAAGGAGGGTAAAATGGTATCAGTTGATCTAGATAATATTTTACGTCGAATGAATGGTGCTATTGATTCATTAAATAAAGAATTCTCCGGCCTTAGAACGGGAAGAGCTTCTACTGCATTGGTAGAGAATATTAATGTTAATGCTTACGGTTCTAAAATGCCTTTAAACCAAGTTGGCTCAATCAGTGTACCTGAGCCTAGATTATTAACTGTTCAAGTATGGGATGGTTCACTAACTAAAGAGGCAGAAAAATCAATTAGAGAATCAGACTTAGGGTTGAATCCACAGACCGAAGGTAATTTGATTAGGATACCTGTTCCTGATCTAAGTGAAGAACGTAGGGTTGACCTGACAAAAGTGGCTGCTAAATTTGGCGAGCAAGCACGGGTCGCTGTAAGAAATGTTCGTCGAGACGGAATGGATACCCTTAAGAAGAGCGAAAAAGAAGGCGATATTTCTAAGGATGAACAACACGATCTAGGCGAGGATATTCAAAGACTGACTGATGAACATATTTCAATAATTGATAAATTGC
>Ga0114932_10002716_pt1 | contig 18271 bp, 19 predicted proteins | sample 2SBtaG_2_FD_87286 | JGI IMG/M metagenome (GOLD analysis project Ga0114932, IMG submission 87286) | Deep subsurface microbial communities from Kolumbo volcano to uncover new lineages of life (NeLLi) - 2SBTROV12_ACTIVE470 metaG | ecosystem: Environmental > Aquatic > Marine > Volcanic ... | reverse complement strand
GTTCCAGAATGTCACTGGTGACGAATGGTGAGAGTCAATCAAGCACCGAATAGTCTCTACGGTCGAGCCGCAGGCGAGAATTTGGTACTTGATGCACTCTCAGGCAAGTAGTTGCCAATGAGCCCTTGAAGGCAGATCTCTGCCGAAAAGGGACGTCACCAGAACGTCATAGACTTTCGTCTCGGTATTAAATTCGCATTTAGTTTTCAGTTTCCTGAACCCATCCTAGTGGAAGTAGATATGCGTTGAATTGAGGGGCCCACCTGAGTTGGCTGGCCTATTCGTTTAACTTAAACAATTAGTCCGTGTCATACGGAATAAGCAGTTGGCCTAGACAATAAGGTTGGTGTACATTGCTGACACGGTCTGCGTCATCACTAATATGCTGCCACTTATCGTAGAAATGTTAATTTCTTGACAAGAAAGCCGCACTTGTGCGGGCCTTATAGGGCGTTATCTTGTTTCTTGTGTAATAAGTGGTCATATTAGTGATGAGCGCGCTCGTGTCAGCAATGTTGACCAAGCCTTCATTGTCGGCAGCCATTGCCCCGGTAATTCAACGCATAGTACGTCGTTTTAGACCAGGATCCTGCTATCTTAATCAACTCAACAATAGTCATCAAAATAATAGCAGACAACATAACCTCAGCGATGGCCGAATGGCCGAAGTGTGCTGAACTAGTTAGTCTGTGATTAGTTTGATGACTTACGTCATTGTGTTAACTCAGTTTTAATTCTCTTCCTAATATTCTGGTGGAAGTGCCAGAATTCTCTACGGTCCGCAGGATATCTGCGGCTGTAGCCGATCACCGTTTGTCTAGGTGATTATACATGCCCGGATATTAGTGACAGAAAAAATATAATGCCAAAGGGCCTCCCACAACTCGTTGTCTTGCGCGTCTGCGCTAGCGAGTCGGGGCGTAGCCCTCTATTGCAGACCTTCTATGAGGTCCGCCAAGTTATATTTTGTTCTGCATTAATATACCGCGTATGTATAAAGGCTCAGAGTAGAGCCGAGGAACTACTTGCTCAAAGGATCCTGTTAGGCTCCAATAGTCGTACATTTTCTTGTGCCACTCCTATTGGAAAATTAGGGGGTCCCTGATTTTCGTTTTACTTGAGTAGGTGTGCGTTCATTGGATCCTAACAGGATCCTTTGAGATGTGTAGATCCGAGGTTCGTCATCGACTTTCGTCTCAGATGTTTCTCTTCCTAGTGGGAGTTCTAAGTTTCTCAGGCTCGTGTGGATCGCGAATGCGAACCACCGCCAGTGCACGGTGTTCTTTACGGGTCGGCGCCGAGCCTATCCGTGTTGCCGTGTGCGTGGACAAAGGTTCCGATGACGAGGGTCAAGGATCCTGATGTATGAGCCTGAGACGGCTCTTCCGCTGTTAGCGCTGGATATTCCAGTGCGTGCGATTACTGGCGTGCTGTTTGTCAGCACGGTAAAGCGTAGGGTCGTATGACCCAAGCGTCGTTTCGATCCCGCAGGATTGAAATCGTTACTTACTGTAATCGAAGTGGTCGGCCGTAATTTCATTGACTTGCGTCTCAGTTTAACTCTCCCTAATATTGGTTTTTATTGTCTTTTCTCTCCTCATCTAGTGGGGAGGGAGTACCGGAGGACGGCTTTTTGTGCGATATACGTTCGCACTCAAACGATCCTCTGTGATGAAATCGGCGTGTTAGGCCGAACAAAGAGACAATATAACAAGAAACCAATAAACTTGGTACAGTACTCCCCTCTCCCTAATAGCATCAACTAGTGATGCAGTTACAAGCATTGTTCTGGCACTTTGTGCCGGTTCTAAGTAGTTCGTGAAGTTTAGCAATGTCTCTGACATTGTAAGCATCTGGATTTTCGGGACAGCGTCTAGCGAAGCCCATTGGGTCGACGTCAACCATCTGGAAGTCCTGCCCAGGGCAGTTATTGATTCCCATCAGATTATTCAGTGCGATATCACCAATATACTTCTGTCCGTTCCCTGCAATATTGACCCAGTCGTAGTCATTGAAGACTCGCTGGTAATTGCTCCAGAACCACTCTTCGCTCTCGTAAATTGAGAGCGGCTTGTAGATTAGATGCTGTATCGTATCAGGATACTGGATTTCTCCAAGAGCATCTCTAAAGGTGTCTGTATCTTCATACAGCCACTCAAATACACCGGGTGTCCACAGAAGGTTATAATTAACCCTCAAATGTGGAAACTGGTCTCTAAAGTAGATTTTGTCACTAAACCCATGATCCTCATCGGTCTCATGGAATTTAGATTCAAGTGCACGAAAAGCAGCATACTTCTTCTGCTGAAATTCGTACATAGAGTCAAACCGCATATCATCTACTGATATTGTCAGTATGTCTAAGTTCTCAATAAAGTCTCTGTCCATCTCGTGAACACACTGCATGACTGTCGTCACGCTAGTTTCTAGACCTGAGTTCTTAGCATGCAGAATATACCTCTTGGTCGTTTCAAAAGCGCCTGGGAAGGGGTTCCAAGTTATTGCAAACTGGGTATATCCTTCTTGTGCTGCTATGTCAATCGACCGCATAAAGTACGATTCTGATTTTACTGCGTGTCTCATCTCTTTAGTTACTCCGGTTGTTAAGTAGCATCCATCACAACTGAGTGAACAGTCGAAACTGGGTGCTATTGAAAATACTTTCTTGTACATATTTTCTCTCTCCTAATAGAGCATCTAAGTGCTCAGTTTACTATCTCGTCATACGTATCGGTTGCCACTTCTGGGTAACCGTCACGTATGATGTACATAGTGCTGTTTGCTGAGATTAAGAACCAATTGGAATCTGCTTTCTTTGCCGCGATATATTCAGTCACGGCAGATTGTGCTTCTTTCAATAGTTTTTCATCATCGTATTCAAGGCCTTCGCCTTGTTCGTTTACGATTTTTTCAACGATATCATCATACCACTTAGCACCAATTAATTGGTTACTAGTGGGCTGATTGTCCTTGGAATTGATCATCAAAGCACTTTCATTTGCATCTGTTGCTGCCTTTGTGGCAGCCTGCAGGTGAGCAAAGACTGAGTTCCTGAAGGAACTCTCATTGTACTCGTAGTGAGTTTGCTTCTCCGACTTCTTAAGTGCCTTTGGGTACTTAGCGGTGAATGCGTCTACAAGTTTCTGTTGCTGTTTAGAATAAGGCTTATCTTTCTTATTCTTATTCTTCTGTATTGATTTTCCAGTTATCAGTTCTTCCCAAAGGACGGTGTGTTTGTCGTCCGGTGAGGAAAGTATGATTTTGTCGCTTCTCTTTATCTTAACTTCCTTATCGTTCAAGTACTTAACGCACTTGTTCCAATCGAGGTCGTTAAGATATACATTTTCTGGCAGAGTCAAATATTCTGCTACCAGTCGTTCTTTCTTCTCTTGAGCCTTTATTTTCTCTTCTCGTGCAATCTTTTTAGGATCCTCTTTAGGTTCCTTTTTCTTAGGTGATTCGGTGTATATAGCCTTCATGGCGTCAGTCCGAGTCATCTTTATCGTTTGCTTTAGAATGATAGTTAAACTACCATTACTTACGAAATGAGCCATTTGCTCTTCGCTTAATTCTATAGTTAATTCCTTATCCATATTGTTCTAATATACTGAGTAGTATAGTATTATCCATACATAGAGTCTACACTACTATCCTTAGTAGGTTTATCTCTAGATTTAGGACTAGAAGTACTTGGCTGTTGGAAATGGAGTTTAATCCCATTCCAGCCAATTCTAGCCACTTTAGGTTGCAGCAGTTCTCTGACATCGGTTATACCGATACCATGGTTAGCCGCCTTTCTTGTTATTTCTCGCATGGAGTAGCCAGCAACTTCCATCAGGAAGTCTTCAAAGTCTGCCATAAATTCTGGCAGTTCTTCTTTGGCTTTCTCATATGCTTCGTCCTCAGTAATTTTTGCATCTCTCATAAATATCTCAATTGCAACATTGCCGATCGCTTGCTTTAGAAGCGGATCGTGCATTATGAAGCCCATCATATTAACATCGCCATGTGCTATAGCAGTCATGGGGTCTACGGCGTTACCGCCTAAGTCCTCAATATTCTTTAGCAAGTGGTCGATTATGTCATCAACTTCTTCTGCAACTTCCTCAGGTATTTCTGAAAAATCGTTCTTTGGTATAAGAGCAGGGGAATTCAGTTCCTCGTCTCTCATACTCCTGTAATAATGTAGGACCGCAAAGTAATCGGTTAAGTAAAACCAATCATTCTTTCCGTTAAATTTTAATCCTTCTCTTACAAATTCTTTTGCCATATTTTTCTCTCCTCTAATGTGACCGTTTATAGGTCAGTTCTTAGGTTTATCCTCAGTCAAAACTGCGAATACGTGATTTCTTCTGGGAACTATCCCTCACAACCACGTTGTTGGCTTTTCTCATGGTCCCGTTCTCAACGAACGTTCTCATGTGCTCAATCTCTTCCTTCTTCGTCTTGCTGGTCGGAACCAGCACCTTGAAGACATCAAGTAGATCTTGCATTTCAAGTGGCCGGTCCTCGCTAAAGGACACGGTCATTGCTTCCTCGATACCATCCTCGATGTTTCGTCCAGAGAACTTCGCAGTCTTCTTGACGAGATCGTCAATGTCGTACTTGTCGACATCTTGGCTTCGGAGGCGTAGGTGGATCTTAATGATCTCCGCACGCTCCTCAGGCTCCGGTAGGTCGATAAAGAATCGACCTTCGAAGCGGTCCACGAGTTCGGGTGAGAACTTATTCATGTTGTTCGCCGTAAAGACGAAGAACACTCCTGAGTCATCTTCCTGCATGAACGTTAGGAACTGTCCTAGGACAGCGTCGTGAGCGCCTCCATCATGGAGTCCCTCCGACTTACCAAGCAACTTTTCTGCCTCGTCAACGAAGACGATAAGCGGAGCCGCTGCTTTAGCAATCTCCAACAGTCTGTGCACTTTCGCTTCGGACTCGCCAACAAGCGAGCCTTTCAGGTTCTGTGCTTCGACCATCAGTATGTTCATGTTCATCTCATTAGCCATTGCCTTAGCAACAGCCGTCTTTCCACAGCCGGGAACACCGGCCATTAGAAGTCCACGAATGTTACGGATGAAACCGTACTCCTTCGCAGCGTTTGTGAACCTTCGAGAAATCAAGTGAACCCAACGCTTTAAGGGCGTTAGTCCACCAATATTTTCGAAGCCGGCAGATGGGCGAATCAGGGTGAAACCCGCTTGCTCAACTGCCTTTCTCTTTTCATCGAGAACGAAATCTATGTCCCACTTAAAGTGCGTCGCTGCGCACATTATTAGGGTGTCAATGATTTGCTGTCTAGTCATCCCAGCGCAGGCATCTGCGTAGGACTCTATGTCAGTTTCAGTGACGTTTTTGAAAGCCTGAACGAACGCATCGCCCATGGCTGTAGCCTTGGACAAGTTGTTTCTTTCTTCTTTGATTATAGCCATTCGGTTATCCTTATCAGGTAGATCATACTTAATTAGCCTAATATGGCTGTTCAGTTCTACAGGGATGTTCTCCCCGTTCCACCTTGAAGGGCAGAGTAAGACAACAGTCTTCTCTCCTCCTAAGATTATATTTTCAAACAATGAGAGTTGTCTATCGACATGCTCTGCATTGGCATCAATAAAGCGTTGCCAATCTCTCAACACAAATATGACATTTCTGCCTTCTTCATCTGTGTCGTAATTGGTCATAAAGTCTATTGCAAACGGTACGTTTGCTCCAGGGAAATCGTCGGCGGCGGAATATACGATCGGACCATTTGGTCCCATCACACGCTTGACCTCAGTCATTGGTAGATCGACTTCACTAATTCCGTCGACTATCACGCGCTCTTCTCCGTCTGCATCGTCTACATGTACAGCATACTCCTCGAATCCATTAGAGACTCTCCAAACTAGTACACGTGGTACTCTGTTGGTTTCTCCATGGCTTCCAGTCGTTGCAGCATAGTTTACGATGTCGTGAACGATGTCCCTTGTCTCTGGCGATGAAACCGCCAGACACGGTAGACTTGCTCTTATCATCATGCTTAATTCATTTTCAAGTTCATTATTGCTCATAATTTTCTCCTCTGGTGACAGCATTATGGGAAGCGGGGTTAAAGATAGCGCGCGGGGCCTTCCCTGACCGATCCCTCGTTAAAGGGATCAAGGGGTTAGTCCTGTTACTATCGCCAGTGATTAAAAATCAGTGATTACTACCACAGTATCAATTTGGTTTCAATCTTTAGATTGCTTTCCTTATGCTTTAGCAAGAATGCATGCCAATCTGTGGCACGTGTTCTTTCTTTTGTTTGTCATTAATTAGCCTGCCAGGCTGGGATTAATGTCAATTGATTGTGTTTTAACTTTAGCACACTAGTAGAACATCTACAAATTTGTAGAACTTTTACTATTTTTATTTTGTGCGCTGTCTCCTGAGAGCTGATATGGCATTCAGGATGACATAAATTCTTTTTCTTTTAACTTACATTAATTAGAATATGTTGTCCGTCCTCTGCGATATCATGTCACTTCGTCACTTTTTATTTACTTTTATTCTTCTGGCTGTTGCTGGGTATCCAATACCCTGTCCAAAAGATTTAGTTCCCTGCTGCAGCGCTGCTGCGCTAAGTTTTGCTTTTATTTTGCAGTACAGTAGTGCACCTTGGTGCGTTGTACTTGCAATTTTCTTTTCGCTTTTGCTTCTACAGTACTCATTTTGAGTCTTCTGAAACTTTATTGTAAATCCTGCTGACCACTTTTGTATTCTAGATACGTATGGCCAGTGGCGTCCGTGCATATTCTTTCTACTTTTTTAGGTTACCAAAAGTTTTGGTCCTCTTCATATAGTTCGAATGTTGTATTTGCACTTGCTTCCAGTGTAACGTTTTCCAAAATGGTTACGTTATTTTCCACCGGTAGTGTTCTTGTGATGTTTATCTCTTTGTCTTCAATCTTGGAGGTTATGCTTGTAGACATATATACCTCCTGCATAGTTTTTAGTCCTTTTACTTTTCTATATTTCAACCAGCATTCATCCGGAGACCCGAACGTATGCTTAGCCGAATTTACTTTTGCATTGTAAAATGTTCACACGTTTGTCAAAGGACCTAGGTCCTGCTCCAGTGCGATTTTTATTCTTTTTACTTTTGTTTACGTGCTCCTGGTTTGCCGTTTGGGCTCCCAGTTTGCTTTACTTTTTCTTTATTTTACTGATCTCGTCGACATCAGGTCATTTTGATTTCTTTATGAGATTGTGTCTCATATTATATTTCGTGACATTTAGGTTTTCTTTCTCTTCATTAAACGTTTATTTCTCCATGGAGGAGACGTCCGCGTCCTGTATGAGTTCGTGGTGTTGTCCCACGACTCTTTTAGTTTGATTTAGTTTTGCTTTTTGTAGTCTCTTACCTGTGTGAGAGTACTCGTTGATATGGTATTCTTTTCAGAAACTGTATCAACTTTAACTCATGCGGCATGATCATACGTTCGATAATTTACTTTAGTTTATTTTCCTTTAAACTTACTCCGGGAACAAGACATACATCCATCAGAGTATGATTTTCATGTTTTGTTTATAAAGTCTCATAACATTGTATATTATGGGACTGTCAAAGTATCGCGTTGTTAGTCTAATGTTTAGACTACTGAATGTGGGTTCTACCGTTTTTTGGCAGTCCCCACCTCAGCGCGAAGCAATTATTATCCAATATTCAATAACGCCACTGCACGTCGTAGAGTGTCAGTGGTTCATTGTGAGTATTGCAACCCATGCATTGGTTCACTAAAGTTTTCTTTTTCTTATTCTTTAACTTTCGAAGGTACCCTTCGTATATTACGAAGAGCCTATTGTATTCGAACCTAAGAAGAAGGTTTTCGAAACTAACTAACTTTTAGAAATTACCTCTACTATCGTAGAGCACATCTCTCGTTTTCAGAGAATCTACCTTTAGTAAACAGTTCTTTGCTACTTTTGTAAATTCGTACGCTGTTCCGTAATCACCCTTAGGCCAGACACCCTTCAGTGCCTAGCGTTCATGATAACCCAATGTTACCATCGTGGTGATTTTAGTCGCTACAATCCGTAGGATTGTAACTTGCGTGTTTGCTAGATTTGAATTGTGTTTCAGGCTTCAAAGAAGCCGTGCATTTCTTAATTCAGATCTTGTGTGTTTATAGTGTTTAGCGTATTTCCTATTTTAAGTAGGAAATATGGACTTTAATACCACGATGGTAACATAACGTCATAGGTTATTTACCTCGGTATCAAATTTCACTAGCACTTCTTTTTCCATTTCTCTGTCTGGTGGAAGGCGTGTAGGAAGTATACGATGGATATCGTAATCATTACTGAATAGTATCTCATCTAAGTGCTCAAATGGAGCCATAGCATAGATTCCTACATCGCCCTCCGGTTTGATGGAAGGGCACCTTATTCTCTTTCGTCAAGAGAAGCCTGCCAGCGATAGGGTGTGAGACCCGTCGCTTTAAGCACATAACCCCTTAAATTTTCTCTTGATGGTCGATCAAACCACCTTTACAAAATCGATTAAGGCTTGTGTTACTCTTCCTAATGGGAAAGAAAGGATACTTTCCACTTGCAGATGATTGCTCATCCTCTGTGAACTGATTCGCCGCGGCTTCCGCCGCCGCCTTCATACTGCACTTCGGTTTGGGTGACCTTTGCATCGGTCATACCAAGCGCGCCTTGCAGCATCTTTGTTAGGTCAGCACATTGCTGGGTTGGTAGCCCATCAATCTTTACCGACATTTCGCCCGTCTCCGGGTCGAAGTAGATATCAATTGACTTCGCCATCAAACCCAGCCTCCGCTGGAGGATCCGCTAGATCCACCAACATATCCACCACTTAGGCGGATATGCTTTACCTTTGTTTTCTTTCCGTTTATATCGATGTGGGCGTCTTTTACCTCGCCGTCCATCTTCATGTCTGCTAACTGTGGGCTCTTTTTCAGGGCCTTCTTAACTACACCTTTGACATATGCAGTGTAGACAGGTGACATGATCTTGTCGATTTTGTTACGGTCGCCATATCCTGGATTGTATCCCAGGATCTCATAGGTTCCGTCACTCTTCGCTTTTAGACCAATGTCATATTGTCCACTTCTGCGGATAACATACTCGCAGCGAGTTCTATTACTAGATCTCCCTATCTGTGCTATCTCATTTGTCAGAATTGTTGCTTGAGGCATAGCCTCCTTCAACGCTTCTTCGATGCAGTCGCTGTTTTCTACAGTCAGACTTGTTTTTCCTTTCATCATATGTGACATAAGTTATTTCACCTAGTAAAAAAAATGAGGCCCTCGGTGTATACGGGTTTAAATCGCATACGCCGAGAGCCTCTTTTGAATCTTTTCTTTATCTAATGGGGAGCACAGAGTATACCCCTGTGTCCCGTTATGTGTAGCAGGTTGGCGATCTCAATAAGTGATCGTCTTGCCTGCTTTCAACTGTTCCATTACGTCGGAACCATACTTGTCTGCAAGAGACTTGTTCAAGTCCTGTTCAGTAACAGGGCCTTCGCTTAGTCTCTTCCTTAGTGCAGCACCCATCTTTGCAAATGCGTATGGGCGAACATTACTTCGCTTGCCACGCTTGTGCTTGATTGGCTTATTGCTCCACTTTGGTAGACGCATGAATTGGGATCGCATAGGCTCATCACCGAGGGACTTATTGCCCACGTGGTATCGAGTCCTACCGTCGCCATCTGGCTTTAGCGGTGCCTTCTCAACTGAGAAGGTTACTCCGAAAGTCTTTCCGTTTGAACGAACATCTCCCTCCCACTTCATTACGAAGAGTTTCTGGGGCTTTGTCGCAAACCATGCTTCGAAGTCATCTTCGGTCCTCTCTCCCTTCTTAGGGGAGTCGGGGACACGCTTATTGCTAAATGCCATGAATCCTTCCATGCAGTCATCTCTGTATGACTCGTCTTCAACCCACTCAGCATTTCTGAATGGATAGACGCTTTGGAAAACAGCATCAAAGTCATCTTGATCGATTAGTCCGTTGGTCATTAAAATTTGCAACGAGTCGATCACTAGACTTGGATTAGCAGCGAACCCTCCGTAACTAAAATAGCGTACGAGGAACTTGCCGTTAAGCAAGTGTGGTGCTGCAGCAAGAGTCTTTGCTAGTTCATAGCAGTTAGGAACCCTGCTGTCAGGGACAAATAGTTCGAACTTAATGTTCTTACCATTACTACCTCTGTGTCGTGGAAGTTGTCCTTCCTCAACCACAAAGATCGGGGTCTTACTACCTTCGACTAGTCTGAGGCTTCTTAGTGCCTTAACTAGTTCTCGGTTTTCCCGTTTCTTTCCTATTGCTTCCTTGAACCCATCTACATAGGCCAAGGCTTTGCTTAAATCGACCAGGTTGAATCTCTTCCCCCTGAACGAAAACTTCTTGCGTGAAAGGAAGTTATTCGCTTCCTTTGGGTGCTTTGCGATTAACTCGCGCATCACCTCAACTTCATTTTTGTTATCATTTTCTTGTAACATAATTGTCTTCTCCTAATATGTGGGTCTCTTTTTCACTTTTAATGTATTTGATTCAAACTACTTCGTCTGTAGTCTGCTGTAATACACAGGCATCTCGTTTCCACATTATTTTGCCTTGTTTGATTGCCGCATAGACACATTTAGTGTAAGACCGCCCGCAAATTCTACGGGCTTGTTCTTATACACGTCTTTCTTTAGAGCCATTATGCTCTGTGCCATGCTGCTGATGTTTGTTTTCGCCATCTAATAAAAATAAGGGGCATCAGTCTTTTACAACTAATGCCCCCTCAATCTGATAGGATTGGTGGTCCTACCTCAATCTAATTCGTCACCCGAAACGGGGTCTGAACCAAAAAGCGTTATCCGAAGATTCCGGATAAAACTTCATCCCTGGAAAGGGAATCATTTCTACCTATTATTCTAGTACCGGCGGGTTGGCGGGCCACATTCAGGCCGATAGCGCTTTGCAGGCGCCACCGCTTTGAAGTAATATACATATTCGACTAGTTTATCTTTGCTTGTTTTAATAACATTTCAAAATTTTGCCATCTCGTACAATTTCTTTCCGCAACCGAGTCCGCGCTAGCGACCCCGGTCTTTACCGTGTTAAGCAGTCCGTAATACAGGGTGGGCCATTACATTGACCCTTGTACCCTGCGTCCCGCCGGTTGATATCCGTATCGTATAGATCCAGGTACCACCCTTTTCCACAACACTTCCATCTGGTACCCGTCTTTCCGGGTTGTCTTTCTAGTCTCTATGGACATGGCTGGATCAGCCTATGGGTGTCGCCTTCGCAACATTTTTTCAGGGTCCATGTAAGACCCCAATACGTTCTACCTCGATATGTTTTCACATATACATCCCTGTGGCTGGTAAAGCCATGGGCAACGAGTTCTTCCTATTTCTAGGCCGCCCCTCGGTAGGTTTGTACACGGTTTAACCCGCTTCAACCTACATCCTGGTAGAGCATGAACCAGAGGTCGAATAGACCCTGGCAATCACTTGACTAACTACTTTCCATAACGTAGTACGCAATTTATACCCTTTTTGTATTCCATAGATATACAGGTGGTTGGCCTGTTTATCGCTTCAAATAACCTTGCTCCCCGAAGGGTTTGGTCGGTTATAGGGCCTCTTACGGCCCCTTCGCTCCGCTTTTGATCACGGGCAATCCTTGAAGTCTTCTAATAACCTTATAGGTTGTAGAGAGGAGAAGTGTCTCCTTGTATTCTTTCTGGCTATCTCGTACCAGAATGTGGGTTATTGGTTATATCACCTTACTCCTCCCTACATTACTACTACGTTGCCAGACATACCGGTATGTTTCAGATATCCTCTGATACCGGTATTTTGCCTCCTCTTCTAATAGGAGGCCTGGAGGCCTAGTTACCACCGAAGTGCTCAACTAGACCTGACCAGACCTTATCAATGTCCTCACAGACCGAAAAGATGTGCATACCGACGAAGATGTTTAACCTATCTCCGTCTATCTGCCATCCTTCAATCTTGTCTAAGACAATGTTGGAAACTCGCTTGTTTCCTTCCTTTTCTGTTGTTACGATTATCATTCCTTTGTTTTGATTCATCTAATAAAGAGAGTAAGAAATAGCATTCCCCTCCACCGCTACGTGGGTAGTTAATATGTTTTCTTTAAAAAACAGGGATTAGCAATTGGGTTTATTCTTTCTTTCTTAATTACTTCCTTTGACTTACAAAGTAGGAAGCACACTTCAATGCGGGATCATTCCTCTTGTGAAGATATGATTCTACCAGCAGCAGTATCGCGAGCGACCTGCCTTTGGCGGGCATCATAACGGGGTGGCATATCGCCACCGCCGTTCTTTCTCTTCGTTCTGTCAATGAAATTACCAGACACTTTGTTGTATCGGGGATCTCGCCGCCTCATACGCTCCTCTTTGGCGCGTGCATTGCGTGCTTCTTTCTCTCCGAGACGCCAGATTGTGTTCTTTGGCATCTTTTTCAGTTCGTTGTTCAGCATTTTCATCGACTTAAGAATTAGATCCCACTTCTCTCGTGGAATTATTTTCTTGTCCATCTAATATCACTCTTCTTCGTCAAATGGTTGTCCACACAACTCGCATACTGCGAATCGCGGATCATTTACTTTGGAGTGATTTCTTATTGGTAGCCATATGGAGTTTGTATGTCCACATCGGCATTTGATACTTATCGTATCGCTCATTCTTCCTCACTACCAGTGAGGGCTTGAAGGCATTCATCATAAGAGACTATCTCTTGATGATGTACCTTCATTTTGTCTCTCAACATTAGACTACGTCCCGGTAACGGAGCATTTGGAAATCTCTCGTTAATGTACTGGGCGTACTCTTTGATTTTCTCTTTCATCTAGTCCGCACCGGAGTTTACCCCGGTGGGTTTTATGTTAATGGTATCGGGTAGTGACCCGATTATGCTTGGTTCTGTATTTCTGCGAGTTGCATCTCACGGTTGTGAAAGTGCTCGTGCCTCGCTAAGAAGCCGCCAGCGGCAGCCATAGTACCAATCATTCTTTCACCGCATATTAGACAGAATGTAGAAACAATTTCTTGTTCTATAAACGTGCCTTCTGCGGTGGTTACGGTAACTATAGTACCGATGTCTTCTTCTGTATAGACTTTATCCATCTAATTATCCTAAGTAGTATTACCTAGGAATATATTTAACTAGAAACTGTCTAGAGTTACTAGTTACTGTTATAGTACTTAGAATAGCAGATATCTGCTGAGTACTGTATCCATTAGTAGCGAGAGCGACTCTTGCGTCATTGACTGACATAAGTCTCCTTCTTTCTACTTCGGCACTGGTCACGCTGTAACGCGCGATCATTTCTTGCCCTGGCTCCAGTTCGGCTTGGAATTCTTCCTTAATTCCACTTCTTTCTGCATCTAGCACTTTCATGTTTCGCATTATCTCGACGTATCGAGTTAACTTTGTTGCGGGTGTTTTGATATTTCTTACACTCATCTAATAGGGGCATAGCCCCATCAAGACTTCTTGATCTTTGTGATCTTCTTCGTCCTGTTTTGTTTTCTGTCGGTTGCAATTGCTTTGCAGCATTGATCGACTACCCAAGATAGCAAGTAGGCTTGCGGTTCTGGGTTCTTGGAATCTTGCTTAGCCCCAATGTTATCAAAAATCATATGGGTTGCATGAAAGGCTTCGTGAGCATAGACTGGTGCCTTTAGACCACCGCGTGGTCGTACTAACATCATTCTTATCCCCTCGCCCTTCCAATAAGCACACTGTCCTGCAAAATGAGTCCCACCGTTACCGGGGCACTTCTTACATGGGCATTGTTGTTCTTTCCAAAAATCAGATTCCTTCGGAGAATCGACTATGTCGATCCGAAGTTTGCCCGTATAAATCGGGATTTCTACAATTCTTGTTGTTATCTTGTTTTTCTTTTTACTCTTAGACTTTACAGCCACTAATAGAAAGTTGCCCCTAACATCACACTGAGCGGTTCGAGGACTTGGGCTTTCTAAATTTCGACTTAGTCAAAGAGGTGCTGGAGAAGGTAGGTCGCAAAACGTCTTTCGAATTTCTCGTCAGTTTGCAACTGTCCTTTTTTGCCCTCATCTCTTTTGTAACGTAGACCATTATGTTTGATCTTAAGTCGCTCATCTCGCGCCGCCTGTCGGCGTCGCTTCCATGCATTGTTTTTCTTACTCATCTAATTCTGACTTAACGATAGAGCCAAAAACACCAACTACACGCTTGTGGCGTGAACTTCATGATCTTGTATCTTATTTGTCAATCTCAGATTCAACCACCATAAGGGCCTTCTGCCCTGGGAAGAAGCACACTGCTTCAATTACGAACCGATTGTTTTGTTAAAAACCTGCTTCAATAGCAGGAAAAAATTTACCGTCTGCAGACCCTGCGAACAGGTATCTAGTTTTCTATCTAATTCTCAGAGTGAGTACAGGGCTTCGGGTGTTTCCACCGTCCCTCAACAATCACAACCTCGCTAGGCGAACGACTCGCCCCACCCAAAAGAGTGGGGTTCTCAGTCGTTTTACGTGATTGTAAGGGAACCTTACATACTTACTCATCTTCCTATCGATCTTCTAATCGGAGGCGAATACCACTTTGAAATCTGTAGTAGTGGTCACACTCGACGGGTGTCAACTGTCCACACTGGACAGCCTTCCGTCACTTGCCTTGTCGCAAAGGGCTATTGGGCAAGCCTACCTTTCCGCTCGATTTTCTGAGCGGACATCCTTGAGTTTATATTCTGGTTTGAGTTTAACTATGTGGATTTGAAGTTCGACGGGAAGTTCCTCGAAAGGAATTTCCAACTCGCCTTTTTCATATCCGACAATAGCCATTACAGGGCCAGGGATCATCTCCCTCACCGCCTTCCTCTTACCAAGTCTAGTCCCGTTAGGGGTTTTGAACTTGGGCTGAATCCAGCGAATTATGTTGCCCTTAGGTACTAGGCCTAAAACCCAGTCTCTAACAGGAATATCACCAATGATGTAAAAGACTCCTTTACTGTAGCGCACAGTTTCGAGTTCAGGGATAGTTTCCCTGACCTTCTTTAGTTTCTTCTGTGTGGGCTCGTGGTCCGAACAATTACGGACGTGAGAAAAGTTCCACGCTTGGGGCGCACCCCAGCGGTTAGAACTCACCATAGAAGAGACATAAAGAACGGTTGCAAGTCCTACGTGGACTGTACAAAATTCTCTACACTCTTGGCATCGTCCCTGTGTAGGGAACTCGCCATGCTTTAGTTTGTAGTCTTCTGCCGATAAAATCTCTTTTTGTTTCATCTAGTAGAGGCAGCCGAGTATGTGTAACCTCGCGCCTCTTAGGGTTTTATTTCTGATTAGGTACCCAGTTGCTCAAAGAGCATTACCTCCAGCAAATTGCCCTTGCTGGTAGGCGAACAGAACCACGTATGTCGAGCGTGAAAAAGAGCCTTATTATTTGCGACTCGTAATGTTCTAATCTATTGATGGCGGGTCATACAGGGTTCGAACCTGTGGCCTTCCGGTTAAGAGCCGGACGCTCTACCTGACTAAGCTAATGACCCATTTTTTCCATCTATTATCGTTATGTCCCTCACGATTCAGGTCCAGTACATCACTGGCAGTTATTCCCCGTCTAGCATGAACTTCCAAACGATGAACTCCGTGAATGACTGCAAGTCAACAAAGAAGTCACGTCTTGGGTTGACCGTTCGCACGGCAACTCCTTCGACTGCTTCTCTCTCGCAAGCACGCACCATGGTGTCATCATCTAGTACTTCGACTAGGTCGATCAGAACTTCGTCCTCCTTCCAGGGCACATCCGTTCTTGGGGTATAGGCTTTCACAATGTATTTCGTCTCCATCATTTTATCACTTTCCTTGTTGAAATAATATAAAATGATTATACGGACTCTTTACACAACCTATTTTTTCTTCGGGCTTAACTCGTTGAGTTGACTCCGAATCTCTTGTTTTGCTTCAAGTCGGCGTTCGTGCTTCATCATGTTCTTCACAATCTGTCGCGGAGCGCGTCGACTTTTTCCTGGGTAACTTCCCATAGTATCTAGTTGCGCCCCTTAGGACGACTTTGGTTTTTCTGTGGATCCCGTTAGGGCATCCCTGAAGACGTAGGTTGGCGCATCCTCAATGAACTTGCTTTCCAGGTTATAGTGTGCGAACACAAGATTTCCTGGGTACAGGTCCAAAGACATTGTCGGTCCAGAGCAGTTCCTCGTAAGCCATGCAGCAAATACTGCTTGGAATAGAGGCGTCAGCCCTGTGACGTAGACAACTAGGATGGCGTCCAGCGGAACACCTTTGAGGTGTTCCAACACAGTCTCCATTTGCTCCTCCACATTCAAGACATCCTCGACTTCCTTTCCGAAGAATGACTCAGTCACTTCTTCTCCAGTTAGCGGGGACACTATCGTATGTCGGCCTTTTGTTAATGTAATTTCTTTTATCATCTAAAAAAATAAGGCACCATGAGATTTCTCTCATGATGCCCATTTTATCGTTATGTCCCTCACGATTCAGGTCCAGTACATCACTGGCAGTTAGTCTGATCACGCCTTCGCCCAAACAACAGTCTGCGCATAGTAGCCCATTAGTCGAGACCACAACTTGTCTAACAAGTTGCCAATCTCAGCCTTAAGCCACCACACAGCAAGTCCTGCATAGGGTAAGATGAAGAAGTAGAATGCAAATGTCCAGCCACCAATCAAGTAACCAACTGTAGCAAGTACAGTTGGAAACTCAATAAATGTCTTGGATGTGTTTCGCATCTCTTGTCTTCTCTCATCAGAAGCGTTAGTCCAGTTCGTGTCGAACCAGACGATCATTGTTTTTATTACTGAAAGTATTTTTTCTCTCAAAGTCATAATATCTAGTAAGCAATTGAAAACGGTGGTTTTCAATCGCAAGTCTTCCCAGCCCTTCCATGAAGGAAATCCTTGGCTTGCATGGCTCAAGTTTTTCGTTCGCCTAAGATAGTGATGTTGTTTTCCTAACCGGAACTGGGGGCCGATCTTATGCGGCTGGTCCCAAACATCTGTCAATTATAGTGTCGTAAATTCACAGCGACAAAGTCTGTAAATCCTAGCCCTTCATAGAGAAGAACGCTGGGGTAGGTGTTGTGCACCTCCATAGCATTCTTTGTTTATCCTCTCCAGGCAGACGCTATAACAATAGCATCTAATATCTATCTAATCTCCAACGAATGCAGGGCAGAACCTTCACATTCGTCTTCGCCAATTACCACGCTCAACATAAGCGTCCGTGCAGATTGGTCTCAGCCAATCGCCTGCACACACTTTGATTTATGAAGTAGTGGCACACTCCGTTCCATGCAAAGTTATCGTCGGGTTGTTGGCCCGACACATGAAACTGCTTTCAGGCCGAAGCCCTACTTACAGTTTCGCGTCTCTGCATGATCTATGCCATGAAAGCATAGACTGCAAGCACAAGAGTGCTTACGGGATTTCAGTTTCTCACCTCCATTTTTTCCACCACTATATTTTGTTTTTTCGCTCGTCTGCGAAATGTTTTACTGTGGTGAATAACATTGGTTAGTCACTTCTATCTGGTATCACACTGAGTAAACCCAGTGGATATTTATGTTGTTACGACTGATCAGCGATAGGAACGACTACCTTGCTCTGTGGAATCGCTTCCACGCTTGGTGTCGAACTCGCTTGTCGTCCGTAGTAGTCCAGGCCTTGATCACGCCGGTTTCAGAGAGTGCTCTGGCGGTGCCTTTCGGCGCCATTCCAGACGAGAGCCATAGGGCTGCCTTCTCTTCTTCGGACAGCGCCCTTTTGACAGGGCGCTCTGCGATCGGTGCTGGTTGAACAGGCCAAGATCTGGCCCATACTACTTCGGGTAGCGCAGCGTAGAACGCTGCGGATGTTCTGATTTCTGTTTCCATAGTCATACTAGTATCCGTGGGAGGCGGGGAGCGGAATCTAATTCGCTCACTTCCCCTTCCTCCGTTCGGATCAATTCGTGCATTGGTTTTGTCTCCTGACTGCACGTGGGTCAGGAGTAATCTAGTGTATTCACCTCAAATGTCAAATAAGGACCACGCGAGGTTCCTCGTACACTCCCGACTCCGCCTTTAAGCGGTAAGTCAGTTAGTGAATGTACGTAGTATACTGTAATACTCGCGTTTCTGTACCACCGTTCAAGACGGATTGGTATACAATTACTAGCCGTAGTTCAACTGCGTGTTTCCACGCCGTTCACCCCTCCTTCCGGAAATTTGCTACTCACGGCCCTTATTTAACTCGG
>Ga0114932_10002715_pt1 | contig 18276 bp, 18 predicted proteins | sample 2SBtaG_2_FD_87286 | JGI IMG/M metagenome (GOLD analysis project Ga0114932, IMG submission 87286) | Deep subsurface microbial communities from Kolumbo volcano to uncover new lineages of life (NeLLi) - 2SBTROV12_ACTIVE470 metaG | ecosystem: Environmental > Aquatic > Marine > Volcanic ... | reverse complement strand
TCCTTTAGTTAAATTTGTTAATATCTTTGCGCTGCTCGCAAAAGATACAGGTGAACGAAACGCAACAGGTGAAACCGATATTCCAGTTCCTAACCCACCTTCAATAACTTCTGTGCTGGCTTTCCATCGCAGAGCACATAATTGAAAAGCATCATTGCCTACTCCGTCTGGAGTCCAAATACTGCTATAACCCAACAAAGCAGCTTCACGTGATAATATTTCTTGCTCTTCAAGAGTAAGTTGTAAGGCAGCATCCAATCCTAATCCGACTTCCATAACACCCCTAAGTTGTTCTAATTAATTTCTGCTAAACGATACACGCTTTCATGTTCGATAGTAGCTAATTTACGGCCAGTATCAGTCATTTGCATTACAGAAAAATGAACAATTTGATGACCTTTGTGTTCGCTAAGATTTGTTATTATACCTTTTCGAATCATCGTTTCACCTGCATAAAGAGGTGAATGATGCCAAATTTTTCCTGTACGATGTATAGTTGTTGATTCATCAAAATGTGTAGTAATCAAATCAACTGGGTTACACCATTTACCTACAGGGACAACTATCTTCTTATCAATTGTGTTAGGAAAATTAGAGTGGTTAGGTTTTGAATATATACGAACGTCAAAATATTCTTCGATTTGTAAAACAGCGCCAATTTGTTCTGATCTGCCTAATTTTTCATTACATGGTTCCATTGGGATTAGATTACTGATATCAAGATTCTTTTCTTCTAAACCAAAAGTTCCAATCATACGTGGCCCTTTTTTGTCATCTCCTATTACTTGAAATGATTTATTATCTGCATCAATCGAAAAGGTAACTGGTTCATTATTATAAACTGGCAAACGAAATCTATACGCTGCACTACCTAGCTTGAGCCAATCCACACCTTGGTTTAGCAACTCACTAACTACATGCTCATATAAAGTAACTCCTGGAACAAATGCGCCTTGGAATCCTAAATTAGATGCTTCAGTATCGGTGTGTATTCCATCAGTTCTTTCATTGAGTGGGTTTGCGTGCCATGTATGCGATCGGAAATTAAAAGCCATTTTTTCAATCAATTTTTATTTCACGGTTACGTTTGTCATTTTCTGCGTCTGCATCAGATTGAGTTGAATTAACCTTCAAAATATCCGAAATAGCCTTTGTAAATTCACTGACAAGTAACATTTGCTCACTCACAATATTACGTAAACGTCCTGAAAATTCATGATCGATTAAAGAACTTTTATCTTGCCGTTTTGACATAATCGATTCTTCCAACAGGTTAAGACGATTTTCGAGTTCGTGTAATTTTTGAGAATCATCCATTATTTTTCTCTCCAAACCAAATATTCAATATATTTTGATCTAATTTAGCAGACAAAACTGCGCGTTGCTGAAGTGCGCGTGGCAACAGCATATTTCGACGATATTGATCGACTTCTATGATTAATTCTTCTGCGGCTTGTGTCAAACGTATTTGATCTCGATCTACTAATGGAATTTTTAGCTTCATTAGGCTTTCAGAGTCTACAGGACCATCCACAAATTCATCCTCATTTTGATCTCGAGTAAATATGACAAATGGTAATTCGTCATGGAAAAAAGTTGCTGGATTTTCATCATCAAATAAAATAGTTGCCAATTTTTCTAATGATTCTATGCCTACCAGTTCATGATCAAATTGTGGAGTAATCTTAATTGGGATCTCACCAAAAATTTCATGCAGTGTTTCAAGATGCTGTTTTTGTTTTGCACCTTGTTCAGAAAAGTATCCACTCGCAATTACTTCATCAGGAAGTACCCGATTGCATATCACTAAGTCAGCACGATATCCATACAATCCCAACTGTGTAAAAGCACGTTGAGTTTCTTTTATGACCATACGTTCTGGATTTGTAACTAACCGTACTGAAGTTTGTTCTGGATCGCTCAACACAAGTTGAATGTTTTCAATTTGTTCCATGAGATCTGCTGTAGTATCAAAAACTTCAGTACTTGGCAAAGGCATACTCGAAACACGGCGCAAAATTGGACGAGCCAGTCCTGAAATCTTTCTACTTAATGGAAAAATTTTTTCTAACCACCATCTACCTGCTTCAGGAAAACTCAGCAACCTGAAAGTTTCTGCAGTAGGGGCACAATCGACCACAATCAAGTCATATTTATTAGTTCGATGATGTTCAAGTATCCATAATAAATTTGCCAATTCATCCATACCTGGGAGTACTACCATTTCATCAGCTAAAATTGGGTCGAATCCTTCCCATGCAAGTATTGATTCCATCCAACGTTGTACAGTTCCCCAATATTTTTCCATGTTGTAATAGACATCTGTTTCTTGTGCCCATAAATTATCGACAATTTTTTTGGGTTCAGGTCCAAGCTGCATATCTAATGAATCGCCCAAACTATGAGCAGAATCGGTACTTAAAACAATCGTGCGCATACCATTTTGAGACGCACGCAAAGCAGTTGCTGCAGAAATTGACGTTTTACCAACGCCACCTTTACCTGTGTATAAAATTACTCTTGTCATATTATTCCTCAAAGGAATGATATATCGAAAACATATTATAATTTTTAAATTTCTATCTTGGCGTGTACTAGAATGATGTTACTTATTGATGCATCCTATATGATGTTGTCATGTCTACAAAAACCAGATTGCCATCATTCTCATTACACGATATGCAAGGTGGAAATTACGATTTCCCCAATGGAAAAACATCTCTTCTATGTTTTGTGAAGGAAGATTGTCCAACCTGTCAACTTTCACTGCCACTCATTGAAATTATTCAAAAAACATTTAGCTCAGTGGTAGAAGTATTATTAATTGGACAAGATCATGCTGGAAATATCTCAATGATTGAAACTCATCAACTGGCAACTTCTCTTCTTAACGATGATGCTTTAAAGGTTTCATTTGAATACGACCTAGACACAGTTCCTACAATTTTCCTTACAGATAGTGTAGGAAATGCTTTGATGCAATTTATTGGTTTTGGAAAACAAGACTGGATTGATTTAATACAAAAACTGTCTGATATTACAGGAATACCTGTACCTGCAATACAGTGGGACAGTTATCCGGAAAGCCACCCAGGATGTGGATCACGATCTGTTGAACCAGGTATAGCAGAGCGTTTAGAAGCTGAATCTTCAGGTAGCCCATTGAGAGCCCGACAAATAGATATAGCAACCCATGACGATGTGCATGAATTCCTTTTTGATCAAGGATTAACTGATGGATTGCCCGTTATCCCTCCTACACCTGAACGAGTACTTCGTATGATTAAAGGATCACACCGTGATGCCCAAGAAATTGTTGCAGATATACCACCCAATCTAGCACCAGCAACTGTTGAAAAAATTGCAATCAATGCTGTCATGGCAGGTTGTAAACCTGATTATTTGCCTGTCGTAATCACTGCAGTTGAGGCAATGTGTACTGATGAATTTAATATACATGGTGTCAGTGCTACGACGATGGGCGGCACGCCTGCAGTTATCATCAACGGCCCCATACGAGAAAAAATTGAAATGAATTCAGGTCTTGGTGCACTAGGCGCAGGTCATAGGGCAAATGCAACTATTGGACGTGCAATTCGTCTTGTCTTACGAAATATTGGAGGAGCAAAAACAGGTGGAACTGAAAGATCTACTTTGGCAAGTCCTTCAAAATATACGCTGGCATTCGCAGAAAGAGAAGAACGTTCTCCTTGGGAACCCTATCATGTCCAACATGGGTTCGATCAAACTGAATCTGTTGTCACACTTTTCGCTGTTACTGGTGGGCCCAGCTTAGTAGTTGACCAAAACTCCAGAACACCGGAACAAATTACCGGTAGTATTGCTATGGTTATGGAATCAATCCCACATCCACGTGCCCGAGGCGATCAAGATATACTACTTGTTTTATGCCCTGAACATCTGGATACAATCACAAAACATGGTTGGAGTAAGCAAAAATTTTTAGATGAGATACAAAAAGCAACATTAAAACCATTACGTAATTTATTAGCTGACGAACACTCAGGGGTTGGTGCTTCACTCGCAGAATTTGGTAAAAAAGGCCCCGATGAAAAGGATTTAGAAAGACTAGTGCCAAAATTTGCTTCTACAAGTAATATACATTTAGTAGTGGCAGGTTCTGACGCTGGGAAATTTACATCTGTTTTCCAAGGTTGGGCAACAGGTCCACGTGGCTCGATGGTTGTTAGCCGAAAGATAGAAGGTTGATTATGACAATGAAGATATTAGATCCTACTGATGAACGTAAACCAATAAAACGCGAACTAACCTCACGCCCTGAACATATTAGTGGAGTTGTAGGACTGCTGGACATTTCCAAGCCGCGAGGAAATGTACTGCTTAACCGTCTGGAACAACTGTTTGATGAACGGTTACCAGATGTTGAAATTCGTAGATATACGAAACCAACATTTACAAAACCTGCACCTGAAGATTTACGAAGAAAAATATCTGAAGAATGTGGTTTTGTAATCGAAGCACTGGCTGACTGAGGATCTTGTACTACGTGCAGTGTGCACGATACGACATGGTTCGAAATTCAAGGAATCCCTTCAGTTTTTATAGCATCAACAGAATTTGTTGATGCAGCTACTGCACAGGCATCAATGCTGGGGTTACCCGAATTGAATCGTGTGTTTGTTCCTCATCCAATACAAGATGCTACTGATAGCGAGATGGAGCAAAAAGCAGAGGAAGTTTTTGAAAAACTCTTAAATACTCTAATCGCTTAATGTAACCAATACGACAGGAAGATTAGAGTGTCATTTGAACAAAAAGTTGCAATTGTTACTGGTGGTGCGTGGGGTATTGGTGCCGAAACAGCAAGAAAACTAGCATCTGAAGGTGCAAATGTCTTAATTGCTGATAAAGATTACGAAGCAGCCAAAGAGAATGCGCAGCAAATAGAAAATAACGGCGGATCAGCACAAGCAATCCAAATTGATTTATCTGTCAGCGAGCAAATCAAGTTAATGATTGATGCTGCAATAAATGAATGGGGACATATCGACTTCCTCGTACAAAATGGTTACAAGGATGATGTTCTTAATAGAGGCAGCGCAGTCACATTAGAAGAAGAACGTTGGGATTCGGCAATGGACGTTCTTACAAAAGCACTCTTTATTGGAGCAAAACATGCTATTCCACATATGCAATCTAACGGAGGTGGTGTCATCATTAATATAGCTTCAGTCCATGGCATATTGGTTGAAACCAATAGATTGGTATATGAAGCAGGAAAAGCTGCTGTAATAGCAATGACCAAACAAATGGCTGTTGATTTTGGTCCTTCGAATATTCGCGTTAATTGCATTTTACCAGGTCATGTCGTGACTGAACGTTTACAGGAACGATGGAATAAAGAACCAAAGATGCTGGATTTTTTCGCCCAACAATATCCGTTAGGTCGAGTAGGTACACCAGCTGATATAGCAAATGCAATTACATTTTTGTGCTCTGATAATGCAGCATTTATTACCGGACACCCTTTGGTTGTTGACGGAGGGTTGACAATTCAATTACAAGAAGAATTAACTGTACAACTCGGAAAATATGCACAGGAAAATCCATTTGATTAGATAATGAATATTAATTGGAGGAAATGTGGAATTACGTAACTTAGGTAAAATTGGCCAAGTCAGTGCACTCACTTTAGGTGGTGGTGGCATTGGCGCTGTCTGGGGAGAAAGAAGCAGAGAACAAGCTATAGCTACAGTACTCGATGCAGTAGATCACGGAATTACACTTATCGATCTAGCACCAAGTTATGGAAATGGTGAGGCAGAAAATGTTGTGGGGCAAGCATTTAAAGGTGACTTGCCTTCAGGAATAAAAGTTACGACTAAGTGTCAATTAAGGAACATTCCCGGCGAAGAGATATATTCTCAATTAATTGAAAGTCTGCACGAGAGTTTAAGTCGGTTACAACTGAACCATGTTGATATTTTTCTTCTACACAGTAATATCATTCCTGATAGTGATTTAGCAGAAAACGGGACATCCCTAAGTACATATACTGATTATGTAATACCAGCGTTCGAAAAAATAAAAACCTCAGGTTTGATTAGTCATTGGGGTATAACAGGTATTGGTTGGCCTAGTGCAATCAATACAGCACTCGAAGAGCAAAAAAAACCAGCGGTAGTTCAGTGTATAGCAAATCTATTAGACTCTGGAGGAGGACTCGATCGTTCTCCAGAAAAACCGAATCCACGCAAAGCAATTGAGTTGGCTCATAATAATAATGTAGGTGTTATGGGTATTCGTGCAGTGCAAGCAGGTGCTCTCACGGACAAAATCGATAGAGCATTACCGAATGACCATTCTGAAATACTTGATTATGCAAAAGCGGCACCTTTTAGGGAACTTGCAAAAGAATTTGGAACTTCATCAGCTATGTTAGCGCACAGATATACACTAAGTATGAAAAATGTAGATACTGTGGTTTTGGGTGTCAAAAATCAAAATGAATTACAGGAATGTTTAGATGCAGAATCATTAGGAAACTTATCTTTAGATGAGATTAAAGCGATCGATGACTGCATCTCTGTCTAGTAGCCGAGTTAACACTAAACAATGTCAATTCGATCGCCTATGGAAACAGTACCTTCTTGTACGGGAACTGCTAATACACCCATAACAGGGCGCTCCTGAGAAAATTCTTTTGTGAGAATGGACATCACTTCACAATCACGCTCACCAGTATCTGGATTAACATGTGTTGCTAAGCATCTTACAACTGGGCCTACGACATTAAATTCAATATTATTAATCCGAATCGCACTTCCGATCAAATCCAATTCTTGCCATGGATCGAGTCCATCAATAGTAATGTTCATTCGGAATCTACGTTCATCAATTTTTATTCCAGCCGTTTCTTCAAATACTTTTAAGCTTGATGTTGACATTATTGAGATACTCGATTGTTCTCTATCGTGAAAACGATAAGTATGCCCATCGCCAATCAAGGTAAATGGAGGGATATTTATCGAGGAGTCTATTTCCAGTAATTGCTCTCTCAACCAATTAGAAAGGTAAATTCTATCTGAAATTTTCCGAATATCAGCCGTTGCAGATATATGCGAATTTAAACTTATATGTAATTGTGATTTAGCTTCATCAAAATTCGAATTGAATTTTGCAATCAGAGGATTGCCTTGCAACGTCAGGAACGATCTTTTTGTTAACCAACTAGTAGCATCAAGTTCGGTTTTATTTATTAAAAATCCAAAAACCCGATCACCTTGTACATTACCAAAACAATCAAAATCAATTTGTCTCACTTCTTTGGGTGTGAACCCTTTGATTGGGAATTTGTATAAATTTGTAATTTGCATATTATTGCCCTCAATTAATGAATTATGAGGTAAGATATTGGAATGTTGGTAGTTTTGTCACCCGCAAAAGGTCAAAATTTTGATTCAGCTGCTTTAGAGATTAAATGCACTGAACCAAGATTACTTGCAAATAGTTGTGAATTAATAAATACATTAAGAAATTATAGTGCAAATGACCTAATGTCCTTGATGAATGTAAGCGCAAAAATTGGCGCATTAAATGCAGACCGATTCGCTACATTTAATATTCCATTTAATGAAACTAATGCAAAACCTGCTGCTTTTGCTTTCACAGGCGATGTCTATAAAGGACTGAATATCAATGAATTCGATAGCGGTGATTTAGACTATGCACAATCGCATCTACGGATACTCTCTGGGCTATACGGAGTTCTTCGGCCTCTCGATCTAATACAACCTTATCGATTAGAAATGGGAACAAAATTGAACACTCAGAGTGGTACTGATCTTTATGAATATTGGGGAACATCTCTCTCTGATTTGCTAATGCAAGATCTAAAAAATATGGAAAATAATCAAATTATAAATCTTGCTTCAAATGAATATTTCAAAGCGATCGATGGGTATGACCCAGAAATCTCTGTCATTAGTCCCGTTTTCAGAGAATGGAAAAATGACAAATACAAAATTATTTCATTCTTTGCAAAAAATGCACGAGGTGCAATGGCAAAATGGATCGTCAAAAACAAAATTGATCGCCCTGAAGAACTTATTGCATTCAATGAAGATGGCTATACCTACAGTGATGAACATTCTACTGCAGACAGTCCTGTCTTTTTAAGAGGATAGATTTGTCTTCAGTCTCTCACAATAAACCAAAAGTAATAATTGATTGTGATCCAGGTATCGACGATGCAATCGCGTTAGTAGTAGCGAATCATTTCTCAGAAATCATTGGAATTACAACAGTCGCTGGAAATGTTCCTTTAGAATTTACTACAGTAAATACACAATCAATTTGTGAACTCTTAAATTTAGACGTACCGATCCATTCAGGTGCATCACATGCATATTCCAAACAATCAGTTACTGCTGAACATGTGCATGGACATACAGGGCTGGGCGAATTACTACTTCCAGAACCTGAAAATAAAATAATATCTGAATATGCGGACAATTATTTGATAGACATAACCAAACAAGAGAATGACCTCACACTCATCGCTTTAGGCCCTTTAACAAATATTGCCCATGCAATCGAAAAAGATCCTGCATTCGTTTCCCGAATTAAGTCAATTACCTTGATGGGAGGAAGCGCCTATGGACTAGGAAATGCCACTGCATCAGCTGAATTTAATATCTTTGCAGATCCTGAAGCTGCCTCAATTGTATTCAACTCAGGAGCACCCATAAAAATGATTGGATTGAATTTAACTAGGCAAGTTCAAATGGGGATAGAACACGCCAAAATTTTGTCGGAAAATATTGGGAATAGAGTTAGTAAATCAGTATCAACTCTTTTGTATTCGTACCAAAACCTTATTAGCTCTTCAACAGGAAATATTACCGTACCTATGCATGATCCTTGTGCAGTTTTAGCAGTCACACATCCTGAATTTTTTACATTTGAAAAACGGAATGTAATTGTTGAACTTGATGGAATCTATACACGAGGTATGACTGTAGTTGATGAAAGAAAATCAAGTCCACGAATCAACTGTGACGTCGGTTATCAGGCCGATAGCGAAAATCTTATATCGCTAATAGTTGATGCTGCCAGCACAAAAAATTAATCATCCATCAAACGAGACATTAGATCATCAAGATTTTCATCAGCAATTTTTTTACCTATTTCAGAATAGTACTGATCTTCATTCGGTTGTTTCGATGATTTAAATTTCGAAAGCCCTATCACTGAATCTACAGCTTGCTGCCATCCATCAATAAGTTGTCGCCGTTGTGATTCATTAATGTCAGATTCAAAACTTTTATCTACGATCCAGGTAAATTCAACATCGTTAATCGAATTTAAAATATTTGATTGAAGAGCTGCTAATACAAATGCACCTTTCGCCGTAGTTTCTATAAAAGTAGGTCGTTCAACAGTTATATCAATTACATTAGCTAGGAATTGCATTAGCCAGTTATTCTGTGTCATTCCTCCATCAACCCGAACACTGGGAATGTTTAATCCTGAGTCACGAACCATTGCAGCAATTAAATCAAAGGTCTGATAAGCCACTGATTCTAAGGCTGCACGGGCAATATGAGCTATCTCTGAATCACGCCCCAGTCCAGTTATAGAAGCACGAGCATCAGGTTCCCAGTATGGAGTTCCAAGACCTACAAATGCTGGGACCAAATAAACGTCTGCATTTGATTTCAGTTCTTGCGCTAACAATTCTGTATCAGAAGCATTTTGAATTATTTTTAAGTTATCACGCAGCCATTGTATGGTTGCGCCAGCCATGAAAATAGATCCTTCTAAGGCATAGGTAACCTTGCCATCGAGGCGATATGCAGGTGTAGTTAGCAATCCTTCACTCGAATACTTCATTTCTTCTCCGGTGTTTAACATTGCAAAGCAACCAGTGCCATAAGTACTTTTCAGCATCCCAGGTGAAGTACAGCCTTGGCCTATAGTTGATGCATGCTGATCTCCAGCAACACCACGTATTGGAATAGCTGTCCCTAGTAAAAGATCTTCTGACACACCAAATTCAGCAGCAGAATCTAGAACTTCAGGTAAAATAGCTTCAGGAATATCAAAAAGAGCAAGTAATTCTTGATCCCAAGTTTGGGTTAGGATATTAAACAACATTGTACGCGAAGCATTAGTTGCATCAGTGACGTGTGAACGACCATTTGTAAGTCTCCATATCAAAAAGGTATCTATTGTCCCAAAGGCGAGATCACCATTTTTAGCACGCTCACGTGCACCTGATACGTTATCTAATATCCATTTGATTTTTGTTGCACTGAAATATGGATCTAACATCAGACCAGTTTTCTGATGCACAGAAAATTCAATTCCTGAATTTTTAAGATTCTGACAATATTCAGCAGTACGTCGATCTTGCCAAACTATTGCAGGATATATTGGTTTTCCAGAGGAACGTTCCCAGATCAAAGTAGTTTCACGTTGATTTGTGATACCAATCCCTGCCAAATTAAATTTTGAGAAATCAATACCTTTTAAGATGTCTTTGACACCGGCCCATATTTCTTCAGGATCATGTTCTACCCATCCTTGATATGGAAAGTGTTGTGGAAATTCTTGTTGAACAATATTTATCGGGGTACCAATTTCATCAAATATCACTGCACGTGAACTTGTTGTTCCTTGGTCAATTGAGAGAATATGGTCCATTAATACCTCAGAAATTTGAATACAACTAATATATCACTACGCGACCTTTGGCATCTTTGTTAAGTGTGTAAAAGCAATTCCAGCAAGAGAAATAAAAGTACATAGGAAAAAGACAGTGTTTATACCACTCCAATCAGCAACTAAGCCAGCGATAATTGGCCCTGACAACATTCCAATTGCATATAGAGCTTGATAAATGCCCATAGCAGTGGCACGTTTATTAGGAGCTACAACAATTACACTTAGCGTAATTAATATTGCATTGATCAAACCGCGTCCAAAGCCATTGAGTAGTTGAGAGAATGCAATGCCAAAAAAAGTATGTGTAAAAGGTAGCATAAAAGCTGCCAGCGCAATCAGACATGCAGCAAGTACAATTGCACCACGATAACCGAATATTTTGGCACATGGAACAGCGCATAATGTTCCTATCATCGACATTGCAAACATTAAGGTCGTTATAAGTCCTATATCAGCATCCGTTGCACCATTTTGCTCAGCATAAATAGGTACAAACCCAAAACTTGTTGCGAAACTGACAAATTGTGTAGTAATTCCGACAATCGAAACAACCAAAACAAGAGGATGTTTCAAAATTTCAAAAAAACTTTGCATAGAATATGGTTCTGTTTTCTGTAAGGTTGGTTCAGGAGCGAGCAATAGAAAAATTGTGCCTATAACACCTAAAATAACTCCAGCCAAAAAAGTAGCGTTCGTACCCCAAAGTTCTGAAATTACTCCTCCGGCAAAAGTTGCCAAAACCAGACCAAGACCATTAAGAAACATCAAACGTGACATTGCCTGTCCGGTTTTTTCAGCAGTAAAATATGATGCGTACAAAACACTCACAGCAACCCATCCTGCACCAGCAATCCCTGTAACAGAACGAGCAAAAAACATTTGTGTCGGTGTCGGAGCATATGCCAGCCACAATGCTCCTAGAGCGGCCGACGCTAAAGCTATTACAGCAAAAGGTTTACGTTTACCTATGAGATCAGAAGTGACACCAATGGGGATTCTTAACGAGACTTGTGCAATCGAATATGATGCAATAACCAAACCAATGACAGTATTTGATGCACCCAATTCAAGAGCCCTCAACGGAAGATACGGAACATAGAAATAGAGTGAAAGCCATAACGAAAATGTTGCTACGGTCACCATTGATATCGGAAGAGAATTTTGTATTTGATTCAAAATTAATCAATTCCCTCTGAATCAAGCTGGTCATTTTTTTTCTGAAAATAGTATTTATTCTTCGCAATTTTCTCTGGACGGTTAGAGAGAGTATTCTGTTCATTTAAATCATTACTATGTGGGTTTTTGTACCCAACACCATAACCCAATTCTTTCATTAAACTGGTTGGTGCATTTCGTAAATGCATGGGCACATCATCGTTACGAGTTTGTTCCACATCTGATAATGCACGATTATATGCTTCATATGTACTATTTGATTTTTTGGCTAAAGCAAAATAGACAGTGATCTCTGCGAGTATAATTCTCGCTTCTGGCATTCCAACAAAATATGCAGCTTGCTGTGAGGTAATTGCCATATTAAGAGCAGATGGATCTGCCAACCCAATGTCTTCACTGGCAAAAATAATGAGCCTTCTACTAATAAATTGAGGATCTTCTCCAGCTTCCAGCATCCGAGCAAGCCAATATAAAGCACTATCTGGATCAGAAAATCTTAATGATTTAATAAAAGCTGAAATCGTATCGAAATGGTAATCACCTTTGCGATCATATCGCAAAACAGGATCATGTAATGCGAATTCAACGTGTTGTTTTGTCACAACATCATGATTGTTTTCATCACTATCACCTGTAGCTATACCTACAGATGCTTCAAGAGTATTTAAAGCAACGCGAGCATCACCAGCCGCAGATATCGCAATCAGTACAAGTGCATCTTCATTAACACTTACAGCATTATTTAATCCCATTTCATTTTCAATAGCATCACACAATATCTGGATGATGGCTTCTTCATTAAGTGAAGTTAGCTGGAACACTCTACACCGTGAGAGAAGAGGTGCAACAACATGGAATGAAGGATTTTCAGTCGTTGCACCAATCATTGTTATTGTTCCTGCTTCGACGTGAGGTAGTAATCCATCTTGTTGACTTCGATTGAATCTATGCAGCTCATCAATAAATAAAATGGTCCTCAAACCACCTGCTGCAATACGTTCTTTTGCGTATGTAATTTCTTGTCTCAAATCAGCGAGGTTATTTGTTACAGCCGATAATGTTACAAAATGCGCAGTAGTTGCAGATGACACAATATTAGCAAGTGTTGTTTTGCCTGATCCCGGCGGCCCCCACAAGATTAGTGATTGATTTCCATTACTCCGAATAAAATAAGATAAGGGACCGGATTCATCTAATAATCCATCATGCCCATAAATATTTTCAATTTTTTCTGGTCGAACACGTGCGGCTAAAGGCATATTCGAATGACGTAAATGTTTTCCAGAATCGTTAAACATTTGTTGTTGCATCCCTGGTGGAACACGATTACTTCGATTAGATGATTTCATATACCCATCATACGACTTGACGTAAGATTCGTGTGATATAGAAACAATAGAGATTATCAATTAGAAAAGAGTTCATATGTCATTTTCAGCATTCGATCTAACGGGAAAAGTGGCTTTAATCACTGGAGGCAACAGTGGCATTGGATTAGGTATGGCAAAAGGATTGGTTCAAGCTGGTGCTGATGTTTGTATCTGGGGAACCAATCTCGATAAAAATACGCATGCTGAGGAAATGCTACAAGCACTCGGTGGGAATGTGAAAGCTTTACAATGTGATGTCTCAAATGAACAAGCCGTTGAAAATGCATTCGAAAAAACATTAGAACTATTTGGGAAAGTTGATTCATGTTTTGCAAATGCTGGAGCTGGTGGGAGTGCGAATTTTCAGAATTTCCCAACCGAAATATGGAAAAGAGTCCTAAGTATCAATCTAGATGGCACATTTTTTACATTTCGAGCTGCTGCAAAACATATGATTGAACACGGAAACGGAGGGAGGCTCATAGCCACTTCGAGCCTTTCAGCTATTGATGGAGCTGCACAAAATGAAGCTTATGCAGCTACAAAAGGAGCAGTTATTTCCATGGTACGTGGTTTAGCAGTAGAACTAGCAAGACATGGCATTACTGCTAATACAATTATACCTGGATGGATAGATACTCCAATGACAGCACCACGTGTAGGTGAAGAAGTATTTGAAACTAAGGTTATGAAACGTGTACCACTTCGGCGATGGGGACAACCAGAAGACTTTGCAGGCATTGCAGTGTATCTAGCGAGTGAGGCATCTGCCTACCAAACGGGGGAAGATTTCATTATTGATGGAGGCTATTCAAGATTTTAGTATGTGACCTTTTCATCTCGAAATTTCTGTATAGTTTCACTGTCATAGCCTAATGTTGTCAGTATTTCTTCAGTGTCTTCACCAAGAGCAGGTGAAGCACTCCTAACTGCTGTAGGGCTGCCAAACATTTCAACAATAGGACCTACAACACGCTGAGGACCAGTGATTGAATGTTCAATATCCCACATTATCCCATCAGCGACCACTTGAGGATCATCTGACATTTCTTCAGGCAAATGAACTGTCGATGCAGGCACACCTTCAGCATCAAATATCGCCATCCATTCAGATTCTGTTTTTTGTAACATTTTTTCTCGGATAACATCACGCCACTCAAATGCGCTTTGTTTATTTACAGGATCAGCCGCATCATAATCAGGATCATCACTATGCTCGTCATCAAGTTCAAGTACACGTCGAACACCATCACGACTGGCTTTCGTCAAGCACCCCAACATAATCGCACCATCGCTAGTACGATATCCGTTATAAAAGAGCCTGAATCCACCTCCTAAAAAACGACGCTCTTTACGAATACGAGCGACCTCAGAGTATGGTGCGCCTGACTTACGAAGTTCAGTAACTTCTTCTATCATTGGATCTCGTAGTACAGAATCCGTCATTGGCTCTCTCATCACAAAACCACCCAGTGAATGTAAAGCAGATCTTAATAAAGAAGTTCGAATAAGTTGTCCTTCGCCCGTACGTTCGCGATGAAACAATGCCGCGCAAATACCCATCGAGGCAGCATAGCCACTTATAAAATCCGCAATTGCAAGTTCTATACCACGTTCAGGAGCGCCTACTTCATCGACATGGCCTTCGGATGCAATTAGTCCCGTGTAAGCACCAGCGACAAGATCAGTACCTGCCCTTGTCGCACCAGGTCCCGTTGCTCCAAAACCTGTATTTTCCCAGTAAATTAATTTGGGGTTGTATTGTTTAAGTGTTTCATAATCAATACCAAGGCGCTCCGCAACACCTAACCGATAATTAATAGTCACGACATCAATGTCAGGTATCAGGCTATAAACAATTTGTTTTGCGCGGTCATCACGAAGATTCAATGGCAAACTTCTTTTTCCACGATTAAGAGATTGAAAACCTTTGCTTTCAAGAGGGACAATACCTCCAGCACGCCTGGTTGATTCACCTTCAACAGGTTCAACCTTGATGACATCGGCACCCATATCGGAAAGATTTACACCAGCGATGGGTGCAGCAACTATTTGCGAAAATTCAAGAACACGAATGCCTTCTAATGCACCCATATCGTTGCTCATATATTTTCCTCAAAGGTTACTAATTCTCACGACAAACGCTTATTAAAAAGGGTTGAGAAAACTACACATTCCTGTGTAGCAAAGTAATGTTCCAATAGCCCAACCGATGCCTAAACATAAACCGTAAAATGGTACTCGCATAATATTCATCACAATAGTTTATCAGAATCTTTCAATACGAATAAAAATATTAAAAACCTTAATATGGTTCCAATATAAACCCTGTCGCAAGATCAGGTGGCGTGCCATAATACGCCAAATTCTGAGTAATATCGCTTAATTCACCATTCACAGAAAAAGCTATCTCTTGTCCTTCGCAACCATGCGTTAGATAGTATGGCCCCCAATTGCCCATCGAATCTGCAGTGAAATCTGTAATGAAATGACCGTCAAGGTACACTACAATTTCATCACCATACATAGCTTCAGTACCGTAAATAATATGAGGGTGAGAATTTAAACACATTTGCAAAGGAGGCAGTTCACATTCAAGTGGAATGAAATCATCAAATGAATGTATCAGTACTAAATCTCGTTCTTCTTTCGGTTCATGTACAACGCCGTAATTATTTTTGTAATTGAACCATATGTCATATAATTTCAAATTCTCTTGTGGAAATAAAGAATCCATTGAAATAAAAGAGTAATGCTTTTTTAAGATATCAGCAGTTAAGAAAAAAGCACTGTTACCAGAAATATCAATTTCATCTGGTCCTGCATTCACTAAATCAATTATTTCATCTGTACCTACATTATATGGTTCTGCGTCACAAGTCAGTGCAATATTTGTATTTTGAGTTGAGAAATTATCAGTATCGAATTGAAGGTTAATTGTGGATTCATAGTCCTGCTTAATCGCACTGCTTATTTTACTATTATCCAACATCATTTCGACATTCCAGAATGAAGAATCATTCAACATAATATCTTGTGTTGATCTTGTAGTTTTAAATCGAAATGAACGAAATTCGTTTTCAACTAAGTCAATTTTTTCAGGATATGTCCACTGCACAATATCATCTAATATCTCGTATGCAGCAGGTTTTGTTTCCCATAAATCATTCAGGAAAGCAATAGATAAACGTTCTCCATTGAGTGGAGTCAGAGTTGTAAATTCCAGTTCTATATAGTCAGCAGTTATGTGTTTTATCTCAACATCTAAATCATAATCAATATATTGAAGTGCCATAAGATCACCAAACTTATATGCTGTCGTACTTATCACGGTAAATTCATTGTTCGGAATAGTCATATTAATTTTTATAGGAGTACGGGAAGGCATTTCATGTATAGATTTTGCCTCGTCATATAAATAAAATGTATATTCAACAATATTTTCTGATGTCCAATCTTTTATAGCCTTTTCTAGTCTGATATCGTAATCCGACTCAATCGAAGATATTAACGGTATCGAGACAGTAATTGGCGAAGGTTCTGCATCAAAGAAAATGATGTGATTCTCATCTGTTTTTTGAATTTTTAAAGGGTCCATACCATATGCGTCCATATCATTTTTGAAGAGATAGATGTAGAAACCAATAGGTAACGCAGGTGGAGGCCACAACATAGACTTGTGCGCAAAACAATCATTAAAGAGTTCACAACGTGCCTGAGCAGTACGTCTGATAAAGTCAGTCTCAATGCTGAGGGAAAGGTCATACGGAATGCCAAGAGTTGAAGGGTCGAGTAACTTATTTGGTCCTGCGATAATGCTATTTTGTGGAGAAGGGGCGGCAATTAAAACAGGGTTTACTTCAAGAGCTGGTATAGCTTTTTTACTTTCTTCAATAACTATCTGGTTCTGATTATCAATCGTTGATGAAGAAGTCGAATCATTCGTACACGATATAGTAAAAATTACGATACAAAGCATAACAAAACAAAATGAGGCTTTATTCTTCACTGCGTGTCCTTCAATAAATAATAAGCTTTATAAAGATTTAAAACGAATTGAGATGGATTCATCCAAGGTGATTACTGTTTATTGACAACTGATATCACCAATAAACAGTAATTGTCTCCATGCTTCATACGTGACAATAGATGCAGCATTGGAAAGGTTAAGACTTCGATTATCTGGCATCATTGGAATACGCAAACAATGTTCAGAAGGTACTTGATCGACGATCGATTGCGGCAATCCTGTATCTTCACTGCCGAAAAGAAATGAATCCAGTTCATCAAATACAGCGGATGCATATGATTTCTCTGCATGGGGTGTAATGGCAAGAACCCTTCGTTCGGAATGTTTTTTCGCATAAGAAGCAAAATCATCATATTCTGTAACGTTAGTTAGATCTCTATAATCCAAAGCAGCACGACGTAAGTTTGATTCTTCAAAATTAAATCCTAGCGGCTTAATAAGATGTAGCTCTGAACCAGTATTAGCGCATAGTCGAATAATATTTCCAGTGTTAAAAGCTATTCGAGGTTCAAATAGTACGATATGGAACATTCAATAAGTTTATGCAGAAGTAACGTAAATACAATACTGGAAAAGTATTTGTTGAGCGAAGCCAGTAGACTTCACAGCCCCATACCAAACTTCGCTCAATTAACTGTATCAACGTTTAAGTGTCAAAAGTGTTAAGTTAATACTTTCTCATCATTACTGACAAAACGGCCATGTCGAATCAAAGACTTAAATTCAGAAGATTTAAACACTGCGACTGCGATTATTATCAGCCACAAAATAGCTGGAAGAATAAATACTGCACGAACATCAAACAGATCTGTGACACGCCCAAATCCAAGATTCAAGAAGGCCATGGTCCCTCCTGCAAGCATTATATAGAGAGACAGGACTCTACCGCGAAATTCATCTGAGACTACTTCTTGTACAAAAGTGGATGTCATTGCCATAAAAGCAGATTGTGTAAATCCTGCAATTAATGCACCAACTATAAATATCGTA
>Ga0114932_10002714_pt1 | contig 18278 bp, 14 predicted proteins | sample 2SBtaG_2_FD_87286 | JGI IMG/M metagenome (GOLD analysis project Ga0114932, IMG submission 87286) | Deep subsurface microbial communities from Kolumbo volcano to uncover new lineages of life (NeLLi) - 2SBTROV12_ACTIVE470 metaG | ecosystem: Environmental > Aquatic > Marine > Volcanic ... | reverse complement strand
TTAATGATAATGGATTCGATCACATTGGCTGCATCCTCACATTTGTCGGTGGCAATTTCCATTACCTGGTAGATCTCACGTTTCTTGATCACTTCCTTGAAATCGTTCTCCTGCTGGAACAACATTTCAATGCTCATGTCAAATACATCGTCGGCCTGGTTCTCGATGCTGTTCACTTTCACCAGCGCTTCGGTCATTTCACGGAGATGCTTCATATCGCGCAAGCCCAGTACCGCTTTCCTGATCTCGATGGTTCCCTGCAGGATCAGTTCGGCCATCTTCTGGATGCCGGTATCATTGGGGTTTACACTGTAGAAATTGATCTTTTTAGCGGAAGCGAATATATAGTCGGCGATATCGTCGAGTGCAGTAGCCAGGTAGTGGATGTCTTCACGGTCGAAGGGTGTGATGAAGTTCCTGCCCAGTTCAGTGAAAATGCGATGGGTATTATCGTCGTTCTTGTGTTCGAGGTCTTCAATTTGGGAGAGGATGGCAGCTCTTTTGTTTTTTTCAGGCTCACTTACCATTTCCTTGAGCTTGATGCCCATCTCGTAGCCTTTTTCAGCTACATCTTCGAACAACTCATAGAACACTTTGTTTTTAGGCATGAACAAACGGCCGAAGGTATTAATACCCATACAAATTGAAATTTAGCGCAAAAATAACGTTATGCCATTGATGCTCAGGTGGAGATGTAAACTTAATAATAAGATAATATAGCGTCAAGATACAATATCTGCTGTTAATCCCGTTTGGCGTCCAGTGTAAATCCAATCGTGGTTCCCACATCCAGCTTGCTGCGCACATGCATGGTTTGCCCATGGGCTTCAATGATGTGCTTGCAAATGGCCAATCCCAGCCCGGTACCACCCCCGTCGCGGCTCCGGCCGCGATCGGTTCTGTAAAAACGCTCAAAAATGCGGGAAAGATGCTCTTCCGCTATACCAATACCATCATCACTGAACTCAATCAGCACATGCCGCCCGTCGGTTTTGTATACGCTGGCCACGATACTGCCATCCTGTTTCCCGTATTTGGTGGCATTTTCCAGCAGGTTATTGATCACCTGCCTGATCTTTTCCTTATCGGCAAAAACAGAAATGGGCGATTCGCATCCTTTTTTAATAGAACACCTGATATTACGCGCAGCAGTCTTGATGGAAAGGGTCTCGTACACTTCCCTGATCAGGTCCTGGATGATGAAGGTCTCTTTGTACAGTGGTTGCTCACCGCTTTCCAGGCGGGCGATCTCATCGAGGTCCTGCACCAGGTTCACCATACGTTCCACATTGCGGGCGGCATTCTCCAGGAAACGTTTGCTGAGCGCGGGGTTCTCCATGGCGCCACCCAGCAGGGTATCTACATAGCCCTGAATGGCAAAAATGGGTGTTTTGAATTCGTGTGAAAGGTTTTGCAGGAATTCTTTGCGGAAAGCTTCGTTGGTTTTCAACTGCTCGATCTCGGCGCTGCGTTGCTCAGCCCATTTTTCCACATCTTCCCTCACTTCATCGATACCTTTTTGCGGCAGGATGTATTTATAATAAGTTTCTTCTCTCTTGGTGGCTTTGGTCTGGTAGATGAACTTATAAATGAGTTTTATCTTGCGATAAATAAATGATTCCAGCACAAAACGGATCAACAGGTAGCTGCCAAAGAAAGTGATGACCAGTGAAGACAGTGCGATCTCCCAGTCGGGCCGTATGATCCAGATGCCCAATGCAATGGGAACGGAAAGGATCAGCGCCGTAAATGCGGATAACTGTTGTGGAGAAAGATTCTTGGTCTTGAACATGGAAACCTAAAGTTAGCTAACAACTAACAACTATCAACTACCCCTACACATCAAACTTATATCCCACACCCTTAACGGTGGTAATGCAGTCGATGCCGAGTTTCTGGCGCACTTTCCTTACGTGCACATCGATGGTGCGATCGCCCACGATCACATCATTACCCCATATCTGGGAAAGTATTTCATTGCGGAGAAAAACGCGGCCGGGGCGGGAAGCCAGGAGGTGCAGCAATTCAAATTCTTTTTTGGCCAGCGCCACTTCTTTATCGTCTACGGTTACCAGAAACTTGACAGGATCGATGATCACATTGCCCAGGCTGATGGCCTTGCCCGAGTCTTTGTTGTTGAGGCGCCTGAACAGGGCGTTCACCCGGCTTACCAATACTTTCGGACTGATGGGTTTGGTTACGTAGTCATCGGCGCCCGTTTCAAGGCCCTTGATATGGGAGGTTTCATCGCTCAATGCAGTGAGGAAAATGATGAGGGTATCCTGAAAGAGTGGCTGGCTACGGAGAATAGTGCATACCTCCACGCCTGTCTTCTTGGGCATCATGATATCCAGGATAATGAGATCGGGGTGTAGCTGGCGAGCCCTTTCAATCGCTTCGTTTCCGTCTTTGGCCGTATATACTTCATATCCTTCCTTGATGAGATTGTAGCTGATGATCTCCAATATGTCCTCTTCATCGTCTGCAATCAGAATTTGCTTGGGCTTCACTTCCATGTTAACGTAATGTTTACGCAAAATTAATTTTAAACCCTTGACCCCGCAGCTACTAGTCATTATGTAATTGTTAACACCATGGCCACCCTCGCACGCGTCTTTTCTCCTTTTTTGGCAGTATTTTTGTAACACCCTATGAAAATGAAGCAATTTTACTTAGCCGCGGTGATATTTTTGATGACAGCGGCCAGCTTATGGGCTCAGAAAGAGTTGCCGGTTCCACCCGTTCCGGCGATCCGTCAGTTACATCACGACAAGATCCTCAACTCATTACAGGTCATCAGTAAGCTGCACAATAAAAAGGATACCATTTTTCCTATTACCGGCGACCCCAGGCTTAACGTAGCCATCAACCGTTCTGTGCGGATCACCGTTAATAATATGCGGGCGGAGATCGAACTGGATAAATCACTCGATAACAACGCTAAATTCGGATGGCTGCGGGGCATCAATGAAATGCTCACCGGTTTCATTTCGCAATACCAGCTCAAAGCCATACCCAGTGTGATGCTGCCGGCCCTGGTGAAAGCATTTAAAGATGCGATGAAGCTGGAACAGCAAGGCGCTTCTATTCTTCCCGTGATCACCGATAACGAAATAGAAGTAGGCAATATCCTGCTCGACAACTTTGCTTTTAAAGACAACCCCGATTTCGATAAAGCGAAGAATGTGCTGGTGCTCAAAGCCTGCCAGCGCGATCCCGAAAATATTCTCCCGATCCTGCGCAGGTATCCCGATAATTCTTATGCCGACAGCCTCATCACGCGGGCCGCGTTTCATAACCAGGATAAATTGTACGATTACGCAAAAGCTTCCGACGCGCTGGCCAGGCGGATACGCAGCAATAAAGATCCATTGGTAAAGCTGATCAGTAAGCTGTCTACCATGAATACCGGAAGGATGTATTTTCCTTTCCTCGATGATCTCTATCATGGCAAATTGCCCCTGGAATCTATCCGCCCTTATGTTGAAAATGATTCTACCGATGGGTATTATAAGCTATTGGTGAGGACCCGTATTGGTTATGCAGCACGTATAGAACATGGCGATATACCCATGGCGGAAAACGTATTAACAGAGCGGTTGCGTTTCAAAGCAATAGAGCGATACATCAATGAGATCAATGCTTTGCACGATGTGTCGAATGAGAAAGTGCGTTTTAAAGTACTGGATCCCCTGAATGCGGAAGAGTTGTATTACCTGGCGGTGCTGGCCGAAGAAGATATTTATACTTCCAGTTTTGTGGTAGGCGTATATCCGCGCATATTCCAGCGGATGAAACACCCCGCGTCAGATTCACTGTTGGACCTGGTGCACCATGATTTTTATAAGAAGTTCATCAAAATGTCGGCCTCGTACAATACGCTGGACGATTTCCTGAAGCGGATGAGCAAACCAAGTTCCGTGAAGCTGATGCGGCACTTCGTAGACGGACTGGAAAAGACACCTACACTGGAGGATGCGGTAGATGTTGCCGATTCTTATGCCAGCATTTACAACGATGAGCTGAGGAATCTGATCCTGGATGAAGTGAAGCAAAACCTGAAAACAGCCGAAAAACACGGCACTCCCAAAGGCAAAGTGATCTACCGGTTACTCAATACCATCTTCGAGTCGATGGATTCTGTGCATAAAGTAGATGTTACTGCATTGCTGGGCATCGATCCGGTGTATTATATGCCGCTGAAAGGATTGGAAAATGGCGCCGGTCGCATCATCGTACAACAATTCTCTTATGGCGATAAAGATGCGGCGGTTTATTTCAGCGCCTTTCTCAGCAGATTCAGTAATAATAACTGGAAGATCATCCGTAAACCTTACTGGGTAGAGATCAACTCTGCCAAAGGCACACCTATTACCATCTATGCCAACCTGCCGCTCGATGAAACCAAAGAACTCGATACCAAAGCGCAGGATAGTCTCATCAGCTATCTCGACGTGCAAAACCTTGAACCAACGATCGTGATCCACCGCGGACACAGTTATTACCTGCAGGAAACGATCAACCGGCTGCCGCCCAGCGCCAGGATCGTGTTGTTGGGTAGTTGCGGCGGATACCAGAAACTGAACGATATATTGAAAATATGTCCGTCTGCACAGATCATCGCTTCCAAACAGGTAGCAGCCGGCGTACTGAACCAGGGGCTGATCGATGCGATCAGTGAACGGTTAAGGCAGGGTAAAGACCTGGTCTGGGACGATCTTTGGAAAACGCTCCAGGGCCGGTTCACCGGTGGATACAAAGAAAAGTTCGACGATTATATCCCGCCGCAGAAAAACCTGGGCGCTATGTTCATCATGGCGTATACGAAAGCCATGATGCAGGAAGCGAGATAACGGTACAATCAAAATTTTTAAGAATTAAGCAACTCTTACAAAAGGGTTGTGCCTTTTTTCATGACCGATAGTGGTGGAAGGGCCATGACCAGGGTAAACAGTCACCGATTCGGGAAGAACATATAATTGTTCCCGGATGCTGTTGAGCAGGGTTGCATGATCACCGCCTGGCAGGTCGGTTCTACCGATACTTTCATGAAACAATACATCGCCACCCACCAGAAATTCTTGCGCCGCATGATAAAAACAAATGCTGCCGGGTGAATGACCCGGAGCGAGGATCACCTGTAATTCGTCTGTGCCCAGGTGTACCTTGTCGCCATGCGCGAGGAAATGCAACGGCCCCTTATAATTACTGAAAGGCATACCCCATCTTTCCCCCGATGCCGGAGCCCGCTGCAACACGGCTTCTTCTTGTGCGTGGAGGTACAATTCAAGTCCGTATGTTTCATGCACCCACTTGTTGCCGAATACATGATCGAGATGGCAATGGGTATTGAGCAACTGCACCGGCTCGAGTTTCGTATCTTTTATGAAATTTTTTAACGTTTCCTGTTCAGCGGTGAAGTAGCAACCGGGATCAATTATGATAGCTTTGCGCTGGTCATTATAGAGCAGGTAGGTGTTTTCATGGGCGGGATTGAAAGTAAAAGACTTTACCTGGAGCATGCCTGTATTTTTGTGTAGGGTTTAATGGTAAATGACTAATTTTAAAACACTAAAGTTCGGATATGCAACGGAATTGTATTGCTAAATGGATGGGTTTTGCATTTTTTTTGTCTCCTTTATTACTGACTGCGCAGGTGAATACCGTAGAATTCGGCAAGAATCGTGTACAGCATAAGAAATTCGTGTGGAAGTTCTACCAGTCGCCCAACTTCAACGCCTATGTGTCGCAAGGTGGGGTAGAACTGGGAAAGTTCGTAGCCCAGGTGGCAGAAGAAGAATTGAAATCCGTTGAAAATTTTATCGAATATTCTTTACAACGCAGGGCCAATATTGTGGTGTATAACAACTACAACGATTATAAGAGCAGCAATATAGGATTGGGCAGCGATTGGCAGAGTGCGGGCGGACTAACCAAGCTGGTGAACAATAAGATAGTGGTGTATTTCGATGGAGACCACCAGCGCCTGAAGCGCCAGATACGTGAAGGCATTGCCAGAACCCTCACCGATAATTTATTGTTTGGAGATGATATTGGCGAATTCGCCAGTAACCAGGCTTTGCTGGACCTGCCCAAATGGATGGTAGACGGTTATGTAGCGTATGCCGCAGAACCCTGGAGTACCGAAAAAGATGATGAACTTAAAAGCGCCATACTCAGTGGCAGGTATAATTCGTTCTACCAGTTTGCTTTTGAAAAACCTTTGCTGGCCGGACAAGCTTTCTGGAATTATATAGGCGAGAAATACCGGAAAGAAAATATTTCCTATCTCTTATACCTGGCCCGCATTTACAAGAACCTCAATAATGCCTGCCTGCGGGTTTGTAAAAAGAAATTCAAAGAAGTGCTCAGCGATTTCATGAATTTCGAGCAGGATCGTTATATCAAAGACATCAGGCAAAGAAGAAATGCGCCCAAAGGGCAACTGAATATTTCTGAAGACGTTTCCAGGAACGATTATTTCCGTTTCCAGGCCAATCCCAACCCAAAGAGCGCCACATATGCCGTGGTTGAATTCAAGAAAGGCATTTACAGTGTGAAGCTCATGGAGAACTATTACAATGCCCAGGTGCTGCTGAAGAGTGGTGTAAGAACCAACCAGGCCGATGTAAATCCGCGTTATCCGATACTGGCCTGGGATGGTAAAGGATCGAGGTTATTGGTTGTGTACTGGGAAGCAGGTAAAATTAAAATGTTTGTGTATGATGTGGTAGCCCGTTACAAGCGTTTCAAGCAGGAAATCACCGGGTTCGAGCAGATACTGGATGCTTCGTTCATGCTCGATGCCAATACACTTATATTGAGCGCTGTGAAGAATGGACATACCGATATCTTCACGTATAAAATAGAGCAGCAGAAAACAGAGCAGATCACCAATGATGTGTACGACGACCTGAACCCTACTTATGTTACTTTTCCCAATAAGTCGGGTATCATTTTCGCATCGAACAGACCTTCTCCGCATGCACCCAGTGGAGATACCGTATTGCCCAGCAATTACCGCTACAATATTTTCATGATCGATATTCTCAACAACAGCAAAGAGAAGCAGATCACACAGCTGACCAACCTCAAGCAGGGTAATGCCAAATTCCCCATGCAGTATAATAACAATCACTTCACTTATGTGTCTGATGAGAATGGTATTGATAACCGCTGGGCTGGATTTTTTGCTACAAAAAGAACAGGACTGGATACTTTATATTATATAGGTGATGAATTGCTGCGCAATCCTACACCCAAAGATTTCGATTCCACCCTGCTGGCATGGCAGAAACAGGAGCCCGATAGTGTGAGCTATTTCCAGGTGTACAAAGATTCTACATATACTTTCCCCATTACCAATTACCAGAGCTCGCTGCTGGAAACAAGGATCGCCGGTAACAACGGACAGGTAAGTGAAGTGCGCAGGGAAGGCGATTATAAATTCCTGTATAAACTGAAAGTAGACGAGCAGGCGCTGAACAAACGAAATGTGAATGCAAGGCCCACCGAATACATGAAAAAACTGATCGAGTCGCAAAAAGCGGCCGAAGGCAAAGCCATCATCTACGATAAAAAAGCAGCTGCCGATACCAGCAGGCCGAAAGCGAAAGGCTTTTTCCAGAATGAGTTTGCCAATGAAAAGCCCGATACTACTACAGTACACGCCAATCAACGTGACCTCACTGCCGCCCAGTCATCGGTACTTGGCAGGTCCAAACTATTCGACTACCGCCTCAAGTTCTCGAGCGATTATGTGATCACCGGATTCACCAACAAAATACTTATCAACCGTTACCAACCCTATGGCGGCGGATCGGGACCGATACAGCTGAACAATGGCAACGACCTGAACTTTAACCTGCAATTAGGGGTGAGTGATGTGATGGAAGACATCAAATTCCTGGGTGGTGTGCGGATGGGTACCGATCTGAAGGACAAGGATATCTTCTTCAGTTTCCAGAACCTGCGCAAGCGGCTCGATTGGGGACTTACCTATTACAGGAGTAATATTTCCAACTCTGCCGATGCCATTCTTACTACACCGGGAGGCGGACAATTCTATACAACCGTTGCGCAAAAACTGGTTACCAACCTGTACCAGGCCAACTTCACTTATCCGTTCAATGAAGTGAAAAGCTTGCGGGCAACCATCGGTTTGCGGACAGACCGTTTCATACTCAAAGCCACCAATCCTGTTTTCCTGCCTTTGCCCGATTCGCTGACAAAATTTGCAGTGGCCCGGTTGGAATATGTACACGACAACACCATCAATCCAACACAGAATATCTGGAACGGGTTGCGGTATAAAGTATACCTCGATATCAACGTGCCGTTTGTAAAATCGGTAGCAAATAACAATGGTAAGCCCACTTATAATTTCGGATTCGATGGAAGGCATTACCTGAAGATCTACCGGAACTTTATCTGGGCAGCCCGTGCAGCAGGAGATTTCTCATGGGGCGGACAGAAGATCATTTATTACCTGGGTGGTGTAGACGGATGGATAGGACCCAAGTTCAATGACCAGAACAAACCGGCGCCCGATGTTTCCTATGCTTACCAATCACTTGCCGTGAATATGCGAGGCTACCGGCAAAACGTGGCCAATGGTAACAATGCGGTAGTGATCAACAGTGAACTGCGTTTCCCGGTATTTGCTACGCTGATCAACAGGCCTATCAACAATGCTTTCCTGCGTAATTTCCAGGTGACGCAGTTTATTGACCTGGGAACTGCCTGGAATGGAAATTATAATGGCATCAAGCGCCCTTCGGAAGTGTATTATAATTATGATGCCAATGGCCTTCCGATTCCTTCGCCTGTTGTACACATCGATGCAGGCGGACTGGGCCCCTTTGCAGGCGGCTATGGTTTTGGTGTACGCAGTACCCTGCTGGGATATTTCATGAAGCTCGATGCAGGCTGGCCTATGAAAGGTGTATTCAGAGGAAAACCCATGTGGTATTTCTCACTGGGATTTGATTTCTAATCGATATAATATGGATCGATATTTAACTGCCCTGCTGTAACATGCGGGGCAGTTTTTTTAGTGTGAAATATACCAGGCTCAATAAAACAGCAAATAGGAAAGTGAACACCCATAATTTGAGGTGATGCTGTGGCGCCAGAATATGATCGGCAGATGAATAAGCCAATTCCTTTGGTTTGTTTACAATATCCCAACTGTTGAAACGAAGATATCTGCCCATAAAAATGCCATAACCGCAAAGGAACAGGCTTGCAAATACGCAGAGTTTTACCCATACCTGTTTCATGTGATTACTTAAAAATGCTTCTACACGCATCAGGGATACGATACCCAGTATGAGGCCGTTCCAGGTGGCGGATGTTACCAGTATAAGATCGTACCACACCGGAAAATTTGGTTTTTCTTCGTAGTGAAACAGGTCGGTAATAATATAGGGCGCATTGGGAAAAAACAATAGCCATCCTGCCAGAAGTAAAATGGCTACTCCATTTATTTTTTTGCAATGAACCAGTTGATTGCTGCAGAAATAAGGGATGGCGGCCAAAAAGGTATTCCATACATAGAAGCCATATTCCAGCGTGTGTGTACGGAACATACGGAATGCCAATAAAGCCATCGTAAATGAAACCGACAGCAACAGCATTCTGCTGAGACTGGAAAGCCTGAGACTCATAAGATGGCGATTATTTTAGGTAAGAAAATAAACAGCGCGATGATCACACTGATGATGGCCCACCAAAGTACGGCAGCGGCTGCTACATCTTTTACTATTTTAATGAGTGGGTGCGTTTGCGGATGAACGGCATCACAAAATTTTTCGAGTGCATGGTTCAGCATCTCAAAACCCATTACTCCTGCAATACACAACATAACCAGGCACCATTCAACTGCCGATAAGCCAAAAACTATGCCGGCAATAATAACTGCTATTGCAGCCAGGAGATGTATCCTCCCATTCCTGTCGTTGCGCAAAAAGCTGCCCAACCCCTGAAAGGCATGGACAAATGCTTTATAAAGTGTTTGTTGCGGCATAAGCATCTCTGTTCAGTACAAAGATAAAGCCAATAAGACTGTTACTGTATATACATCAGGAGTCTAACAGGTGGGCACAGATATGTTTCACAATAGAAGGCCCTTCATAAATAAAACCGGTCCATACCTGTACCAGTGAAGCGCCTGCCGATAATTTTTCTGCTGCATCGGCGCCGGTAAAAATCCCGCCGCTGGCAATGACAGGAATATTGCCGTTGGTTTGTTTTGAAAGGTATTGTACTATTTCGGTTGCTCTTTCTCTTACGGGACGACCGCTTAATCCACCTGCACCGATTGCTGTGATGCGCGTACCGCTGGTGCGAAGACCTTCCCTGCTGATGGTAGTGTTGGTAGCTACCAGTCCGCTCAGCTGCACTTCAAATGCGAGAGAAACAATATCATCCAATTGTTCCTGCGTGAGATCGGGAGCGATCTTCAGCAACAAAGGCTTGGGATGTTGACGGCCCTGGTTATTGTTTTGCAGGTTGCCCAATATTTTTTTCAAGGAATCTTTTTCCTGCAATTCGCGCAGTCCGGGTGTATTGGGAGAGCTCACGTTCACCACAAAATAATCCACGCAGTCGAACAGTGCATCGAAACAAGTGTGGTAATCTTTCCAGGCATCTTCATTGCTGGTGATCTTGTTCTTGCCAATATTGCCGCCAACGATCAATGCAGATGCAGCCGAACGTTCTTTTCTTTTTTTCAATCGTGCTGCTACAGCAGCCACCCCGTCATTGTTGAATCCCATTCGGTTGATCAATGCCTGGTCGGCCGGCAGCCGGAATAGCCTGGGCTTGTCATTACCCGGCTGTCCCAAGGGCGTTACCGTACCAATTTCAGCGAACCCGAATCCCAATGCTTCCAGTTCATCCAGGTACAAGGCATTTTTATCAAAACCAGCGCCCAATCCCACCGGGTTGGGAAATGCCAATCCGAACAATTCCCGTTTTAACCGGGCATCAGATACCCTGAAATGCTTCTCTATCATCCCTTTAAGCACGTTTACCCGGCAGGCCCCCTGCAACAGGTTCATGGAAAAATAGTGCACATTTTCAGGTGGAAAGCGGAACAACAGTTCACGGACAAGGGGGTAAAGGCTCATGCCGCGAAGATAAGACAGAAAACAGGGATTTAGTTGCATAAACAACTTTATGCGGAAAAGCGTATATTTGATAGAGAAAAAAATCGATCATGCAGGAAGCATATATTGTTGCCGGATACCGTACAGCGGTTACCAAGAGTAAGAAAGGAGGATTTCGTTTCTACCGGCCGGATGACCTGGCGGTGGATGTGATCAAAGGATTGATGGCATCCGTACCGCAGTTGGAAGCCAAAAGGGTAGATGATGTGATTGTGGGTAATGCGGTGCCGGAAGCCGAGCAGGGATTGCAGGTTGGCAGGATCATTGCGGCCAGGGCATTGGGTATCGATACGGCCGGCTTTACCATCAACCGGTATTGTGCCAGTGGACTGGAAAGTATTGCCATTGCTACTGCCAAGATCAGGACGGGTATGGCTGATTGCATTGTGGCGGGCGGTACGGAAAGTATGAGCCTGGTTCCAACGGCCGGCTGGAAAACAGTACCGGCCTATTCCATTGCGAAAGAGGAACCCGATTATTATCTTAGTATGGGATTGACAGCAGAAGCTGTAGCGAAAGAATTCAAGGTTAGCCGGGAAGACCAGGATGCTTTTGCTTTCAGGTCTCACCAGAAAGCCATGCATGCCATACAGGAAGGCTATTTTAAAACAGGGATATTACCCATTACGGTGGAAGAAACTTACCTGAATGAAAAAGGTAAAAAAGCAGTTCGTTCTTATACAGTGGATACCGATGAAGGGGTTCGTGCAGATACCAATATGGAAGCGCTGGCCAAACTCAAGCCTGCTTTTGCATTGGGAGGCAGTGTAACGGCCGGTAATTCTTCCCAAACCAGCGATGGTGCGGCTTTTGCTATTGTAATGGGTGAGAAGATGATGATGGAACTGGGATTGAAACCATTGGGCCGCCTGGTGAATTGTGCATCGGCCGGTGTGCATCCGCGCATCATGGGCATTGGTCCTGTAGCGGCAGTACCCAAAGTATTGAAACAGGCAGGCATGAGCCTGAACGATATTGAGTTGATAGAGTTGAATGAAGCATTTGCTTCACAATCGTTGGCGGTGATCCGGGAACTGGGACTGAACCCGGATATCGTAAACATCAACGGGGGAGCCATTGCATTGGGACATCCTTTAGGCTGTACCGGTTGCAAACTCACCGTGCAACTTTTGAATGATATGAAGCGCCTCAAAAAGAAATACGGTATGGTAACGGCTTGTGTAGGAGGAGGCCAGGGTATTGCGGGTATTATTGAAAACCTGTAGTATGAATAAGATTCTCATCCCCACCGATTTTTCAGCAACGGCAACCAATGCCGCGCTGTATGCGTTGGGTTTAGCCAAACAAGTAGGCGTTAAAAGCGTGGTATTGTACAATGCATACCAATCGCCCGTTACGATTGATCCCATGATGCCTACGGTTCAGTTGTTCGATATCGACGAACTGAAAAAGAATAGTGAAGAAGCGTTGGATCGTTTCAGGTTACAGTTAAAAGAAGCGGCGGGTACCATTCATCTCGAAATCTTCAGTGCTTTCAATGTGCTTTCGGAAGGGCTCGATAGTGTTTGCCAGGAAGCCGGTGCCGATCTCATTGTAATGGGTATCAGCGGAGCAGGAGGAATGGAAGAGACCCTGATTGGCAGCAATGCGGTAAGTGTTGCCAGGCACAGTACCTATCCCGTAATCATTGTTCCTGCGCAGGCTTCATTTGTTCCCATTCAAGAAGTGCTTTTTGCCTGTGATTATAAAAAAGTGGCGGAGACCACGCCGGTAGGATCTCTCAAAAGCCTGCTGAGCGCTACCGGCGCCCGGTTGTCTGTACTCAATGTATACCACAACAAAGCGTACGACGACACATTTACTTATGAGAGCCTTATGCTGGACACCTTGCTGGAAGGATGCCGCCCGCATTATTTCTTCGTAGACAATCCCGATTTTACCGATGCCATCAATGCATTCGTGAAAGAAACGCATTCACAGATTGTGATTACCATTCCTAAAAAACACGGCTGGTTTGAAGGGCTGTTCCATAAAAGCCATACACGCATGCTGGCATTCCACAGCATCATACCATTGATGGTAATACACGAATGATCAGTTCAGGTATTTACCTACGATAGGCACTCTTCTGCCCACACCAAAGGCTTTGGGTGATATACGAATGATGGGACAGAACTGGTTGCGCTTATACTCATTCGAATTGACCATCTTCAATGTGCGGTCAACCAATGCCTGATCGAATCCCATGTCTTTGATCTCGGAAGGCCCCATTCTTCTTTCTATGTATTGATACAACACCTGGTCGAGCACAGCATAATCGGGCAGGCTATCGCTGTCTTTCTGGTTGGGTCTCAGTTCGGCACTGGGCGCTTTTGTGATGATGTTTTGCGGAATGATTTCCTTGTTCCGGTTGATGTAATGTGCCAGGGCATACACCTGTAGTTTGTAACAGTCGCCCAGTACGCCCAGCCCGCCGGCCATATCGCCATACAATGTACCATAACCTGTTGCCAGTTCACTTTTGTTGGATGTGTTCAGTAAGATATAACCGAACTTGTTGGCAATGGCCATGAGCAGGTTGCCGCGGCTGCGGCTTTGTATGTTTTCTTCGGCCAATGAAAACGGCAGATTCTTGAAAATGGGGTTCAGGGTATGGGTAAATGCCTGGAACACTTCATCAATGCGTATGATATCGTAAGGATTGCCCAGGTTTTTACTCAATTGCACAGCATCATCTACCGAATGTTCAGTAGAATAGGGTGATGGCATGAGAATGGCACGCACATTTTCTGCCCCGAGGGCATCACAGGCCAGCGCAAGTGTAACGGCAGAGTCAATACCACCGGAAGATCCCAGGATGGCTTTGGAGAAACCCATCTTGCCAAAATAATCGCGTATGCCCAATATGAGCGCATCATATACCTGTGCAATATTCAGTTCGGGTTCCAGCGTAGCGGGGTTGAGTTCCTTGTCGGGAACGCGGCTGGCAGGTTCGAGGATGGGTGCATCGAGGCTGCCATCATCATTTAGTACAACGGTTTCAATGGCTTCCCCGAACATGGGCAACGCTTTGCACAGGTTACCCTGTTTATCAAAAATAAGAGAAGCGCCATCGAATACTACTTCAGTCTGACTGCCCACTGCATTGCAGTAAAACATAGGCAGCTTGTATTTGAGCACATTCGATTTGATCACCGCCTTACGGTCTTCATCATGTGTATAATCAAAGGGCGAAGCGCTGAGGTTGAGCATGAGATCAGGTCCCTGTTTGATCAACTCGTCCATCGGACAGATGCGGTACAAGGGGTTATCGCCGAGGTTCCAGATATCTTCACAAATGGTTACGGCCAGTTTTTTTCCTTTGAAGGGAATCACCTTCCACTCGTACGAAGGTTCAAAATAACGGTACTCATCGAACACATCATAAGTAGGCAATAATGTCTTGTGTATCTCGGCTTTTACTTCCTGTTCATACAGGAAAAAAGCAGCATTGAACAGACTCTTGCCTTTGTGTGTGGTATTCCTGGCCGGCCCCCCCACCAATACGCCAATGGTATCGGCATGTTGTTTGATGACGTCGATGGCTGCATACGATTTGTTGATGAAATCGTTGAATTCTACAAAGTCCCTGGCCGGATAACCGCAAACACACATTTCGGTGAAGAGAATGAGATCGGCTCCCTGTTTCTTGGCGGCCTCAATGGCTTCTATGATCTTAGCGGTGTTGTACTCGAAATTCCCAATATGGTAATTCTGTTGTGCCAGGCAAATTTTCATGGTGCAAAGTTCCTGAACTTTTAGCATATTTTTTTCTCCCGTTCATGCATCTTTGCTCAAAGTTTTCGGCATGCGGAAATCAGTATGGGTCGGATGGATATTATTGGTGGCCGTGGCCTGCAAGAGCCACCGGTCAACACCCGATGTTTCGGGAATCAGGATCGACCTGCAGGTGCAACGATTTGAGATACCTTTCTTCGCGCTGGATACCAACCATCTCAACCGGTCGCTGCAACAACTGGCTGAAAAATACCCCGGCTTTACGCAGGACTTCCTGTTCAATATACTGGGAACAACGCCCGACAACGCTTCCAAAGACGTGCCCCGTTTCATCCGTACTTACCAGAGCCTGTCGCAGGCATCGGCAAAAAAATATGCCGATTTCAGTCCGGTTGAAAATTCGCTGAGAAGAGGGTTGCAATTCCTGCATTATTATTTCCCTTCGTATAAACTGCCCGCCCGGCTGATTACTTTCATCGGGCCTATCAACAGTTATGGCAATATCATTACCAAAGATGCGTTGGCCGTAGGGCTGCAGTTGTATATGGGTAAAGATTATCCTTTGTACCAGGATGAACAGGGCCAGGCGTTGTACCCTGCCTTTGTTTCGCGGCGCTTCGAGCCTCAATATATTGCGGTGAACTGCATCAGGAACATCGTAGACGATATGTATCCCGATCAAAGCAGTGGAAAATCTTTGGTAGAGCAGATGATAGAATCCGGCAAAAGACAATATCTGCTGGAAAAGCTGCTGCCTGAACTGCCCGATAGTATCAGAACCGGTTATACAGCGCAACAGCTTGCCTTTTGCCGGCATAACGAGCAGCAGGTATGGAGCTTTTTTGTGCAAAACGATTTGCTGTTCAGCAATGATCCGAATACGGCGCGCGATTACCTCACAGATGCACCCAATACGGCAGCGCTGGGTGAGTCGTCACCAGGAAATATCGGCCAGTTTGTAGGCAGGCAGATCGTAGACAAATGGGTGGATGCGCATGAAAAAACTTCACTGGACACGCTGATGAAAATGCCGGCGGGAAAATTGTTTGAAGAAGCGAAGTACAAACCAAGATAATATATGATCGTCACCCTGAGCGAACGAAGTGAGTCGAAGGGTCTGTTGAAAGCTTGATGAGATCCCTCGGCTACGCTCGGGATGACGAGGATTAGTTCATTTTAGCCGGCACAATCATATCAAAAGAAGGGATATTTACTGAAAACAGCTCCTTACTGTGCTCATTCTGCATTTGGTAAGTGCCATGCATCTTACCCATTTCTGTTCTGAGGTTGCAGCCGCTTACATATTGGTAATTCTCTCCGGGTTTCAGTATGGGCTGAACACCTACCACACCTTCTCCTTCCACCTCGCGGTGCTCGCCGTTGCTGTCGAATATGAACCAGTGACGGCGCAAAAGTTTGACGGTGAAGTTATTGTGGTTCTCAATGGTGATCCGGTAAGCAAACATGTATTCGCTGTTCAAAGGATTGCTGTAATCGGCCTGGTAAAAGGTCTCTACACTGATTTCCACCCCTTCTGAAATTTTTGACACCATGTTTGGGACGATTGCTTTTCATAAAAATAACGAATTAGCGGTTAAGAATATTGTCAATTTGTAAGAACGGGGATGGCAGCAGCTTATCTATTGATCTGTTATTTGCATTTAGACGATTATATATATATATATATATTGGATAAGGGCAGACTTAATCACTTCTTAATGCTTATAATTTTCTCATTGAAAGAATTTGTCAGAATTTACTGCCGAATTTCCTTGCCCTCTGAAAACCAATGCTGAGTTTTTCATTTTTTGACTAGGCCCTAAGACGCTGCAAAATCTTATTTATGTGTTTTTTGAGAAGGTTGGGTATTTCCTGTATAATGGTCTGTTCGTTGTTCTTTTCCGTTAATGGACAGGACCTGTTGAAATCGGGAGACCTGAGCGCTGTTAAAGTAGACCAGCTTTCAGATGCCGATATTACCAAACTGCAACAACAATTGAAATCTTCCGGGCTCACTGTTTCACAGGCAGAACAAATGGCGGCTGCGAAGGGAATGCCCCAAACAGAGATCATTAAATTGCGTGAAAGACTGAGTCACACTGAAACTGCCAATCGCGCAGCACCTGCTGCCAGTGTCAGTGACGCCAAAGAGCCGGTGTTGAATGAATATAAAACTGTTAAAAAACAACACCAGGAAAAGTTTCTGTGTTCGGCTCACAGCTTTTTACGACGGCTTCCCTTTCTTTTGAACCCAACCTGCGAATTGCCACACCGATGGACTATGTGCTGGGACCCGATGATGAATTATTACTGAATATTTATGGCGTTCAAGAAGCTAGCTTCCATTTGCAAGTGCAGCCCGAGGGCGCGGTTACGATACCGCAGGTAGGACAGATACATGTTTCCGGATTATCCCTCGAAGATGCCATAACGCAGATCAAGAATAAACTGGAGGCTACAGTCTATCATTCCATCAAAACAGGTGCCACGCATCTCAGCGTTACTTTGGGCAAAATAAAGAGCATCCGTGTAACCATCCTGGGCGCCAGTAAACCAGGTCTGTATACGGTATCTTCCCTCACTACTCTTTTCAATGCATTGTACCTGGCGGGAGGACCGGAAAACAGCATCGGATCATATCGGGAGATCATCCTGGTACGCAATGGAAAGGTGAACCGGAAGATCGACCTGTACGAGTTTCTCATGATGGGTTATGTGAAGGACAATGTATTGCTAAAAGAAGGTGATGTGATCAATATCCCCGTGTACAAAAAACGGGTGACCATCACCGGGCAGGTAAAGCGTCCCGGAACCTATGAAATGCTGGATAATGAAAATACAGAACAACTGATACACTGTGCAGGCGGGTTTACTGAACAGGCATACACCGCCAGTATCAAAGTAACCTCGCTGACGTCTACGCAGCGGAAGGTGAAAGATTTGATGAATGCGGAATACACCAGTTATATACCGCAAAAAGGGGATGAATTTTTGGTGAGTGGCATACTCGATAAATATGAAAACAGGGTGCAGATCAAGGGAGCTGTATACCGGGAAGGCCAGTATGAGTTGACACCCGGCCTTACTATAAAAGGCCTCGTTAAAAGGTCCGACGGGTTGAAGCCGGATGCTTTCCTACAAAGAGGATTGCTGATCAGGACCAAAGACGATATGACTACTGAAAATATTCCTTTCAATGTTAAAAACGTAGTCGACGGCAATGATGATATTTTACTAAAAAAAGAGGACGTCATCCAGATCGCATCCATTTTTGATCTGAAAGATGAGGCTGTTGTAACGATCAATGGGGAAGTGAGAAAGCCTGGGCAGTTTACCTATCGGGAAAACCTGGGATTGAAAGACTTGCTT
>Ga0114932_10002712_pt1 | contig 18289 bp, 15 predicted proteins | sample 2SBtaG_2_FD_87286 | JGI IMG/M metagenome (GOLD analysis project Ga0114932, IMG submission 87286) | Deep subsurface microbial communities from Kolumbo volcano to uncover new lineages of life (NeLLi) - 2SBTROV12_ACTIVE470 metaG | ecosystem: Environmental > Aquatic > Marine > Volcanic ... | reverse complement strand
GTCAACTGAACCGGGCGCCGGCTCGGGCGATGGTGACGTGCGTCTTACGGTCGGCTGAATCGCGAAACGCATTGCCGATGAGTGCGGCGACGCTCACGTCCGAACAACTCCGATCCGATCTGCAGCCGCCTCGCCCTCGCTTGACACCGACTCAGCCTTGGTCAAACGTCCCGCGTTAGTCGATCGCGCGCGGGCAAGTGCATCGCGCCGATCGCTGCGCCGAAGTGGCGGAATGGTAGACGCGGCGGTCTCAAAAACCGCTGAGCTTAGCTCGTGTGGGTTCGAGTCCCACCTTCGGTACCACTGCATCGCGCCCGCCGCCGCGCGGCCTTCGAAAACCGCGCTCGACGCCGCGCGGGATTCGACAAACGTGATCGCCGCCCAAAGACCACCCGAACCACGCGCCGCCGCTCACCCACCGCCCCGGGAGGTCGGCCGCTGGGCGGCTTTGGCGACCACGGTTGCGGCGCTCATCGCTCTCTCGTCGCCCTTCGACGTCTTCGCCACCGACTCCATCTACGGCGATCCGCTCGGCCAGCCCAAGACGCCGAAGCTTCCGATCGATGGCCAACGATTCGACGCGTCATTCCGGTTTCGTGGCGTCTACGCGCAAAACCGGACGTCTCTCGATTCCGCCCGCGACGACGCAAGCCGCGAGGTACATCAGCGCATGCGCGTCGGCGCCGCGTTCGGCAAAGGGCCGGTCGATGCGTACTTCCAGGTTCAATCCGCCGGCACCCTGGGCAGCCCCGCGCGCTTCGACGCCGATTCATCCAGCAGTCGTGTCGGGGCAAGCCTCGGATTGCAGCAGGGTTGGGCGCGCTGGCGGTGGCCACTGATCGACGGCTTCGAAGTGCAGGCCGGACGGATGGCGCTCGAGTACGGGGCGGGCAGACGGATCGGCCGCTACGACTTCCACGAGACTGGCAACGCGTTTGACGGGGTCCGCGTTGGCTGGAAACCCGGTGATTTCGTCTCGATCGACCTGCTCGCGGTGCGGATCCGGGCGGCCGATTCGTCGTCGGACACACGAACGCTCCTGGGCACGTACATCGTGACCAAACCGGCGAGCATCATCACGACCGACGTGTACTTCTTGTTTGCGGACGACCGCGGCAAATCGCGCGCCGAAAACGTCAACATGGGGCTACGGGTCGTGCTGCGGCCCTGGTATTGGATGGAATGGGACGCCGAAGGCGCGGTCCAATACGGAACCGTCACCCCACAGGGTTACAGCAATCCACTCGACCATCTCGCGACATCGCTCGCCACCGAGCTGCGGATGCGTGGTCACCTCGGCGTGCCCCTGGGTTTCAACCTGCGATTTCAGCGGCATTCAGGCGATAACGACACCGTCGACGACGCGTCCGCCGCGTGGCGCCCGCTGTACCCGAGCCTCGCCCGACAAGTCGGCGTTTTGCAGCTGTTTCCGCAATCCAACCTGGTGCAGTACGGAATCGGCGTTCGCATCGGCGACCGCAACGATGTGCGCGTGCTCGTCGATACCCGCTTCAGCGGCGCGATGAGCCACTCGCGCGTGCCCGCGTTCAACCAGCCGGTGCTCAAGTTCGACGACACGTGGGCGCCGCTGGGGACCGAAGTGAACGCCCGGGCCGTGTTGCCGACCGAAAATGCGGGCGAAATCCAGCTGGTAGGCGCGCTCTTTTCACCGAGCGCCGTCCTGAGCGAACACGTCGGCGAGGCGACGATGCACCAGTACTTCGTGCAATGGGCCCTGCAGTTCTGACGTCAATCGGCCCGTACAAAGCGCGGTCATTGCCCTCGAAAAGCGCGACGATCGGCGTTCGTTCCTTGACTTCCCCGCCAAAACGAACGATGTGCAACGGCGCATTTTGACAACGTGGCGGAGGACTCGATGGGCAAGATGAAGGTCACCCATGCCGGTCGGACCGATGTGGGTATCGTTCGGAAGAACAACGAGGACGCGTTCCTCGTCGACGAGACGACGAACCTGTTCATCGTGTGTGATGGCGTTGGCGGACGAAGCGGCGGCGAAGAAGCCAGCCGAATCGCCTGCGAATGGGTCGGATCCCGCGTGTACGCAGCCGCTGATCGGCTGCAGACCTTTGGATCCGGCAAGTCGACGATCAACCGCCGCGAGATCGGTTCGCTGCTCGAAAACGCCATAAGCGAAGCATCGGGACGCATCCGTCAGACCGCTGCCGAGCGCGCGGATCTCTCGGGCATGGCGACGACCGCGGCAGCTTTGTTGATCGCGGGCAACCACGCGTTCGTGGCGCACGTTGGCGACAGCCGTGTCTACCTCGTTCGTCACAAGACGATGCACCTGCTGACCGAAGATCACAGCCTGCTCAACGACCTCAAGCGTCGCGGCCGGGATCCGGATCGCAGCCACCTTGGCGCCGCCTACCAGGGCGCGCTGACCCGTGCGCTGGGTGTGCTGAACACGGCGCGCGTCGACCTTCTCGACCTCGAGCTTCTGCCCGGGGATCGCTTCATCATCTGCAGCGACGGCGTGCACGGCGCGGTGGGCGAGACGACGATGCAAGCGATCGCGCCCCACGGCGCCGTCGAAGAAGCCGTCGACATGTACATCGACACCGCGCTGCAAAACGGCGGGCCCGACAACGCGACCGTCATCGTTATCGACGTGCAGCAGGAACAAGCCGAAGATCGCGCCACGCGTGTTCGACGCCGGCTCGAAGCGCTGCAGTCGATCTCGATGTTCCGTTACCTGCCGTACCCCGACCTCATCCGCGTCGCCGGTGTCAGCAAGGAGATCGCGCTTCCCACCGGTCACACCGTCTTCGAAGAGAACGCGATCGGCGAATCGCTGTACATCATCCTGGATGGCCAGGTCGGTGTCGTGAAAGGCGGGGCCGAGATCGCTGAGTTGGGCCCCGGTGCGCACTTCGGTGAGATGAGCCTGATCGAGCGCACGCCTCGTTCGGCCGGGATCGTCACGAAGAGCAACGTCGAAGCGCTGCTGATTCAGCGCGACGAGTTCTTCAGCCTGCTGCGGCAGGAAGTAACGGCTGTGAAGCTGCTGTGGGGCATCATTCGCATGCTCAACGCGCGGCTGCGCTCAACATCGCAGGAGCTGACCGTCTTCAAGACGATGCCGCCGCAGCTCTAACCCGTGAGGACAAAGCCGGGCTAATGCCGTTCATCCCCCAGCTACCGGCGCGGTGCTCTGCATCGGCCGGGTCGATGCCTGTTGTCGTCGTGCTTTTGTGCGCGTCGATCGCCGCCGCGTGCCAGCCGCCCAAGCCGCCTCCGCCACGACCGACCGAAGCCGAGATCGCCACCCGCGAACGGACGCGACAGACGCGAGCAAATCAGCTCTCCACCGACTCCAAGCACGCCAAGCGCAAGGACGGCCTGACGGGTGGCTCGCTCGTGTTCGAAGACAACTTCGACGGCCCGGGGCTGAGCGACAAGTGGAGCGTGAAGCTGCCCGGCGAGTGGACCGTGACCGCGGGCGAGCTCAAGGCAAACCGCGTCGAGGTCTATGACGACCGCAACCGTGGCGTGTGGCTGAATGTCCCTTTGCCGGAAAAAACGCGCGTCGAGTTCACCGCGCGATCGCTGTCCAAAGATGGCGACACCAAGTGCGAAGTGTTCGCCACCGAGCAAAAACACGAGGCCGGCTATTCGATTATCTACGGCGGCTGGGGCAACACCATCAACACGATCTGCCGGCTGGGCGAACACGAACCACGCCGCGTCGTGCAGGTGCCGCATCAGCGCGTCGAGCGTGCGAAGTCGTACAAATGGACTATCGTGAGGACAGACAATGCCGTCCGGTGGTACCTCGACGGCAAATTCATGATCGCCTACGACGACGCCAAACCCGTCAAGGGCAAGTGGTTCGCGTTCAACAACTGGCTGTCGGACATTCGCTTCGACAACGTCAAGATCTGGAAGCTGTAAATATCGGGAACCTCTGATGAAATCGTGGTGTCCGCGGCGTACAGGCGTCGCCCCGGCGCGGGCAAACCGACCACGGCTTTGACGAGAATCTTACAGCGGTTAGGATTCCAGCGGCGGCTTGGCGTCGCATAGGAGGCAGCGTTGCCACTCCGTCTTACTTCATACGGCGAAACCAACGTCGGCCGGAAGCGCGCCCACAACGAGGACAACCTCCTCGTCTACTCGTCTGAGAATCTCTTCGTAGTTGCCGACGGCATGGGCGGACACGCCTGTGGCGAAGTCGCTTCGGAGATGGTTGTCGCGACGATGAAGGAGTTCTATTCCCGGTGCGGCGCCGACTCCGATGCCACGTGGCCAGGACGCGAAGAGCGCGGCCGCACGATGGCCGAGAACATGTTCAACGCCGGGGTCAAGTGGTGCAACTACTCGATCTGGGAAAGGGGCCACGCCGACGCGCGCTTCAAGAACATGGGCACGACCGTCGTGGGCATCCATTTCGACGAGGATTACGCCGTCGTTGGGTGGGTCGGCGATTCGCGCGTCTACCGGCTCCGCGACAACGAGCTTGAACAGCTGACTGAAGACCATTCGCTGCTCAACGACTACAAGAAGATGGCCGTCCTCACGCCCGAGGAAGAGGCGAACTTCCCGCACAAGAACATCATCGTGCGCGCCTGCGGCCTCAAAGAAGACGTCGCGGTCGATATCGAGAAGGTGCGTCCGCAAGTCGGCGACGTCTACATGGTGTGCAGCGATGGCCTCAACGGCGAAATCACCGATCCGCAGATCCGCGACATCATGATCGCCCATGTCGACGACATGGAGCAGATGGCCAAGTCGCTGATCGTCACCGCCTGCGAGAATGGCGGCAAGGACAACGTGACCGCGATTTGCGTGCGCGTCGACGACCTGTAGCCCCCTCGCTTTCTGGTTTGTAAGCAAACGGCGCCCGGCGCCCCTTTGTGCTTGTCGTGCCGCGACAGGATCGCCACGCTTTCGTTCGGCCGTCGCGATCGTCCCTCGTGATGGCGGCTGGGGAGTTGTTCGAAGATGCGATTACGTGCCGCCTCTCTGTATTCTGTCGTCGCATTGGGCATGGTCGCTTGCGCCGACGAGCCCGGCACGCAGCCCGCGACGTCCACCGATACCCACGTTGCTGACACGACGAAGGATTCGGGGGAGGATTCGGGGGTGGATTCGGGGACAAACACCCTGGATACCGCGCCCACCGACAGCGGCGCGCCGACCGACTCCGGCTTGATCGGGCCGGACGTGGTCGTCAACCAGGATACGGGTGCAAACGACGCTGGCAGCACGACTGGCGACGCGGGATCGAACGACACCGCCAGCAAGGACGCTGGGTCGGCCGACATTGGCGCGAACGACGTCGGCCCTGGCGCCGATGCAGGAGCGCCCGAAGACACCAGCCCGCAACCGTGCAAGCCGGTCAAAGAGATCTGCGACGGAAAGGACAACGACTGCGACGGGGACACGGACGAGGCGACGTGCGACGACGGAAAGATCTGCACGAAAGATGCTTGTCACGGGCCTGCCGGCTGCTCGCATAAGGTCGATGCCGCGTGCGTTCCCGACGCGAAGCTGCCCTACAAGACGGCGTTTGCGTGCGGCGCCCTGCCCGCTGGCTGGAAGCCCGACCTCTCGCTCGATGGCGGCAAAGGGGGGCCGAAATGGGCGGTCGACGCCACGCCTGCCAAGCCAGGATCGAAGTCGCCCAAGTGCTCGCTGAACTTCAACAACGGCAAGGACTTTGCCTGCGCAGACGGCAAACCGCTCAGTCCCCAGTTCGGCGTCTGGGGCGCGGTGCAGAGCCGCGTGTTCGACGCGACAAAGCTCAAGAAAGGCGCGGGGATCCAGCTGCACTTCAACCTCTCCGGTGTGTGGCAGTCCGGCGTCGCTGACGAGCTGACCGTGTCTGCGGTTCGCGTTGTGGACGGGGCCGTGACCAACCTGGGCGTCTACGACCACAGCTCGGATTCCGGCTGGGACAAGGTCGTGGCGGACCTCGCGCCGGCGGCCGGCTACCGCTTCTACCTCCGGTTCGCGTTCTCGAGCGTCGACTGCAAAGGCAACGACGGCACCGGTCCGTTCATCGACGACGTGGCGATAATCGACGCGACCTGCGCGAAGTCCTCGGACTGCGACGACGGCAACGCCTGCACAACGAACGTCTGCAAAGCCGGCGCGTGTTCAACAACGGCGAAGGCCGCGCTGAGCCCCTGCAACGACGGGCTCAAGTGCACGACAGGGGACCGATGCGCCGCCGGCCAGTGCGCGGGAATCGCCAAGGACTGCAACGACGGCAACGATTGCACGCTCGACACGTGCAACAAGGCAACCGGCGCTTGCGGGCACGGAGCAGCGAAAGCGGGAGGCGCGTGCGACGACGGCCAGGGCTGCACGAGCGGCGATGTCTGCAACGGAAAAGGCAGCTGTGCGGGCAAGTCGATCAAGGACGGGACGGGATGCGACGACAACGACGCGTGCACCGGGACCGGCAAATGCGCCAAGGGAGCCTGCGCGAAAGGCAAGGCGGTCAGCGACGGTACGTTCTGCAACGACAACAACGGCTGCACGACCGGCGACGTCTGCGCCAAGGGCAAATGCGCCGGCAAGATCGCGCCCGGCACGTGCGATGACGGCAACGCGTGCACCCATGATGTCTGCAAGCCGAAAGGCACCTTCGCGTCCACCTGCGAGCATGTCGCTGCCAAAGACGGCGTGCCCTGCAACGACGGCGTTCCGTGCACAACCGCTGATTCCTGCACCAAGGGCCGGTGCGACGGCGTGACCAAGTGCCTTTACAAGACCATCGCCGAACACAAGTTCGCGTGCGGCACCAAGGGCATCACCTTCGCGCCGGCCAAACCGGCAGCCGGGGCCCCGCACTGGGCCGTCGACTCGACTCCCGCCGCGCCCAAGGCCGTGTCGCCGCCGTGCTCGCTCAACTTCAACAACGGGACCAACTACAAGCTCGGCAAGCAGCGTGTCGCCGGGCTCGCGACGTTGCCCGCCGTGACCGTCCCGACGACCGGGCAACTGGAGCTCTCCTTCTGGTCGTATCACGATGTCGAAAAGACGGTGGGTGTCGACAGCCGCCGCATTGCGTTCAGCGCCGATGGGTTCAAGACGCAGACCGGCGTTGTGCTGGACAACCGCCACGACAAGGGCAAGTGGCGGCTCGTGCGTATCGCGATGAACGCGTGGCGCGGCAAGAAGGTGCAGGTTCGTCTGCAGTTCGACTCGATGGACGGCGGCAACAACAGCGGCAAAGGATGGTTCGTCGACGATCTGCGCATCCGCACAGGCACCTTTCCGTCCACGATTACATGCAAGACCGCCTACGAATGCCCCAACGACGGCAACCCCTGCACGCAAGCGGTGTGTGGCGGCGGCAAGTGCAGCAAGAAGCTGCTGACGATCGCGTGCTCAGACGGCAACGCCTGCACGACGGGCGACAAGTGCTCGGCAGGGAAGTGCAAAGGCACCACGAAGAGCTGCGATGACAAGAACCTGTGCACGGACGATAGCTGCGACGCCAAGTCGGGCTGCGTGCACAAGGCCAACACCAAACCGTGCAGCGACGGCAAGAAATGCACCATCAAGGACGCGTGCAAGGCCGCCAAGTGCGTCGGCGTCGTCAATTACTGCCCCGACGGAAACCCGTGCACGGTCGACAAGTGCAACACCGGCGATGGCAAGTGCAGCCACGCGGCGATCAAGGGATGCAGCAACGCTCCGCAGCCGATCCCCTGGGGCACCAAGTTCCCGTGTGGCGCGGCGCGAGATAAGAACTGGCTGCTCTGGAATCGCCCCGGACCGCAGTGGCACATCGACAAGACGCCGGCCGCGCCCAAGCCGAAGACGTCGACGTGTTCGCTCAACTTCAACAACGGCACCAACTACGTGTGCCCCGGCAACAAGCCGGTCAATACGACGGTCGGTGTGGAAGGGTCGGCCGTGACGCCGCGTATCGACGCCCGAAAGATGAAGAAGAACGCCCCGCTGCGGGTCCGCTTCTACGTCAATGGCAAGTGGACGACGACCGGTCACACCGACTACCTGCGCATCTGGGCCAAGCAAGAGGGCGTCAAGGCATGGACGCTGGTCGCGACGCTGCCCGGTGGCTGGTCGACCAGCAAATGGAACTACCGCGGCTATTGGCTGTCCAAGTGGGCGGGCACGATGTTCCGCCTGCGCTTTCAGTTCTATTCGAAGGACTGCGCTGCCAATAGCTGGAGCGGCCCGTTCATCGACGACATCCACGTGTGGGACGCGTCGTGCAAGTCCAACGCGAGCTGCAACGACAAAAAGCTGTGCACCGACGACAGCTGCAACACGACGACGGGCTGGTGCAAGTTCGTCAACAACCCCAAGACCGAGTGCAGCGACGGCAGCCTGTGCACGACATCCGACAAGTGTGTGGGCGGCGCCTGCAAGGGCACGGCGAAGGTCTGCGACGACAAGAACGTGTGCACCGCGGACGGCTGCGACGCCAAAGACGGCACTTGCCTGCACAAACCGGCCGGTAACGGGACCAAGTGCAGCGACGGCGTCGTGTGCACCGTCGGCGACAAATGCCAGACCGGAAAGTGCAAACCTGGCCCACCGAGCAAGTCGATCTGCGACGACCACAACCCATGCACGGCCGATTCGTGCACCGACCCGAAGGCGAAGGACGGCTGCAAACACACGGCGCTCAACACCGCGGGCGCCTGCAAGTCCGGCAAACCCTCGGTCGGCTGGGTCTGGAAAGAAGTGCTGTTGAAGTCGTGCAAGCCATGTCACGTGCTCGGCGGCAAGTCGGGCGGCATCGGTTTCGGTAGCTCCGCGGCGGAAGCCTGGACGGCGATGGTGAACAAGCCGACGAATGGCGGCAGCTGCAAGGTCGGCAAGCAGGTGGATCCCGGCAACGCGGCCAACAGCCTCTTGTGGCTGAAGCTGGACGCCAAAGCCGTGCATGGTTGCGGCGCCAAGATGCCGCGCGGCGCTCCGTTGCTGCCCGCAGCCGTCACCGATGCCGTGAAGCTGTGGATCAACAGCGGCGCACCGAAGTAGCAGAAAAACCAACCGAGAAATCGCACCGGACCGGGCATTTTACGTCGCCTGCGACACGGCGTAGGGTTCGCGGCCGCGGCGGTTCACGTGCGCGGTTACACGGCGAGGATGAGATGGCGACGAAAGGCGATCGACTGTGGGGCGGCGGCTACGAGGAGGCCACCCACCCGCTGGTGCAGCGGATGAACGCGTCGGTGAGCTTCGACCAGCTCCTGGCCCGGGACGACATCGTTGGATCGGTCGCCCATGCGACGATGCTCCGCGACGCTTCGCTCCTGACAACAGAGGACCACGGCGCGATCGTGAGCGGGCTGCGCGCGATCCTGGCCGACATCGAGGCCGGTGACTTCGAATGGAGCGACGCGCGCGAAGACGTGCACATGAACATCGAAGCGGCGCTGCGGGACCGCATTGGCGAACCCGCCGGACGTCTTCACACCGCCCGTTCACGCAACGACCAGGTGGCGACCGACGAACGCTTGTGGCTGCGACGAACGTTGGCTGGGATCGTCAACGCGCTGGTCGAGCTCGTCGAGTCGCTCGCTGCCCAGGCGCTCGACTACGCCGCATGGCCGATGTGCGGCTACACCCACCTGCAACGCGCGCAACCAGTCACATTGGGCCATCACCTGCTCGCCCACTGTGAAGCCTTCCTCCGCGACGCGGATCGTGTCCTCGACGCGCTTGAACGCGCGGACGTCTGCCCTCTCGGGAGCGGCGCATTGGCCGGCACCACGCTGCCCATCAACCGCGCGCGGACCGCAGAATTGCTTGGTTTTTCGGGGGTCACTCGCAACAGCCTCGACGCCGTTTCCGACCGTGATCACCTCGTGGAGGCCATGGCTGCAGCCGCGATCGGCATGACGCACATCAGCCGCGTGGGCGAGGAACTGGTGCTCTTCGCCAGCGCGGAGTTTGGATACCTGAAGCTGCGCGACGCGTTTACGACCGGCTCATCGCTGATGCCGCAGAAGAAGAACCCGGACATGGCTGAGCTCGCGCGCGGCAAGGCCGGACGGGTCCTTGGGGATCTGGTCGCGCTGATCACGACGCTGAAGGGCCTGCCGCTCGCCTACAACAAGGATATGCAGGAAGACAAAGAGCCCGTTTTCGACGCGTTGGCGACGTGGCGCGACTGCATCGACCTGTTGACCGCCATGATGGCCGCCGCCATGTGGAAGAAGAAGGCGCTGGCCGACGGACTCGACCGCGGTTTCCTGCTCGCGACCGACCTCGCGGATGCACTTGTCGCCAACGACGTCCCGTTTCGCGAGGCGCATGAGCGGGTGGCAACGCTCGTCGCCGATCTGAGCCGCCAAGGCACGACCTTCCGCAGAGCCGGCGCAGCAGCCGTCGCCAGGACGCTCGGTTTGCCGGTCGCGGACGTGCGCGATGCGCTGAATATCCGTCGCGCCTTGTCACGGCGAGACGTGATCGGGGCACCGAGTCCGAAGCGGGTCCGTCAGCAGGGCCGCGCCATGAAGCGTCGGCTGGACAAACTCCGCAAGAGGCTGGCGACCTGGCAGACGGCCTGCCCCGCCGAAGTCATCCTCGACGGCGCCTGAAATTTCAGGCAGTTGGCTCGGGCACGATCCTCTGCGGTGGGTTTGCTTGCTCAGCCGCGACAATAAATAGATCGCTCGCGCGCGTGATGCGTCTTTCCGGTGTGCAGGAGCACGGGAGGCACGTCATGCAGAAAGTCGCCATCAACATCGGCATCATCTTCGTAACCGCCATCGTCCTTGTCGTCGCTTCGGGATCGAGCGCCTTTGGCCACCATCGCGGCGACCGAACCAACGGCTATCGCGTCGAGGTGCGATCGTCTTGGGGGTCGCGGTTGCCGACCTTTCATCACCGCGGACGTACCTACGTCATGGGCAAGCGCGGGCAGCGCTACGACATCATCGTGCGCAACTACACCGGTCGCCGGATCGAAGCGGTTGTGTCGGTCGATGGGCGCGATGCGATCGATGGGCGGTCCGCCAACTGGCGCAAGCGCGGCTACATCGTCGAGCCCTGGGGCAAGGTGACCATCGATGGCTTCCGGGTGTCCAAGCGTTCGGTGGCCGCGTTCCGGTTCTCCCGCGTTGCCGATTCTTACGCCGCGCGGATGGGCAACGCCCGCGAAGTTGGCGTCATCGGTGTGGCGATCTACAAAGAGCGCCGGCACCGCGTCGTTCGAAAGCAGGTTCGCCGCTACCGTCGCTACTGGTACCACGACTACCGGCGGCGCAAGAGCACGTACCGATACCGCAGCAAGAAGCCAGCGCCACGCGAGTACGATCGCGCCGTGCCCGACATGACCGACAACGAGAGCTCAGCGACACGCAGCCCCAGGCCTTCAGCTGGCGCATCCGGACGAGCCACACGACTGCGGGAAGCTCCCAAGGCGCGTCGCAAGTCCGGCCGATTCCGCCCGCGAGAAGACCGCGCCGGCCTCGGCACCAAGTTCGGCGAGCGCCGCCACAGCCCGGTCCATGAAACGCGCTTCGTCCGCGCCAGCTACACCCCCACGTCGATCCTGACCGTGCGCTACAACAACCGCCGCGGGCTCGAGCGCCTCGGAATCCGAACCCGACCACGACCACGTCCAGACTGGCGACGCGAGCTCCGCAGCCGGGAATCCGCGCGTCCCTTCGCGAACATGCCGCGGCGTTATGCCCGACCTCCGCAGGGCTGGAACCACTGATCGCTCGCTGCCCTTCACGGCACGACTGGCGCCGGCGCGAGGAAGCGTTAACCTGCCGCCATGGACGATCTCGCCGTCAATAGTCGATGCACGATTCCGGCGAGCGCGCTCTCGTGGCGGGCCGTGCGCGCATCCGGCCCCGGCGGCCAACACGTCAACAAGACCAGCACGCGGGTCGAGCTCACCTTCGATCCGAACCTGGCAGCCGTGCCTCGCGGCGTTCTCAGGCGGCTGCGCGACAGGCGGCCCGGGTTGTTCGACAGCGATGGACGTATTCGAATCGAGTCGCAGCAAAGCCGCAGCCAGACGACCAACCTCGCCGACTGTCTCAAGCGGCTCGCCGACCTGCTGCGCCAGGTATGGCACCCGCCCAAACCGCGCAAGAAGACCAAACCGACACGAGCTTCGATCCGTCGGCGGCTCGACGGGAAGAAGCGGCGCGGCGACACCAAGAAGATGCGCGGCAAGTATCGCGGCGATTGAAGCGGTCCGTCCGGTCTGAATCTCGCGCGAGCGTTCACGCCCATGTCTGCGCTGGCTGTGTACGCGTCATGCACTTCACCGACACGCAGGGCATCGAGGTCCTCAAAGGCTCGGATTGAGCGCTGCGGCAGTCACAATTGGCCGCCGCACGGTGTTGTTTTCGCATCGGCGCACGGGCCTTTGACGTGCTTTGGGCGAATCGTGGCCTCGGCCCAACCGGCGATCTGCTTGCCGCCCTTCGTCGCGATGACCTCGGCGCGAACCCGCACCAGCTTGGCGTTGACCTTGCATGCGCAGCTCCGGCGTCGAACGGCTCGGTGTCGCGGGCGCGAATCGTCGAGTCATTGATCAATCCGGTCATTCTCGGGCACGTTGCGGCCATGAACATGAAAACGACCTCCAAGCAGTACACCTTGTTTCTCTTTGTCGCGGCGTTGGCTGTCTCGACGACGGGATGCGCAGGCGCACAGCAAGCGACCGGAGCTCAGCAGGCGACTGGCGCAGCAGAATCGAACCGAGCGACGTCGGAACCGTCCAGCGCCGCCCCCGCGAGCGCCGATGATATCGATTGGACCGACCTCTCCGGCAACGAAGCGCGCGCGTTGAGCGCGGCGTGTCTGCCCGCTCCGTTCGACGTGGCCGCACCGCCATCAAACGCCGAGAAAACGGACACGGGGCTCGCCAGCAGGGTCCTCAAGGCGGGCCACGGCAGCACGCGCCCCTCACCGACAAGCACCGTGACCGTGCACTACATCGGCTGGACGACCGACGGGAAGATGTTCGACGCGTCGTTCAAGCGCGGCTCCACCACATCATTCCCGCTCGACAAGGTGATCCCCGGTTGGCGCGAGGGCGTCGGGCTCATGGTCGAGGGCGAAAGACGACGCATGTGGATTCCCGAAAAGCTCGCCTACAAAGGGCGCCCAGGTCGCCCCAGGGGAATGCTCGTGTTCGACGTCGAAGTCGTGCGGATCGAGCCCTGAATTGGCTGGCGGTCTGTTACACGCCCACGATCGCCGCGGTCGACGCGTCGGATCGCTGTCCAGCACCGGCAAAACTTGCCGCGAGCCACGCCAACGCCAGCAGCAGACAGCCAAGGACCGCCGGCGCCATGGACTCACCAAGCCCGATCATGACGACAAGGGGCAGGTCCGCGCTCTTCGCCCATTCCGGGTTCGCCGGCACCTTGGACATGACCGCAGCGATGTCCGACGCGACCGCCATGCCCATCGCGAAAGACGTCGCAAGACTCATCGAAAGCAGCCTCCGCGTGCTCGAATAGGCGGGCTTGAAAACCCCGCGTACCGCGATCGCGATCGCCGCCGAACCAAGCGCCAGGACCGGCCACATGCCAAAACCACCAGCGCGCATAAAATCCATCATCACAACCTCCAAGAAGGGCAAACACCCGTGAAACTGGTGCAAAGACGCGTGGGTTGGCGAAGCGATCTCGTTGAATTCATGAAGATGAGCGGCGGTGAATATAGGTGGATCACGACCTTCGTAGTTGGGCACCATCAGGCGCACAGGAGCACGCTATGACCAGCACAGAAATCGGCGCCCGCGCCGGCCAATTCGCGCTCGCGGTCGTTGTCGCGTTGGTCGGCAGCCTGGTGATTCCCGCGCCCGTTGCGGCCGCCACCAAGCAGCACACGTTCGTCAACGATGACGGCACCGCGGGCAGCTCGCTCAAGCCCGGCGGACAGTTTCCGGCGGTCGGCACAATCATCGCTGCGCGGTTTCGCCCCGAGCATCCGATCGAGCTGAGCAAGATCGAGGTGCAATTCGCGGGCACGACCGGTCGCAAGGTGCAATTGCACATCTGGCGCGACAACGGCGGCCTGCAACCCGGCGCACCGGAAGGCTGGTACACCGACAAGCCCGGCGCCGATCTGATGGCGCCCAAGACCGTCTACATCAGCAAGACCGACGGCCTGCAGTCCATCGACATCTCCGCCAGCAAGGTTTCGCTGCCGCCTGTCGAACCGTTCTGGGTCGGCATCCGCGTGGTTCAATCGGGCGCCACCATTGCGCTGGACGCCGTCGAGCAGAAAAAGGCCAACGTAACCGCGGTCTGGCAGACCAAATCCGGGCAATGCAAAGACGGATGCGGTGTCCCAGCTGACCTGCGCATCCGCGTCACCGGAACCTACACGCTGCCCGACGCCAAGCCGTGGTTCGTCGACATCACCAAGGAGAGCGGCCTCAAGCCCGGCAGCCGGATGGCCTGGGCCGATTTCGATGGAGACGACGACCTCGACTGCCTCGTCGCGGGGCGCAACCTCTATATCAATGACGGCAAGGGCGGCTTCACCAAGGCCACGGACACGGGCCTCGACCTCGCCAAATCCGACAAGGGCCTGTGGGGCGACGTCGACAATGACGGGCATTTGGATCTGCTGTTGTTCGGTAGCGAGGAGTCGATCGTCCGCAACGACGGCAAGGGCAAGTTCGAGGCCTTCGCAACGTTCCCGGAAGGCCCCGATGGCAAGCGATTCCCGACCGAGGCCGCGGTCTTCTTCGATATGGACAACGACGGGCTGCTCGACGTGTATTTCGCCAATTACGAGACAGGGTTGGGCAACTGCGACCACGACTATCTGTGGCACAACAAGGGCGGCGGCAAATTCGAGGACGTGAGCGTCAAGTTCGGCGTACGCGTCAACGGCAAACAGTGCGGCCGTGGCATCACCGCGGTCGACTGGGACCAGGATGGCGACGTCGACGTCTTCGTCGGCAACTACCGGCTCGACCGCAACTTCTTCTTTCGCAACGAGAATCCAGCGCCGGCCTGGACGGACATCGCCGATCAGAACGCCACCCTCGGCAAGATGATCAACAGCGCATACGGGCATACGATCGGGCCGAGCTTCGTCGACGCAGACAGCGATGGTGACTTCGACCTCTTCGTCGCCAACCTCGCCCATCCGCGGTTCATCACCTTCTCCGACCGCTCGCTGTTCTATCAAAACCTTGGCAAATCCAAGCTTTGGGAGTTTTCCGAGCACCGCAAGGAGTCCGGCATCAGCTTCCAGGAAACCAACAGCGACGCGCGATTTGGCGACTTCGACAACGACGGCCTGCCCGACCTCGCGATCACCAACGTCTACAAGAACCGCAAGGGACGCATCTGGCATAACCGCGGCATCGACAAGACAGGAAAGTCGAAATGGCTACGATTTGAAGATGTTACGTACGTCTCAGGGATACTCATCGACAACGGTTGGGGCAGCGCGTGGCCCGATATCGACGGCGACGGCGACGTGGATTACGTGGCCAACCGACTGATGCGCAACGACTACGACACCGTGACCGGCAAGTCGGGCAACTGGCTCAAGGTTCGTCTAATCGGCGGCGCAGGCATCGGCGGCAAGGTCAATCGAGCGGCGATCGGCGCATGGGTCGTGGCCGAGCTCAGCGATGGAAGGCGCGTCACCCGGCACGTCTCATGCGGGGACGCGCTCAGCGGGCAATCCGGACTGGTGCTGCATTTCGGCCTCGGGACGGCGAAAAAAGTCGATGCGCTGCACGTGCATTGGCCCGGTGGCGAGGTGGAGACGAAGAAGAGCGTCGCGGTTGGGCAGACCATCGAGCTCGCCGAGGGGTTCACCAAACCCAAGCCAGCTGGCGACGCGGGTGCAGGCGGAGGCGAAGGTGACGTTGCTGGGCACACTGACGGGACGGCGGCGGACGGCGGCTCTGAATCGCCGACGAAGACGACGTCCGGCGGCGACGATGGCGGCTGCACGGCATCGACGACCGGGAACCCGGACGGATTCATGGGACTAATGCTTGTCTGCCTGTTCGGGCTCGCGATTCGACGGCGATCAACCGCCGAGGATGGACGACATATCGTCGCCACCGCCTGAGCGCCCCTGGGGCATCATCGACGTCTTTTCGAGCATGTAGACGACTTCGTTGGTCGCGTTGCGGATCTGCCGCCCCAGCTCGAGACCCATGGCCGTGAAAAGCTTGACCGCCGACGGTCGCCCCGTCCGCAAGATGCGTTCGAGGTCAGACTTCTTGAAGCGCAGCGCGGCCGTCTTGTCGCGGGCGTAACACTGCAAGTGGTAGCCCTCGGCGCCGAGCGCGACACCGAGACCGATGATCCCCTCGTCTTTGAAGTCGCGGACCGTGTGCGCCATGCCCGGACCGACGCGCGTCCGCAGCTCGACCGACCCCTGGATGATGAAATAGACGTACTCACCCTCTTCCCGGTCCTCGTAAACGACCGTGCCGCCCGGGCAACGCACGATGTCGGCGATCTCGCCGAGCTCAGCCCGCTCGCGGTCGTGCATCATCGCTAGCAGCGGCATCTCTTCCATCACGCGCAGGAGCTGGCGACCGGAGCGGGTCACCTTCTCCATGCCGATGCCCATCAAGCCACTGTTGCTTCCAGAATCGCGCGCCATTTCCGCTCCCTGCCCGGCCGACGAAAAGCACGGGTCAAACCGATGTTGGCGATCTTAACACGTCCCGCCCCGACACGCGCAACTGCAAGACAGCAGGCAACCTTTCGCGTCTTCGATTGACTCGCGGGGGGCCGAGACTATTCTGCACCTGCACGAACGCAATCGTGCGCGAAAGAGGAGTCCCGACATGGTCCAGTTCACGGCAAACGCAGTCGACAAGATCCGCGAAATGGCGTCCGAGCAGGAGTTCGCCGGCTACGGCGTGCGCGTCATGGTCGTTGGCGGGGGATGCGCCGGCTTCACGTATGACATGGACTTCGAAAACGAAAAGCGCGACGACGACGAGATCGCCAAACAGCACGGCATCGAGGTCTACGTCGACGCGATGAGCTTGTGCTACCTCGACGGCACCGTCGTCGACTACGTGGAGAGCCTCGACTTCTCGGGCTTTCACTTCGATAATCCGTCGGCAACCCGCACATGCGGATGTGGAGCCAGCTTCTCGTAGGCCGCTCCAACCCGCGCTGCCTTCCCGGACCTGACCATGCCCGACGGCCACCGCTTCATCGACGCCGAAGATCTCCCCTGGGGCTGCTCGCACGCCCACGGCGTCTCGTTCAAGCAGCTCCGCTACGACAAAGACGGCACCGGCGCCGTGATGGTTCATATGTGCCCGGGCACACGTTATCCGCAGTACATCACCCACGGTGGACAGGACGTCTACGTGGTCGATGGTGAGCTGATCCTGGGCGAACTACGGGTCCAACGGGGTGCCTACGCGTTCATCCCCGCCGCGTCGACCAACGAGCCTCACACCGAAAAGGGCTGCGTGTTGTTCGTCGCATCCAACGGCCACGTCAAGCACGCCAACGCCGGATAAAACTCCGCATTTTCGGCGTTTTTGGCGCTATCAGCGGTCCGTCGCGCCGCGCGTGGCCGTAAACTCGATCCCGTTGCCGTGGCGCTTGACGATCAGGGTGGCAGGCTGCGCGAACGGAGCATCCGTGGCGGTCGATTCGCGCCCGAGGTGAACCACGCCTCTGCGCCCGGTGATCGTCAACATCCCGCCAGCTGCTTCGTGCTCGATGACCGCATACCGGCTCTCGAAGAACTCGACGATGTGTTCCCAGGCGATGTAGCCGGTCGAGCAACGCGCGACATATGTGCGCACCTCGCGGCTGCTGCACGCCCACGGCACTCGGTAGCCGAGCAGGGGCTTGGTGTCTTCACAAAGCAGGCCGCCCGGGCACCAGCGCGCTTCCGTCCCGTCTGCACCGGTGAGCGTCTCGGTGGCGCGGACGAGCGCACGCTCAGCGACCGCCGTGGGCTGAGTGGGGGCATCGACTTGGCGCTCGCTGCAAGCGGCGAAGACCAAGAGAACTAGCGCACTTGCTTGCGCGAATCGCGTGAACGGGGCCGACACGATCAATCGAGCAAGAGGTCCCAGCCGGTGACGATCGACGTCGACCGGGGCGCCGCGATCTTGCGGGAGATCGTGCCGATCTTGGCCTTGGCACCCTTGCGCGCCTTCTGACTTGCGGCCTGGGTCGTCCCTGCTGTGCCGACACCGACTTCGTACGACGGTTTGCTACCCGACAGCGCCGACGCCTTGCCGATAAAGCAGCTGGCGTCTCCCGGACTGCAACCACCAACACACGCCGGAATCGGCGTGATGTCGACACCGGAAGGCTTGTACTGACCGAGCACCTGGTGG
>Ga0114932_10002711_pt1 | contig 18293 bp, 15 predicted proteins | sample 2SBtaG_2_FD_87286 | JGI IMG/M metagenome (GOLD analysis project Ga0114932, IMG submission 87286) | Deep subsurface microbial communities from Kolumbo volcano to uncover new lineages of life (NeLLi) - 2SBTROV12_ACTIVE470 metaG | ecosystem: Environmental > Aquatic > Marine > Volcanic ... | reverse complement strand
GACAGATTTTCCTGCGGCGCAAGAGGCATAAGCACGGATCAGGGCAAAGGGGCGGCATGCAGGAAAGATTGGAAAACCGCCCGCTGCAAGGCGTGCTTCTGGTCGTCATGGCGATGGCCGGTATCGGTCTGATCGACAATTTCATCCCGCTGATCGCCGAGGATGCCGGACTATGGCAGTTTCATTTTCTGCGGGCCTGTATCTCCTGCCCGACCCTGATCTTGCTGGCGCGATTTTTCGGCTGGCGTCTGCGGCCGCGAAACTGGTGGGCCGTGGTCACCCGCAGCCTGTTCTTTTCCAGCGCCATGGTGATCTATTTCGGCGCCGCCGGGTTCTTGCCGATCGCACAGGCCGGCGCCGGGCTGTTTTCGGCACCGATCTTCGTGCTGATCATCTCGGCCGCCTTTCTGGGCACGCGAATCGGGTTTTGGCGCATCGCGGCGGTTGCCATCGGTTTTTTCGGCGTGATCCTGATCCTCAATCCCGAGGCGCAGGGCCTGTCGCTGATTTCGGTCCTGCCGGTATTCGGCGGGTTGTTTTATGCGCTGAGCGGCATCGCGACCCGCACGTGGTGCGCCGGTGAAAGCACAGGCACGCTGCTGATGGGGCTGTTCACGGCGCTGGGCATCTGGGGGCTGCTGGGTCTGGTGGCCCTGTCGATCTGGCCGCCGGGGCCGGGTCTGCCGGGCGAACTGGGCTTTCTCACCACCGGTTGGGTGTCGCCGACGCCGCGATTCGCGCTGCTGGTGCTGATGCAGGCGTTCGGCTCGCTGATCGCGGTCTCGCTCCTGACGCGCGGCTATCAGTTGACCGAGGTTTCCTATGTCGCGACCTCCGAATACACGTTCCTGCTGTTTGCCGGTTTCTGGGGCTATCTGATGTGGGGGGACATTCTGTCGGCCCGCGCCATGACCGGCATCATCGCCATCGTCCTTGCCGGGGTGATCATCGCCGTAAGAACAAGGTAGTTTCGCGCCATGATCATATCACCCGGACGCGGTTACATCTTTGTCCATATCCCGAAAACCGGTGGCACGTCGCTGGCGCTGGCGCTTGAATCCAGAGCGATGAAACAGGATATCCTGATCGGCGACACCCCCAAGGCAAAGCGACGGCGCAAGCGGCTGAAGGGGGTTGAAACCGCCGGACGGCTTTGGAAGCATTCCACGCTTCGCGACATTCACGGACTTGTGGAAGATGCTGAAATCGAAAGATTTTTCACCTTCACCATTGTGCGAAACCCCTGGGACCGGATGGTAAGCTATTACCATTGGCTACGGGTTCAGACCTTCGGGCATCCGGCGGTATCGCTGGCGCATGCCACCGATTTTCCGGCCTTTCTGAACCACCATAGCACGCGGCGCGCGTTTCTGGACAATCCATACGCCGCCTACGTCACCGATCGCCACGGCGTCGAGCGCTGCGATCTTTTTCTGCGCCTTGAATCGCTGCAACACGATATCGCCGCACTGGAATCCCGTCTCAACCTGAAACTGCCGCCGCTGGGACACGCGAATACCTCGGCGCGGCGGCGCGATTGGCGCAGCTATTACTCGGAGACCGACCGGTCGCTGCTCGGCGACATCTGCGCGGTCGATATCGACCGCTTCGGCTTCAGGTTCGACCCCTAGGCGTTCGATCCACAAGCTGCCTCATTTTGGGTCAAATACTCCCGCCGGAGGCCCGTCGCATGCAACGCGGCCCCGGCAGGTGTGTTTTTTCAGGCCGCTGCCGCCGCCGTGGGCGCAAAGCGCCCGTAGAAGCTTTCGCCGTTGGCCGCCATTTCGCGCAGCAGCGCTGGTGCGGCAAAACGTTCGCCATAGGTCTTGGCCAGCCGGTCGCAGGTCGCAACCGCCGTCCCGGCACCCAACAGGTCCAGCCACGCGAAAGGCCCACCGGACCACGGCGCAAAGCCCCAGCCCAGAATGGCCCCGACATCGCCTTCGCGAATGTCTTCCAGAACACCCTCTTCCAGCGCGCGAACGGCCTCAAGGGATTGCGACAGCATGATGCGCAGTTTCACATCCTCAAGCGGCGGCTGTTCGGCAGCGGTTGGCCAGTTTTCGCGCAGTCCCTGCCACAGACCCGTGCGCTTGCCCGCGTCGTCGTAGGCATAGAACCCGGCATTGGTCTTGCGCCCGTAACGTCCGTCGTCAAACAGTTTGAACATCACCTCGTCGGCCTCGGCATTGGCGTAATCATTGCCAAGCGCCGCCTTGGTGGCCTTGGCGATCTTGACGCCCAGATCGATCGAGGTTTCGTCGGTCAGTTGCAGCGGCCCCAGCGGGAAACCGCACAGCTTGGCCGCGTTCTCGATCAGGGCCGGCTCGACGCCCTCGTGGATCATGCGCACGCCTTCGTTGATATACGGGATGATGCAGCGGTTGGCGTAAAAGAACCGCGCGTCGTTGACGACGATCGGCGTCTTCCTGATCTGCCGCACGAAATCCATCGCCTTGGCAACCGCGACGTCGCCGGTTTCGGATCCCTTGATGATCTCGACAAGGTTCATCTTGTGAACCGGGCTGAAGAAATGGATGCCGATGAAATTCGCAGGCCGCGACGAAGCCGTGGCCAACGAGGTGATCGGCAGGGTCGACGTATTGGTGGCGAATATCGCGTCGTCGCCGATGACCGCCTCGGCTTTCGCCGTGACCTCGGCCTTGACGGCGGGGTCCTCAAACACCGCCTCCACGATCAGATCGCAGCCTTTCAGCGCACCATAATCCGTGGTGGCAGTGATCCGGCCCAGAACCTCGGCCTTTTTCTCTTCCGTCACTTTCTTGCGCTTGATGCCACCGTCCAGAATGTCCGCCGCATGGGCCTTGCCCTTGTCCGCGGATTCCTGTGCCGCATCGATCAGCACGACTTCGATCCCGGCAAGTGCCGAGACATAGCCGATGCCCGCACCCATCATGCCCGCTCCCAGAACGCCGACCTTTCCGACCGACTGATCGGCCACACCCCCGGGGCGCACGGCACCCTTTTCCAGCGCCTGTTTGTTCAGGAACAGCGAACGGATCATGCCTTGGGTGGATGGCGTGGTCAGCACTTTGGTAAACCAGCGCGCCTCGACCTTGAGGGCGGTGTCGAACGGCACCAGGGCCCCTTCGTAGATCGCCGCCAGCAACGCCTTTGCCGCCGGATATGCGCCCTGCGTCTTGGCGTGGATCATGGCCGAGCCGCCGACGAACATCGGCAGGCCCGCGGGTGTATAGGGTGCGCCGCCGGGATATTTGAACCCTTTCGCGTCCCACGGTTTTACCAGATCGGCATCGGTGGCCCCGTTGATCCAGGCCTTCGCCGCGTCGATCAGGCCCTCGGGTGCAACGATCTCGTCGATCAGGCCGGTCGCCTTCATCTTGGCGGGTGCCAGCAGTTTGCCTTCCATCAGGATCGGCGCGGCCCCCATCAGGCCCAGTTTGCGCGACACGCGGGTCGCTCCACCGCCACCCGGAAACAGCCCGACCAGGATTTCCGGCAGGCCAAGGCGCGCTTTCGGATTGCCGGCGACGATGATCCGGTGGCACGCCAGCGGCAGTTCAAAGCCGATGCCGGCCGCGGTGCCGGGCAGGGCGGCGACAAAGGGTTTGCCGCCCTTTTGGGTCTTGCGATCCATGCCGCCCAGTTCGATTTTGCGCAGGATTTCGTGCATGCGCATGGTGAACGAAAATATCCCCTCGGCCGGATTGCCGCCGGTGCCTTGCCCCGCCAGCACATTCAGGTCCATTCCGCCGGCAAAATCCTTCTTGCCCGAGGTCAGGATCACGCCCCGGACCCCGTCATCGGCCAGGGCCGTGTCGACGTGGCCATCCAGTTCGTTCATGCCGTCGAACGACATGACATTCATGCTCTTGTCCGGGCAGTCCCAGGTGATCACCGCGATGCCGTCATCGCCTTTTTCGTATTGAAAATCAGACATTATCATTGCTTCCTTCGTGTTAAACCCGCTCGATCACGGTTGCCGCACCCATGCCCGAGCCGATGCATAGCGTCGCCAGCCCGGTTTCGCGGTCGCTGCGCTCCATTTCGTCCAGCAACGTCGACAGGATCACCGCACCCGTTGCCCCCAAGGGATGCCCCATCGCGATGGCGCCGCCGTTGACGTTGACCCTGCCGTGATCCGCGTTGAAATACTGCATGAAGCGCAGCACGACGCTGGCGAAAGCCTCGTTCACCTCGAACAGGTCGATATCCCCGATTTTCATGCCCGCAGCCGCCAGAACACGTTCGGTCGCCGGAACCGGCCCGGTCAGCATGATCGTCGGGTCGGTGCCCACCTTGGAGGTCGCCCGCACCCGCGCCCGCGGCTTCAGCCCGCGCTGTTCGCCAAAGGCGGCGTTGCCGATCAGGATCGCGGCGGAGCCGTCGGCGAGGCCGCTGGAATTGCCGGCGTGGTGAACGTGATTGATCCGTTCCATCTCTGGATATTTCATCAGCGCCACCGCGTCGAAACCGGGCATCACCTCGCCCATGTCCTTGAAACTGGGCTTGAGACCGCCAAGCGACTGCATGTCGGTCGACGCCCGGATCATTTCGTCGCTGGCCAGAATCTCCACGCCATTCTGATCGGTGAACCGCATCCGGGTCTTGTCGAATCGTCCGTCGGCCTGGGCCGCCGACGCGCGTTTCTGGCTTTCGACCGCGTAGGCATCGCAATCGTCGCGCGAAAAGCCGAACTTGGTCGCGATGATGTCCGATGAAATGCCCTGCGGCACGAAATAGGTCTTCATCGCCAACATCGGATCGACGGCGATCGCACCGCCATCGCTGCCCATGGGCACGCGGCTCATGCTTTCCACGCCGCCGGCGATATAGGCATCCCCCGCGCCGCCCTTCACCTGATTTGCGGCCATGTTGACGGCCTCAAGGCCGCTGGCGCAGAAACGGTTGATCGACACGCCGGGGATGCGTTCGTCAAGTTCGGAATAAAGAACCGCCGACCGCGCCAGACACGCGCCCTGTTCGCCGATTTGGGTAACGTTGCCCCAGATCACGTCCTCGACGTCATGCCCGTCAAGATTGTTGCGATTTTTCAGAGCGTTAAGCGTGTCCGCCGCCAGGCGAACGGCGGGCACCTCGTGCAAGGCACCGTCTTTCTTGCCTTTGCCGCGCGGGGTGCGAACGGCGTCGTAAATGAAAGCCTCGGTCATTTTCTTCTCCTTCATTTCGCGCGGTCAGACGGGCTGCCGGGCATCAGGTCATAGGGGTGTTTCCAGCCGTCAAGCGCGGCGATATTGCCAAGCCAGCGGTCGATTTCGGGCCATTCCTTGCGCTCAAAGCCGAATGGTTCGGGGTAATAGAGGTATCCGCAGCAGGAAAAATCGGCCATCGTCGGGGCGTCGCCGACCAGCCATTCGCGGCCTTTCAACGCTTCGTTCAGGACCGCATAAACGCCCTTGAGCCGCCCGAGCATGAAGTTGATCACGGGTTCCGGGCGCTTTTCGGGGGGCAGGAAATTCATCATGAAACGGGTGACACCGGCTTGTGAGGACAATTTGTGATTGTCCCACAGGACCCACATCTGCACTTCGCGGCGTTCTTCGGAATTGCCGCCGCCGAATTGGCCGGTTTTTTCGGTGACGTAGGATTGAATCACGCCCGATTGGGCCAGTTTCAGATCCCCGTCAATCAGCAGGGGAACTTCGCCCAATGCGTTGATGTTCTTGCGAAATTCCGCACTCCGGGTCTCTCCGCCGAAAAAATCGACCCAGACCGGTTCCCATGCCAGCCCCGACAGTTCAAGCGGCAGGGCCGCCTTGTAGGAATTTCCGCTTTCGCCCATGCAGTAGAGTTTCATCTTCATGCGCCTGCCTCCTTTGGCCGCGTCGGATTCGAGTATTTTCGCCAAAAAGAAACACGATTTGTTAACCATCCCCTGTCAGCATCGCTGTGCGGTACAGGCTGGAGAGCCGATGGCCGTCCAAGAAGAAGCCGCCCCCGTCTGGCGCCGTGCGACCGGGCGGGGGCGTGCTGATATGTTTCTTTTTGGTTCAAATACTCAAATCTCCGGTTTCACAATTTTCGCGAGATCAGTTCTTTCATGATCTCGTTGGTGCCGCCGTAAATCCGCTGCACGCGGGCATCGGTCCACATTTCGGCCACGGCATATTCGGTCATGAACCCATAGCCGCCGTGCAATTGCAGGCATTCATCCAGAACACGCCCCTGCATGTCGCTCAGCCAGTATTTGCACATGGCGGCCGTTTCGACGCTGAGTTCGCCCTTCAGATGGGCCACGATGCAAGTGTCCAGAAAGGCCCGTGATACCGCGGTGTCGGTCTTGCATTCGGCCAGTTTGAAGCGCGTGTTCTGAAATTCGATGATCGGCTTGCCGAATGCCTCGCGTTCGCGGCAGTAATCGATGGTGCGTTCCACCGCGCCCTCCATCGCGCCGACCGCACCACAGCCGATGATCAGGCGTTCCTGCGGCAATTGCTGCATCATCTGATAGAATCCGCGCCCCTCGTCACCACCCAGCAGGTTTTCCGGCGCGATTTCGACATTATCAAAGAACAGTTCCGACGTGTCCGCCGCCTTCAGCCCGATCTTGTCGAGGTTGCGCCCGCGCGCGAACCCTTCGGCATCGTCGGTTTCGACCACCATCAACGAGGTGCCGCGCGCCTTTTCGTCCGGATCGGTCTTGGCCGCGACCAGGATCAGATTGGCGTGCTGGCCGTTGGTGATGAATGTTTTTTGACCGCTCAGCCGATAGGAATTGCCGTCGCGCAACGCGCGCGTCCGGATCGCCTGCACATCCGAGCCGCCCGAAGGTTCGGTCATCGCCAGCGCGCCAACCAGTTCCCCGGTCGCCATCTTCGGCAGCCACCGGCGTTTCTGATCTTCGGTGCCGCAATTCAGGATGTAATGCGCCACGATGCCCGAATGGATGCCGTTGCCCCAACTGGCCAGATTGGCGCGGCTGGCTTCCAGCAGGATCACCGCCTCGTGGCCGAAATCGCCGCCATGGCCGCCGTATTCCTCGGGGATCGAAGGGCACAGCAGGCCCAGTTCGCCCGCCTCGGCCCAGGTATCGCGGTCCATTTCACCGGCCTTGCGCCACGCCTCGAATTTGGGGGCCCATTCGGTATTGATGAAATTCGCGGTCATTTCGGCAAGCATCCGATGCTCGTCGGTCATCCAGTCCGAGGGCAGGGCAGGGGTCATGATCGGCTCTCCTCAGAAGGCTTCTGCCGCCAGCGCCATCACCGGGTCGGCCCCGGATTTGATGCGCGCCAGATGCAGCGCCGTTGCGCACAATTGCCGGGACATGTAGTAGCGCCCGGTCGTCCGCTTGGTTTCATAGAATTCGGGATCCGACGTGCCCGCTGCCAGTGCCGCGTTCGCCGATCTGGCCATGTGCGCCCACATCAGGCCCAGGCAGACATGGCCGAACAGATGCATGAAATCGTTGGATCCCGCCAGTGCCGCGTTGGGGTTTTTCATGCCTTCGGACATGAAATACATGCTGGCCGCCTGCAAGTCCTTGCTGGCTGCCTTCAGCGGATCAAGGAAATCGGCCTTCAGCGCCGCGTCGCCCTCGTTTTCCTTGATGAACGTCTTGACCAGATCAAAGAACGCCATCACGTGTTTGCCGCCATCGGCGGCCAGTTTGCGCCCCACAAGGTCCAGCGCCTGAACGCCGTTGGCCCCCTCGTAGATCATGGCGATGCGGGCGTCGCGGGTGAACTGGCTCATGCCCTGTTCCTCGATATAACCGTGCCCGCCATAGATCTGCTGGGCCTTCACGGTCATGTCGTAGCCCTGATCGGTCAGAAAACCCTTGATCACCGGCGTCAGCAGCGAAATCAGGCCCAGCGCGTCGTCGTCGCCCTTGCGGCTGGCGGTGTCCAGCAGCATTGCCGACCATAACGCGAAGGCGCGCCCGCCCTCGATGAACGATTTCTGGTCCATCAACGAGCGCCGGATATCCGGGTGCACGATCAACGGATCGGCTGGCCCGTCGGGGTTCTTCGCCCCCGTGACGTCACGCCCCTGCAAACGCTCGTTGGCGTAAATGACCGCGTTCTGATAGGCGACCTCGGCCTGTGCCAGACCCTGCAGGCCGACCCCAAGGCGTGCGTGGTTCATCATGGTGAACATGGCCCGCATGCCTTTGTGTTCGTCACCCAGCAGATACCCGGTGGCGCCGTCGTAATTCATCACGCAGGTCGAATTGCCGTGGATGCCCATCTTTTCCTCGATCGAGCCGACGGACACCCCGTTGCGCGCGCCGAGACTGCCGTCCTCGTTCACGAGAATTTTCGGAACGATGAAAAGCGACACACCCTTGATCCCTTTCGGGCCGCCGGCGATCTTGGCCAGCACCAGATGGATGATGTTGTCGGACATGTCGTGTTCGCCCGCCGAGATAAAGATTTTCTGACCGCTGATCCTGTAGGTTCCGTCGCCCTGTGGTTCGGCCCGTGTGCGCATCATGCCCAGATCGGTGCCGCAATGCGGTTCGGTCAGGTTCATGGTGCCGGTCCATTCGCAATTCGTCATTTTCGGCAGGTAGGTCGCCTTTTGCGCGGCGGTGCCGTGGGCGTGGATCGACGCATAGGCCCCGTTGGTCAGGCCCTGATACATCGCGAACGCCTGATTGGAGGCGTTCAGCATTTCACCGACCGCCGAGCCGATCACGCCGGGCATGCCCTGACCGCCGTATTCGGGATCACAGGCCAGCCCCGGCCAGCCGGCATCGCAGACCTGCCGGAACGCCTCTTTGAAGCCGGTGGGCGTATAGACGACGCCGTTCTCAAGGCGGCAGCCCTCGGTGTCGCCGACGACGTTGAGCGGTGCCAGAACTTCCGCGGTGATCTTGCCGGCCTCGTCCAGAACGGCCGCGGTGAAATCGTTGTCAAGTTCATCGTATCCCGGAATGTCCGCGGACGAGACATTCAGCATGTCATGCAGCACGAACTGCATGTCCTTGGTTGGGGCGGTGTAGGTCGGCATCGGCGGTTTTCCTTATTCGGCGGCGTCGGATTTGGTTTTCATGGCGTCCAGAAGGGTTTCGCCTTCCAGGATGTTGGCTTTCAGGTCGTCGATTGCCTCGTCAAGCTCGGCCCGCCGCCGTTTCATGTCTCCAAGCCGCTCGCCGGCGATTTCCAGCGTGCGGGTGATCTGAAGAAACCGGCCGTCGCCCTTGTAGTAGAGCGCCATCAACTGGCGAATTTCCTCAAGCGAAAACCCGAACCGTTTGCCGCGGCGGATCAGTTTCATACGCGCCTGATCGCGTTTTGTGAACAGGCGTTTCTGGCCGACACGGTCCGGGAAAAGCAGTTCCTTGGCTTCGTAAAACCGCAACGTGCGCGGCGTCACGTCGAACAAGTCGCACATCTGCCGGATCGTCAGGCGGGGTTTGGACATCGGCAACCTCTGGGTGGCTCTGTACAGCGAAATGGAACCTGCGCGCTTTCGTTGCAATGTGCAAATGACGTTTACGTCAAAATACGTTACGTCAGATGTGTTCAGGTAAAGCGGCCCCCGTCGGTGCGGCGCGCGGGATGAGCGCGCGGCGGGTTGGGCAATTGTCCAGAATTATCAACCGGATATTGGGGGTTGCCAGTCCGATCTTGCGATCTATAGTTACCGGGATTTCGGGCTTTGGGTGACCCCGGCCCGGAAATGTGATTTTGATGCCGGGCAGGGCCGGAAACAGGGATGGATGGCGAATTCAGCACGCAATTCGTGCGCAACACGACCGGGATCACGCAAAACCCGGCGCTGGTTCTGAACGCGGATTACCGGCCGCTTTCCTATTTGCCGCTGTCGCTATGGAGCTGGCAGGACGCCATCAAGGCCGCCTATCTGGATCGGGTGACGATCGTCGCTGAATACGAGGATGTCGTGCATTCCCCGTCGGTCGAGATCCGCATTCCCTCGGTCGTGGTACTGAAGGATTATGTCCAGCCCGCCAAGTCGACGGCGTTCACCCGGTTCAATCTGTTTCTGCGCGACGAGTTTACCTGCCAGTATTGCGGGGCGCGGGGCGAGATGACATTTGACCACGTCATCCCGCGTTCGCGCGGCGGCAAGACCATCTGGGAAAACGTGGTGGCGGCCTGCGGGCCGTGCAATCTGGCCAAGGGGTCGCGTTCGCTGGCGCAGGCGCGTATGCGCCTCAGGCGGCCGCCGCGTCGTCCGGGGGGCGAGGAACTGCGCAACACCGGGCGCAAGTTTCCGCCCAACCACCTGCACGAAAGCTGGATGGATTTTCTATACTGGGATGCCGAGCTTGAGGCCTGAGCGGGCCGAAAGGGCGCGGTGATGTGGCCCGATAACGCACCCGATGCCTCGATCACCACCCAGCAGCGGCAGGATTGGCAGCAACGCTTCGCCGCCAGCGACCGGGCCCTGGGGTTCGAGATCACCGAAGACTTTCAACCCTTCGATCAGATGAACGACATGTTCACACGGGCCTTCTGGGACCCCCTCGTTCAAAGCGCCGATACCGATGCCTTTTTTGACAGCTATCGTGCCGCGCCCGAGGCCCGGCGTGCACCCGGATTCAGCCAAAGGGATTTCGCGCTCAGAAACGCGTCATGGATCGTTTCCGACCTGATTTCCAATCGTGGTGCCGAACGCGGATTGCGCGAGGGCTTTCAGGCCGCGATTGCCGCCGACACGCCGGTTGCGCCGACCAGGGCCCCGGTGGAAAGCCCGGCCCACCAAAGCGCCGAGATCAAGCGCATCGCGAAACTGTTCGGCGCCGATCTTGCCGGCATCACGGCAACCGACGAACGCTGGCACTATGCGAACCGGGTCGATACCCGGGATTTCTCTGCGACCCCCAACGATCTGCCGCCCGGGCTTGGCCACGTGATCGTCATGGGGCACGCCATGGATTTCGATCTGGTCGAAACCTATCCGTCGGCGCTGGCCGGGGCGTCGACCGGTCGCGAATACAGCCACGAAACCACCATCGCCCTGCAACTGGCGGCCTATATCCGGGGGCTGGGGTATCAGGCCATCGCTTCGATGAACGACACGGCACTGGTGATCCCCTATGCGATCAAGGCCGGGCTGGGGGAATACGGGCGCAATCAGATGGTGCTGACCCGCGAATTCGGGCCGCGCGTGCGGTTTTCCAAGATATTCACCGATCTGCCGCTGGCCGCGGACCAACCGGTGCGGCTGGGGCTTGGCGCCTATTGCAACGAATGCACGGTCTGCGCCAATGCCTGCCCGCCCAAGGCCCTGCCTTTCGGCGCGCCCGATCTGGGCCCGGACAGCCCGTCAACCATCAGGGGCGTGAAAAAGTGGTCGGCCAATTGCGAGAAATGCTTTGGCTACTGGGCGAAAATCAGGACCGACTGCGCCATCTGCATGCGGGTCTGCCCGTTCAACCGCCGCTACGCGAGCCGGGCCGACCGGCTGTGGCGCTGGCTGGCCACGGGGCGGATGCGCGCACTGGCGCGGTGGTGGCTACGGCTCGGCGGGACCAGAAAACGCCTGAAACCCTGGGACTGGTGGGCGCGGGGCTGATCCGCCAACCGGTGCGCGGTGACGAAGGCAATGATCAGCGCGCCGCCGTGACCCGGAACGCCCTCAGCCACAGCAGCGCGATCCCCACCGAGACCACCGCGTTCCATGCCGCCATCGACAGGCCGAACAGGCTCCACGGGATTTCGTCGCACCGAACCAGCGGCGCATTCAGGATCTGGCTCATCAATTCGTCGGCGCTGAGCCCGTTAATGCCCTGCGAGGTGCAGGTCGTCGGCCCCAGCCACCAATGTTGCTCGACGCCGGCATGGTAAAACGCGATGCCGGCCCCGGCCAGGACCAGCGCGCCGCCCGCCAGCATCAGCAGACGGTGCGGCAGAAACAACAGCACCAGCGCCAGCGCGGCGGCGATCGCGTGCGGCCAGCGCTGCCACAGACACATCTTGCACGGGGCCATATCGCCCAGATACTGAAATCCGAACGCCGCCAGCAGCATTCCGGCCGATGCCAGACCCGCCAGCACGGCCAGATTGCGCCCACTCAAAGAAACTTCACGGCGTAAAAGCCGCCCCCCAGCACGAGGAAAAACAGGATCGTCAGCAGGCCCAGCCGCCGTTCGATGAAATCGCGGATCGGCGCGCCGAATTTCCACAGCAAAATCGCGACCAGATAGAACCGGATGCCCCGTGCGACGATGGCCGAAGCCACGAAAACCGGCAGGCTCAGCCCGGTTCCGCCGGACATGATGGTGATCACCTTGAACGGGAACGGGGTGATGCCGGCGATCAGAACGGCCCAGACGCCCCATTCGTTGAAACTTGCTCGAAAGGCGTCGGCGGCATCGGCCTTGCCATAGAATTCGATGACCGGGCGTCCGACGGTCTCGAACAATTGCGCGCCGATCAGATACCCCAGCAACGCCCCCAGAACCGAGGCGACAAGGCAGACCAGCGCAATGCGAAACGCCCGGTGCGGGGCGGCAATGATCATCGGGATCATCAGGATATCGGGGGGGATCGGAAAGACCGAGCTTTCCGCAAAGGCCACCAGTGCCAGCGCCCAAAGCGCGTTGGGATGCGCGGCCAGTGAAAATGTCCAGTCGTATAGTCGGCGCAGCATGGGGCCTCCGGTCGGGTCCGGCGCTTTCGAACATGCGCCCATTGCAAGGTCAAGCACGGTTTCGGCGTTGACGGGTTTTGCGCATCGCGATAGAGCACGCCCAGCGTATGCCCGAGTGGCGGAATTGGTAGACGCAGCGGATTCAAAATCCGCCGCCGCAAGGCTTGCCGGTTCGAGTCCGGCCTCGGGTACCACGCATGACCGAATCAGGCATCGGCACCGTCCGCGACGCCCGGATGTCGGGTTCCCAAACCGCCGGGGCGGCGGGCGGATTGATCGAATTGCCACAATTCCCACGGAACTTTGCCGCAAGTGCCGGATTTCGCGCGCACTTCTTGCTGTGCCGGGGGCAGCGCATTAAACTCGGGCGTGTATTCTGGCCCGACTCGTTCGGGCAATGATCATTTTGTGGTCTGTTTTTGCACAGGTCTTCGAATTGGGCGAAGTGGGGCGGCATGTATAATCTGGTCAAGACGCTACCCAGATTCTGGAAACGCACGATCGTGTTGTGCGTCGACTTGTCGCTTGTGCCGTTCAGCCTTTATCTGGCTTTCAGCCTGCAGTTGAACAAGCTCTGGCCGGGTGCTGCAATGGCCGACTCCTGGGCGCTGTTTCCGCTGGTGACCGGGCTTGCCGCCGTAATCTCGATCAGCCTTGGCATCCCCGGCATCAAGCTCAACGCCTTTGAATCCCGCGCCGTGTTGCGGACCGCCGGATTTGCAGCACTGCTGACCACGATCACCGCCGCGACCAGCCGTCTGGCGGGCACCGGCATTCCCAGCGCAACCATCATCGTGTTCGGCTTCCTGTTCTTCACCCTGAGCGTGGCTTCGCGGCTGGCGGGGCTGCGGGTGATCCTGTGGATTTACCGACGGGGCAGCAATCGGACGCGGGTGCTGATCTATGGGGCCGGGGCAACCGGCGTGCAACTGGTCGCCGCGATCGGCCAGTCCGAGGAAATCGATCCCGTCGGGTTTCTGGACGACAACAAGACCCTGCAAAGCGTGACGGTCGCGGGCCTGCCGGTGCATGCGCCCGCCCGCGCTGCGGAACTGGTACGCGAACACGATATCGACCGTGTGGTGATGGCGATGCCGTCTCTGTCGCTGCCACGGCAGGCCCAGATCGCGCGGCGGCTGGAAAAGCTGGGGATCGATGTCCACCGTTTGCCCTCGTTTTCAGAACTGATCGGCAACCGCAGCCTGATCGACGAGATCGAGCCGATGCGCGCGGTCGATTTTCTGGGCCGCAACCAGCTAGACCGCGAACTGCCGGGCCTTTCCACGCGATTCCAAGGCAAGACGGTCATGGTGACCGGCGCCGGCGGATCGATCGGGGGCGAGCTTTGCCGTCAGTTGATGGTGTGCAAGCCCGCAAGGATCGTTTTGTTCGAGCAAAGCGAGCCCGCGCTCTATGCCATCGATCACGAATTGCAGGCGCTGGCCGAAGGTGCCGGGATCGTGATCGAGCCCGTGCTTGGTTCGGTCTGCGCCCGCGCGGCGGTTTCGCGCACCTTGCGCCGCCATCCTGTTGATATCGTCCTGCACGCCGCCGCCCACAAGCATGTGCCGATGGTCGAGGTCAATGGCATCGAGGGACTGCGCAACAACATCCTTGGGACGCGGGTGATGGCCGAGGCGGCGCGCGACGCGAACGTCCGTCAATTCATTCTGATCTCCAGCGACAAGGCGGTGCGCCCGACCAACGTCATGGGCGCAAGCAAGCGGCTGGCGGAACTGGTGGTGCAGGATCTTGCGGACCGCTGCGCGACGACCCTCTTTTCGATGGTGCGTTTCGGCAATGTGCTGGGCTCGTCCGGGTCGGTCATTCCCCTGTTCGCCGAGCAGATCGCGCGCGGCGGTCCGGTCACGCTGACCCATAACGCGGTCACACGCTATTTCATGACCCTGCCCGAGGCCGCACGGCTGGTCCTGCTGGCCGGCGGTATCGCGCGCGGCGGCGATGTTCTGGTGCTGGACATGGGAAAACCAACCCGAATTCGCGATCTGGCGCGCCAGATGATCGAACGTGCGGGCTATACCGTTCGCGACGCGGGCCATCCGGAGGGCGATATCGAGATCGTGGTGACCGGATTGCGCCCCGGTGAAAAGCTCTACGAAGAGTTGTTGATCGGCGCCGACATGCAGACGACCCCGCACCCGAAAATTCTGCGCGCACAAGAGGAAAAACTGTCCGAGATCGAAGTGGCCACCATGCTGCGCGACCTCAATTCCGTGGTCCAAAGCGGCGACACCGGGGCGGCGCGCGCCCTGATCAGCCGCTGGGTCGCAGGATATCACAGCCCTCGACACGAAGACGCGGTCTGAGACCCGGCTGCCGGCGACAGCCGCTTCCGACGTCGGCCCGCCGCATGATCCCGGCGTAAACTGTTGGAATTATCCGACAATCACCGAAAAACGTTCCGATTGACTTGAACTGCGCGAAAAAATGCTGACAAGGTTGCCCAATGGCGGGTGCAGCAAACCGCTCAAGGGGGCAGAAACTTGCGCAAATACCGGAATATTCTGGCGGGAATCGTGGTTGCGCTGGGGCAGGGCGCGGCGGCCGAATCTGCCTCGCTTAACCTTTACGGCATGCCGGGGCTGATCGACATGCCGACCGGTGAAAGCGCGCCGGACGCCCAATTGGCGAGCAGTCTCGGGTCTTTTGCAGGCATGACCCGGAACACGATCACTTTTCAGATTTCACCGCGCCTTACCGGATCGTTCCGCTATGCGGTGCTGCGGGGCTGTAACTGCTTTGGGTTTGTCGATTATTATGATCGGTCTTTCGATCTGCATTACCAACTGATGTACGAGGGCAATATCCGCCCGGCGGTGGCGGTCGGTCTGCGCGACATGATCGGCACCGGCATCTATTCCGGCGAATATCTGGCCGCAACCAAACACGTGACGCCGAACCTGAAGGTGACCGGCGGCATCGGCTGGGGGCGGCTCGGGTCGTTCAACTCGTTTCCCAATCCGCTTTCCGGGCTTGGCGGTGGCTTTGCTGTGCGGCCCGGCGGCGTGGGTCTTGGCGGCGTGCCGGGGTTCAACCAGTGGTTCCGTGGTCCTGCCGCCTTTTTCGGCGGCGCGGAGTGGCGCACGCCGGTCAAGGGGCTGAGCGTCAAGATCGAATATTCCTCGGATGCGTATACGCTTGAAACCGGAGCACCGGGATTGTTCGTTCGCCGTTCGCCGATCAATATTGGCGTCGACTACCAGCGTGGCAACCTGCTTCGGTTCAGCGGATACCTGATGCATGGCAACCAGCTCGGGTTTCGCACCACGCTGGCGCTGAACCCGAAAACACAGATCAACGCCGGATCGGGCGAGGCCGCGCCGACCCCGGTCCTGCGGCGTCCGCGCGATCATGAGCCCGGTGCCGCGGACGCGATGGATGCCGGATGGACGGCACAGCCCGGCGTCCAGGCACTGCTGCTCAAAAACCTCGACAAGCTGCTGGCCAAGGACGGTTTCATGATCGAGGCGGTGGCGATTACCGGCTCTGTGGCCGAGATTCGTTTCCGCAACCGCACCTTTGACAGCGCCGCACAGGCCGTCGGCCGGGTGGCGCGGGTCATGACGCGGGTCATGCCCGGATCGGTCGAGACCTTTGTTCTGGTGCCGCTTGAAAACGGAATGCCGGTCATGTCGGTCACCCTGAACCGCCGCGATCTGGAGGATCTGGAGCACGACCCGAACGCCGCCGAAACCTTGCTGGCACGTACGGAGATCACGGCGGCGAAAGCGGTGTATCGCGGGGACACGAAGCATCCGGATCTATATCCCTACGTGACCTGGGCCGTGAACCCGTATGTGCGATTCTCGCTGTTTGATCCCGACAATCCAGTGCGCGCCGATGTCGGCGTTCGGGCGGAGGCCAAGATCCAGATTTCGCCGGGACTGTCGGTCGAGGGATCGGTTCGCAAGAAAGTCGTCGGCAACATGGACACCATCACCCGGCTGTCAAATTCGGTGCTGCCGCATGTCCGTTCGGATTTCGGATTTTACGACATCGCCGGCGACCCGGCGGTCGAGAACCTGCACGGTGATTTGATGTTCAAGGCCGGACGCAACATTTATGGCCGGATATCCGTTGGTTACCTTGAACGCATGTATGGTGGTGTTTCCGCCGAGCTGCTGTTCATGCCGACCAACAGCCGCCTCGCCTTTGGGATAGAGGCCAACGTCGTGCAACAGCGGGCGTTCAACATGCTGTTCGGGTTCCAGCCCTATCAGGTGGTCACCGGGCACGTCTCGGCTTATTGGGACATGCGAAACGGGTTCGCCGCGCAACTGGATGTCGGGCGGTATCTGGCGGGCGATACCGGGGCGACCCTGACGCTGGAACGGCGGTTCGACAACGGCTGGAAGGTCGGCGCGTTCGCGACCCTGACCAACGTACCGTTCGCGACCTTCGGCGAAGGGTCGTTCGACAAGGGCCTGCTGTTCACCATTCCAATTTCCTGGTCCAGCGGCACGCCCAACCGCAAGGTTACTAAAACCGCGATCCGCCCGCTGACGCGCGACGGTGGTGCACGTCTTGAGGTTTCGAACCGGCTCTATCCTCTGCTGAGCGAATACCGGCGGCACCGGCTTGAACCAACCTGGGGGAGGTTCTGGCGATGAACCGGATCGCATTGGCATTGGGCGCGGGACTGATCGCGCTGGCGGGCTGTTCGTCGGAAGGGAATAATTCCCCGGCGCTGGATTTTTTGCGCGCCAAGATCGCTGGCGCCAAATCAGGGGGGCAGGTGGCGCCCCCTGCCTTGAGCCGCGCGCAACTGGCCGGTATCGACAAGCCGGTGGTCGTGATCACGGTCGAAAAATCCGGCGGCAGCGGCGCGATGGTCATGATTCGCGAAAACGATGGTGCGCAAACCTATTTCACGTCGGACCGGACGTCGCTGACCCTGCGGCGGGGCATGGTGATCGCCACACGTGGCCTTGGCGAAGACCTGATGTTCACAGACGCATTTGCGACGTCGGTCGCACTGCGCACCGGTGGTGGCGGAGATTTGCCGCGCACGCACCGATACCTTGATGGCGAGAATCACACGCTGGCGATGTCGTTCACCTGTTCGCTGGTGAAAACCGGGTCGGAAGGGGTCGAAATTCTGGGTCGCAAACACCAGACCCGGCATTTCCGCGAAAGTTGCGCAAATGAGACAGTGAATTTCGTCAACGAATATTGGGTTTCCGCAAGTAATGGGCAAATTTGGCAATCCCGTCAATGGGTTGGACCCGAAACCGGGGTTCTGCTGGTGCAGGTCGTTCAACGTTGATCGCCGCAACGATTTGGTTGACTCGGAAGGCGATAAAACCGTAAATTCGACGCAAGACACGATAAATGGAGATTTCCAAATGAAAAAGTTCGTAATTCTCGCAGCGGCGGCAACGCTGGCTTCGGCAATGGCAACCAGCGCTTTCGCCGGTGCCGTGGTGGCAGACGTGCAAGACGATGAAGTGGTCGCGGTTCCGCCGCCCTCCAGCAGCTTCCGTCCGTCGCTCCTGATTCCGGGTCTTCTGATCCCATTCCTGATTCCGGATGGATCGACCACGACGACCATGTAATTCGGTCGGCGCGGCGAAAAGTAATCGCGGGCCTCTAGCGGGGCCCGCTTTTGGCGTTTGCGATACGGAAATTTCTTGCTGTTTTGCAGGGACGCGGTTGGCCAACGGTCTGGCATCACTTGAAAATTTGCAGGCTCTATTCCCCGTTTC
>Ga0114932_10002708_pt1 | contig 18307 bp, 13 predicted proteins | sample 2SBtaG_2_FD_87286 | JGI IMG/M metagenome (GOLD analysis project Ga0114932, IMG submission 87286) | Deep subsurface microbial communities from Kolumbo volcano to uncover new lineages of life (NeLLi) - 2SBTROV12_ACTIVE470 metaG | ecosystem: Environmental > Aquatic > Marine > Volcanic ... | reverse complement strand
TACCCTTGAGTTGAGATTATGCAAATACAAAATAGTATAATGCAGCTAGTAGAACTCCTACATCTACGGTTACAAACAATATTTTCATTGGTAATGGCATTGTTCTCCACATATGCCCTAAACCACTATTCTCTCCACTCATAATGCCCCGATATCATCACGAGAAATAATCATTCTGAAATCAGTTTACTGAAACAATGCTTCTTCGCCACCTCAAGTAACCGTAGGCAGGTAGCGACCAGCAGGATACCGAGACCACCCATGCGACCAGTGAACCAGTGTACAATCCGAACTCTTCCAAAGTTGTCATCGCAAGCAATGCATAGACACCAACAGAACCTCCTCCAAGCAACATTGGTGCGGCTGCTCCCCTCGGCACTGAGGACTCTTGAGATATCCAAAGAGCCACCATCGACGTAAGGAAAATTGCTGGGAATACCGAGGCAATTCCAGCAAGCAATGAATAACCCAAATTAGCAATCCAAACCGAGATCCCAATGGCAGTGGCGGCCATCAAACCTCTAGTAATCAACATCGATTTGCTTACCTTTTTCGTTCCAGGAGGTGTAGCACGTGGCCTCCAACCCAAAGACAAACCCAAGATTGCGGTTAAGGCAACACCGGCAATCGCAATCTCTTGTGCGCTGAGGGAATTGCGTGCCTCATCGACAACAAGTATTGCTGAGGTTCCTGCTAATGACCAGATCAATAGAGAAACAAAGATTGTCGCCACTAACCCCTTGTTTGAGGATAGATTAGGTATCATCCCAGGAAAGTAAATCCATACTGAAAGGAAGATGGCATTCGCCAACATACCTAGTGGTATTACCGAAAGGCTAGCCATCAAGTCAGCATTCTCTTGTGCCAGCGACATTCCAATTACTGCTGGAATGATTGTCGTTGGAACGGTCCCTATGACTCCGCCCACTAAACCACCATACCTCTCGATAAGCACCGTTACTAGCGTCGCAACTAAGCCAGCACCAATTGCAGCCAGTAAGACCTGCTCGAGCACAAATGTCTCAGAACCTCACGGCTCATAACAATGGGTTCTCGGTTGATTCAATCCAGGGATTGATTCACCAATTATGACCCAATACTCTACGGACTACACGCTTTGCACTGACAACACCATTGTTGTGATATTGTAATCCTGAACGACACGCTTGGGTCCAGAATACATCTGAACAGTGAGAGTCTATTTCACGCCACACAGTGTTTCGATCGACCGAGTTCTCTAGATTGAAAATGGGTAATTTTGGCTCATACAATTTGACGATGGTCGATTCATCCATTTGATTTGCTTTGAAATCGAGATAATTCTCAGTGTTGTAGACATATGTGATGAGATACTTAGCATCTAAATCACCCATCCTCGGCTTGATTGTGTTGGTAATGTAATACTTCCCAGTCGCCTCATTTTTGTGAGTTTGATGCAACCATGGGCGATTTCCGATATCTGAAAAGTCAGTGTGGAACAATACATAGCAATCCATTTGATTCCACTTTTCCAGTTCTGTAATCAATAATTTGGGAGCTACAGTGTCAAGGAGAGGGCGGGCATGAGTTGGTTGTGTGGCCACGATCACAGAATCGCAGGACCAATTTTCACCATCTGTCGACGTGATGGTCAAACTTCCATCAACCTCTCGCTCGATGTTTTCGACCTTCGTATTCAGATGTTGAGAGAAGCGTTCGTTGGACAATAAGTCGTCCCGCATTGCATGAATCAGCCTCCCATCCAGAACACTCCAACAGTCTTCCTTGTGTTTCGCTGTCTTGTCGCGGATGTCAATTATCAATGCATATTCAAAGATGAAACTTGCAAAGACATGAGCCGGCTGTCTATTTACATCTTCAAAGCGACACCAAGTGTTGATGCCAACCCATGGCATGTAGAAATGGGTGAAAACGGTTGAATTAACCAAGCGCTTTCCAAGTACATCAGATACGCTTTTCGAAGATTCGGGGCGGAGCTTGTATTGGCGATATAATTTCCAGAAAATGATGAAGCCATCGAACAATTCCTTCAGAGTCGCTTCACGATAAATGAATTTCAAGAATCCACCTATCCCAGATCCCATCTTTGTGTTCAATTCACGATCTTCGAATACAATCGAACCCTTGAGATCCTCAAATTCGTGAGGGGTCTGTTCAATACCATATTCTCTGCAAAGATGTAGGTAGTGGGGTTGTTGAGCAGGTAGTGTGATGATGACTGTAGTCGAATGATGTTCACCGTTCTCTAAGTAAGGGTCATTGTTTCCTCCAACTATCTCTCGTTGCTCCAGTAAGGTCACATTACAGCCTGCACGAATTAGATATTTGGCGGCAGACAAGCCACTAATTCCCCCACCCACGACAATTACAGATTTTCCTTCTCCTCCATTTTCAGGCATGTCAATTGAACGGGCATCTTCTGCAAAGATACGTGCCGTAGACTTGGGGTGTTCATAGTTGAATATCCAAAAAGAGATTGAGAATAACGCAAGTGCAGAAAGGAGTATTGCTGATTGATACTCAGGAAGTAGATACATTGTAATTGCAATCAATGAGATAAAAATCGCTAGTCGAAGTATTGTTCGGGGCAGAAATTTCGACATGGACTAACCACCAGATATCGACATTAGGCCCTACATCTACGTATAAGCAGATGTTTAGCATCTAACAGAATAATCAGGGCGCTAAACGCTATTTTCAATGAAATTTAAGTCACCAGAAAGCCAAAACGCCATGAGAATTAACACAAACTGAGCAATTAATCGAAGAACGTGTGCTTTAGTTGAGAATGTCCTGCCATTGAAGGGCACATCATGAGTCCACATGTACAAATTTGCAGGATATACACCAATCAAAAACAGAGCTAAAAATCGACCAGCGATGATTCTGGTTTCCGGATATATAACGGCCATACCTCCGACAATCTCCATGCCTCCTGAAATGTATATGAGAAGAAGTGGGAAAGGTAGGAAGGTGGGAACAATCTCGACAAATTTGGCCGGCTCTCTGAAATGAGTAATGCCAATCATGATGAAAGCAAAACCGTAAACGATTGCCACTAAATCCATCATATTCAATTTCACCTTGTTTGATCATACCGATGACTATTCGAGTTCAACGAGTCAAGAAGACCCGGCCCAAGTTCTAGGATGCAGTAGCACTAGCACTGTTAGGAGTTCGAGACGTCCGAGCCACATCAGTATAGTCGAGGCGAACATCGATAATGGACTCAAATCAGACCAAGTAGAGGCCGCAGTTGCAGGGCCAAAAGACCCCAAAGCGGGACCGGTATTACCCAATAATGAGATAGAAACTGAGGCGACATCTGTCAGCGTTAAATTCGGTTCGAGGAAAGAAATAGTCAGCATCGAAGCGGTTACCAGCACCATCCATGAACTCACCATTCCGAGAATAATCCAGATTCGGCTTTCATCCACCACATTTTGATTGAAGCGGATTGCCAACACCTTTCTTGGTTGAATAATTCGAATTACCTCACGCTTTGCTAACTCGAATGCAATTCTAATTCTTAGAACCTTCAAACCGCCACCAGTAGATCCAGCGCTGGCTCCAATTATCATTAGCAACAGAAGGACAAATTGGCTGAATACTGGCCATTCAGAAAAATTAGCGCTAGAATATCCAGTACTAGATATTGAAATGGATTGGAAAAGAGAGTGTCTTATCGATTCGCTGAATGTGTAATCTGTAGCTCTGCTGAGATTGAACGCCATAGCCAGCCAAGCTACGAAAAGAATTAGCAAAAATGCTCTCAATTCTTCATCCTTCCAAACTTCGCCCCATCGCCCTGATAAGGCGAAATATAGCAAACTGAAATTGATACAAGTTAGAAGCATGAATACCATGATTATTGATTCAATCAATGAATCATCAAAAGCCATTATTCCCAAATCACTAGTTGCGAAACCACCGGATGGCATTGTAGTAAGGGCGTAATTGATTGCATCAAAACCACCCATATCGGTTAACTGATACAAAGCGAGTCCTTCGATGATAGTCAGACCGATATAAATCGCCCAAAGTTTGCGAGCTGTTCCTTCGAGTGTGGTGCTAAGATTCGATACGGTGGGGCCAGTTAATTCAGCACGTGCTAATGCCATCCCCCCACCAAGCGCCTTAGAAAATATCAGCAATCCAAGCATAATCACTCCCATACCGCCAATCCATTGTGAAAGAGAACGCCAAAGCAGTAAACTTCGGCGTTGTTCTCCTACACAATCACCATCGAATTCTCCAGCACAAATTGGACTAGTTGATGGATCAATCATTGAAGCTCCAGTAGTAGTGAATCCCGACATAGATTCGAACCAAGCGTGTAAGGCTCCTGATAACATCTCAAGGAATGTTGCATTTCCATCAACAAATTCGAATGGGCCATAGAACATTCCTCCTAACCAGAACGGAATTGCTCCGAGGAGAACTACAGGAGGCCAACCCAATGCTACTGCAGCGAAGGCTTCTCTATCCCTGACACGACCACTTACTTCGTAACCACTAAATTTTGAGATTAACCATTGGCTTGCCCCGAAAGAGAGGACTAAGGCAATTGCATAGGTCTTGAATGCAAATTCCCAACCATCTACGTAAACAGAATAGGCTCCGACAACTGCTAATGGTATAGCAAAAATTCTCAGAGTCCAACCTATGACTAGGCCGATTACATCCCAGCGCATGGCTCAACTCCCCAGAGCCTTCTCCAATCGTGCGAGGTCATCTAAGCGGAGGAACAACAGAACCTTGTCTCCAATTTGTAATGTATCGACTTCATTGGGATTCAAAATATGAGTTACACCATCTTCATCCTCATGCTCAACCATTACTATTCTACAACCTAGCTTAGATTCAGCATCCGAAATTGAACGCCCAACAACCTCTGCCTTTGCACTAAGGGATGCTGAAATTGAAATGATACCTGGCAATGATGGAATTACCTGATAGGTTCCGGGAACGTTCATGTGAATTGATTTGAGGATTGAAATTACAGTTACGTGTCTTCGGCTAACTGGTCGAGTGAGACCGATACGTTGGACCGCTTCAACCAGAGCCCTATCTTTGAGGATGAGGCCGGTTCGTGGAACTCCCTTGTCCTTAGCGCGCATCGAAATGGCGATGTTGAGATTGTCATCGGCTAGGGCTGCGATAGCGATATCTTGAGAATTGATACTGAGTTCTCTCAGCAATTCTCCGTCCTGAGGGTCACCGTGGATGACATCAAGCCGTTTGCTATTGCCAGTGCGTGATCCCACCAATTCGTTTGCAGCATCAAGGTCGGGCTCAATGACCACAACTTCTGCACCCTCACCCAGATAATGTCCGGCCAACTTCGTACCGAATTGGGTCGCCCCGAATATGGCTACCAACGGGTCTTCTGGCCATTCAGGGTCCTGCAGACCCGAACCCGTTGTTATCGTCAGGAATTCTTCGGTCGAACGAGCTACAAAACACAGTTTATCACCCTCTTGAATGACCTCTGAGCCCGCTACCAGAGCTCCCCTTTCATCTCCCGAACGAATAGCGTAAACAGACGGGATATTGACTATCCAATCAGCGACCTCGCCCGTAGTTTTACCGATTAGAGCAGAATTCTGCATTACCTCGGCAACAGCGATCCAGGCGTTGTCACCTAACGGTAGGATTTCCTCGAGAGAAGGTGCGAGCAAGCCTGCCGCCAATTGCTTGACAATATCATCAGAAGCACACACTATGTGATCGGCGCGTGTCCATCTTTCGAGTGGTCCCGCGCCGCGATTCTTGTCGAGAAGAGTTGGATCACGAATCTTAGCGATCGTAGTCAGCCCACGCGTAGCACGATCGCCCACTTGCTCACTATACACACGTTTTGCAAAGGCACAACCGAGGAGGTTGACTTCGTCATTATTTGTGCACAGAACCATGATTTCAGCGTCATTGATTCCTGCGCGTAGAAGAGAGTCTCGGGAAAGCGCATTTCCAGTCACTAAAAGACAGTCCAAAGACTGTGATTCATTGATTGCAACAGGGTCAGGATCGATGAGGGCAACTTGTCTCTTTTCAGCCCTCAAGGAGGCTGCGACACCTCTGCCGACTTCGCCGGCACCAGCGATAATGACACGCATTCTGCGCCGCTCCTTCGGCGGGGCGGCTATAATCATGACTTCTTACGAAGGCGTTAATGAATCATCAGAGGACTGCGAGGCTATTTGCGAGGGCTTTCCTCAATCTTCCTCAAAAACTCTCTCTCCGCGCACGCGGTCGACCGCCGCGCGCTCATGTCGGGGCGAACTTCTGAGGGTTCGACGATAGGCTTGAGCGGCTGCTGGAGTCATTCCTGAGAGCAGCCAGTGTGAGTGCGCCGGGAACCATGACCAAACGACAATAGGCGCTATCAGGGCAAGGATGAACGGGTTGAATACCGCAAGAACTGTGCTGAGGATAAGGATGGCCCTGAACAGCGCGCTGGTGAAGAATGTCCGGGCGCGATCGTGCTCAATTATTTTCGAACCTTGCCAAGAAGCGATGGATGCGTGGCCGATGCATGCGGTGAGGGTAATAGCACACGCGAGGATGATGTTGAGAGGATCGAATCCAGTAGTCCCCTCCCATACATTCGGATCAAATATGCGTACGTTCAGATGAGCAGAGCGCATTGCACCAAATCCCAGCCCAAGAGTCCAACCAAATGGTGCACTGGCTCGTAGTCCAACTGTTCGTGGACGACCTAGCAGGAATAGAGCGAATGCAGATTCGGCCATCCCGATGACCAGTGCAATTATCGAAACCTCGAAGATATTGACCGAAGCCTCGCGAATATTTGCGAGAATTAGGGCATCGATTAGAGAAGCGGCGAGGACTCCGGCTACGAGTCCGAAAAGTAGTGTCTTCACCGCACCCGAGAGGTCGTAAAATCCAGTCATTCGAGCGATGGTCCCTCGCCATCCGACGTAGATTCCGAGTAAGCCTATGGCGAATGCAAGTTGCATCTCCCACATTGCAATGGGAACCTCCGCCATGTTCCGCCCACGCCGCTCCCGCTTTCAGTGCAACGCACGAGGAGGAGCGTAATTGCTGGATTCCAGCGCTGAGGATGAAGTGTCGCAGACGCTCAGCGCCGCGATTTGCAACCAATAACGTTCAAACCACACGCTTCGGACCCACAAGTCATGGCACTCGAGGGTCTGAAGCGTAAGATCCTCGGCTCCGTCGGCCTGCTCAAGGGCAAGAGGGAGATAGACGAGGAATCGGTACGTGAATTGTCTCGCACCCTTAGACGAGCCCTTCTAGAGGCTGATTTCAATGTCAGACAGGCCAAGGAGCTGACTGAGCGTATCGAAACCCGGCTGATGGAAGAAGAAGCTCGTCCAGGCGTCAAACTCGAAACTCACGCGATGAATCTGATTTACACCGAACTGGTCCGCTTGCTCGGTCCCGCTCGCGAAATCAAGCCTCACAATGAGACTGTCTTGATGGTCGGTCTCTACGGTCAAGGTAAGACCACGACGACCGCTAAGGTTGCTGAGTGGTGGCGCCGAAAGCACGGCGTCAAAGTAGCCGTTATCGAGGCTGATGTCCATCGACCTGGTGCTTACGCCCAACTGCAACAACTCCTCGAAGACTCGCCCGTCGAAGTCTACGGAGAACCAGACGAGACTGACGCTGTAAAAATCGTCCGAAATGGAATCAAGGCCGTCGGTACAGCCGACGTCCTGATTATCGATACTGCCGGCCGCGATAGTCTCGATGAAGAATTACGTGAGGAACTCGTTCGTATCGCAGAAATCGCCAACGCTACCGAGCGGTTTCTGGTAATCGATGCGCAAGTCGGCCAAGCAGCCGGCCCTGTTGCACAAACCTTCCACGAATTGGTCGGTGTCACCGGGACCGTCGTCACAAAACTCGACGGAACTGCTCGTGGAGGCGGCGCACTCAGTGCTGTCGCCGTCACCGGTGCGCCGATTGTCTTTGTCGGAGAGGGCGAGCGTGTAGGGGACCTCGAGAAGTTCGAATCAGACAGATTCATCTCTCGACTTCTCGGTATGGGCGATATTCAAGGTCTGATCGATCTAGCTCCTGAAGACCTCGATCAAGAAGAGGCGATGCGACTCACTCAGAGGCTGATGTCAGGTCGGTTTACCCTCAGAGATATGTACACTCAGATGGAAATGATGAGTCGAATCGGAACAGTCGATCGCATCCTTTCTCATCTGCCTGATGGGATGTTTGGTATGGGGGCGATGTCCGCAGGTCAGAAGAAGCAGATGCAAGCAAATCTTGCAAAGTATCGGGTGATTATGGATTCCATGACACAGCAAGAAAAGGACGAGCCACTACTCCTAAAATCGCAACGAATTCGACGTATTGCTCGAGGTTCAGGCACCACTGAAAAGGATGTAAAAGAACTACTCAACCAATGGAATCGCAGTCGAAAAATGATGCGCGGAATGAAGGGCGATAGGCGCATGAGGAAGCAGATGAAATCGATGATGGATGTCGATGATCTTGACCTCGATATGGGGTGAACATCTGCAACGGCGATTCGCCATCATTGGTCATCTAGCGCCAAGTTCAGGCAAGTTAAATCTCAATGATTTAGCAGGAGGTGCGGGCCGGATGGACGTGCTCGTAAGGGCAGTAAATGCGGCTCTTTTTGTCTCGCACGGAATTCGACGAGATACGCACGTTACACTCCTCCTTTGCGGCGGCCCTGGGCCTGATAGGAGGATTTGGTTCAATGGTGAGACGCTCGCCGGCGTTAGGCCGGATGAGCGGTCGATTGCCGGTCAAATCAAGGCGATTCTCAAACGTCCCGTTCCGCCAATCGGTACATTTGATGAAGTCACACAAGGTATTTTCGACACTGGTGGAGGACTTGCTGAAACCCTTAGTGAATGGGACAGAGAAGGAGTTCAATTGCACGTTCTCGATGCTGATGGAAAAGCTCTTGATTCCGTAGTTGAAAGTGAACGAATTGGCTTTTTACTATCTGACCACTTACCCTTTACTGAAACAGAAATTCAGATGACTGCGGAGCTACCACGAGTCAGTTTGGGTGCTGATTGGTTGCAAGGTCATGCCTGCGTGACAATCGTTCATCACGGACTTGATTCGCGGTGAATCATTCCTCGAGCCAGAAGGGTAAGCCATTTGTCGTGGGCGTGGTGGCTGCAGTTAGAAGGCGCTGTGAAATACCCAGAGGGTGATTCACCGGCCAACAGGAGAGTGGCGTTATTGCAACCGCTCCATCATTGACTGCATTGCAGTCTGTATCCGGAATATCTTCGTCTTCAATGCGAGCGGCACCGACTTTGTAGGCAACACCGTGATTTTCGGTGTTTGACATATCGATTGCGTTGTGATACCAACGCGAACCAAGAGATACAGTACGGAATCCGTTGGTCCAAGTCTCGGGTGCGTTGATGTTCAACATCAAATCACCATTACGGAATGAATCGATGATTAGCTCGCGTTCATCTTCTCCTTTGGGTTGGGTACGTGAGCCATTTGGCCGAAGCAGATTAGTTGCTTCCTGTGGCAGAATACGTATAGCCGCCTCGACCACTTCGATAGTCGCTTCAACGGATGATTCGAAATCGCTGTGCTTGTAGGTTGAGAGGCTCGTAGCAATCGCAGGCATTCCGTAGAGGCCTGCTTCGCGAGCGGCGGAAACTGTACCTGAATGCATGACGTCGACTGAAAGATTCGGACCTTGATTAACGCCGGAGACGCAGAGAGCCGGCTTCATCTCCGGCGCCCAATGAGCTAATCCTCCATCGATCGCAACGATGGCGCAATCGCATGGAGTGCCATCCAGAGAAAACATTCGCAAAGGCGGGCCATCAGAACTGCCTAGATCAGTTGCAAGATCTGTGCGCTCGACAAATTTCAGATCATGACGAAGAGAAAGACGCATTCCGGATGCTGATTGCTCATCCGCAGGAGCCATTACAACAATTGGAAAACCGCTCTGGTGAAGCCCCCGAATCAAAGCATGTAAGCCAGGAGCTTCAATCCCGTCATCATTGGTCAGGAATAAACATGGACGAGACATGGTCCGCCCACCCACCGGGAGTACATCAATCGACGGGTTCAGCCGAATCGTTTGATTCACCATCGAGAGTCACCAAAGCCAAGCCAGCAACCATCAACAAGCCACCGACAAGGGTCCAAACACCAGGAACATTGTCGACTCCGACAACCCAACCAATCACCGAACCTATCACAGGTTCCATAATCAAAATCATCGATATTGTGAGAGGAGGTATCCAACGCAATACAGCGTTTATTCCTGTGTGTCCGGCAAGACCAGGCCCAAGTGCAAGGTAAGCAACGTAGCCGACCCAAGCAGCGCTAACCCAACCAAAAGCACCAGTCATTTCCGCCAAGTCAAATGTCAGACCCTCAGCGTAAATCGCCCAACCAGTAAGCAATACTGCCGAGACAGCGGTGACTGGGAAAGCGTAGAGGAACAAGGGCATCCAGCCACGAACCATCCGTCCAATAACCAGGTAGCCTACTACTGTCACCGCTCCAAGAAATGCCAAGAAATCACCATACAAACTCACTCCTGCTTCCTCGCCACCGCCACCGACTACAACCGCAGCACCCACAAATCCAACCAAAGCCCCTACTGATTGCATGCGAGTAGCAGGTCGGCGCAACAGCCACAGTCCAACGATAATGACCAGCGGATGCGCCGTGACAAACAATAGTGAGTGAGTCAGAGTTGTCATATCAAGCGATACTAACCAAGTCCCGAAGTGTAATGCTAGGCACAACCCTGAGGCACAAAGCAAGCCGAGAGAACCTCGCCATTCGTGACGAAGAGCAGAATCAGCACGTGAGTATTGTAGCAAAAATCCTGGCAATAACACTAGTGAAGTCGCCTGCAAACGCCAAGCCGCTTTCGTCAGTCCGGCAACGCCATCAATCATCTCGAAGACCGCCCCTGCACTCGACACTGCAAACAATGCAATGCCCATGATTAACCAAGCATGAAGCGGAATTTCGGAGGATTCCGAGGACATCAGGACAACTCCGCATCGAGCACATCCGCGCCCGAGTCGGAATCTCCGTCACCGCTAGATCCGAGGATTCCAGCCTGACGGAACAGAGCGTAGATTATGAGTCCGAGCAACAAATTCAGAATTAGGAAGCCAGCGAAGCGGATTGTCGGCCAGTTGTCAATAGTTCCGATTTTCGACTCGTCGAGAGCTGCAAGAATCGCTGCCTCGACGCCGTAGAATGCCTCTCCTGTCAATGCACCAGCAGCGATCATGAAAGTGAAAAGAAGCATCAATGCACGCTTTTTCTCGGCTGCACCGGCACCTTCGAGGGCACGAATCGCAGCCACCTTCGGTGCCAACTTCTTCTTCTCCCACCAATCACGACCAGCACCACCGATTAGCATCGGGAAGGTTATCGGGGTCGGCAAATACATTCCAAGACCGAACGAAGTGCCCATTCCAGTGGCCCATTCGACGAAGGCACCTAGCAAGAAGCCAAGTCCAAGAGCGGTCCAATTTCCTTGACCCTCGGCCAAAATCAATGTAAAAGTCGCAAAGGCATTTGCCTGTGGTGCTTGTAGGTCTATGCTTCCATCTGCGAGTAATTTCGACAGGCCGATTGCTACCGCAGCACCCAGAATAGCGCCTGGAACCACACCCATGATATTGCCTTTAGAAATGTGATAGGGTCGAGTTCCAATGTACAAACTATTCTTGTAATCTCCAACAACGGTTCCGCTCATCGAAATAGCCGAACCAAATACAGTCGTCCCGACCAAGGCGATCATCACTGATTCCTCCTTATTCAGTCCGACATCAACATTCAAGAAAATCAACAAAAGCATCAACAGGACGATGAAAGAGGTTCCAGAAACCGGTTCGATTCCCGTTTCACCCATAACACGTACAGCAATCGCGCCCAAAAGGAAGGTAGTGCTAAGCAGAATCACACCGAATATCAACGAAGGTAAAACTGGGAATCCACCAAGAACGAAGATCAGAATCATTGCACCGAAGGCAATCAACATGAAAATTGGAATATGTGAAAGTGGCCATTCATACCAGCCTCGTCCCTCAATGAACTCCTCGCCCTGCTCTCCAGTGAAAGCACGGGCGATATCTCCGAAAATTCCCTTGAATGTCGGCGCCATCTTCAACAAACCAATGATTCCACCGCCGAGAATCGAACCAATGGCTACCGTCCGCACAATACTTGCGAATGCCTTCCATTGAGCTGCGGGATATTCTGTGACCTTGACATACCCACCGAACTCACCTCCGGGCATCGGAGCCGATGGGTCATAGACGGGGACATCCATCGCAACGGCTAGAGGAATGAGGTAGAACCACGCAACTATCGAGCCTAGGTTGACGAGGAAAGCGACACGGAATTTCATGAACCAACCAATGGCGAGAAGTGTCGGACTCAATTCAATTCCAAGGAATGTGTAAGAAAATGGATTGCCCGGCTCATACAGAGTGATTCCATTGGCGATTGCATGCCCATCAGACAACTGGCTTGGCTGATGTAGCCAACGCTCAGTATAGATTGATGCAGCACCCCAATCATCTCCGGAAAGCGTCATAGCGAGCCAATCTGCCAAACTGCTAGGGATGTTGGCAACCTTGTTTGACCACTTAATTGGATAGTCGATGATGAACATGAAGACCATCGTAAAAACCGTCCAAATTCCAACAGTTTTCAGTGATTCTCGCGCTGCATCGGCAGCTCCCGTACTGACGTCAGAAGATATGTCTAGCATCTTCAGTGTAGCCTCAAAGCCAGGCATCGGTAGAGGATCTTCAACCAACCAAACACGTCTGAAGATGATGAAATACATCACTCCGAGGAAGCCAGCGAACATACTGGCGATGATTCCGATGAAAGCAATTTGGAAGGTATCGACAGAAGTAATGAGGAATACATCGCCTAATTTGTAATCTTCCGAATATGCTAACAAGAATATCGCTGGAAAAGTGAAGATGAATCCTGTTGAAGCATGGGTTGCTCCTGTGGTTGCAGAAGTCGAAATGTTGACTTCGGAAGGAGACCATTGCAGTGCCATTCCAGTTAGATATGCAACATACCACGCAGCGGAGACTGCTAGGCCGATCTTCAAGCCGATGTAAGCAGTCACTCCGCTGAACACAGCTCCGATCAAAATTCCAATCAGCACCTTCTTGGTATCCCAATGAGAGACCTCGAAGGATTCGTTGAGATTCTTCTCTTCGAGGTATTGTTCGAGGACACCGGTGTTGAGATTGTTGTACATGTCCTCGTCAAGCCAAGAGAGAGTTCCTTTCTCGATAGCCTCCAATCCAGAAGGCGTGACCGGCTGTCGATAGGCAGAACGCTTGACGCCGGACATGGTGTTCCCAACTGTTCACGGTCGCTGAAAGCCGCTTATACTTCGGGGTTGAACTCTTGTTCAATCCCGCCGAATGACGAGGTAGAGTGCGATTTCAGTGGTCACGAGTAATCTTGTATCGGCCCATGGCCTCAACCCATTGAATCTCTCCACCAGGTTGCAAGTTCAAGCCCTCCTCGAGAGGAAGGATGAGATTGGAGTAGGTCTTGTTGTCCATTGCATGAACCTCATTACCCTGAACATGAGTGATGATTGCTGAGCCCTTCTCTAGCAATGGCACCTGGATATTGTCCGTCACTGTGCCAACGTGAGACCGCTTTTGCTTGGTGAAGAGGTCTTCCAATTCGAGGCGGGCTTTTGCACTACCGTGCTTGCCTGGCTTTGACTTGGATATGCTGAGGATCTTGTATGCGCTCTCATCGATTGCGACGTAGCGGCCGACCTTGAGTGTTCGAATCTCGACGCGGGATGTTCCGGGCATTTACTCACCTATGGAAGGAGCCCGATGCTCCGTCTTATGATGATTGTGCGAGATACCTCACGCACTGAATGTCGTAGGTTGATTGAGTAATGAATCATGGAGAGAGCTTACGCTCTATTCTCGTTGTACCCAAAGGTAGGGTCCCGGGCCGAGGACCGGAGTCCCCGGCCCGGGGTTTTCGTCGACTGAACTGGGTTCAGTCGTCCTTTCGGCGGCCTGCAAGGCCGACTCCGATTGCCGCTCCTAGGAGCGCCAGAGTCGAGATGATTCCTGTGAATCCAGGGACGTTCTCGCGGAAGTTGTCGAATCCTGTGTTGGTTTCAGTGTTGTCTCCAACAACTGTCTCATCTACACTGTCATCGATTGCATCGCAGATTCCGTCTTGGTCGTAATCGACTGGAACGCTGTCTGCCTTCTCAGGGTTCGAACCACACGCGTCCTCATCCTCATCGGAGTAAGTGTCGCCGTCGTCGTCGTCGTCGGCATTGTTACCGATTCCATCGCCGTCAGTGTCGATCCACTCGTTGATGTCGTATGGGAACGCATCGCTAACGTCTGGTGAGCTGTCACCATCGTCGTCAGTGTCAGCATTGTCGCCAACTCCATCGCCGTCGTAGTCAGAAGTCTCCTGTGGGTTCAGCGGGAAGGCGTCGTCGACATCAGCGACTCCGTCGCCGTCATCGTCCTCATCGGTGTTGTCACCAATGCCATCTTCATCGCTGTCAATCCACTCAGTGGAATCCATTGGGAAGTCGTCGATTCCGTCATTCACACCGTCGCCATCGTCGTCAGCGTCAGAGTTGTCGCCCTGACCGTCGCCATCGCTATCCATCCACTCGGATGGGTCCTCTGGGAACGCATCATCCACGTCAGCATAGCCATCGCCGTCGTCGTCGTCATCAGCATTGTTGCCGATTCCATCGCCGTCGTCGTCAGCCCACTCGCTTGAGTCTAGTGGGAATGGATCTGCAACGTCTGCAACACCGTCACCGTCGTCGTCTGGGTCCTTGTTGTCGCCCAGCATGTCGCCGTCGGTGTCATCCCACTCACTTGCGTCTAGTGGGAAGGCATCATTCGCATCTTCAACTCCGTCATCGTCGTCATCGGTGTCAGCATTATCGCCGGTTCCGTCGCCGTCGGTGTCGACCCACTCATTTGCATCGAATGGGAAGTCGTCTAGACCATCGGTCACGCCGTCATCGTCGTCGTCAGCATCAGCATTGTCGCCGGTTCCATCGCCGTCGTTATCGGCGACTTCACTCGCATCGAGTGGGAACGCGTCAGTGTCGTCATCGACTCCGTCGTTGTCGTCGTCGCTGTCCATGATATCGCAGATGTGGTCGCCCTCGAAGTCATCTGGTGTCGAATTAGCTACTAGCGGATCTGATCCACAGGTTGCCTCGTCGTCGTCACTCCAGGTGTCATCGTCGTCATCCTCGTCGAGGGTGTAGGCAGCTGGGTCACAAGGGGTGCCGTTCAAGTTGTTAGCACCTAGAGTGTCAGCCAGTCCATCACCATCGGTGTCGGTGCTGAGACATGGATCTAGTGGATCCAAGTCATCATCGTCGAGCACACCGTCGTTATCGTCGTCAGTGTCGAGGTTCGTGACATAGGTTGGCCACGAGACTGTGACGTCATCAAGCCAGACTGTGTCTGCATTGCCATCGACGATTGAGTCCTTGAAGTAGACCCAGTGGAAGTCGTGGGTTCCTGCAGCAACATTGTGCGTGTAGGTTCCAGAAGTCAATCCGGACCAGCGAGCCACGTATCCTGACGTGCGAGTGCAACTTGTCGTGTCGACACAGAAGACTAGGAAGTCCCAGTTTCCTTCAGTCGATACATCGTAAGCGAAGCTAATCGAAGCCATGTCGGCGATTCCGTCACCATCGGTGTCGGTGTCGTTGATCATGTTCCCTACGGTAGCAGACAGCCATGTGTCCTGACTTCCACCGATGTCTCCGCTCTCAGCCGAATACATTCCGCTGATGACATTCGTGCTCTGGACGAACCATAGAGCGTCACCCGAAGTTGACCAGAATCCACCTATTGAGCCAGATTCGAAGTCTCCCTGGAATGCAGCAGGCGAGGTGTAATCCGCGATTCCGTCGCCATCAGTGTCGACAGACATTGTGCTGTCGAATGGGAAGGCGTCGTCTTCGTCGAGCACACCGTCGTTATCGTCGTCTGGGTCAGCGTTGTCTCCAGCACCGTCACCATCGAAGTCGAAGCAATCGGCTGGGTCGTTCGGCAACTGGTCGACTGTGTCGTTGCAACCATCGTTGTCATCGTCGTCGTCAGCATTGTCGCCGATTCCGTCACCATCTGCATCAGAAGTCTCGGTCGGATCAAGTGGGAACTCGTCGTTGAGATCGTAGGTTCCGTCGTTGTCGTCATCAGTGTCTTGGATGTCACAATATCCGTCACCATCGCTGTCTAGGTATTCCGAAGCATCAAGCGGACAGTCATCGTTAACGTCGAGCCATCCGTCGTTGTCGTCATCTGGGTCTGTGTCCAGACCGTCAGACTTGACCACCACGTTGTCGAGGTATATCGCCTCTGAACCGGAGTTCGAAGCGAATTCGACAAGTAGGTATCCTGTGCCATCAACCTCGCCTGCGACTGTCGTCCAAACTCCCTCGTATGCTGGGAAGTCGGTGTCGATGTCGTAGCCGTTGGTGTCCAAGAGAACCGTTGTTGTGGTTCCAACCCAAGAGACTGTGATGTAATCAGAGGTCTCCCAGCCGGTGCTAGCAACGAATAGGTCGAGCGATACATGGTCTGCGTCGGATACTGATCCTGTCATCCACTGAATGATTCCGTCAGAGTCCGACATCTGGTATCCTTGGTCGCCGTCTGTGAAAGCACCGACAGTCGAGGCATAGTTAGTGACACCGAAGTAGTCACCATCAGTCAGACCATTGCTACCGGTCGAGATGTATGAAGCCGTGTAGCCGAGGTCACCAGGGGTTACGCTAGCCGAGAATGATATCATCTGGTAGCTCGCGCCGCCAGTGAATGGATCGGCATCCTGTGACCAAGTGTAAGTTCCAGCCTCAGTCCATGGACCCCATGTAACTCCACCGTTGGTAGCCCAGTCAGTGTAGTAGTCACCGTCGTCAGCTGCCATCAGTAGGTGACCAGATGGTCCAGTCAGGGACATTGCGTGATATGCGTATGTGTAGGCCGTGTTGATGGAAGCATACATTGTCTCACCCTCAGCTACAGTGAAGCTGCAGGTGAACGCGTATCCAGTGAATCCACCAGTCGTGCAAGCGGTGTAGGTCGCCGAGTCGTAGTTGACTGAAGGTTCGCCAGCGTTGTTCGCTAGAGTGTGGTTAACCGACGAGTTACCTGTGTCGGTATACATTCCACTTGCACTAGCAGGCGCCTCGAAGGAGATTGTTCCAACGACTGCACCGCAGGAGTTGATTGCATCCTGACTGTCAGGCATGCCATCTCCGTCGGTATCGACGCTTGCACAGGCATTGTTCTGCCAAACGTCTGGATTGTCGTTGACTCCATCGCCATCGTCGTCGTTATCGGCGTTGTCGCCGACTCCGTCGCCATCAAGGTCAGATGATTCTGTGTCGTCGTTCGGGAATGCATCGTTGATGTCCCAAACTCCGTCTCCGTCGTCATCGTCGTCGCGAACTAGAGTGCTGGTGCATCCTGCAACCAATGTGTCAGGCTTACCGTCGCTGTCTGAATCAGTGTCTGCACACTCGTCTAGTGAGAATGCATCGTCGACATCTAATGTGCCGTCACCGTCATCGTCAGTGTCAGCATTGTTACCAGTGCCGTCACTGTCTGTATCGACCCACTCATTGACATCATCTGGGAATACATCCGCAGCGTTGGCGTATGAGTCACCGTCGCGATCACTGTCTAGTGCGTCACAGGTCAGATCTGCATCAATGTCTCCTGGTGTGCTGGAGGCATCGAGTGGATCTCCTGTTGAAGCATAGGTACCACCGTCGTCACAGTTGGTTGTTTCATCAAGATCTGTGTAACCGTCTGCGTCGTCATCGTAGTCGAGTAGAGTTCCGTAAGGCGTCACAGTAGCAGCAACTGTTCCAGTGATGTAGGTGTAGGAAGCCTGTACCCAGCAGACACCGTAGAATGAGGATGGGTTGCATCCGTCACCATAGGAGTCGTAGTAGTAGATGGTGTACGAACCAGCAGTGGTCAATGTCGCGACTGCGTAATTACCACCGCTGCTGAATCCTGAGTATGAGGTACTCGTGCCAGATGGATCTGTAATGACCAAACCAGCCTCGCTTCCCCAACTACCTGTGTTCAGCGTGACCTCTAGTGTCTCACCAGCAGGCAGAGTGAAAGAGCACTCTTCGTCATCGTAGCTGTTCAGTGGGTTCGAGTTGTCGCTTGCCGACTGAACCGCGATGTATCCGCCAACTGGCTGGTCTGGGTAGGTCGTGTAAGAACTACTGTACCAAGTC
>Ga0114932_10002703_pt1 | contig 18335 bp, 22 predicted proteins | sample 2SBtaG_2_FD_87286 | JGI IMG/M metagenome (GOLD analysis project Ga0114932, IMG submission 87286) | Deep subsurface microbial communities from Kolumbo volcano to uncover new lineages of life (NeLLi) - 2SBTROV12_ACTIVE470 metaG | ecosystem: Environmental > Aquatic > Marine > Volcanic ... | reverse complement strand
CATTCAAAACCCCCAGATAAGGTAAAATTAAAGAGTGACTTAACCATATCATGGCCTCACCGCCTCGAAAAGAGAAAAACCCCTCTCAAAAAGCATCCAAACCAAATTTCCTTTTACCTGATTATTTAGTTATACTCGGGTAAGAATTTCTCGACTTGTGGAGGATCGGGATGAAGCATTGGATTAAAACAACTCTGGGGATCGGATTAGCCATTGGCTTGTGGCAGGTGTCTGCCGATGCGCGCTTTCTCGATTTAAAAAAACAGGAAAATGTTCCTGCCAGTCCCGCGCCTGTTCCACAAATTGAACCTGCTCCACAACCAACACCACCCAGCACCAGTTACAACACGGAAGTCGCACCCAAAGGTATCAGCCTGCGTTTTGAAAACCTTTCTTTAATAAGTGTGCTGCAAAATATCCAGGAGGAAACCGGGATTTTATTTGCCATAGATCCTTCTATGGAAACCACTCCCTTTAGTGCCACTATTCAAGCTGACAATTGGGAAGCAGCGGTTAAGGAACTACTAAAAGGATTCAGCCGCGTTGAGGTTTGGACAGACAACCTGGAAACAAGTCGAATTTGGGTAATGGCCGGTGAAGGCATTCAACCGGGAGACTTTAAACGCAAGGCAGACATCCGATTGAGTAGTCAAGCGCCACAAACACCGCCAATAAAACAAGCGCAAAAGAAGCAACGTTTCCGCACCGCACCCGCCCCGGCGCCAGTACCAACTCCGGTGGCTAACGCATCCGTTCGCATCGAAGATTTACAACCCCATATTCTTTTTGAACCGGGTGTTTTGACATTCATTATATCGAAAGGCCTCGCACTTCCACATAGCGTGAAGAACATGTTTGGCCCCAACCTCGAAGGATTGCCCGCCAACATGCCCATCTCGCCCCATATCCTTAATGATCCGACCTTTACCGGTTTCCTACAATCAAAAGGGCTTCAAGTACCACATAGTTAATAAAACCACTAGCAAGCTAGTCTGGATTGCTTCGCTACGCTCGCAAAGACGAACAAGCACAGTTCAAACTGCGTCTCAATACCATAAAGCTCAAGCACGTCATCAAGAGCGACGTAAGGAGCACGGCGATCCAGTATTTTTTTAGTTTACTTTGTCACACGTTGCTCGTCTATTTGCATCGCCCATAAAAACTCCATAACTGATTTCAAATTTTCATTAGTGACAAACTGTTCGACATCCTGTTTTTCTGCGTTGTCTTTGTGGTGGAAACTTTTGAAGTCGGTTAAAAACTTTTTCTTTTCTCCTCTTTTTGAAAGCTCATACTCTTTAAGAAGACGTACGCCTTTATTCCCTCCCCGACCCATGAGGCTATGGCAGAACAGACAGTTATTTTTGTAAACCTCAAATCCCTGCTCTGCCTCTTTCGAGACCAGTGCAATATTCCTAAGAGGGGCATAGTAATCACTCGATCTCACAAACTTGAGTTCTCTGATATTTGCCGTTAAAAACCGTTCTTCAAAAGGCGGTTGTTTGCCATCGGGCACAAGGACAAGAAGCGGATTCAACCAGCTGGGTTTAGATGAAAATAATCCGAGCTTGATTTCTGTCGCCAGATACAAATCGTATCGAAGGATATCTGTGATGGAAAGGATGCCTTGGTAATCGTCAAAACAATTGAGCAAGATGGCATCTTCCCCGCTCTTCAATTGAAATTGGCTGATTATTTTTAAAAGGGAAACTGCCTCAAACTCGGTGTCGCTATACTTCATTGCTCGATCAAAATAGGAGCTTTGCATTTTTTTTATTCCCAGAGTCTGCAGTTTGGGAACGGTCCAAATTTCCGAGGAGATTTTACCGAAGGGACCGGACTGGGTAATTCGATAAACTCTGCCTATTTCCACCCCCTTTTCCTGTTTTGGGGCACAGGCCCCAATAACCAGAAAAAATGCTACAAACCCGCAATATATTTGTCTCACCGATTAAAACCCTCTATGATAAATAAAAGTTTTCAACGACTTATAATTCACTCGCTAACTCAAGGCGCAACAGCCTCTAATTTAACATGGAACAGACAATCAGCCCCGAAATCAGCCCCGAAAAGATGGATTTCCGCGCATATTCTATATCGTGGAACCTCACTAAGCGGTGCAATCTCAATTGCGACCACTGCTATCTTGATGCAGAGTTTCGCGGCGGGCTTAAAACCGATGAGCTGAACACAGAGGAATGTTTCCGCGTCATTGACCAGATCGCCGAGGTCAATCCCAACGCTTTTTTAATTCTCACAGGTGGCGAGCCACTTTTGAGACCCGACATTTATGAAATCATTCGTTACGCTGCCGATAAAAAGTTCATGGTGGTGCTTGGCACCAACGGAACCATGATCAACCGCGTCAACGCTGAAAAAATAAAAGCGGCAGGAGCGCATGGAGTGGGAATCAGCATCGATTCAATGAACCCGGACAAGCACAACAAGTTTCGTGGCGTAGAAAAAGCCTGGGAACATTCAATGGAAGCATTTGATATTTTGAATGAGGTGGGCGTTGATTTCCTCGTTCAAAAGTCCGTTTCCGACATGAACTATAAAGAAATTCCTGATGTTGTTGAGTTCACAGAAAAAATAGGTGCCATTGCATTCAATCTCTACTTTCTGGTTTGCACCGGTCGTGGTCAGGGCAACACCGATATTTCAAACGCAGCTTATGAAGAAGCTTTGAAAATGCTTTATGACCAGCAGATGAAATACAAAGGCAAGTTGATGATCAACTCGAAATGTGCGCCGCAATACAAGCGCGTGGTTTATGAGAATGATCCCGAGTCAGTTTACACACGCACTTACTCCGGCGGCTGCCCTGCGGCAACTCATTACAGCCGGATTTCCCCTGAAGGAAACTTGACCCCCTGCCCTTTCATTGAAGAGTCGGTGGGCAATTTAAAATCTCGCTCCTTTAAAGATCTATGGGAAAACGCACCACTAATGGTCCAGCTACGCGACAGAAAAGAACTTGATGGGAAGTGTGGAAGTTGTGAGTTCTCTGCCATGTGCTCCGGATGCCGAGCACGTGCCTTTGCCGAAACAGGGAACTACATGGACCCCGATCCTTCCTGCGATTACGAACCAGGCAAGTATGGCGGCAAAGCTATCACTCTAAAAGTTGAAGACACGCTCGGACTTGAAGTTGAGTTCCAGACTCAATGGACGCCGGAAGCCAAAGGCAGGTTAGATCGCATTCCTTCTTTCGCCCGCGGCATGGTGGTAAAGGGCATAGAAAAATTTGCAGCCGAACGTAACATTCGAATCATTGATGAAGCTGTGGTAAAAAAATCTCGAGAAGAAATGATCGAGAAGCGAGGCGCAATGTTTCCCTTCCTGAAAAAATTCATCAATTCAGAAAATCAGTAACTCGCGTGCCGTTAGCAAAAGCTCGCCAAGCCCCAAACTTCCATTCACAAAAATAAGTAAGGGTTTTTAGAATTAACAGGTGGGTCAGGAAACAAAATTGGATGTCTTCCAGTTCACTTCCAGTTGCAACGGATTGCCAGATCTGCTTTGGTAATTAACAAAACCGTGCTCCTCACCATAAAGGTAGAGATCGCGTGTGATCTCGACATCCTGTTTGCAGTAATGAATGATCTTGTCAATTTTCCCTTCCTTGTACCATTGCAATGATATCAATCCATCAGCAGATTTTTTAGCATTCAAAGTATGTTGGGCTAAATGGTTGAGGCTCAGGCGAAAGTTGAGAAGCTTCTTTACATCAACAAGCATATCGAAGGTATTGATCTCCTGTAGATCAAAGTCGGAGTACGGCTGCAGCACCGTATAATCAAACCCGATCACATTAAAGCCAACGACCAGATCCGCCGTTCTAAGTTTTTCGACCAGTTTTTTCGCGTCTTTTTCTTCGTAGACAAAATAGTCTTGATCTAAGCTGTCCCAAACCACTCCAACGGCCAACCCCATTTTGTGGATATTGCCCCAGCCACCTACATCATCCGCGCTTTTTTGGGTTTCCAAATCGAAATATTGGATGCGAGGTTCTGTTTCCAGTTTGGTAGTTTTGGCGGGCTCTTGATCCTCAGATTCGCCAAATAGACCGAGTTGTTCAGACATAAAACCAAGAATTGATTTAAGGATTTTTTTTAATTTATCATCCTGACTACCCAAATCAACAAAAATCTGAAAAAACCTTATTTTAAAACAACTTATGGGCCTTTAATTTATTTATCTTGCCCACAGGAGAGGCAAATTATTAAGAATGCCTTTAACCCCTTTAAATCATTAAAGTTTGCCTTTTTTAAGACCGATAAATCTTTAGACAGATTGGTTAAGCGATCTAGTAAATCAACGGAAAGGCAAGTAAGTGGCCCAAAACGCAATATTTGGTATCAATTCCAATCTGGATACAGGTGGGATCATTGATAACCTGATAACCCTCCAACGTCAGCCCATCACCATTGTCGAAGCAAAACGCGCTTTGGAAGAAGCGAAGTTGCTCAGCTTTCAAGATCTCAAAGACCGTCTGCAAAATTTCAAAAGTGTGGTCAATACCCTAAACACTGAATCCCGTTTTCTTTCCACTACGGGAGAGTTTTCAAATAATAGCTCTACCGACACCAATAAGGTCGCAACCCTTACGACTTCCAGTTCGGCCACATCTGGAACGTTTTCTTTAGTTGTAAATAACCTTGCTCGTGAATCCAAACTCTTATCATCTGGTTTTGCGGACACGTCCACTTCACTTGGAAATGGCACTGTTTCTATAACGGTGGGAACCACTACCACCGAAATCACGATTGATGATACGAACAACACCCTGGATGGTCTCAGACTGGCTATCAATAATTCAGGGGCAAATGTGCAGGCTAATTTTCTGAACGATGGCAGTGACACGGACCCGGTGAAACTCGTTATATCAGGAACGGATACCGGTACTGACAATGCAGTTTCAATCACTGCTTCCAACACTTTGTTCGGGTTTGGACAAGAATCCCCAATCACATTTACCGAATCCCAAGCAGCTCAGGACGCAAGTTTTACATTGGATGGAGTGGCCGTAACAAAAGCCAACAACACCGTCACCGATGTCATATCGGGAACAACTCTGCAATTGGAGTCGGCAGGTTCGGGTATCATCACGTTAAGTCCGGATGAAGATGCCATCAAAGAAAAAATACAGAACTACGTGGACGGGTTCAACGAACTCATGGCTCATTTGAACAGCGAATTGGCTTTGACGGAGTCCACTGGAGAAACAGGCGTTCTGTTTGCAAACTTTACTGTGCAAAATCTACAGCAGACTCTTCGCGAAACCATAACCGATCAAGTGGTTGGTATCACTGGAGATTTTAATTATTTATCACAAATTGGAATAAAGACCCAATCCGATGGAACACTGACGGTTGATGATGGAGATCTTAGCACTGCGATAGCGAGTGATATTGGAAACGTCACTCAGTTATTTTCCAGCACCGGGAGTGCCACAAACAGCACTGTTACATTTGTTGGTTTTACCGACAACACGGATCCCGGAACTTATAGCGTTAAAGTAACTAACGGGGTTCCTCAACTGGCAGCGTCAGGAACGACAACTTTCACCGATGCCGTGGGTAATGGTAACTTTTATGCCGGAGCATCTGGGACTGATGCTGAAGGACTGAACTTTCGCATCGGCAACCTTGCCGATGGAAACTATGGCGAACTCATCCTGTCTGTGGGCGTGGCTCAAATTACCAACAGGGTGTTAGCCAGACTGACGGATGCCTCACTTGAAGGACCTCTTGAAGCCGAGATAGACAGTTCCAATGAAACCATCGATGAATTTGATGCAACCATTACCGACCTTGAAGAAAGGCTGGTGTTGTTTGAGTCGAATCTGCGCGACCGCTTTACCAACCTTGAAGTTGTTCTGGGAAGACTGAACTCGCAACGCGATGCATTTGACAGTTCCATTGCAGGAATTCAATCGTTATTCCAGGGCGGTGGAAATTAAAATTAAAATGAAAAATAAAAATTCATTACAGAGAAAACTATAAATGGTTCCATCCAGATATCACGACCAGTACCGAAAAAATCAAATTTCGACATCCAGTCAGGGTCGCCTGATTTTAATGATGTATGAAGGTGCCATCAAGTTCACCACCTTGGCGGGAGAAAGCATGGCAAAGGGCGATGTTGCAAATCAGGGCAAGTACATTCAAAAAGCTCATGATATTGTCAACGAACTCTCTCTGGCTCTAGACTTTAAAAAAGGCGGTGATGTGGCACCGCGTCTGGAATCCCTTTACCAGTTTACGCTGAGTCAATTGACCCTTGCTAATATCAAATCTGACAAAAAACCTCTTCTGGCAGTACTCAACATTCTAAATCCTCTTTTAGAAGCCTGGACGCAATTGTATGATGCTTCAACCAACACCGGTCAAGACGAAGCCGCACAACCGAAAAACATCGCTTCAAAAATCTAAGCTGCGAACTGATTTACCCAACCTCACCCTGCATTTTTTCCTTTAAATAAGCTGCATATTTTTGATCAACCCCAAGGATATGTTTGGTCAGCCAGTTTTTCAAAAAAGATAACAATTCATGGCTGATTTCCGTATTTCCCTCTTTATATTTATTAACGTAATCCCCCACCTGGGCTAACAACTCCTTATGCTTTTGCTTATGGGATGCCGTGTCTTTATAGCCATACTTATCGAAAAGGCTCTCTTCATATTTAAAATGCATGACAGTAAACTCCACAAGCTCATTTAAAGTGTTATCAACAATCTCTTTGCCTTTATCCAGCATGATTCCTCTATAAATCTCATTTATAAGCTCAATCAACCTTTTGTGATGAACATCCACCTCGCCTACATGAGTAGCAAAAGATTCATTCCATGCCATAAGACTCATTTTTGAATCTTTGTATTTAAACTTGCTAACCAGTGTAGTGATTATTTCTGAATTCCTGGTTAATTGTTTTGCTGTTTGTTCTGTCTGAATGGCCCCTTTACTTGTATCTGAGGCGGCTTCAGCAACACCCGTAATATTGCTGGCAATCTCTTGAACTCCTTTTGCAGCTTCGGAAACGTTTCGGCTCATTTCATTTGTTGTGGCACTTTGTTCTTCAACTGCACTTGCAATGGTTCCCGAAATATCATTCACCTCATTAATTACTTTGGTTATTTCATCCATAGCTGTCACAGCATTCTTCGCATCAGATTGAATAATTTTAATTTTCTGGCTTATATCATCAGTCGCCTTTGCCGTCTGGTTAGCCAGTTCTTTAACTTCATTGGCCACGACTGCAAACCCTTTTCCTGCTTCTCCAGCACGGGCAGCTTCGATGGTAGCATTGAGAGCCAGCAAATTGGTTTGACCGGCTATTTCCGTAATAACTTTGACCACCTGACCAATTCCAGCACTACTTTCACCCAGCGCAGATATAGTTTGATTAGTGTTCTCAACAATCTTTACCGCTGAATCAGCAACCTGAGCGGCCTGACTTGCACTTTGAGAAATTTCCTTAATGCTTGCGGTCATCTCTTCTGTACCCGTTGCCACTATCTGAACATTGTTGCTGACTTCGTCGGAAGCAGACGAGACAACACCGGCCTGCGCAGAAGTTTCTTCAGCATTGGCACTCAATTGCTGGCTGACGGACACAAGCTCACCAGAAGAAATATTTAAATCATCCCCGGCCTTTCCAAAAGAGCCAATATTCACTCTCAGGTTTGCTATAAAATCGGCAAGCGCTTGACCCACTTGCCCTGCGGGATCTTCACCCATAACATTCAATTGTTTGCTGATATCCCCACTGGCTGCAGCATTGACCACTTCGAGAATCTGCTCGACTTTATTTTGCAAATTTTCGGTTCGCTCTTTATCCTGCCGAACTATTTCTTCATTTTCCTTTTCCAGTTTTAGTTTTTCCGTTATCACCGACCAATTGACCATAACCCCACTGTAGTTTTTATCCTGATCATAAATAGCATTGATCACCAAATCCAGAGTTTCTGGGCCTAGTTGAATTTGCGCCGTATGGGGTAAGTTCCGGGGGTCTGACAAAAGTTTTCTTTGAAACGCGGGATTCTTATGAAAAATATCGATGCTTTTTCCAATCATTTCATCCATCGGCACAGGAAGATATTGTTCCAAGGTCTTCAAGGTTTTTATGGATGCAGGGTTGGCGTATTTTAAATTCAATTCACAATCACAAAACAAGATGTTAAAAGGAGCGTTTTCCATCATTGAGTTGACCCGTGCCTGCTCCTGTTCAAGTTTTTTAAGCTCGCCAACTTCCTCCCAATTGACAATATAGCCTTGCACCTGACTTTGATCATCATAAACAGCATCGATATTGGTCTTCAAAATTATGTTTCCAAAAGCCAATTCAGCTACATGCGGCAACGCCGCCGGATTCCTTAAAATGGCCTCGATCTTCCCAGGGTCTTTATGGAATCGGTGAATAGAGCCGCCGAGCAACTCATCCACACCCAACCTAAACTCCTTTCTGATTTCCGACTCAATAGATTCCAAGGATTTTTGAGCCATGACATTCATATAAATGAGATTAAAATCTTTATCCGCGAAAAAAATATTCAACTGCAATGTATCCAGACATGCCTTAAGAGTGTTTTTATTATTGAATGCCGTACTTCCATTTTTTTCATTTGAGGGAAAAAGTTTATTGAAAAATCCGTGCGACTGATTCAAATCAGATACGCCAACGGGTACAACCACTGCAGGAACCTTATACGCATGTGTATTCATTTTTCTTCCTCTCAATTATTATTTTTTATGCTTCCAAAAAATGGTGGCAATTTATTATTTGCCCGCAAGCGCATTAACATCCAATATCAATCTAATAAAAAGCACGTATAAGTAAGATAAAAATGATTTTTTTTTATTCCATAGAATTAGTCAAGATTGGGTCACAAAATCCTTTTAAAATAATTAATTACCATCTCTAAGGACCGTAAAAACAGCAAAAAGAAATTTAATATCAATTTAATGAACTTTGGGTTACAAATGGATTAAAAAAAATGAGGACGTTTGATAAATAGGAAGAGCTTGTTGAAAAGCGAGCTTATCCAACAAGAATTCACACCAAGCCCTAATATTTTTTTGACAACCTGCTTTTTCCTATGTTAAAAACCGAACTCCTTATATCCCCTATAATTTAAGAAAATCTATGAAGATTCACGAATACCAAGCCAAAGAAATCTTAAGAAAATATAACGTTGCCGTACCCAATGGGGTTTTGATTTCAGACAAGTCTGAAGCGGCCAACGCTGCCAAAAAAGTCGGCACTGACGTGGTTGTGGTCAAGGCACAAATCCATGCAGGGGGTCGGGGAAAAGGTGGCGGAGTCAAGCTGGCCAAAAGCCCTGCTGAAGCCGAGAAGCACGCCGGAAAAATAATCGGGATGACTTTAGTTACGCCTCAAACGGGACCGGAAGGCCGATTCGTTAAAAAGGTATTGATTGAAGAAGGCATGTCCATCGCCAAGGAACTCTATATGGGCATCCTGGTCGACCGTGAAACCAGTCAGGTTCTAATCATGGCATCGGAAGCTGGCGGCATGGAGATTGAAGAAGTCGCAGCCGATACTCCTGAAAAAATCATTAAGGAGGCGGTGGATCCGGTAATCGGAGTTCAACCCTATCTGGCAAGAAAAATTGCTTTCGCCTTAAATTTAGAAGGCGCAGCTTTAAAAGCTATCGTTCCCTTCATCATTAACCTCTACGATGCATTTATAAAAGAAGATTGTTCCATGCTGGAAATCAATCCGCTTGTTATCACCTCCGATGACCGCGTTCTGGCATTGGATGCCAAAGTAGACATTGATGACAACGCAATGTACCGACACAAAGACACCCAAGCTTACCGTGATACGGATGAAGAAGATCCCACAGAAGTTGAAGCCAGCAAGTTTCATCTTAACTACATCAAATTAGATGGGAATATTGGTTGTATGGTTAACGGAGCAGGACTGGCCATGGGCACCATGGACATCATTAAATTATCCGGCGGTGAACCGGCAAATTTTCTCGATGTGGGTGGCGGAGCAGATGAAGAGATGATTGAAAATGGTTTCAGAATTCTCATTTCAGATAAGGCGGTAAAAGGAATTTTCATTAATATTTTTGGCGGCATTCTTCGATGCGATGTATTGGCTAGAGGGGTGGTTGCTGCAACTAAAAAACTCCATATTAAAATTCCTGTTGTTGTTCGCATGGAAGGCACGAATATGGAAGAAGGGCATCAAATTCTCAAAGATTCTGGTCTCAATTTCTTAATTGGAGATGGAATGAAAGATGGAGCCCAAAAGGTGGTCAAAGCAATCAAATGAGCATACTCGTCGACGAAAAAACCAGACTGATCACGCAAGGAATTACCGGTCGTGAAGGCATGTTTCACACCGAGCAATCCATGAAATATGGAACCAAGGTAGTAGGCGGAGTGACCCCCGGCAAAGGCGGACAAACCGTTTTGGGTAAGGTACCCGTGTTTAACACGGTTGCTGATGCAGCCAAAAAAACCAAAGCCAATGCGACCATGGTTTTTGTTCCGCCGCCATTTGCGGCTGATGCAATTTGTGAAGCTGCCGATGCCGGCATCGAACTCATCATCTGTATCACTGAAGGAATTCCTGTGACTGATATGGTGAATGTCTATAAATATCTGCAAGGCAAAAACAGCCGACTGGTAGGACCCAACTGTCCTGGAGTAATTTCTCCTGGTAAGGCAAAGATAGGAATCATGCCAGCACATATCCATAAAAAAGGAAATGTCGGAATTATCTCACGAAGCGGAACTCTTACATATGAAGCCGTCGGTCAGTTGACCGCACTGGGTATTGGCCAATCCACTTGCGTAGGAATTGGCGGTGACCCGATCATTGGCTCACGCTTTATTGATATATTGGAACTATTCCAAAAAGATCGTGGAACAAAAGCCATATGTATGATTGGTGAAATCGGTGGAACCGCTGAAGATGAAGCAGCCTATTACATTAAAAAGAATGTCACCAAACCTGTTGTCGGATTCATTGCCGGGCAAACGGCTCCTCCGGGCCGTCGTATGGGACACGCGGGTGCCATTATCTCTGGCGGACAAGGCACTGCTGAAGAAAAAATGAAGGTGATGAAACGGTGCGGAATTAAAGTTGTAAAAAGTCCTGCCGACCTTGGCAAAACAATTCAAAAAGTTTTATAACTTACCTCACCCACTCCCGTGGGAAGAAATATTTACCGACTTGGTAAAAGGCTATAAAGTTACTGTCGGCCTAGCGGGTATTTACATATTGCCACCGGCGGCTACGCCTGGTCTTCGTAAGACAGATAATCCAGTCGGCTCTCATAATCTAGTTGATCAAAAGGATTGCCTTGCCGGACACTTGAAAAGTGCAGGTCAGCATAAACAGCAATGATGGCATGCAGCGCTTCATGGTCTTTCATGCCTTGCTCACTCAGCCGCTTAAAAGTTTTTTCCACACATTCCGGTTGTTCCGTACGAATCTGGCTGTCAACAATGGTATGTAGAACCGTATGGACAAACGGACTGACAATCTGCCCGTTTATTTCCTGCGGGTAAGCCGCCATTTCCCCCATGGTCCAGATTTCTTCAAACTCGGGATGAAGGTCCATGACATGTGAAATTCGTTCGTCCAACTCATCAATGTCGCGACCTTGCTGCCTGTCCGAGGCGACTCTTAAAATACGTATTTGGGTTTCTTTATCAAATTGCACAATCAAAGACTCGATAAGAGGTTAATTCAGCTTCTTAGTTATATAAATTTAAGATGCTTATAAGGTCAAGGCGTTTCGGAGAAATGCGTCCTGCGGTCTTTATCTTTATCTCCATATACCATAAAAACCCGCTTGCCCTGGCGCATATGGTACTTCGCCCAAGCAGGAGACTTGCCCTCATAGCTGGCATCGGGGTCTTCCCCTTCCGCTTTTAAATAATCCGGGTAGTCCAGTCCCGCATCATAAGCATCCATGAGGAGGCATTCCGTGGTGAAACCTTTGCCGGAAAGGCTGATTTTACTAAGAAACTGTTCAATTTTTGCAGGGTCACTCATTTCAATAGGTTGCATGACTTTTTTAGATAGGAAGTTCGGTTAAATTTCGATTTCAAGGAGTTAATTAAAACGGCAGGTTGTATTTTAATACAGTTTATGGAATAAACCCCTTATTTCAGGTATATTAGCATATGCTAAATGCTCTTCAAAGCTTCCAGAGATGAGCAAGAAAAACAAACCCAATTTGAGATAAAAATGCTGATTCAAGATAATCTTTTGTTAACCCGGTCAGATCCTTCAGGCCAGGGTGGGACGCAACTCATTTATCGGCTCAAAGGCTATGGATTAGCCGCAGTCAGCCGACCCCAGGAAGAAATTGCCATGATCCACTGGGAGGTAGATGTCATTAAATTTAAAGATGAGGCTACAACCGACCATGAGATCTGCCATACCACGGAACTGGCAAACAAAACTCTAAAATTTTATACTGATAAATCATTGAATGAGTTTCTCGGAAAAGCATTCCAATACCTCGAGGAGCTGGGTTCTCTGGAGAAAATGTTACCCCAGGAGCCCTAGGTAAAACCTGTGGGGTAAAACCGACATAAAAGCACATTTTTTATGGGCTTAAGGCTTGACAGCACACCTTAATATTTCTAATATGTACTTCTTTTCTAGATAAACTCGCTGGTCCTTAAAAGGTCCTTAAAAAGGTCCTTAAAAAGGTCCTTAAAAAAGCGTAGAGTTTCAGATTTGGGCCAGCTTTAAATTTATATTCGTTTATAGTTTTCAACCGGATTTTTTCCGATTTTGAGGACTGATATTTTGAAATAAAGGAGTTAAATCATGGCAAATGTAGTTGGTAGTTCAGTTTGCAGAACGGCTGAAGACGAAGGTAAACCCGCAGATTGGGTTCCCGGGGGTGAAAAGCAAACAGTATGTGATCCGATGAAAATGTTTCACGAGCTTCCCCGCGAAATGCAATTTATCACCGGTAGTGAAGCAGCTAGAGAGTCTATGAGGCGAGCAAATTTAGATATTGCTATTGCCTATCCCATCACGCCACAAAGTGAATCCATGCAGCAAGCCGGCTACCTTTATGATGAAGGATACATAAAAGAATACTACCGGGCGGAAGAAGAAATCGGTACGTTCTCTGCTATTTCCGGAGCCTCCCGTGCAGGTGTTAGAAGCTTGACAGCAACTTCAGGCCCCGGACTGATGCGCGGCATGGAAGCAATCAGCTCCTGGCCAGGCGCAAGAACTCCAATCATAATGCTCAACATGTGTCGCGTTATCAACACCCCGCTTGCTATTCAGCCGGATAACATTGAAATGTCATTCATGCTGAACACAGGAATACTCATGCTTCATGCAGAAAACCAACAGGATTTTTACGATTATCCACTCGCTGCAATAATGGCGTCTGAACAGGTGGATGTAACTTTACCTGCGGTAGTTTCCGTGGATGGTTTTTTCTGTACGCATGCACGTGGCCCGGTATTGATGACCCCTGAAGAATACAAACTGCCCCCTCGAGATGGCTGGCGTTCAGCGGTACCCGCAATGGATAACGAAAACCCACCCGCTCGTATCTCACGGGATGCCCCAATTCAAAAAAGTAACTTCATCAGCTATCACATGCATTCCAGTTGGCAACAAGAGGTATTTGCAGCAGTTGAGCGTTCGGCAAAATATTTCAAAGCTTATCTTGGCGGTCTTGTTGAAGTGGTTAATCCAGATGCCGAAGATTTTATTGTGGCCTCAGGCTGTGCAGTTTCCCAGGCGCGTGAAGCCGTTCGTCAAGAAGGAGAACAAGGTCGCACGGTTGGTTTGGTTAAAATCAAAACCATTCGCCCTTTCCCAACTGAAGAATTATACGAAGCACTTAAAGGAGCCAAGCGAATCCTGGTACCAGAATTCAATCAGGCTGGCTGGCTGCACAAAGAGCTTTGCTCGGTTCTTTATGGACGAACAACAGGTATAATTAAAGACGGACCGCGCGTGTACGGCGGCATGACCATGCCTACAGAGATGATTCTGGAAACGCTGGCGGAATTCCGCAAAGAAGTAAAATAAGAGTTGTTTTTTGTTTAGCTTGATTAATCAGGTATAATAAGGCCTGTAAATATAATTATTTAAAAATATCTAATACCTTTTAAAAAAGGATAATTTTATGTCTCTTGAAAATCTACGGCCATCGCCGGTAATGAAAGACTTTTTGCCTGTTGAGTACAGGGATTTAGTGGACCATGGTCCTTATAATAATCGTGGCGGAAAAGACGCCCAGACCGTAAAAGTCACTGATATGGGGAAATTCAAGGAAGTTATTGAAGAGCATCCCATGTGTGCAGGCTGTGCAATGACCCTGTTCATTCGCCTCACCTACATTGGAATGCCCAACCCTGAGCACACCATTGTTGTTGGAACTGCAGGATGTGGTCGGTTGGCTATCTCTCAAGCTTCTGTGCCCTTTATTTATGGCAACTACGGTGATACCAATGCAGTCGCATCTGGACTAAAACGAGGCTTGGAAGTTCGTTTCCCAAATCAGAAAAAAGACGTTGTGGTTATGGCAGGTGATGGTGGCTTGATCGACATTGGTTTCCAGGGGATGATGCATAGCTGGTTCCGCAAAGAAAAATTCACTACCATCATGCTCGATAATGAAGTTTATGGAAACACCGGGGGTCAGGAAAGCGGCATGACCAACCATGGTAAAGTTCTCAAAATGGCACCACGGGGGAAATTTGGTGATAAAGTTGATGCGCTTGGTCTGGCTAAGGTAGCGGGTGTTGATTATATCGCTCGACTTGCTCCAACCAATCCGGCTCGCGTTGCACGAACGGTTCGCCGCGCTATCATGGTCGCGAGAGAAGTCGGTCATAGCTACATTCAGGCTTACACCTCCTGCAACATTGAATACTCCATTCCAACTCCGGATGTTATGAAAGATGCCTTCGAAATTGAAAAAGAACGTTATGGTTTTGAAGAAATCATTTCACCGGCAGCAAAAGAGTATTTGGATGAAGTTGAGAAAAAAGCTAAAAAGAAAAAATCTGACAAGTAAAGCGAGGAGAATACAAAAATGACAGAAGAAGTTGTTAAACGCTATAACATTCGAATGGCGGGTATTGGTGGCCAGGGTGTTGTAACTGCATCCCATATCGTAAGTAATGGAGTGGTTATCTCAGGTGGTTTCAGTTCTCTAGTACCTTTTTTTGGATCAGAAAAGCGTAATGCCCCTGTTGAAAGTTACGTTCGCATCTCCAACCAAACTATCTATGAGATTGGTGAAATCATTTTTCCAAACGTTCTCATGATTTTTCATCCTTCAGTTATCACACTTGGAAAATCTTACACCATGCCGTTTTATACCGGCTTGAAGCAAAAAGGAATCATTCTAATTAACAGCAAAACTCCGATTCCTTTTTCTCGTGACGAAGAAAGAGAACTAGAAGAAAAGGAAGCGCGTATCTACTATTTGCCTGCTACCGAAATGGCAAATGAACTCGCAAAAACAGACTTGGCCACCAACATGGCGATGTGTGGAGCCATTTCGGGTATCTTTGGTCTTCCTGACCCCGAGTCCCTGGCTGCCTCTGTAAAAGATCGTTTTATTGGTAAAGGAATTGTAGTGTCCGGTGGTACTGCTGCTTTGGACAGTGCTATTGAAAAGAAGTTTGCTAAAAAACAAAAACTGCTTGAAGCCAACCAAAAAGTTTTAGATGGAGCAGTTCAATACGCTATTGATCAAGGCTGGTCTGAAGCAGAACAACCTGCTAAAAGCACCGCGTAACGTTTATTAGACTGGAGAAAACATGTACTACATTGCTGAAGTTGACAAGGACATTTGTTCGGCTAAAAACTGCCATCTCTGCACACAATACTGTCCCGAGTCAAACTGTATCAATTACAGTGAAGAAGATAAGTCTGCTTATGTATCCGTAGACCGGTGCAAGGCCTGTGAAATCTGTGTCTATATCTGTACAGACATTGCTAAAAATGATGCCATCAAAATGAAATGGATTGACGACCTCAATGAGGGTTTTGTCATTAAAAAATCCGGAGTAGTTTTACGATAATTTATCAAAGTTTAACAAAAGGTATCTGGGCTTAATTGCCCAGATACCTTTTTTTTATCCAATTAAAAAAATCAAACCTAAAACGAAAGTAGTAAAATGGAAAGAACTTTTGCAATTCTAAAGCCTGATGCAGTTGAACGAAATTTAATCGGAAAAATTTTAGAGCGGATAGAGTCTAGCGGATTTAAAATTGCTGCTATGAAAAAAGCCCAACTCTCGCAGGCGCAAGCTGAAGGCTTTTATTATGTTCACAAAGAAAGACCTTTTTTCGGTAGCTTGACCGAGTTCATGTGCTCTGGCCCCGTAGTACTTCTGGTTCTTGAAAAAGAAAATGCTATAACGGCATGGAGGGATCTCATGGGTGCCACCAACCCAGACGATGCCAAAGAAGGAACCATCCGTAAGGACTTCGCAGTAAATATTGAAAAAAACTCAACACATGGTTCAGATTCTGCCGAAAACGCAGCATTTGAATTATCATATTTTTTCAGCGAAACTGAAATTCTTTAAGAACTCAAACCCGTTACCTCCTATGAGATCCGTTTTTGCAATTTTGATATTCACTTTTCTAGGATTCCCATTTTCTGCCTCTGCGGGCTCCGATTATGAATATGAGCTTTATAAAAACCATGAAAATTACGGCATCGTGGTTTTCCCCAAAAGGCTCATGTTCAAAGAGTTAGAGAGTTACCTGCTTTCCATTCCCTTTGAATCTGCAGAGTCGGGGAAAGCAGTCATGCGCCATGGGTCCAAAAAAGAAAATGCGACCTATATGATGCCACTGGAAGCTCAAAAAAGGCATTCCATTGAAAAGTTTATCGTTATCCAGATATTGACCCTATGAGCATGCTAGTAGGCGTTTATGATCCGGAATGGGGGCTCACTTTACCCTCGGCAATGGTTGAAATGGAAACCATCAAGCAAAATATTCCCAAGACATTGAACGTCTTCAGAGGGCAAAATCGCCAGCGCCAAACCCTTTTAAAGCCTCAAAAAATGCCTTCAAATGCTAATTTTTCTTACAGGCAAGAATATAATATAATACTCAACAGATTAACTTATTCAAATTAGTATGGCTCGGAGGCAATATCATGCCCGTATATGAATACCAATGTGAAAAATGCAAAGAAGTTGTGGAGGTTTTGCAAAAGGTGAGTGATGACCCACTTACCGAGTGCGAAAAATGTGGCGGCAAAGTAGAAAAACTTTTCAATCAGATGAACTTCCACTTATATGGTCCTGGATTTTATTCTACGGATAACAAACGGAAATATCTTAAATAGAAAACTACAATGATTTATATTACCCGCCGCCTCGAGTTCTGTGCAAGCCATCGCCTTTATAATCCCGAATTTTCCGACGACAAAAACGAAAAAACATTTGGGCTTTGTAACAACCCAAATGGGCACGGTCACAACTATGTTCTAGAAGTCACTGTAAGAGGCGAAGTCGATCCGCAAACAGGGATGGTACTGGATTTAAAAGCTCTCAAAAAATTAATCAACGAAGAAATAGTGAACAAGGTAGACCATAAAAACCTGAATGTTGATGTTGATTTCCTGAAAGGGATCATCCCCACTGCAGAAAATATTGCTATCCATTTTTGGGACATCCTTGAACCTAAGATTGAAAATGGTGCGTTGCACGAAGTAAAACTTTTCGAGTCTGAACGCAATTTTGTTGTCTACCATGGAGCCTCTGTTGAAAGACCTAATTGAAAAAATATTACGGAAAATTGGAGAAGACCCATCCCGGGAAGGATTGCAAAACACTCCAGAGAGAGTAGAAAAGTCCCTCAAGTTTTTAACAAGCGGTTATTGGGTTAATATTGAGGAATTGGTAAACGGTGCCCTGTTTCACGAAGATTACGATGAAATGGTGATCGTAAAAGACATTGACCTTTTCAGCATGTGCGAACACCATATGTTACCGTTTATCGGAAAATGTCATGTGGCATACCTACCAAAAGGAAAAATTATTGGGCTCAGCAAAGTTCCCAGAATCGTTGATGCTTTTAGCAGGAGATTGCAGGTACAAGAACGATTGACAAACCAAATAGCCCATAGCCTGCAAAAAATACTCAACCCAATAGGAGTTGGAGTGGTGATCGAAGCCCTGCACTTATGCATGTGCATGCGTGGCGTTGCAAAGCAAAACTCCTACACAACGACTAGTTCGATGCTAGGCTCATTTAAACAAGATGCCAGAACACGAGGCGAATTTCTAAGCCTGATACCGCCGCAAGGCACAAGAAAGTGATTTAGTTT
>Ga0114932_10002702_pt1 | contig 18337 bp, 18 predicted proteins | sample 2SBtaG_2_FD_87286 | JGI IMG/M metagenome (GOLD analysis project Ga0114932, IMG submission 87286) | Deep subsurface microbial communities from Kolumbo volcano to uncover new lineages of life (NeLLi) - 2SBTROV12_ACTIVE470 metaG | ecosystem: Environmental > Aquatic > Marine > Volcanic ... | reverse complement strand
GGAGGTCCGAAGCGCGGACCCAATGGTCCGCGCGACCGAGCAGCTCGGCGAGCACGTCGGCGCGAGCACCGACCCCAGCCAGGGCGCGGAGTCGGAGGCGCAGCAAGGGGGGACGCGACACGTCCACTCGCGTGGGTCGCTTCTCGGGTGGAGCGGCCCATGGCTCGCCTGGGGAGGCGACCGACCACCGGACTCCCTGATCCTGACGCAAGGTGGCCACCATCGCGGCGAGAGCCTCCTGGGCCGACGAAGGCGCCAGCGCGGCGAGGCCCCGGAGCCGGCTGGCTGAGATCCGTTGCTCGTTGTCGGCGCACCAGCTGTAGACCAGACCGAGCAGGCGGGGATCGTGGGCAGCCAGTCTCGGGCTGGCCACGATCAGCGGCTCCGGATCGATGGCTACGCCCCTGTGGCGGCGCACCACGCCTGGCACGCCGAGCTCCGTCCAGAGGCTCCAGGCGAGATCCGTGGCCTGCGAGACCAGGTGCTCCCTAGACATCGTCCACCTCCAGCCCCAGCGCCGAGAGCGCCTGCCGCAACACCTGCCGGAAGCCGTCGGAGGGATCGTGGGTGCGGCACCAGCGGGCGCTCCGGAGCAACTCCTCCGGGGTGGGCTGCAGCTTGCGCAGATCCGCGAAGTGACGACTGGTCGGCCCCTGGTCGACCGCGGCGTAGAGCTTCAGCGCAACCTGGTCGACCCGCGCCGCCAGGTGGACGTGGAGGCTCCCCCAGATCCTACGGGTCGTCCGCTCCCCGAAGCCCTCGGGCAGCCCGAAGCGGATGAGCAGCGTGGGTCGCGCGTTGAGCCACTTGTCGGGCAGGTCGAGCGCGGCGGCGACGTCGCCGATGGCCGCCTGCAGTGGCGCCGGAAGGGGCTCGGCCTCGACCCAGCGGTCGCCCTCGATCCTGGCGACCATGTCGAGGTCCTTCGTCGGTCGGTCGAGGAGACGCTGCAGGAGGAGGGCCCCGCCCCCGATCAGGACGATCTCGTACGCTTGGCCTTGGTCCTGCAGCAGCTCACCGAGGACCGTGAGGGCATCGTTCAGATCGGCATCGGTCATGGACATATCGTGAAGATAAACTACTCGAAACGAGAAATCAAACGTCTCAATAGTGAGGCCGGTCGCGCTTGGGAAGGGCCGGATGCCTGCTGACTTCGTCCATTGGTTTTAGCGGGAAAAATCGGAGTTTAACTCCGAGATTTCATGTAATAGTGACGGCATGCTCTCGCGGTCAACCCACCGTCGCCACATCCAGGACCTCCTCGACGAGTCGCCGGTCGTGGCGATCCTCGGCGCTCGTCAGGTCGGCAAGACGACCCTCGCGCGTCAACTCGCCGAAGCGGTCGATGATCACCACTGGTTCGATCTGGAGGATCCCGACGACCGCGCACGGCTCCAGGAACCCAAGCTCGCGCTCGCGCCGCTGACCGGACTCGTGGTCCTCGATGAGGTCCAGCACGTGCCGCAGCTCTTCCCCCTGCTGCGGGTCCTGGCGGATCGGCCGGAGGCACCGGCGCGCTTCCTGATCCTCGGCAGCGCCGGTCCCGAGCTCCTCCGCCAGGGCTCGGAGAGCCTGGCCGGACGTGTGGCCTTCCACGAGCTGGACGGCTTTGATCTCGAGGAGTGCGGGGCGGAGAGCTGGGCGACCCGTTGGGTCCGCGGAGGCTTCCCGCGGTCTTTCCTGGCGCGTACCGACGCGGCGAGCATGCGGTGGCGGCGCGACTTCGTGCGGACCTACCTGGAGCGGGACCTGCCTCGCCTCGGCATCGGCCTCGGCGAGTCGACCATGCGTCGGTTCTGGACCATGCTCTGCCACTGGCACGGGCAGACCTGGAACGGGTCGGCGTTCGCGCGCAACTTCGGCGTCTCCGACAAGACCGTGCGTGGCTACCTCGACGTGCTGGAGTCCACCTTCGTCGTGCGGCAGCTCCAGCCCTGGCACGAGAACCTGTCCAAGCGGCAGGTGAAGGCGCCCAAGGTCTACGTGCGGGACAGCGGACTGCTCCATGCGCTCCTGGGACTCGGTTCCGAGCACGATCTGCTCGCCCACCCGAAGCTCGGCGCGAGCTGGGAGGGCTTCGCCATGGGTCAGGTGGTCCGGTGCCTCGGGGCCGAGCCGCGAGAGTGCTTCTTCTGGGCCACCCACGGGGGCGCCGAGTTGGACTTGTTGGTGGTGCGCGGCAACGTGCGCCGGGGCTTCGAATTCAAGCGTTCCTCTGCTCCCCGCAGGACTCGCTCGATGACCATCGCGATGCGGGACTTGAAGCTCGACCGGCTAGAGGTCGTGCACGCGGGCAACGCTACCTTCCCCCTTGGCGAGGAGATTCGGGCCGTGCCTATCGGCGCCCTCCAGTCCGACGTGGAGCGGCTCTGATAGGAGGGCGCACCGAGGGTGCACCGGGAAGCTACCGCCCACGACTACGCGCCACTCCCTGCGACTCCACGCCCTCCCAGATTCGCCCACCCACGCGATCTCACCCCCTTACGCCCCGCCCACTGCCGAATGCAACGTTGATCGGAGCGATCGGGGATCTCGGCATCCACCCCATGGTCCCGACGGTGGCCTCCGTGCCGCTCGTGGGCCACGGCGGGTGCCTTCAGATCTTGCCCAGCAGTCGCACGACGTTCTTCCGCTCCGACTTCGTGCGAGCCATGAGCAGGAAGGACCAGACCTTGGCGTCCTTGACGTGCGCCTCCGGGGCATGACGGCGTACAAGGTCGGTCATGGGGTCGAGGGCGCCCTCGAGCTCGTGCTCCTCGAAGAGGCCCTGCACCTCGAGCGCGACCTCCTGCGGCGCGAAGTCGACCAGCAGGTCGAAGAGCATGGCGCCGAACACGTTGGCCGTGGTGTGCGCCCTGGGCCGCTCGCTGCGCTCGTCCCACCGCCTCAGGATCCTCAGCTCGCTGTTCGAGTCCACCGCCTTGCCCAGCAGGTCCAGCAGCTCCCGTCGGGTCCTCGGTTTGCGCAATCACAGCCCTCCCTGCTCACGTGGCCGGCGATGGGTGGGCCACCGGTGATCTGCACGCTACCCGGCTGCGATCTTCACGTCGTTGAACCAGGCTGCGGGCATCGGTCGCTCCAGCTCCCAGACGATCTGGAGGGGCTGGCTGCCCGTGGCCGACACGCACCGGACGGGCCCCAGGAACAGGTAGGGCATCGTGAGGTTCCGCTCGTCGGTCTTCGCCTGGCGCACGAAGAGCAGGATGCGCCAGTCCTCCGGCGGGTGCGCGTAGCGACGACCCGTGGGCGACTCCAGGCGCGTGGCCCTCTGGCTCTCCCAGTGGAAGCGACGCTGGGACAGGGGGTAGTCGTTGTAGAGCGTGGTCGGTGTGAAGTCCTTCTCGTCCTTGTCGAGCGTGACGAAGAGCACGTCGCAGCGATGCTCCTCGCACTTGTAGACGCCGCCCTGGGTGCGCAAGAGCTTGCCCTTGCGGAGCTCGACCAGGCCGGCGCTCACCTCGTCGCGGCTGTAGGTGCCGTGCACGTGAAAGGGCAGGCCGGGCAGGGGCTGGGTGCGCTTGCTGAGACGGTCGTCGAGCAGCTCCATCAGCTGGGCGAGCTCGTCGAGCACCAGCCGGTCGGACCACAACGTGGCGGCCGACCAGGGGCTTGTCGGTGCCAGTGAGCAGCTCGCCGTACCCTCCGTCGCCGAGCGCGGCGCGGTAGGTCGCCCGGCTCTTCTCGAGGATTTCCCGGCGGTGCGCGAGGAAGAGCAGGCTGGGTCGGCCGCCGAGCTGCTTGCAGAGGGCCTTGTAGTCCAGCGCGGCGATCACGGTCTTGCCGGTGCCCGTGGCGGCGACGACGAGGTTGTGGCGGTGGCCCGCGACGCGCTCGGCTTCCAGGGCTTCGAGCACGGCGGTCTGGTGGGGGTAGGGATGGAGCCTGACCGCGGCGGCCAGTGCGTCGCGTTCGGGGTTGCGCCGGGCGGCGAGCACCTCGACGAAGCGGTCGCGGTCGTAGGCCTCGAACGCGCCTTCGTCCCAGTATTGCGCAAAGGTTGCCTCGAACTTGCGCAGGATGGGGGCGTTGTCGACCTTGGAGAGGCGCACGTTCCACTCGCACCCGTCTCGGAGCGCGGCGTGCGAGAGGTTCGAGGAGCCGACGATGCCCGTGGAGAAACCCGTGTCGCGGTGGAAGAGCCAGGCCTTGGCGTGGAGGCGGGTGCGGCGTGCGTCGTAGCTCACGCGGACCTCGGCCCCGAGCGCGACGAGCGCGTCGAGCGCCTCGTGGTCGGTGGCGCCCATGTACGTGGTGGTGAGCACCCGTAGCGGTGGCCGCCCGTCGTGGCGGTCGCTGAGGGCGCGGAGGGCGTCGCGGAGCTCGACGAAGCCGGTCCACTTCACGAACGAGACGAGCACGTCGACCCTGTCGGCGGAGACGATCTCGCGTTGGATCTCGCGCCCGACTCGGAGGTCTTTCGGACCGTTGACGATGAGGTCGCTGTGGCGGAGCGGAATGGAGGGCCGGGGCAGCTCGCTGGTGCCGAGCCGGACATGGTGGGCGTGCAGCACCTGGAGGAGCCGCTCCGGGGTGACGCGGTCATCTGTGTGCACGCCGTCGTGGTGCCGTGCGAGGCAGTCGAGGAGCTGGTTGGTGAGCTGGATCTGCTTGGCGATGCGTTCGGATGCGGTGCCCTTCACCGACGACAAGACCGCCGCCGTGAAGCGCTCGACGTGCCGGGCCAGGGCCTCGGGCGAGGTGTCGGGGCTCAGGGGGACGCGCCCGGCGTGGAGCTCGGGGGCGTCGAGCCGACGTTGTAGCGCCAGGGTGACGATCTGGTCGTAGAGGCCGGAGGGGAGATCGGGCACGGGTGCGAGCGTACTCGAGGCTGAGGTGGCGCAAAGGGGGTGCACGGGCGGCCCGGCGTCTTCAGCCTACGTCGAGCTCGGTCCCGACCCTGAGCTTGTCCAGATACCGGCTGTAGGCGAATGTGCGGTCCCGCTTGCGGCCAGTGGTCTCTGCGAGGATCCCGGCCGCCACGAGGGCGTCCATCGCCCTTGCAGCGGTGGGTCGGCTGGTCTCAAGCATGGCCGTCGCAGCCCCCACGGTCAGCATCGGGCGCTTGGGGAGCGCCTTGAACAGGCGCAGGGCCGTCACGGTGGCCTGGTCGTGCTCCAGCAGACGATCGCCGTCGGCCGTCACCAGCCCGTGCAGCTCCTTGGCGCTGTCTACGGCTTCCTCCGAGACGGTGGCGATGCCGTCGAGGAAGAAGTCCAGCCATCCCTCCCAGTCGCCCGTCGTTCGGACGCCGTCGAGGCGGCGGTAGTATTCGAAGCGGTGTCGCTTGAAGAAGAGGCTCAGGTAGAGCAGGGGTCGGGTGAGCAGGCCCCAGTGCTCAAGGAGCAGGGCCACGAGGAGACGGCCGATCCGGCCGTTGCCGTCCAGGTAGGGGTGGATGGTCTCGAACTGGACGTGCACCAGTCCGGCCCGGATCAGCGGCGGGAGCCCGTCGTCGTGGTGGATGTAGCGCTCGAGGTCGGACAACGTGGAAGCCACGAGGTGGGGGGGCGGCGGAACGAAGGACGCATTGCCCGGCCGCGAGCCGCCCACCCAGTTCTGGCTGCGGCGAAGCTCACCTGGCTGCTTGGTCCCCCCGCGCACTCCGGAGAGCAGGCGCCGATGGGTCTCGCCAAGCAAGCGGATCGAGAGCGGCAACCCCGTCGGACTCGCCAGCTCGGTCCGCGCATGCCCGACCGCGTCGAGGTAGTTGCAGACCTCCTCGACGTCGGCGTCGGGGTCGGAGCCCTCCTCCTGGGCCTCGAACGCCAGCAGATCGACCAGGGAGGCCTGGGTGCCCTCAATCTGCGAGGAGAGGACCGCCTCCTTGCGGACGAAAGCGTAGATGAACCAGTCCAGCGACGGGACCATGGCTCCTGCCAGCTCCAGGCGGGCGAGGGCGGCCTCGGCGGTGTGGAGGCGCTCGCGCAGACTGGTCTCCAGGTCGAGAGGCGGATCCCGAGGTGGCAGCGGCGCGGGCACGAAGGCCGCGACCTCTTCGCCAGCCACGCTGGTGCGCTCGTAGTGGCCGGTCGCGCGCATCACCTTCCCTGGAGAACGATCTCGTGCATAGCTCGACTAGATAATAACGTTTGTGATCTTATTGGCCGAGGAGAAGCACGCTGCCGTTCGTCCGTCCGCCCCCTGGCGCGGCGACGTTCCCGAGCTGACGTGGGTGCCTGGGAGGAGACACCGACGTGAACGCTCCTCACCAAAGGCCGCCGAGCCGGGCCCGCGCGACCGCCAGGTCGATGAAGGCCCGCACGCGAGGCGCCAGGTGCCGACTCCGCAGCCACACGAGCGACAGCGTGGCCGGTGGAACCGTCCAGTCGGAGAGCACCCTCACGAGGCGGCCCTCGGCGACGTAGGACGCGGCGACGAAGTCCGGCAACACACCGATGCCCGCGCCAGCCGCCATCATGGATGCGAGTGGGCGGTAGTCGTCAGCGGTCAGGTCCGGTGGCGCAGGCCACTCGGCCAGGTACGCCCTGTTGTGCGACAGCGTTCGGTGCTCGCCGAGCGCGTCCAGGCTCGCGGGCTCGCCATGGCGGGCCACGTAGGACGGGCTCGCGAACACCCCAAGCGTCACGGGGCCGATCGTGCGCGTCACCAGGTCGTCCCGGCTCGGCAAGGCCCCGATGTGGCTGCGAAAGCCGAGGTCGATGTTCTCCTCGAGGAGATCGACCACCCGGTTCGTGATCTGGAGGTGAACGCGCACGTCGCGGTAGCGCTCCGAGTAGCTCGCCAGGAGCTCGGCCAGGTACTGGCTCGTGCCGACGTCGATCGAGGTCGTGACCCGGACCCGGCCCCGCGGGGAGGAGGCGGAGTCCGCCAGGTCGCGCTCGACGTCTCTGATGTCCCGGAGCGCCGGGGCGCAGCGTGCATACAAGGCCAGTCCGTCGTCGGAGATCTCGAAGGACCGCGACGAGCGGGTCAGCAGTCCCGTGCCGAGGTGCGCCTCGAGCCTGGCCACGCGGCGGCTGACCGTGGACTTGGGGACGCCGAGCTGCTGGGCCGCCTGGGTGAAGGTGCCGGCCTCGACCACGGCGACGAACGTGTCCAGGTCGTTCAGGTTTATGGGTAGCTCCAGCGCAACTTTGAGGAGCATCTTTGCGTCATTGTACCGATGGAGCAACTGTATACGTTGGGGACAGGCCCGCTCCACGGGCTCCAACCCCCAGCGCCGAGATCGCCATGAACGCTCGTACCCTCTCCCTCCTCGCTCTTCCCCTCCTCTTCGCCTCGGCCTGTGTCGACGACGTCGGCTCCGGGAAGGTCGCCGCGGAGGTGGTCGAGCCGACCACCCAGACGCAGTCGATCCAGGGCCGCACCCTCGCCGTGGACACCTCCCGGTCGCGCATCCACGCGCTCGGAGCCAAGGTCACCGCGACCCACGACATCGTGTTCGACGACTGGAGCGGCGCGCTGAAGCTCTCGGGCGACGACGTGGTCGGCATCGAGGCCACCGTGCAGATGAGCTCTCTGAGGGCCGACGTCGACAAGCTCACCGCGCACCTGCAGTCCCCGGACTTCTTCGACGTGGCGCAGTGGCCCACCGCCACGTTCGCGTCCAGCCGGATCGCCCGCGAGGCCGGGCCCGGTGGTGCCACCCACCAGGTCACCGGCGAGCTCACGCTTCGCGGCACCAAGAAGGCGATCGCCTTTCCCGCGAGCGTCAGCACCAGCGGCTCCGACGTCACGGCGAAGGCCGAGTTCGTGATCGACCGCCGGGACTTCGGGGTCGTCTACCCTGGCATGCCCGACGACCTGATCCAGGACAACGTGGTGCTGACGATCGAGCTCACCGCTGACCGGACCGCGTCGTGAGGCCCTTCCCGGCCACCTTCGTCGCCCACGGTGCCCCGCCGCTCCTCGACGATCCCGTGTGGGTCGCCGAGCTGGCGAGCTGGGGCAGGGCGCTGCCCCGCCCCGAAGCCATCCTGGTGGTGTGCGCCCACTACGAGGCGCGACCGATCTCGATCGGGGCAACGCGCACGGTGCCGCTGCACCACGACTTCTGGGGCTTCCCCCAGCGGTACTACGAGCAGACCTATGCAGCGCCAGGGGCGCCGGCGCTCGCCCGGCGGGTGCGGGAGCTCGCACGCGAGGCGGGGCTGGCCACGGCCGAGGACCCGGACCGCGGCCTGGACCACGGTGCCTACGTCCCGCTGGTGGCCATGTACCCCGACGCCGACGTGCCGGTCCTCCAGGTCTCGCTACCGTCGTTGTCGCCAGGCGAGCTGCTCGAGATGGGCCGCGCCCTCGCTCCCCTGCGCGCCGAGGGGGTGATGGTCATGGGCAGCGGCTTCCTCACCCACAACCTCCGAGCCATCGACTGGCAGGCCACCGAGCCGCCGGCGTGGGCGGCCGACTTCGACGCCTGGGTGGCCGACGTCTTGCGCTCCGGCGACCTCGACGCGCTGGCCGACCTCGCGGCCCGTGCTCCCGCCGCCCGGCTCGCTCACCCCAGGACCGAACACTACGTCCCCGTCATCGTCGCTGCTGCGGCCGCCGAGGGCGAGCCGGTGTCCTTCCCGATCGAGGGCTGGGCGTGGGGGCCCTTCACCAAGCGGTCGGTGCAGTTCGGCGGGGCGTCTTGAACGGCCGGACACCGGCTGGACCCGCGGCTCAGGGCGCGGCCCCACCGCTACGCCACAGCCAGAGCGCGGCCACGGCCATCACGACGGCCTCCACCGCAACCAGCAGCCACTGCTTTGGAACGGCGCCGTCGATCATCAGGCCGAGGAGACGGGCCGCGAGCGCCCCGGTCATGAAGTAGAAGACGGCCAGGGGAAGGCTCGTGGACCAGGGACGAAGCGAGGGCACGGCGATCAACGCCAGGCCCAACCCGAGCACCATGCCTCCGCGGACCCGGCGTTCGACAGCCTCGAAGAGGTCCGCCGTCGGCTCGGTCGCCCCGGTGAGGGGCCCGAACCAGGCAGGGAAGACAGCGGCGACGACGCCGAGCGCCGACAAGACGATTCCGACGACGCGAAGTCCGGACATGGGGACTCCTCTTCAGTGATCGCGGTGAGACCCAGGGTCAGTCTGCACGGCTCAGGCCTCGAGCAGCTCGTGCACCTGGAGCCCGTTGCGAACGCGCTCCAAGCGCACCTGCGCCTCGGGGCGCTCCAGGTACCGCGGGAGCACACCCGGCGGGGTGAGGACCCGTCGGCTCTGGAGCTCACGCACGATGGGGAGGTGCGTGGCCGCGATCTTGCCCACGAAGAGTGGCTCGAGCTCGCCACCCTGGCTCAGGTGGTCGAGAACGGTCAGCAAGCCCCTCAGGTAGACCAGGTCCTTGGTGAACCCGCCCGAGCGGTAGATGCGGACGACGAGGCTGAACGCTGCGCGCTTGCCGAAGCCGTAGCGGCGCAGCAGGCGGTAGGAGTCGATGAAGCTCGCGCCGCCCGCGCAGGCGTCCGCGATGATCACCCGGCCGGCCAGGATCCGAAGCCGCGCCGGTGACATGCCGCCCGCGAGGTATTCGGCCAGGACAGCGATCCCTTCCTGCAGCTCCTCGTAGCCCGCGAGTCCGTGCTGGAGCTGCTTCAGCCTCTGGGACCGCCCGTTGCACCAGGTGAGCAGGTGGGTGCCGACCTCGTGCTGGATGAGGGCGTCGACGCGCGCCGCGGGCGTGGAGGTGTTGCCGGGCACCAGCAGCCTCCCCTGGGACACCATCAGGCCGCCGCTCATGTCGCTTCGGATCTCGACCGAAGCGTCGAAGCCTTTCCAGCGCTCGCGGTACCAGGCCAGCTCCTCTTCCGCCCGCCGCGCGAACTCCGTTGCGTCGACCGAAGCGCCGGAGTGGCGTCCCCGCGCCGTCGCGGAGACGGTCTCCAGCACCTCCTCGGCGCGACGGACCAGGGCCGAGGAGCACGCCCCGTAGGCGGCGAGGCTCCCGTACACGAAGCGGGGCGTGCCTCGGTCTCCCAACATCGTGAGCTGGCGGTCGAGCTCGGCCCGCTTCTCGAGGAAGAGGTCGCTCAGGGTCGGATCTTCGACGCGTTCGATGGGGATGCGGTACAGCGTCCGCTTCAGCTCGCCGGGGTCGACGGGCAGCGGGCGGTACCGGAGCAACGGGACCTTCTCGAAGCCGCTCCGTTGGAAAGCCCTCCAGGCGCCGTCGCCGTTGACGGGACTCACGCAGAGCAGGAAGTCGAAGCTGCGCGCCACCCTCGAGAGCTGCTCGTCGACCGTCCAGACCGCCTTGACGACGGCTCGCCGACCGAGCGCATGCCACGAGGTGGTGCGGTAGGTGGTGTGGTCCTTCGCGAAGCGGTAGGCCGTGTGGCGCATGGCCGCGCCGACGATCTTGCGGGCCCTTCGGAGGAGGCCGGGAAGCTCACCGCCCTCGTTCTTCCACGTGGCGTCGATGGCGACGGTGAGCTGCACGCAGCCGAGCTCGGCGGCGAGCTTGCGACCGAGGAGAGGCCGCGGTCCACGGGCGCCGCGCACCCGGGGGAGCACGCCAACGGTCTGGGCGCGGCCCGCGATGCGGAGGCGTCCCAGGTGGCGGGCCAACACGCCTGCAAGCTCGACGCTCAGGTCGTTGTCGTCCGTGTAGACCCGGATCGGGTCGTCGTGCGCGCCCACCTCGGTCGGGACCAGCTCCATCAACAGGAAGCCGCCGTAGCGCTCCTGCGCAAGCAGCGCGAGCTCGCGGGCCACCGCGCGTGGACCGGGGTCCTTGTGGACCGGGTCGAGCAGGTAGGCGGCTTCGCCGTCGACGAGGGTCGCGTCCGGACCGCGCTGGAGGCAGAGAAAGGGCAGCGGGCGGTCGACGTGCACCCGCACGTCGCCGGGGAGGATCTGGCGCACCGGTACGCCGCCTTCGAGCTTGGCCCGAAGCGCGGCCGCCCGATCGGCGTGGTTCTTAGAGGGTCGCGATGTTAGAGTTGTCAAAGTCGCGCCTGTAGTAGGTCATGAAGCCGACCTTGCGTTCCAACGCCCGGATCACGGCCACGGAGAAGTCCACCCCCTCGAACTTCTGGGCGCTGCCGAGCCCCCCGGGGCTGAACACGTTGATCTCCATGAGCTTGTCGCCGACGACGTCGAGACCGACCAGGAACATGCCGTCCTGGACCAGCTTCGGACGCACCATCTCCACGAGCTCCAGGGCCTCCCGTGTGACGTCCGCCTTGGCCAGCTTGCCGCCTGCATGGATGTTGCTGCGCAGATCGCCTCCGGTCCGCACGCGCCGGAACGCCGCGTAGCGACCCTTGTGCATCAGCGGCTCACCATTCATCACGAAGAGCCGCATGTCGCCCTGGGCCGCGCGGTGCAGGTATTCCTGCGCGATGACGTAGCCGTCCCGGGTGACGGCCTCGATCATCTGGTTCATGTTGGCCACGTCCTGAGGCTCGATCAGGAACACGCTCTGGCCACCACTGCCGGTCAGCGGCTTGAGCACGACCCTGCGGTTGGCGTCGCGAACGAAGGCTTTCACGTCGGCAGCGTTGCGCGTGATCAGCGTGCGCGGCCGCACCTCCTCGGGGAAGCCCTGGAAGTACATCTTGGAGTTCGCCTGGGCCAGACCCTCGGGCGAGTTGACCACGATGGTTCCACGCCGGGCGGCCATGCGCCCGAAGGTGATGCTGGCCCCGACCGCCCAGGGTCGGATGAGGGTGTCGTTGGCCGGGTCGTTCCGGAGCATGAGCACGTCGAGCTCGTCCACGGTGATGCGTTCCCGGACCGCACGAGGGCCGCGGATGGCCTCCAGGAAGGCCTTGCCGTCCTTGTAGGCCTTGTTCGGAACCGTGCGCGCGTGGGCGCGGATGTGCTCGTCGGGGTCGTAGGCGAGGTCCCCGACGGTCATCAGCCAGGCCTCGTGTCCGGCGCGACGAGCCGCGAGCGCGAGGCGGATGGTGGTGTAGCCGGCCCGTTCGGTCTCGAAGTCGTTGATCACGAAGCCGATGCGGATGGCCTTCTCGCGGTGCAGGCGAGCGCTGCGGCTGCGGCTCCGCGTGGGGCGGGACGACACCGACGGCAGCGCGGCCTCCGCCGCTGGCGTGGCAGCGCGGAGGGCTTCGAGCACAGCGGCGTGTTGCGCCTTGTCGAGCTTGCCGGTCCACTCGTCCATGAAGAACTTCTTGACCTCGATGGCGAGCACGCACGCGTCGCGCGGGAAGCGCTCATGGATCCAGCGCGAGAGGTGCCCGCCCCGGAAGCGCACGTTCTCGCGCACGTCCAGGGCCCCTCCGGGAAAGTCGTGCGCGCGGAGGCCAGCCATCATGGCGTCGACCACGGGCGCCCAACGCTTCCGATCGAGCGAGCCGGTGCCGATGTTCACTTGCGGGTTCTGGGCCGGGTCGGCCTCCGTGCCGGGACCGGAGCGGCGGTGGTTGTAGCTGTGCAGGTCGAGCACCAGGATCCGCCCGTGGCGCTCGATGGCGGCCTGGAGCACCCGTTCGACCTCGGCGTAGAACGCGTCGTACTCGGCGAGGGACGTGGCGACGCTCCGGTCGCTCGGTCCGTCGGCGTAGAGCTTCAGGCCCCAGGCGTCTTCGGGCCTGCGGTAGACCGCCGTCGCGCGGGACCGGTTGAAGTCGACCTGGAACCGCGAGTGCGTGGCGCAGATCGCGGTGGGCGCGACGACGGTCCATCCGTCGGTGAACGGGTCCTCCTCGCGGAGGCGCTGGTCTTCCGAGAGCTGGAGCTCCTTCGCCACGTCGGAACGAAGCTCGTGGCCGGCATGGATGGCGAACGCGACGGTCGCTCCGTCTCCTTCCCTCAAGGTCCAGAGAGGCAACTGCTTCTTCGGCTTCGACATGGATCCACCCTTCGCCAATCGACTTGTGATGGCGCGGCGACATCTATCTCCAAGCGCGGACGGGGTCGCTGCGGGCAAGGATACAACCGGTGCGAAGTTCGCTCAGCTCGCAGCGCACGCGCGGCGCAGGCAGATCACGGCGTCCACGCCTCCGCCAGCTGCTCGCGGTCGGTGCTCCGCCACCACAGGCGTCCAGTCGTGTGCGTTCAGCGCGGCGACGTCCGCGAGCGACACCTGGACCTGCGCGGCCGCGATGGTCGGCTCACCGGTCTCGGGATCGAGGGCTTGATGACCGATCAGCAGGAGCGTGCCGCCGGGCGCCACCCCGGCCGCAAGCCGCTGCACAGCGGCCGAGACGTCCCCGGGGATGTGCACGTAGGCCATCACGACCAGGTCGTAGGCTCGCGGTTCTGGAGACCACTCCGCCAGATCCCGCTGGTGCCACGCGATCCGGGAGGCCAGGCCCGGGCAAGCCGCTGTGGCCTGACGGCGCCCGTGCGCGAGAGCGGCCTCGGAGACGTCCACGGCGGTCACCTTCCACCCCCGGCTGGCCAGCCACAGTGACTCGGCACCGTGGCCACAGCCCGCATCGAGTGCATGCCCCGCGGAGAGCCCCCCGGCCTGATCGATGACGTGGCGGTTCGGCGGGCGCTGAGCCACCTTCTCCGCATGGTCGCGGAGCGTCCGGGTCCAGAGCGCTTCCCAGAAGTCGCGGTCGAAGGCGGGTGCAGGCATCGGCCACCTCCTGCTCGACCGATGGTCGAGCCATGCGTTCGGAGCCGCTAACCGAGGCGTGCTCTCGCGCCTCCCGGCCCCGTGTTGCGCGCCGCACCACGCCACGGCATCCTCCCGCTTCCCGTTTCCGGACGTCTCGTGATCGCCACTGCGCTGCTCCGTACCCTCTCGCTCCTTCACGGCGTGCACCGTGGCGCCGGAGGCCTGAGGCCGTGATCCTGCGCATCGCCGTGGCCGCAGGCGGCCTCTGCACCTTGGTGGCGGCCGCCCTGCTGGCCGACGCCTGGGTGGCGCTCGGGCACGGCCCCGACGACGAGCGACGCGCCCGCATGGAGGCGTCGCCCCAGTGGGAGGACGGCGTGTTCGTGAACGAGGAGCCGATGTGGAACAACTACGTCGGGATGTTCACGAGCTGGTCGCGGGCGTCTGCGTACGGCTCGCCGGAACAACCTGTTGCCGTGGAGCGGGGCGACGCCAGCCGCTTTGCGTCCGCTCCGCGCTCCGGGCTGCGGGTGACCTGGCTCGGGCACAGCACCCAGCTCATCGAGATCGATGGGGTCACGGTGCTGACCGACCCGATCTTCGGAGGACGGGCGTCGCCCTTCACCTGGGCGGGGCCGGCCACCTGGTACGCGCCACCGATTCCCCTCGACGCGTTGCCAGTGCCCGACGCGGTGCTCTTGTCGCACGACCACTACGACCACCTCCAGGTCGAGACCATCCAGCGCATGGCCGACTGGGACACACGCTTCGTGGCCCCGCTGGGTGTCGGAGCCCACCTGGCCTACTGGGGGGTGCCTCCGGAGCGCATCACCGAGGTGGACTGGTGGGACTCCGTCCAGGTGGGGGCCGTCGAGGTCGTGGCCACGCCCGCGCGCCATGCGTCGGGGCGCCAGGTGTTCGACCAGAACCGCACGCTGTGGGCGGGGTACGCGCTCGTGGGCCCGGAACACCGCGTGTTCTTCTCCGGCGACACCGGGCTCTTCTCGGCCCTCCAGACGATCGGCGAGCGCTACGGGCCCTTCGACCTGACGATGTTCGAGGTGGGCGCCTACGATCGGGACTGGCCGGACTGGCACCTGGGCCCGGAGAACGCGGTCACGGCCCACCGGTGGGTGCGCGGCGAGGTCTTGATGCCGATCCACTGGGGGCTCTGGAACCTCGCGCTCCACGGCTGGACCGAGCCCATCGAGCGCGTGCTGGTGGCCGTCGAGGAGCGGGGCGTGCCGGTCGTGGCGCCTCGTCCGGGGGCGAGCTTCGAGCTCGAGCCCCTGCCCACCCTGGAGCGCTGGTGGCCGGACGTGCCGTGGGACTCCGCGGAGGTCCACCCGATCGTCACGCGTGGCCTCCGGGATCCTCCGGTGGCTGACCCCGCGGGAGTGCACTAAGATAGCAATCGAACGCTTTCTATGTTGTGCCCATGCCCTACGACCTGCTGATCCACTCGGGCCTCGTGATCGACGGAAGCGGAGGGGCGCCGGTGCGCGCGGACGTCGCGGTGAAGGAGGGGCGGGTGGTGGCCATCGGTCCCTACCTCGATCGCACGGGCGCGGACCGCTGCATCGATGCCACCGGGCGGTGGGTCACGCCCGGCTTCGTCGACAACCACACCCACTACGACGCCGAGGTGCTGCTCGCCCCGGGGCTCGGGGAGTCGGTCCGCCACGGCGTCACCACGGTGTGCATCGGCTCGTGCTCGCTGGGCACGGTGTTCTCGTCGCCGCGCGACTGCGCCGACCTCTTCTCGCGGGTCGAGGCCGTGCCTCACGACTGCGTGATGGCCGCCCTGCAGGGAAAGCACTGGAGCGACCCGGGCGCCTACGCCGAACACCTCGACAGCCTCGCGCTCGGACCCAACGTCATGGCCTACGTCGGCCACTCCGACATGCGGACCGCCGTGATGGGGCTCGAGCGCTCCACCGACCGTCGCACCCGCCCGACCCGCGAGGAGCAGGCCCGGCTCGACGCGATGCTCGAGGGCGCGATCGACGAGGGCTTCCTGGGCCTCTCGTGCATGACCAACCCCTGGGACAAGGTGGGCGGGACCCGCGCCCGCTCGCGCCCGCTGCCGTCGACCTTCGCCACCTGGGGGGAGTACCGCCGCCTGCACGGCATCCTCCGTCGGCGCGGCGCGGTGCTGCAGTCTGCGCCGAACATCACCACCAAGGTGAACGCGCTGCTCTACCTGATCGAGAGCGCCGGCTTCGGCCTGCGCAAGGCGCTGAAGACCACGCTCATCACCATCGCCGACACGAAGTCCGACCCCTGGCTCTCGGCCGCAGCGCTCGGGGGCACGCGCCTCTGGGAGCGTCTCACGGGGTCCGACCTGCGCTGGCAGTCGCTGCCGGTCCCCTTCGAGGTCTACGCCGACGGGGTCGACCTCGTGGTCTTCGAGGAGTTCGGGGCCGGGGAGGAGGCCCTGCACTTGACCGAGGAGGTGGACCGCAACGCGCTCTTCTCCGACCCCGCCTACCGCCGTCGCTTCCGCCGTGACCTCGACAAGCGCTGGGGGCCGCGGGTCTGGCACCGCGACCTGCACGACGCCCAGATCGTGTCGGCGCCCGACCCGACGCTGGCCGGCCGCTCCTTCGGCGAGGTGGCCGACGAGCGCGGCGACCACCCAGCCGACACCTTCCTGGACCTCGTGGTCGAGCACGGCAAGGCCTTGCGCTGGCGCACCACGCTGGCGAACCACCGACCTCGGCAGCTGGCCGCCATCGTCGACCACGAAAACGTGCACATCGGCTTCTCGGATGCGGGTGCCCACCTGCGCAACATGGCCTTCTACAACGTGCCGCTGCACATGCTCCGACGAGCGGCGCGTGGGGAGCTTGCCCTGGAGCGTGCCGTGCACCGGGTGACCGGTGAGATCGCGGACTGGTACGGCGTGGACGCCGGGCACCTGCGGCTAGGGGACCGCGCCGACGTGGTCGTGGTCGATCCGCAGGCCCTGGACGGGCGCCTGGACGCCGTGCACGAGGAGCCGGTCGAAGCCTACGGCGGACTGTCGCGCATGGTCCGGCGCAACGAGGGCGCCGTGGTCGCCACGGTGATCGGCGGCGAGGTGGTGTTCGCAGGAGGCGCGTTCGCAGCGGGGTTCGGCGTCACCCGCGCGCACGGCCGCTTCCTGCGTCGTGGGGTGAAGACCCCGGCGCGCACGCGGGCCGAGGTGGCCGCGTGACGCAGGTCCGGCGCACCCAGGCCCAGCGCAAGGCCGCCACCGTCGGGCGCCTTGTCGAGGCGGCCGCCGGGGTCCTGGCCGAGCGTGGCTTCGCGGGCGCGTCCACCCGCGCCATCTGCGAGCGGGCAGGGGTGTCCCAGGGCGCCCTCTTTCGGCACTTCGCCAGCCGCAACGAGCTGTTCGTGGCCACCCTCGACCAGATCGCCACCGAGCACGTGGCCGCCTTCCGCGCCCTGGCTGGGCTGGGAGTCGGCGACAGGGTCGACGAGCTGGTGCTGTTGATGCGGGGGCTCGCCCGCTCCGACCGCCACGCGGCCTGGCGGGAGATCGTGAGCGCTGCCCGCACCCACGCGGATCTGGCGGAGGCTGCGGAGGAGGCCGTCGCGCGCTTCGAAGGCGCGATCGTCGAAGCGGTGGCCGAGCTCACGGGGCAGGCGGAGCGCACGGGCGCGGCCACCGTGGTGCTCTCGCTGATGCACCTGTTCGACAGCGAGGCGGTCACGGTGCGCGTGAAGCGGAGCCCGGACATCGAAGCCGCCCGCGTGAGGTGGGCGGCCGACGTGCTGAAGGGTCTCCTACAGCCGTAGGGTGCGCGCCACGGCCTCGGCCACCGAGTCGCCCGCTTCGAGTCGCGCCAGCAGGTCGATCCCGATCAGCTGTGCGAAGGGGGTGGACAGGGCATCGCACGCCGCGAGCAGGCCCTCCATGCTGGTGAGGCTCTCCCGATCGGCCGCTTCCAGCGCGGCGGTCAGGGTGGCCACGGCGCGCCCGGGAAAGTCCGGGCGGCTGCCGTCGCGGTCGTTCACCTGGTAGAGGCCGCCCAACAGCCCGCTGCTGAGGACCGTGCCTCCGAAGCGCGCCCGCTGCGGGTCGGCCGCCAGCGCAGCCAGGCCGCGCCCGACGAAGCCGGGGCTCTCGGACCAGGCGAAGTGCGGGTCGGCGGCTTCCCGCCAGGTGGCCTCGGTCACGCCGAAGGTGTCGAGCATGGCCTCGCTGCGCAGGAAGCCCGGCGTGATGGCCACCGCCGTGTGGCCGTGGGGGTCCAGCTCGCGGTGGAGCGCGTAGGCAAGCCGCCGCGTGTCGGCCTTCGCCAGGTCGTAGAAGAGCGAGAACCGGTAGTGATCGCCCGTCCCGTCGGTGATCTCCACGTGCAGCCCGGCGTCGCTCTCGAGCAAGAGCGGCAGCGCCAGGTTCGCGGTGATCAGGTGCGTTCCGACGCCCAGCTCCAGCATGCGCAGGCCGGGACCCACGTCCTGTTCCCAGAAGGGAGCCCATCGGGTCAGGTCGTCGCCCCCCCAGATGTCGTTGACGAGCACGTCGAGGCGCCGGTGTTCCGCACGGATCGCGTCGACCAGGCCCCGGACTTGTTCCACGTCGGTGTGGTCCACCTGGCGCCAGAGCCCGTGGCCGCCCGCGGCCGTCACCAGGGCTGCGGTCTGCTCGATCGTCTCCGGTCGGCCGGGGGGCGTGCTGCCCGCCACGCTGCGCCCGGTGCACCACACCGTGGCGCCTCGCTCGCCGAGTCCGATGGCGATGCCGCGTCCGGCTCCCCGGGTGGCGCCGGCGACGAGGCAGATGCGTCCTTCGAGATCGCGTGGTGCCACGGTCCTCCTCGTTCAGTCCAGGTGGTAGATCGCGGACACCTCTTCGAG
>Ga0114932_10002699_pt1 | contig 18343 bp, 13 predicted proteins | sample 2SBtaG_2_FD_87286 | JGI IMG/M metagenome (GOLD analysis project Ga0114932, IMG submission 87286) | Deep subsurface microbial communities from Kolumbo volcano to uncover new lineages of life (NeLLi) - 2SBTROV12_ACTIVE470 metaG | ecosystem: Environmental > Aquatic > Marine > Volcanic ... | reverse complement strand
GCGGTTGGATCCGGCCCTTTTTGACGTGCCAAAGGGCGTTGATATCCACGCTTACGTTCCCGACCTTGACCGTCATCTTGCGGCTTGTGTTCTGGCGGTGGTGCAAGGCGGGCTGACCACGGCGATGGAGCTGGTCGCGGCAGGCACGCCGTTCCTGTATTTCCCGCTGAAAAACCACTTTGAACAGAATTTTCACGTTGCGCACCGGCTGGACCAGTACAATGCCGGGCGCAAGATGATCTATGACGCGTGCGGGCAGGAAACCATCGCACAGGCCATGATCGACGAACTGTCACACCCCACGACCTTCAAGCCGGTCGAAGCGGGCGGCGCGGCGCGCGCGGCGCAGATGCTGTCAGACCTCTTATGATCACGGTCCGATTTTGCAGAAACTCCGGCGACCAGGGGCGGCAGGTACCATCGCATTTTTGAATGATGGCACAACGAGTTTGCCAGAATTGATCACTTTGCCGGAATGACGGTGGCCTCGGCCCGCCAGACCTTCTATCACTACAAAAACACCAGACGAAAGGAGCATTCATGGACCCGATCCGCTTAACCGCGCTCGCCCATGGCGGTGGTTGAGGCTGCAAGCTTGCTCCGGCGGTGCTGGAGGAGATTCTTAGCGCTTTACCTGCGCATATTTCCGACCCGGCCATGCTGGTGGGGCTGGAAACCAAAGACGACGCCGTTGTCTATCGCATCGACGATAGCAAAGCCGTTGTTGCGACCACTGACTTTTTCATGCCCGTGGTCGATGATCCGTCTGACTTCGGGGCCATCGCGGCGGCCAATGCGTTGTCGGACATTTACGCGGTTGGGGCCGTGCCGATATTTGCTTTGGCGGTTGCCGGGATGCCGACGGGGGTTTTGTCGCCCGGGGTGATTACACAAATATTTGCGGGCGGTGCCGCTATGGCGGCCAAAGCCGGGATTGTCGTGGCGGGCGGGCATTCGATTGACAGCCCCGAGCCAATCTACGGGCTGGCTGTTGTCGGTCTGGTGCACCCCGACGAAGTGAAACGCAACAGCACGGCACGGGTTGGTGACGTTCTTATTCTGGGCAAAGCGCTGGGCGTGGGAATTTTAAGCGCCGCATTCAAAAAAGGGCTGCTAAGCGCGCCTGATTACCGCGCATTGATGGACAGCGCTACCAAACTGAACTCCATCGGGGCAGATCTGGCGCACAACAGCGACGTTCACGCGATGACCGATGTCACCGGGTTTAGTCTGCTTGGGCATATGTTCGAAATGTGCGAAGGTTCGGGCGTTGCGGCGCGCCTTGATCTCGATGCGATACCGCTGCTTGACGCGGCGCGGCCCCACGCGCAGGACGGTCTGAACACGGGTGCAGGCACACGCAACCGCGAAACGTTTGGCCCGCGGGTGTCGCTGCCCGCCGACCTGCCGGACTGGCACCGCAACCTGCTGTTTGATCCGCAGACTTCGGGTGGATTGCTGGTCAGCGTGGCACCGGACGCGGCTGCCGGTGTTTTGGAATTGTTTCATGGGCAAGGGTACGAAAGTGCCGCGATCATCGGGGAATTTGTTGACGGCCCTGCGGGCATCACCGTCACAGGTTAAGCGTGTCTACCCATTCGCCCGGAACGATGAAATTCGCCACCAATTTCAGGGATTTATTGTCGCTTTTTAGAAAATCCGCCCGCATTTCCGTCAATACCGCGCCAGCCCGTGTGCCCTGCCAAAACCAGTTGTGCAGGCTGGCGCTGGCGAGAGGCGGCTGTTGATAACAGGCGGCTTCAAAGTAAATTGTTTTCAGATCGTCAATGAGAAACCGCAGGTGTTTTCCTGAATAGCGGCCTGTAAATTTTCCGTTCTGCCGCGCCAGTTCGGTAAATTGGGCGCAGCAGTCTTTCGGAGTCAGACCGCTGTTGCCAAACGTCGTGCGCCCCTTGGAAACGAACGCACGATGATAAAGCGATAATATGTCACTGATTTCTGCCTGAAAATCCAGGTCCGCACGGGGCAACGGTTGCACGGTGGTCGGGGTGGTGCGGTCGCGGCCTTCAAATGCCCCAAACACCGGCCCCGGTCCCGGGTTTTCCAGCAAACCCAAAGCGGCACGCAGAACCGCTTTCTGACCGTCGGTATCGCGTGGGTCGCCCAGAGGCCGCCCCAGTTCAAACGGCACAAACAGCGCACGCGGCGGGCGGATGATGTCACTGTGCATGCGGATCAGGCTGATTACTACGGTCGCGATTCCGGCGTTTTCAAGACTATGGGCGAGCGTGCACACGGCGCGCGTGCAGTGCGGTCAGACAGGGACCAGCAGAACAGCGTCCACCCTGTCAGCCTTCATCATGCCGGCCACCTGCGCGATTTCATCGCTCATCCCTGCCGGGTCTGTCGCCCCCATGAACGCATAATGTCTGTCCGCAACGGCACCGATTTCTCCGTGCGATTGCATGTCTTTCAGCCGCTCAAGAGGAAACACCGTATTGAGGTCCTGAATGTACCCCGTGCGGTCGTAATTGATCGACACGTGGCTCATCAAAAGGTCGGCGGGTGTGGTTTCGGCGGGGATAATCCGGTAATCGGTGGCCGACAGTTTGAAACGCGTGTCGCCGCGCCGGTGCAACCCGGCGGTTGACAGGATGGCCACGCGGCGCTGTCGAAGTGGTCCGCCAGTGGTGAACGGCGTAGAGTCATAGGTGGCGCACGCCAGCTTTTCGATGCTGGCGCGGACACGCGGCGGAATGTCTTTCAGATGTGCCACGTAATTCCCTTGCAAAAACTGCACTGACTACAGCACAGGCACGCGGCGTGGAAAAGGGCTTAAAACGTATCGGGAAAATCGCGAATTGCTGTAGGCGAACGCTTTGATGACAACACCGGCCTCGTGCGGCGGGGGTAAAATTCCCCCGAACCTTTCCCCGATCCCGCCTCAACCTCAACGCCCGCCACGTTGACCCCACCCTAGGCCTGTTCCTGCCGCCGGACTGGCTTGAGGTGACGCGCGCAGGCGTCGGGACGGACTGACCTGCCCCCAACTTGAGGGCCACTTATAAGTAGACTCTGTTCCTCTTTTATTTGCCATTATTCGGCTGCATGAGCAATGGGCAGTGGTGCGGAGCCCTCAGATAGCTCATGTGCCAATGCCCATTGCGTTTTGTGGAAGGGCCTGTTTGCAACAAACTCTTCCGGGGTTTGATAGTTCAGCAAGCTATGGGGCCGGTTCCGGTTGTAATCGATCCGTCATTCTTCGACGATCCTTTCCGCCCCGGCCAAGCTCACGAACCAGTTCATGTTCAGGCATTCTTCGTGGAACCGACCGTTGAAACTTTCAATATAGGCGTTCTGTGTTGGCTTGCCGGGGTCGATGAAATAGAGATTTACGCCATGATCATCGGCCCAGCCATCAAAGATTTCAGCGCGTCAGGGGATATCCGGGACCGATCGTAAACGCGAAATGCTGTAGATGGCTTTTCGGGACGGCGTCGCTGCGCTAACAGAACAAATGGAATTTCAACTGACCAGCCTTGCCGATCTGAACGCGGCGGCATTCGACCAGATTATCGATGTACGTTCGCCGTCGGAGTATGCAATCGACCACCTGCCGGGCGCGATCAACCTGCCGGTGCTCAGCGACGCCGAGCGCGCGCAGGTGGGCGCGGTTTACGTACAGGACAGCCGGTTCACCGCGCGCAAAATGGGCGCGGCATTGGTGGCGCGCAACGCGGCGACGCATCTTGACGGGGCGCTGAAGGACAAAGACGGCGGTTATCGCCCACTGGTCTATTGCTGGCGCGGTGGGCAGCGCTCGGCGTCTTTTGCCGGCATTCTGGCGCAAATCGGCTGGCGCGTGCGCGTGCTGAACCACGGCTACCGTGCCTATCGCCGCCTTGTGGTGCGGACGCTTTACGACGATCCGTTTCCGGCGCCAGTTGTGGTGCTGGGCGGCCACACGGGCACCGCCAAAACCGAAATTCTGTGCCACATTGATGATTTGGGCGTGCAAGTTATCAACCTTGAAGGTCTGGCCAATCACCGCGGGTCGTTGTTCGGGGGGCGCAAAGACCCGCAACCCAGTCAAAAAGCCTTTGAGCGGAAACTGGCGCAGGTTATCGGCGGCCTTAGCCCGGATCGGCCGGTCATCGTAGAGGCCGAATCGAGCAGGATAGGCAACCTGACCATACCGCCAATGCTGTGGGCGGCGATGCGGCAAGCCCCGCGCATCCGGCTGGAAGTGCCGCTTGAAGTCCGGGCCGCCTATCTGGCGACAAATTACCGTGACATCACCGCCGATCCTGAACACCTGCGCGCAGTCATCGAAAAACTGCGCCCGCTGCACTCCCGCGACCGTATCGATCATTGGCTGGAACTGGCGGGTTCGGGTGATTTCACGGCTTTGGCTCTAAGTCTGATGGAACATCACTACGACCCGCGCTACAAACGAAGCGACGGTCACAAAGGTGCGGCAGCACAGACGGTGTTGTCGTTCGATGATCTTTCGCCCGGCGGGCTGCAACGCGCAGCACGGTCCGTTGACCAAAAAATTTCCGGCGTACTGCCGGACCATTAAGTGGTTAACCGTCGCGCCACCTGTCCAACACTGTTTCGAACGCTTGCGGCTGCCTTTGCGACGCCGCCTTGATTGCACCCTTCGTGCGGCTGAACCGGGGGGCCGGAGCCGGTTGCCTGACACCTTCAAAATCAACGAAAATCCCGCGTGCAGTATTGTGGGGATGATCGTAGGCCTGCTCCAACGTCAGGACGGGGGCAAAACATACGTCCGAGCCTTCCATGATCTCGCACCATTCGTCGCGCGACCTGCCGCTGAAAACCTGTGCCAGACGCGTCTTGATGTCCGGCCAGTCTTTGACGGACAGTTGCGCGGGTAGACCAGCATCAGTCAGGCCGGTCAGGCGCAGCAATTCGGCATAGAACCCGGCCTCGATGGACCCGATTGACACAAAACCGCCGCAGGCACATTCGAAGACCGCGTAAAACGGCGCAGCCCCGTCCAGAATATTGGCGGCGCGCCTGTCCTGCCATAAACCCGCCTGTTGCATGCCGTAAATCATGCTCATCAGATGCGCGGTACCGTCGACAATCGCCGCGTCGATCACCTGCCCGCGCCCCGATGTGCGGGCCTCCAAAAAAGCGCACACCATACCAAACGCCAGATACATGGCGCCACCGCCAAAATCCCCCAGCAGGTTGAGCGGCGGCACCGGAGCGTCTGCGCCACCGATGGCGTGCAGTGCCCCGCTCAGGGCGATATAATTGATGTCGTGCCCCGCCGCCTGCGCCAGTGGTCCGTGCTGCCCCCAGCCGGTCATGCGCCCGTAAACCAGTTTGGGATTTTCGTTCTTAAATTCGGACGGCCCCAGACCAAGTCGCTCCATCACGCCCGGGCGCATCCCCTCGATCAGCCCGTCGCCGAGATTGACCAGCTCGATGGCTTTTGCCTTGTCAGCGGGGTTTTTCAGGTCCAGCTCGATAAAGCCACGCCCGCGGTTCAGGATGGCATAATCCAGCCCCAGCAGGTTGCGCGCACCGGGGCGTACGATCCGGATGACGTCAGCCCCCATGTCCGCCAGCGTCATCGCCGCAAACGGCGTCGGCCCCAGCCCGTCGAATTCGACAATTTTGATACCTGTCAGCGGTCCGCCGGTCATGTTACCTCTCCCCGTCAACCTGGGGCAACCTGTCGGTTCGGCGCACCAATTACAAGCCATCCGCCTGTTGCAAACGCGCGTACCGAACGTGTACTGTGCCGCAAAATTACGGGCATTCAATCGAGGTGGGTTTGGGACGGCTGAAAAACAAAGCCGCGCGCGATCAGTGGCTGAAACATGTGCTGACAGGTCTGCCTGATGGCGCGTCAATCCTTGACGTTGGTGCCGGCGAATGCGCTTATAAACCGCACTGCGCACACCTCGACTATACCTCACAAGACATTGCGCAATACGACGGCAAGGGCGACGGCGTCGGTCTTCAGACCGAAACGTGGGATTTTCACCAGATCGATCTGGTGTGCGATGTCTACGACATCCCTGAAACGCGCACCTACGACCATGTGCTGTGCACCGAGGTTTTGGAACATGTTGTCGATCCGGTGCGCGCGCTGGAGAAAATGGCGGCGCTGTTAAGCCCCGGCGGGCAAATGATCGTCACCGCGCCTTTCAATTCGCTGACGCATTTTGCGCCCTATCATTTCTGCACCGGATTTTCGAAATATTTTTACCACCACCATCTGGAGCGCCTTGGTTTTAATGTTGAAACCATCGAGGCCAACGGTGGATTTTTTGATTTCATGGATCAGGAGCTGGGCCGCGTGCGGCGCGTACGCAAGTTATACGGGGGCTGGTCGCTGAACCCGATATCGCAAATTTTATTGCTGCTGGGGCGCCTGAACGTGCGCCTCTTGGCGACACTTGACGGGCCGCGCATGGCGCGCAAATCGGCGGAACTGCAAACCTTTGGCTTTCACGTGATAGCGCGGAAAAACGGCGGGTAGCCGGCGTTATTCGCGCGCACGCAGCACTTGCGCGGGTCGCACCGCCAACGCCCGCCATGCAAATCCAAGTCCCGATACCAAAGTGGCCAGTGCCCCGCCGGTGACGATCGCCAGCGCAGAGTAGGGTTCGAACGCATAGGTCGTATCCATGACAAACCGCATGACTCCCCAGCCCGCCAACGCGCCTGCGCCGATGGCTACACCGCCCGCCGCCACGCCCAGAATAATCGAGCGCAGCGCAAAGCTGGCCAATATCCGCCCGCGTGTCGCACCAATGGTTTTCAGCACTGCGGCTTCAAAAGTGCGCGCACGTTCACCCGCCGCCGCCGCACCGATCAGCACCACAAATCCGGTCAGCAATGTGGCCCCTGCGCCGTAGGACGTGTCCGCCGCAATACCACGCAGTGCCGTTGACACCCGCTCGATCGCGTCACGCACGCTAATGGCGGTGATGTTGGGAAATTGACGGGTCAGGTCGCGCAGGATCGCGGCCTCGGCGTCAAGCGATGTATAGACCGTTGCTATCGAGGTATGAGGTGCGCCTGCCAATGCGCCCGGATTCATGGTGATGACAAAATTGATGCTGGCATCGGAAAAATCGACGGCGCGAAAACTGGCAATCGAGGCGGTGATATCGCGCCCCAGAATGTTGACGGTAATTCTGTCGCCCAGTTTCAGGCCGATTTCTTCGGCTTCGTGCTGGGCAAAGCTGATCAGCGGCGGGCCGTCGTAATTGTCGGGCCACCAGTCTCCGCTGGTTAGGTGCGAATTCCCGGGGATTTTCTCGGCGTATGTCACGCCGCGGTCACCTTCGACCACCCAATGCCCCGGTGCAAATTCCTGTGCAGGCTGATCGTTGATCTGGGTGATGATCCCGCGTAACAACGGCGCTGTGTCCACCCGGCGGATGCCTTCGTCGTTTGCAAGGCGCGCCAGAAAACCGTCCAACTGATCGTCCTGAATGTCCAGAAAAAAGAATGACGGCGCGACGGCTGGCAGCTCGCGGTCGATGGCGCTGCGCAGGTTGCTTTCGATCTGCCCGATCGTGGCCAGAACTGCCAACCCCAGACCCAGCGACAATACAACCGCCGATGCCTCGCCGCCGGGGCCGCCCACCGAACCCAAGGCCAGCCGCAAAGCCGTGCGCCCGCGCAACATCTGCCAGCCCGAAGCGCGGCGTGCAATCCAACGAACCGCTATGGCGGCGACGGCCAGAACAAGCATCGCCGCGACAAGCCCGCCCAGCGACCACAGTGCCAGCGTCGGGATGCCCGAAAGCGTGGCCGCAGACCCGACCAGCGCGACAAGCGCCGCCGCAGCTATTGCGACAAACACGATACGCGGCCGCCGCCGCGCCGTATCGACCGAACCCCGAAACAAGGCCGCCGCGCGCGTGTCACGCGCCCGTGCCAGAGGCCACAACGTAAACAAAAACGCCGTCAACACACCGTATAACCCTGCCTCCAACAACGGTCCGGGATAGATGCCAATCGCCGCAGGGATCGGCAGTTGCGCCTGTATGAGCGGCCCGAATACCAGCGGCAATCCCGCACCCAGCGCCAGCCCGGCGCAGACCCCGGCAAGCGACAGCAATCCGATTTGCAGAAAATAGACCTGAAACACCATCCGCCCCTCGGCGCCCAGAGTTTTCAGGGTGGCGATCACTTCGGTTTTGCCCTCAAGAAAAGCCCGCACCGCCGCAAATACACCCACGCCGCCAACCGCCAGTCCGGCCAGACCGACAATCACCAGAAACGACCCGATGCGCTCGACAAACACGGCGACCCCGGGGGTGCCATTGCGTTTGTCGCGCCAGCGCATTCCTTTGTCGGTGAACAGGTGCTCGGCCTCTGCCTGCAGGGCGGTCAGGCCACTGTCGTTACGCAGCGCCAGCCGGTAAGCCGTGTCAAACACCGTCCCCGGCGACAACAGGCCCGACCCGCTTAGCGCGCTGGCCATAACGATGGTGCGTGGGCCAAAACCAAACCCGCTGCCCGCACTGTCCGGTTCGCGCACCAGAGCCGCGCGCAGCTCAAACGTGGTTTCGCCCAGCCTGAATTTATCACCAATCGCCAAATCCAGTCGATCGATCAGCCCCTGTTCCATGACAGCCCCGGGAGTGCCGTCAACTGTTGAAAGTGCGCGCTCCAGAGCTTGATCGGGGTTCAATTCCACCCGCCCGTAAAGCGGGTACTGCCCGTCGATGGCCTTGACCTGTGTCAGCGCGGTGTCAAGGACGTCCTCGCCAAGCACGGCCATGGCACGAAAATCAACGATTTCAGACATGCGCCCGCCCTGCGCAGCCATCCAGTCCTTTTCACCCTGTGTTGCGAAACGGTGGGTAAACTGCAGCTCGGCGTCGCCGCCCAAAAGCACCGCACCTTCGCGCGACAGGCCGTTCTGGATGCTTACGCGCACGGACCCGACTGCGGCAATAGCACCGACGCCAAGTGTCAAACACAACAGGAATATGCGAAAGCCACGCAGACCACCACGCAGTTCGCGCCGCGCGATGCGGCTGGCAATCTTCAGGCTCATTCAGCGGCCTTTTGCGTGGTCGTCTGATCCAACTGTCCGTCGCGCATGCGCAGGATGCGGTCACAGCGCGCTACCAACTCGTTTGAATGCGTTACCAGAACAATTGTCGTCCCATGACGTTTGCGCAAGTCCAACAGGCTTTCGATAATCGACAGACCGGTATTCTGATCCAGATTACCGGTGGGCTCATCAGCCAGCAGAATGTCCGGTCGCGGTGCTGCGGCCCGCGCCAGGGCCACGCGCTGTTGCTCGCCTCCCGACATCTGGGCCGGATAATGATCCATGCGCGCGGCCAACCCCATAGAATCAAGTTCACTGCGCGCGCGATCAAACGCGTTCGTGATCCCCGCCAGTTCCAACGGGGTTGCGACATTTTCCAGCGCCGTCATAGTGGGAATTAGATGGAAAGACTGAAACACCACACCCATATGATGACGGCGGAACCGCGCCAGCGCGTCCTCGTTCATATCGGAAAGATTGTGGTCTATTGCCAAGACCTGCCCGGCGGTGGCGCGTTCGAGCCCACCCATCAACATAAGGAGCGACGACTTGCCCGAACCCGAAGGCCCGATAAGCCCCAGCGTTTCCCCGCGCATCACGTCAAGCGAAATGCCCCGCAGTATGTCGATCCGCCCGGCGTTGCCGGTCAGCGATAGATTCACGTCTTTCAACGACAGGATCACGTCTTTCATTGGCAGTGCCTTTAGGAAACCGGTTGCGAAAACATATAAGCAGCTTTTGCGCGCAGGCAAGCTGGTGGCACTTATGTTTTTTCTGGGTGGCGCGGCCTGGGGTGAAACAATCGTGGTCGCCGCCATGGGCGACAGTCTGACCCAGGGGTACGGGCTGTCGCGGCAAAAGGGATTTGTTCCCCAGATGCAAACATGGCTGACTGACCGTGGCGAAGACGTGCGCCTGATCAATGCGGGCGTTTCGGGTTCGACCACAGCTGGCGGTCTTAGCCGCATGGACTGGGTACTGGGCGACGAAGTGGACGCGGTGATCATTGAATTTGGCGGCAACGATATGCTGCGCGGCATATCGCCGGCATTTGCCCGGCAAAACTTGACGGAGATGCTGAAGATCGCGCAATCACGGAACCTTCCGGTATTGCTAGTGGGTCTGACCGTACCGGGAAATTTTGGCGTGAAATATCAGGTGGACTTTCAGTCCATCTGGGGGGACCTCGCCCGGGAATTCGGCGTGCTGCTCCACGCGGATTTTTTTGACGCTCTTAGCGCGACCATCGCAGCGGGGACACCGCGCGCGGAATTGATCCAGGCCGATAATTTACACCCTTCGGCGAAAGGTGTTCTCATCATAGTCAACGACATCGGACCCAAGGTGCAGCGGCTGCTCGATCAGGTTCGGTTGACGCAATAAACCCAGAGCGCGTCTTGCACTGTTGGAAAAACTTGCCACACTGGCCACATGACAACTGACCAAATTCTTCTGTTCGCCATTTTCGGTGCGGTTTTCGCCATGATGCTGTGGGGGCGCTGGCGCTATGACCTCGTGGCGTTCAGTGCGCTCCTGATTGCGCTGGTGTTGGGGCTGGTGGAAACCCAAGACGCGTTTTCCGGCTTTGGCCATCCCGCAACCATCATCGTGGCGCTGGTTTTGGTGGTGTCGCGCGGGTTGCTTAATTCCGGTGCCATCGATCTGATCACGAGACGTCTGATCGACACGGGCCGTTCGGTGGGTGGCCATATCGCCACCATGAGCGCAACCGGCGCCATTTTGTCGGCGTTCATGAACAACGTCGCGGCCATGGCGTTGTTGATGCCGGTCGATATTCAGGCCGCGCGCAAGGCCGGACGGCCGGTGCGCCGCACGCTGATGGCGCTGTCATTTGCTACCATTCTGGGTGGCATGGTTACACTGATTGGCACGCCGCCCAATATTATCGTCGCCTCGTTTCGCGAAAGCGCACTGGGGGAACCTTTTGCCATGTTCGATTTTGCACCCGTTGGGCTATCGGTGGCCACTGTCGGTATTTTGTTCGTCGCCACCATTGGCTGGCGCTTGCTGCCCAAAAACGATGATGCGGCTGATGGATCCGGTGGAGCTATCGAACTGGACGGATATGTTGCCGAGCTGGTGATCAAGGAAAAATCCAAAGTCGTCGGGCAGGTGGTGCGCGATCTTTACGATGCAGCAGACGAGGACGGCATCGAAATTCTTGGCGTCGTACGTAACGGCCAGCGCCTGCCCGGCTTTGGTGCGGGGGTAGAGCTGCGCGCCGGTGATATGCTGATCGTCGAGGCCGCCGCCGACGACATCGACCGGTTTCGCGGCACGCTGGGGTTGGAATTTTTTGGCGAACAGCCGACCGGCGAGCGCATCACCGGCGGGTTGTCGCTGGCCGAGGTCGTGGTGCCGCGCGACGCACGGATTGTGGGGCGCTCGGCGATTTCGCTACGGCTGCGCGCCCGGCGTGGCGTGGCGCTTTTGGGAATATCGCGCAAAGGACGGCGTTTCAAAAACCGCGTGCGCCACGAGAAAATCCGTGCCGGTGACATTCTGCTGCTGATCGGCCCGAAAGGTACGGTCGACGACGCGATCAAGTGGCTTGATACCCTGCCGCTGGCCGAACGTGGTCTGAGCGTTACACAGCACACGCGCGCGTGGCTGGCAGTGGGCATATTCGCCGCCGCCATCAGTATTTCGGCCTTTGGTCTGCTGTATCTGGCCACGGCGCTGGCCATCGTTGTCGTGGCTTATGTGGTGCTCGATATCGTGCCGATCCGCAACGTTTACAACCATATCGAATGGCCGGTAATTGTGCTTTTGGGCAGTATGATCCCGCTGGGTGTGGCGCTGGAGGCCTCGGGCGGCACCACGATGATCGCGCTTAATATCGTTGATTTGACCACGGGCTGGCCCGCGTGGGCGGTGCTCATGGTGCTGATGGTCGTGGTGATGACGTTGTCGGATGTGTTGAACAATACCGCCACAGCGGTGATCGGCGCGCCGATTGCGCTGGATATTGCCAACACGCTGAAGGTCAACCCGGACCCGTTTCTGATGGCGGTGGCCGTGGCAGCGTCCTGCGCTTTTCTCACACCTATCGGTCACAAGAACAACACGTTGATCATGGGTCCCGGTGGTTACCGGTTCGGCGATTACTGGCGTACCGGCCTGCCGCTGGAAATTTTGGTGGTGGCTGTGTCGATCCCGGTAATTCTGCTGGTCTTTCCCTTGGGGGGTTGAACAGCGCGCGCAGGTTTGCCAAGAGATGGACAGCCGCAATTGACGATCTCAAGAGGATATCCAATGACTGCGAAAACGCTTTACAATCCCAGTGCTGATTTTGCCGCCAACGCCCATGTGGACGCAGCGCGGTATGACGAAATGTACGCGGCGTCGATTGATCACCCAGAGACGTTTTGGCGTGAGCAAGGCAAGCGGCTTGATTGGATAACGCCTTATACCAAGGCAAAAAATACAACCTTCGCGTACCCGGATGTGTCGATCAAGTGGTATGAAGACGGCGCGTTGAATGTCTGTGCAAATTGTGTGGACCGGCACCTTGTGACGCGCGGCGATCAGGTGGCGATCATTTGGGAAAGCGACGATCCCGACGTGGATAAGCACGTCACCTATAACGAGCTTCACGACAAGGTCTGTCGTCTGGCCAACGTCTACAAGTCGCTGGGTGTGCGCAAAGGCGACCGCATCGTGCTTTACATGCCGATGGTGCCCGAAGCCGCCTATGCCATGCTGGCCTGCGCGCGCATCGGTGCCGTGCATTCGATTGTTTTCGCCGGATTTTCACCCGAGGCTCTGGCGTCGCGCATTGAGGCGTGCGGCGCAAAGCTGCTGGTGACGGCGGATGAGGCCCCGCGCGGCGGCAAACCGACTCCGCTGAAGTCCAACGTTGACCAGGCATTGGATATCTGCGGTGACGTGACAACCTTGGTGGTCGAGCGCACGGGTGCCGACGTGGGGTCCAAAGCGGGCCGCGATCACAGTTATGCGGCAATGATGGCAGACGCCTCAAACGACTGCGCGCCCGAAGTGATGAACGCCGAAGATCCCCTGTTTATTTTGTATACATCCGGCTCCACCGGCAAACCCAAGGGTATTTTGCACACCACCGGCGGATATCTGGTCTTTGCTGCTATGACGCATGAAATCACGTTCGACTACCACGACGGCGACATTTTCTGGTGCACGGCGGACGTGGGTTGGGTGACCGGCCACAGCTATATCGTCTATGGCCCGCTGGCCAACGGCGCGACGACGCTGATATTTGAGGGCGTGCCAACCTATCCCGACGCCAGCCGGTTCTGGCAGGTGTGCGAAAAACACAAGGTCAACCAGTTTTATACAGCCCCCACGGCCATTCGCGCCCTGATGGCGCAGGGGAATGGTTTCGTGGACGGCGTCGATCTGTCGTCGATCAAAGTGCTGGGCACCGTGGGCGAACCAATCAACCCCGAGGCCTGGTCGTGGTACAATGATGTGGTCGGCAGGGGCAATTGCCCGATTGTCGACACATGGTGGCAGACCGAAACCGGCGGCCATCTGATCACACCGCTGCCCGGTGCCGCCGCAACAAAACCCGGCTCTGCCGCTTTTCCGTTTTTTGGCATCTCGCCGGTGATACTGGACCCGGCAACGGGTGCCGAGATCACCACGACCAAAGCCGAAGGCGTCCTGTGCATCCGCGACAGCTGGCCCGGGCAGATGCGCTCGGTCTACGGGGATCATGACCGTTTCGTTGCCACCTATTTCACCGATTACAAAGGCTATTACTTCACCGGCGACGGCTGCAAGCGCGACGAGGACGGGTATTACTGGATCACGGGGCGCGTGGATGATGTGATCAACGTGTCCGGACATCGCATGGGCACCGCAGAGGTGGAAAGCGCGCTGGTCGCCCACCCCAAAGTGTCAGAAGCCGCTGTTGTGGGATATCCTCACGATATCAAAGGTCAGGGTATTTACGCCTATGTGACGCTGATGGCCGGGGAAGAATACAGTGACGATTTACGCGGTGAACTGGTGGGGTGGGTGCGCAAGGAAATCGGCCCGATTGCCAAGCCCGATTTGCTTCAATGGGCGCCGGGGCTACCGAAAACGCGTTCGGGCAAGATCATGCGGCGCATATTGCGCAAGATCGCCGAAGATGATTTTGGCGCACTGGGTGATACATCCACATTGGCCGACCCGTCGGTAGTTGAAGATTTGATCAAGAACCGGATGAATAAAGCCTAAGGGTGCACTCCGGCCCAAACCTGACCTGCGGTCTGCATTTGTCGGGCTATGCTCAGAATCCGCGGATCGGGATTTGCGCCTCTACCACAGAGTAAAATGCAATACTTCGGGTGGCAGACAGATACTGTCCGAGCACGCCTGAATCGACAGTTTTACAACCAGCGGTTTACCGCCGTGGTCGGGCACATCAGCCGACAAGGTCAAATTTCCCTCGTGAAGCGCCAGAGGCACGGCATTGAAACTCAGGGATTTGACGTCGGGCTTTGGATAAATCGTGGCGGGGGCCTGTTTTCCGCCAATGGTTAAATCAGTTGGAATCAGGTAATCTTCAAGCGGCTCGTGGGCGTTGATATGCCAACCCTTGCGAAGCTGAATGTCCAGGTCAAAGCGCCCCGCGCCACGGTTATAGTCCGTCGCGATCCTGACCGCGCCGCCCGACACGTACCGCACAGGACCGCTGCGTCCAAAAACCGCCTCGCGCGCCACCGCCAGAATTGCCGCAGAATTCGCCGGGCTTTCCAGCGCGTGCCCGGACAATGCCCCGGCCAACTGACGGGCATCGCGCAGGTATTTGCGGTTTTCAACGCGCCGCGCCAACCCCGAAAACAGCGCAAGCGCCAAGGCATTCCCCGAGGCAATTTCCTTGTCCGCCACCGGTCTGTAAGCTCCCAGCGCATCGACGCCTGCCGTCATACGATAGGTCCCGTCTTCAAGAGCAAACTGTGAATCCAGCACATCGGCCATGCGGCGCGCGTGACCGATCCAGAATGCGGCTTCTTCGCGGTCGTGGGCAAAATCATGAAGCGCAAGATAGCCAAGCCCAAGCGCCGCATAGTCGGGCAGCTGCGCGTCGACGCCGGTCCTTCCGTCCAGCGAAATTCGCTCCAGTCCGTTGTCTGTGTCCAGCGCTGCCAGCACGAACCGCGCGGCTGCCTTCGCCGCCTCCAAATAGTCGGGTCGGGCAAATGCCGCAGACGCTTCGGCCAATGTCGCAATCATTTCACCATTCCACGCCGCGATGATTTTGTGATCCAGTCGCGGACGTGTGCGCAGCGCCCGCGCCGTGGCCATAAGCGCAAGCGCGCGATCTATCCGGGGGTCGGTCGCGGCCAGACCAAGCACGCTTCGCCCGTCGATATCGGGTGCGGTGGCCAGATTGAACGCGGCAATCATGTGATCGCTGTCGTCGCCAACCGCGGATTTAATCTCGGCCGCGGTCCATGTGTAAAACGCGCCTTCCAAAAGCGCGTTGTCGGCCCCAAATGCGTCGGCGTCCTCGGCCGCATAAAACCCGCCCTGAGGATCGCGCAAATCACGCAACACATAGTCAAATGTACGCTCTGCAGCACGGCGATAGCGCGGCGCACCGGTGATTTGCCACGCCCGCACCAACAGCCGCCCAATCTGCGCCTGATTATACAGCATCTTTTCAAAATGCGGGATCATCCAGTCGGGATCAACGGTGTAGCGATGAAACCCGCCGCCGACCTGATCGTGAATGCCGCCCCTGATCATCCCGTCAAGCGTGCCCAATACGGCATCAAGTACCTTGCGGTCGCCGTCGCGCTGCGCCTGATCGAGCAGAAACAAAAAGATCGATTCCTCGGGAAATTTCGGTGCCACGCCGAACCCGCCGTTGAACTCGTCATACTCCCCGAGAATAGCCCGCGCCGCAGTAAAAAGCGCGTCGTCGCTCAACTCCTGCGCCGGGGCTGCACGGTTCATATATTGCTGCAACAGGCCGCTAAGCTGCCGCGCGTTAGCCGACAACGTCGCGGGGTCTTCAATCCAGGCGGCGCTGACCTGCGTGATCACGTCCAGAAACACATCGGGCGGGAAATATGTGCCGGCAAATAGCGGATCGGTGTCCGGCGTCAAAAACACCGAATTGGGCCAGCCGCCACTATCGGTCAGTGTTTCGGTAACCAGCATGAATTGTTCGTCCAGATCGGGTCGCCGTTCACGGTCGATTTTTATGGCGACAAAATGCGCGTTCATGAACGCGCCGATGTTCTCGTTTTCGAAACTTTCCTGCTCCATCACGTGGCACCAGTGGCACGACGCATAACCCACCGATACGAATATCGGCTTGTTCTCGGCGCGGGCCTTGGCCAATGCCTGTGTGCCCCACGGATACCAATCGACAGCGTTATATAAGTGCTGTTGAAGATATGGCGAATCTTCCCCCAACAGGTGGTTCGGCGCGCGCTCTTGTGCCATCGCGGAACCGCTGAGCGCGGCCAGTAAAACGGCGGTTTTCAGTAGCATCATTGTGTTCTCCTGACCGGGTACAACCCTACCCCTTGCAATCATCATTTGGGAATCACTTTGACGCGACACATTTACCATACGCGCCGACGCGCCTAGGTTAACGCGCATAAAATCAAAGGCGATTGTATACTTGACAAACCCACATTGTTTTCCTATCTATAATACATAGAGTTAAGGAAAACCCAATGTCTGTTCTGTCTAAGCCATACATGCACAACGAAGCCGCTGCATTTGCCCATGTTGAGGAAATGCTTTGGGGCAATGAACCTAGCTGCCCTTTCTGTGGAAACTACACGAATATCTATGAATTGAAAGGCGTGTTTTCCAAGCCTTCCAAGAAGAACCCAGAGGGCGTGGAACGTCACGGCCTGAAAAAGTGTTCCGGCTGTCGCAAGCAATTCACCGTTCGCCACAACACAATCTTCGCAGAAAGCCATATTCCCCTGCACAAGTGGTTACAGGCCATTTACCTTATGACAAGCAGCAAGAAGGGCATTAGCAGCCACCAGCTTCACCGTGTGCTTGAAATCACCTACAAATCCGCATGGTTCATGTCTCACCGTATCCGTGAGGCCATGCGCAGCGATAATAGTGTTGATTTCGGCTCTGGCGGCGGTGTTGTTGAGGTTGACGAAACCTTTATCGGTCACAAGCACGAGAAAGCCGAGGGTGCTCGTGGTTACGCCCACAAGAACGCCATGCTGACACTGGTGGATCGCACCAGCGGTCAATCCAAGTCTTTCGTAGTTGAGAATGTAAAAGCGTCCACATTGCTGCCGATCCTGCGGGAAAACATTGCCAAGGAAGCAATCGTTTATACGGATGAAGCCAAGCAATACTCCAAAGTTGGTTCCGAGTTTGCAGACCACGATTTCACAACGCACAGCAAGGGCCAGTACGTTCGGGGGAATGTCCACACAAACACGATTGAGGGTTATTTCAGCATCTTTAAGCGTGGCATGAAGGGTGTTTATCAGCATTGCGGTAAACAACATCTTCATCGTTATGCAGCAGAATACGAGTTCCGTTACAATAATCGGGTTGCAAACGGTCTCGACGATCAGGAGCGGGCTGCTATTGCTCTATTAGGTTTTGCGGGGAAACGCCTTACTTACGCCAGGATTGATTAGGGATTCACAAATAGCTAAAAGCCTATTATATAGATGGTGGAGCTGGAGGGAATCGAACCCTCGGCTGACGCAGGTAGGAATCTGGACGCCGTACCAAACCAGCCCCACAATAGAAGAACATGGAGGCTTAAGTGCCTTCGTGTTCTTTTTTGTTCTTGGACTGGCCATTTGATGTGGAGTAGACGCCCTTGCGTCCCTCAACCGAAAAAAGCAACTCCTTTCTGGTCATTCTGTAAATCTTGTTGGCCAAAGCATCTCGTTGGGTGATTTCATTCGTAGCTCGATATAAACCGACAAAAATCTCGTCAATCGTAGCTACGCCTGAAAAGTCGTCGTTCACTACTTTTACAATTTGACTTTCGGTTTCATCAAATTGAACACTGACAAGTTGAAGGCGTATTTCCTCTGGCAAATCCATCAGATCGCCAAGCCGATTCCCAATCTTCTTTTCGTCAGGGGGTGTCGGTGGGGCGGCTAGTGCAGCCTTATTGGCGATCTCCATTTTTGGAAGTATATCGTTGAATCTGCGCAATATTCCTGTGTGGCGCTTCTCTTTGGAGTAATCGCCCTTTTCCTTGAAAAAGCTCACTGATCGCGTGTGGTGGTCAATTTGGCTCTTGACAAAAGCTATTTCTTCTTCTAAAAACATCTCGACTCCGTTAGCCTCAAAGAGGCCGCATATATGAACCTTGGCGGG
>Ga0114932_10002694_pt1 | contig 18383 bp, 17 predicted proteins | sample 2SBtaG_2_FD_87286 | JGI IMG/M metagenome (GOLD analysis project Ga0114932, IMG submission 87286) | Deep subsurface microbial communities from Kolumbo volcano to uncover new lineages of life (NeLLi) - 2SBTROV12_ACTIVE470 metaG | ecosystem: Environmental > Aquatic > Marine > Volcanic ... | reverse complement strand
TGCCAGATAAGCCCTAGGTCTGGTTCGAGTCCGATAATCGCCTCGAGGTTGAATTTTTGATGAGAGCCCACTCGGGGAAGCAATTTTGCCTTGGCCGGGTAATCGCTATAGTCCACTGTACCCACAATCTGGTCGTCGACGTTTAGGTGAAATAGGTATTCTGTAAGGTGTGGAGAAAGACTGATGATGCGTTGGGCGGGCGCCGGCAGAATTACTCTGGCTCCAGTATCGTCTTGAACGACTATTGGGTTGTCCGCATTGCTTGCCCCTAGCGAGAACAGCAACAACAGGGCTGTAAAACCGTTGAGAATAGGCCTTTGCATCGCCCTGAACAAATACCGACTACTCAGAGTGTTAAACCCGGTAGGCGGTAGCTGTCATGACTCGGCTAGCAAGGTGCATGATCGATCGGATTGGTCTGGGTAGGGTAGTTGCACCGGCACATCGCGCCATGCGAGCGTGGCGTTGCTCGTCTAAACGCATTTGGTGCAGAATGGCGCGGCTTTTATGGTCAGAATGTGGCAATCGTTTAAGGTGGTTGTCCAGATGTTTCTGAACCTGCTGTTCTGTTTCTTCGACGAAACCGAGGTTGGTGCTGTCTCCCATTGCCCCCGCGACTGCACCTATCGCAAATGCACCGCTGTACCACAGGAAATTCAGGCGGCTCTCTCTACCTCCAAGTGTGTCGATACGGTTTTTGCACCATTTTAGATGATCATTTTCTTCTATCGATGCCTTGTGTAAGGCTCGCCGCACCGTTTCGTTACGTGAGGTCAGTGATTGTCCCTGGTACAAAGCCTGTGCACAGATTTCACCGACGTGATTGACTCGCATCAATCGTGCAGCCTCCTCCCGTTCAGATGGGGTTAGGGTGTCTTGTTTCACGCTGTCGGCTGGATTTGCACGTCCGCTGCCAGTAGGTGTGCCGGCCACTGTATTGAGGGCGTTGTCTAGTGTGGTCAAAAGACGGTCAAGCGGTGTCGGGTAGTTATAGAGCGTGTTCAAAGTCGAGTGTCTCGCGATCAAATAATCAGTCGCCGTCTAATAAGGATAACAGTTACCCAGGTGGCCACGGTACCAAAAGCGATCAGTGCAAGCAGGTGCTGGAGCGGTGCAATCAGTTCCTGACCGGTTACCAGCGGTCTCACTAAGGCAACAGCGTGGGTGAGCGGAAGAAACTGTATCACTTGCTGCATTCCTTCGGGCAAAGAAGTTGTGGGATAGAAGACACCGCATAGTATGAACATGGGTGTGATCACCAGGGTAATGTAGTAACTAAAGAATTCGTAGCCATTGGCGAGTGCCGTAACGATCATTGCTAGGGCTCCAAAACAGAAACCGATGACAAATAGTAATGGAATGGATAGTAAGGCGGACAGGTCGCTGACGGCACCGAGAAAAACGGCAACAATGAGGATGGCGCATCCAGCTATTGTGCTTTTGGTTGCACACCAGAGTAACTCACCAACAACAATATCATCGACTTCAATAGGTGTTGCTAGCAGAGCTTCATAGGTGCGTTGCGGTACCATTCGTGTATATACCGACCACATTGCTTCGAAACTGGCGGTGTTCATAGCAGAGGAGGCGATAAACCCGGACGCTAGAAAAGCCAGATAGGGCATGCCCGCCATCTTTCCAATAAATAGGCCAAGGCCATAACCTAGCCCGAGCAGATAAATTAACGGCTCGCCGAAGTGGACCACCAAGCTAGGGGCAATCAGCTTTCGCCAGACGAGGAAATTCCGCTGCCACACAGCAAGGGCTTGACGACGGACGAGCGGTTGCCATGGACGGTTCAATCTCGAATACCTCGGCCGGTTAGGCGAAGAAATACGTCTTCAAGAGTGGCGTGACGGTGAAGCACTTGTTCTAATTTCAAGTCATCTATTGCGGTGGCCAGTCTTGTCAAATCACTTGTATAGGCATAGGTGGTATCACCACTGTATTCAAGTCGGGTTGCCACATGCTCTATGGCTTGTTTTTGCAATGGATTCAGTGTGTCCCTTATTTCCACTACTGCTTTTTCACAATGTGTCGCAATGAGTTCTTTGGTGCTCCCGCGGGCGACGGCATGACCGTGATCGATGAGAACAAGGTTGTCACACAGTCGTTCCGCTTCTTCCAGGTAATGGGTGGTTAGGATGATCGTTTTGCCCGATCGTTTTAGGCCATGGATTAAGGCCCATACGAGGTGGCGTGCCTGTGGATCAAGCCCCGTGGTAGGCTCATCAAGCACTAGGAGTTCAGGATCATTGACTAGCGCTCGCGCAATCGTGAGTCGCCGCTTCATTCCCCCAGATAACGTACTCACGCGACTGTGGCGGCGATCACTCAGTTCGACCAGGTTCAGCAATTCCTCGATTTCGTGCTGCATAACATCTGGGCGCAGTCCAAAATAACGGGCATAGATAGTGATATTCTCGATCACACTGAAATCCGGGTCGAGTGTGTCAGCCTGGGGTACAACGCCGGTCCGTGCACGAATGTCGCGACCGTGGTGACGAATATCTTTGCCAAACACTTCAAGAACACCGTCGCTCGGAGGTGACTGACCCAATATCATTCGTAGGGTGGTTGATTTTCCCGCACCGTTCGGTCCAAGTAATCCGAAACAGGTGCCTGCCCTAATGGCCAGATTGAGATCATGTACAACAGTTAATTTTCCGAAGGACTTACACAGCCCTTTGCATCTGATGAGAGCATCGCCAACAGAATTGGTTGGTGGTTGTGCGTCGAAGTTGGTTTTTGACAACATGGTTAGGATGGGAATGTCTCTCGATACCATGCAGGCAGGGCGCCAATCGACGGCAGCTCCCAGTCGCTGTCTACCGGGGTCGGCGCATCGGCATTGGCACCACTTCGAACAAACAACGTTTTTAGACCCATCGAGCGGGCACCGCGGATATCCGCTTCCAGGCTGTCTCCGATCATGATGGTATGTTCAGGATCAAATCCTGATTTAGCCAACGCCAATTGAAAGAATCCAGCGTTGGGTTTGCCGATGGTGGTAATCGGGATATCAGTGACCGACTCTAGCGCTGCAACGATACCGCCAAGTCCGAGACGCATGATGCCCCCGTCTGGAAACGTTGGATCCCGGTGCATAGCTATCGGCTCGGCGCCGCCTTCGATTAAGTGCCAGGCAGCATCGAGCTGCCCAAAATCGGGCCATTTGCTGATTCCCATCACGACGACATCGGCATCGTGTGGTGAGGCATCCTGAATGACCGTATGACCGGCCTGCCGAAACATATCCTCAACCGAGCTATCGGTGATTAGGAAACAGCGGGCTTTGTCATAATGGCGGGTCACATAGTCGACCGTCGCTTGAGAAACCGCAAAAATTTCTTCACCGGGGATGTCATAGCCGAATGTGGCAAGTTGCTCTTCCACTCGGCTGACCGACATGCGTGTCGTGTTGGTGACCAGCAAAATCTGGCCACGGATACTGCGGATGAACCGAATCGCCTCTGGTCCACCTTCGATCGGGAGGTTGCCGTCGTACAAGACGCCGTCAATGTCGATGAAAAAGTCAAAATGAGGCAAGGTCAGAGTCCTTGTCTGTACTACGGAAGCCCTAGTCTAACGATGACCGGGTCGTTCAGGTGTCCCCATATCCACTTGGTGTCGATGTATGTCGCCAGATTGGTCGCGCGAGTGGTGATTTTTGTCGTTGAACGGGGATACGCTGGTGTTACCTGTCCCTGCTATGCGTAGATCGCGATCCCGCTGCTGCTGTTGACGCAGAAGCAGCCAGCCGGCGATGAATACCCCTATTGCGACGACTAGAATAATAATCGTCGCGAGTGCGTTGATGTCGGGCCGAAGACCCAGACGGACCCTCGAGTAAATCAACATAGGCAATGTATTCGACCCGGGCCCGGAGACAAAACTCGCAATCACCAGGTCATCCAGCGACAGGGTAAAAGCGAGCAACCAACCTGCTATAAGGGCCGGTGCCAACAGGGGGAGGGTGATGTCCAGAAGCACTCGAAAAGGCTTTCCCCCAAGGTCCTGCGCAGCCTCTTCGAGATGTTGACCAATGCCGGAGAGGCGTGCGCGGATGATGATCGCAACATAGGCCATAGAAAAAGTGATGTGCGCGATGGTGATTGTTGTCATTCCTCGCTCACTGGGCCAGCCGATGATACTGTTTAGAGAAATAAAGAGCAGGAGAAGTGACAGGCCGGTAATGACTTCAGGCATTACCAGAGGCGCAGTAATCATTCCCGTGAATAGGGTTCGCCCTTTGAATTGACCAATGCGAGCCAGAGCCAGGCCCGCCAGCGTGCCCAGTATCGTGGCGAAGGTCGCGTTAAGGAACGCAATCTTCAGACTTAGCATGAGAGCTGACCAGACCTCCTCGCTTTCAAAGAGTACGCGGTACCAGCGCATGGAAAAGCCCCCCCAGACAGGGACCAGTTTTGAGTAATTAAATGAGTAGACCACTAGCATGGCCATAGGAACATAAAGAAACGCGAGCCCAAAACAGAGCATTGAGAAGAGAAATACGGAAGGCTTCTTGCCCATGAGCTACCCGTTGTTCTCTTTTGATTGAATGTGTTGATACAGCATCATGGGAATCACTAAAACCAGAAGCAGAACAATGGCGACCGCCGATGCCACAGGCCAATCGTGGTTGGCGTTAAATTCGTTGTACAGCACACGACCGATCATCAACACATTGCCACCGCCAAGAAGGTCGGGTATTACAAATTCGCCGGTCGCTGGGATGAAAACCAACAGTGAGCCAGCCATGATGCCGGGGGTTGTCAGGGGTAAGGTGACGGTGAAAAATGTCGTAAAAGGTCGAGCACCAAGGTCGGCCGCGGCCTCGTGAATTGTGTGATCCAACTTTTCCATGTTGGCGTAGAGCGGCAGAATCATGAACGGCAGATAGGAATAGACAATGCCGATATGCACCGCGAATTCGGAGTACATCAAACGGATGGGCCGATTGATCAATCCGAAATAAATCAGAATATTGTTGATCGTGCCTTGATCGGCAAGAAGACCCATCCAGGCATAAATTCGCAGCAGAAAGGATGTCCAAAAGGGCAGGATGATCAACATGAGGAGCACGAAGCGTGTTGTCGGTGTTGATCGGACTATTGCATAAGCAATGGGATAACCCAGTAGCAAACAGAGGATGGTCGAGATTGTTGAAATTCTGATTGAGTTGACATACGTCTTGATGTAGAGCGAGTCTTCCCACAGATAAGCGTAATTGTCGAATACAAGGTGTACCGATAGCGCGCCGTTCTGAGCGATGTCAAAAAGTGGGGAGAACGGTGGGCTCGCAATCAAAGACTCAGCGACACTGATTTTGAAAACGATAACAAAGGGTGCCAGGAAAAAAATCAGAAGCCAGTAAAACGGAACCGCAATGATGACGCCGTTTAACGAAAACTGTAGTTTTTGGGTTAACCGGGTCATTCGGTGCGGTAACGCCTTTGCCATCGGTTCCGCCCCACGAAGATTCTGCTGATCATTCGGTCAGTAACACCGAGTCAGCTGATGTCCAGTGAAGGTAAACGGTGTCACCCCAATCAGCAATCAGCTGACTGCCCCGTGAACGACTCTGATTCGGATGAGTTACTTCAACAATGTCGCCGTGTTGTGTCTTCACACGATAGGTCGAAAGATTGCCCGTGTAAGCAATGTCATCGACAGTACCGATCAGCTGGTTCATTTTCTCACTGGCTGTGGGTGTTCTGGAGATTGTGATTTTTTCCGGTCGCACCGCCAGCCAAATAGAGCTTCCATTATCAAGGGGTTGCGTATGTTCGACCTGACATTGAAGGTCATATTTTTTCAATGCGATGGTGTAGAGGTCATTATTGTGCGCAAGCGTGCACCCAGCGAAGAGATTGACGGATCCGATGAAGCTGGCAATAAACCGGTTATCCGGATTCTCGTAGAGATCAGTGGGTGGCCCGACCTGAATAAAGCGGCCTTCATCCATTACAGCAATTCGCGTAGCAAGAGTCATTGCTTCTTCCTGGTCATGGGTAACGACGATGAAGGTCACTCCGAGTTGCTCCTGAATGCGCATCAATTCGAATTGAGTCTGTTCGCGTAGTCGTTTGTCGAGCGCAGCCAGGGGTTCATCAAGGAGCAGCACCTTGGGACGTTTGACGAGGGCGCGGGCAAGTGCCACGCGTTGCCGTTCTCCGCCGGAAAGTTGATGTGGTTTTCGTTTGGTAAATCCCGAAAGCTCTACCATCGTGAGTATCTGGTCAACGCGTTCGCTAATTTCCTCTTTTGGGGTGCCGTCACGTTTGAGTCCGTAGGCCACATTCTGTGCCACGTTCATATGTGGAAAGAGTGCGTACGATTGGAACATCATGTTCACGGGGCGTTCGTACGCGGGCATCTGCGTCATGTCAACACCATCGATCCACACCTTGCCAGATGTCGGTGTCTCAAGCCCTGCAAGAATGCGGAGAAGCGTAGTCTTTCCGCAGCCAGATGCTCCCAGTAGGCAGAAAAGCTCACCACGAAAAATCTCTAGATCAACCTGAGCAACTGCGGTGAATGCACCGAATGTTTTGGTGATCCCATCTACCTTTATAAAGGGCACAGTGTCTGGATCAAGCCAGGGCTGATCCGAGGGGTCAAGGGCGTTGGACATGCGCTGGCTCAAGTCAGGCAGTGGTGTGGATTGTGATCAATAAAAAGGGGTGCCACCACGTCGGTGGTGACACCCCAGCAAAAGGCAGTGCGCTAGTTTCCAGACTTGAACTTGACCCATGCCCGTGTCCGAGCTTTTTCAACCTTCGGAGGAACGACGGCCAGGGTATACATTTGTGCGACCGCGTCTGCCGGTGGATAGGCAGCCGTGCTGCCTGTGACTGCCGGGTCCACCAGCGACAAGGCACCCTGGTTGGCGGTGGCGTACCAGGTGTAGTTACTGTCATTGGCGGCGACTTCCGGTCTCATCATGTAATTTAGAAAGAGATGGGCATTCTCGATATTCTTGGCATCTGCTGGGATGACCCAACCATCGATCCACACATTGGCGGCGCCGGGTCCGGGGGGCGAAAAGAAATCCAATACAACGCCCGTGTTGGCTTCTTCAGCACCAGACATGGCAAGCAGTCCGTCTGGCCCCCACGTGACGGCCAAGCAGAATTCTTTCTCTGGCATTTTCTGATAGGCGTAATTATCGAACGTTTTTATGTACGGCCGTATCTTCAATAGCATGTCGGCTGCTTTGGCGTAATCTGCAAGGTCTTTGGAGCTTGGATCGAGTCCCAGGTAGGCTAAAGCCATAGGAATGATGTCGGTCGGAGAATCAAGAAAAGCAACGCCACACTGCGCGAGTTTTTCCATATATTCGGGTTTGAAGATTAAATCCATTGAGCCAATTGGAGCATTCGGTAAGACACTACGAACCAGTTCTTCGTTATAGGTCACACCGTGGGTGCCCCACATAAAAGGAATCACATATTGGTTGCCTTCATCCCAATTGCTCGCCAGTTGCCCCATGACATCCGTCCGCATATGTTTGAGATTCGGCAATTTCGACTTATCAAGAGGCTGCAGAATGTTGCCAGCTGGAATCAATCGTCCGATGGCTGAGCCACTGTGGCTGACAACATCGTAACCGGAGCTTCCCGCTAGGAGTTTTGCGTCTGCGGTTTCCACCGAGTCGTAATTGTCGTAGGTCACTTTGATACCAAATTCTTTCTCAAAATCCGCAATGGTGGTTTCACCGATATACTCAGCCCAGTTGTAGACGTTGAGTGTTCCAGCGGCGAATACTGGCGCCGTGATCAGACTGACTACCAGTGTCAACACACTGGTCAGGGTGCTTTTAGCTGTGAGGGAAAAAACTTTCATGGTCCTTCCTCGGGTTAGTCCTATGTTTGTTGGTAAAAACATCGTGCACCTACCGGGGTTGGCAGGAGCCCTCTGGTTCGATAGTGTATCGATGTTTGTTGGCCCGTGTGCAGATACGAGTACTGATGCTAGTGTGAGATATGAACAGTCACGCTAATTGTTGATTTGGCAGGGGAAAGGTGCTGACCGGTCGTGATCAACACGCCACTATATACGTCCTCAGGCCCATTAAAGTAACAATAGATCAGTTGAGCGCACCCAAATGTTTAAAGAAAAGCGGCCGAAAAATGAAGCAGGAAGTGATATTCCTGGCAAGGGTTCGGGCGCAGATATGCTGGCACCTTGGACCTATCGTTCGGAAGAACTAACAGCCCTAGAGTTGGAAGCACTATTTCTTAGTGATTGGTTGTTGGCAGGTCATGTGAGCGAGATTCCAAACAGCGGGGACTACACCACCTTTAACATTGGCGGCGAGCGAGCCGTCTTGATCCGTGACGAAGAAGGACGAATCGGGGCATTTCATAATGTTTGTCGTCATCGAGGGAGTCGAGTGGTTGGCGCAGACCGTGGACACTGTCGGCGCACCATGGTTTGTCCGTTTCACGGTTGGACCTATCATCTGGATGGTCGACTGAAACAGGTCCCATCACCAGGCACGTTCGACCAACTGGAAATCGGGTCGAACGGACTAATACGGATCGAACTCGAAATGTGGCATGGATTTCTTTTTATTCGTTTTCGGTCGGGTGGGCAGTCGCTCGCTGAACGATTGGCTGCAGTTGAAGAAAAGGTTACGCACTATCGCTTGAGCGAACTGCTGCCGCTTGGCAGTCGGAGTGTTGTCGAGTTGCCCTATAACTGGAAACTGATCCACGACGTCGATAACGAAGGCTATCATGTCCCAACTGCCCATCCGTCGTTGCACTCGCTGTATGGCAGAGATTACCGGGATGCATTGATGGGCGATGTGCCGATCTCAGTCGCTCGAGTGGATAAAGATGTATCACCGTTTTGGAGTGTTGATTATTATAAGAAGCTGCTGCCATCGTTCGATCATTTGCCACAATCAGAACAGCGTGTTTGGTTTTACTTTGCGGTGTTCCCGAATCTTGTTTTTGTACTGTATCCCGAAATGGTGGAGTTCTACATGACCGTGCCTGTGTCGGCGGGCAAGTCATTGGTGATTGGGCAATGCTTCGGGCTCCAGGACAGCCGTCGGGAGACACGAGCCGCACGTTATCTCAATCAAAGGATTAATGAGCGAACTGTGCGTGAGGACGAAAATCTAGCCCGCTGGTTGCAGGAGTCTTTCGCTAGTAGCGTTTATCCTCGTGACAACCTGTCGACTCTGGAATTCGGGGTTGCTTATTTCCATCAGCAACTGAAGGTAAAGTTGCCGGTGTTAGATTTGGAGATGGCGCCGCAGATAGGTCATTTGGCTGTACTCAATCAGAAAATGTTGAATAACGCATGACGGAACGTGATTCTCGTTTCGATTGTTTGTTCGAATCAGTTGCGATTGGTCCAGTAACCTCGAAAAATCGTTTTTATCAAGTGCCTCATTGCAATGGCATGGGGCACGCGATGCCCAATAGTGTCGCGGCAATGCGCGGAGTAAAGGCAGAAGGGGGTTGGGGGGTCGTGTCAACGGAGGAGTGCGATATTCATGCTTCCACGGACGTGTTGCCGTATCCCGAAGCACGACTATGGGATGCAGAGGATGGGCGACGCTTGGCGTTGATGGTCGACGCAGTGCATGCCCACGGAGCGCTGGCAGCAGTCGAGTTAGTTCACAATGGACATGCAGTGTCTAATCGCTACAGTCGACTTCCGGTGATGGGGGTTTCTGATCTCCCGGTGGCTGCGTTGGAGCCGAGCCAGGCATGCGCGATGACTCGGCGTGATATCGCAGATGTCCGGCGTTGGCATCGGAAAGCGGCGTTGCGGGCACGTGATATTGGCTTCGACATTGTATATGTCTATGCAGGTCACGATTTGACACTGGGTATGCATTTCCTGAGCCGGCGTTACAACCGTCGTGTTGACGAATACGGTGGTTCGTTGACTAATCGACTGCGTTTGACGCGAGAACTGTTGGAAGACACTCGAGAGGCGGTAGGTGACCGTTGTGGTATTGCATTTCGTTTTGCTGTGGACGAGCTTCTTGGAAACGAGGGTTTGTCTTGTGAGGCTGAGAGTCGTGATGTTGTGGAAATGCTCGCAGAACACCCGGATTTATGGGACGTGAATCTAAGCGATTGGCCGAACGATTCAGTTACTGCAAGGTTTGGAGAGGAGGGCGCTCAGGAGCCCTATGTGAAGTTTGTTAAACAGGTCACCAGCCGTCCGGTGGTCGGCGTGGGTCGATTTACATCACCCGATGTCATGGTATCGCAGATCCAGCGTGGAATACTGGACATGATCGGGGCAGCGCGACCGTCTATTGCTGATCCTTTTCTACCACGAAAGATTGAAGAAGGACGTTTAGACGATATCAGAGAGTGTATTGGTTGCAATATTTGCGTGACGGGGGATTGGACCCATACGCCGATTCAGTGCACACAAAATCCCACGATGGGAGAGGAATGGAGACGAGGGTGGCATCCGGAGAACATGAACCGAAAGGGACATTCCACTCGAGTTTTGGTGGTGGGGGCTGGGCCCGCGGGTTTAGAAGCCGCCATGTCTCTTGGTCGGCGCGGCTATGAGGTAGCACTTGCTGACACCAATGAAGGTGGGGGTCGAGTCATCAAGGAAGCTGGACTTCCTGGCCTTTCTGTTTGGCGCAGGGTGGTTGACTATCGACTCGGTCAGATCGAGAAACTAAACCAGGTAACGTTTTATCCGGGCAGCCATATGGATCGGGACAGTATTTTGTCGTACGGTGCAGAGCATGTTGCGATCGCGACTGGTTCGCGTTGGCGGCAGGATGCCCTTGGGCGTGCAAACTGGGAGCCGTTAGAGGGAATTGCAGATCATGGAAGTGTATTCACCCCAGATGACATTGTGGAGGGTAATCTGCCAGTAGCGGGGCCTGTGGTGGTCTATGATGACGATCATTACTATATGGGGGGGATCATTGCACAGATGTTGGCGCAGGCAGGATTATCTGTCACGTTGGTAACCCCAGGGCCGGAAGTGTCCCACTGGACCCGTTACACAATGGAACAACCACGCATTGAGGCATTACTTCGGCGGTTGGGTGTTCATCTTGAAGTCAATCATAAGTTGACCGGTGTGTTTCCGGATCGGGTTGTTGCTATATCAAACCTCACGACCGACGTGCAGTCCATCGATGCAGTGTCTCTGGTGCTGGTGACTGCACGTGACCCCGCTAGCACCCTGTATTTTGAGATGGCCGGTATCGAAGAAGAGAAGCGGGAAGAATTGCCATTTACGCTCGAACGAATTGGAGATTGTTTGGCACCATCGACCATTGCGGCAGCGGTGTATCACGGTCATCGTTATGCCCGTGAACTCGACCTTGATATAGACAGGGATGGTGTGCCGTTTCGTCGAGAGTATGCGGTGATCTGAGCTTTTCGGGTATCGTGAATAGCTGGGTCCAGCGACTATCCTAACGAATGACACAGGAGCGGAAACCATGGAGCGCGACGACGCTTTAAGTGTATTAACCGATGAGATTCTGCGTATGGATGAGCAGGTGGTTCATCCGTGGGAAAGCTTTGATCTCCCTGGCGAGAACCGCATGGTGGTTGACCATGGGTCAGGTATCTATGTGCAAGACAGTAATGGCAATCGTTTGCTCGATGCGCCCGCGGGAATGTGGTGCGTGAATGTCGGCCACGGGCGACGGGAAATTATCGACGCGATCGTGCAGCAACTATCACGGCTAAGTTATACCAGTCCGTGGAGCCATCCAACAGAGCCCGCAGCACGACTTGCAGATCGCTTGGGCCATTTGTCGCCGGGCGATTTAAACCATGTGTTCTATACCACCGGCGGATCGACCGCGGTCGATTCTGCGCTTCGATTTGTAGCGTTCTACAACAACGTGCGAGGCCGGCCAGAAAAAAAACATATCCTCTCGCGGCACGATGCGTACCATGGGAGTACTTATCTTGCAGCATCGGTATCCGGGAAAACCCGAGATCGAAATTGGTTTGATTTTGAAACCGGTACGATTCATTACCTGGCCTCCCCCAACCCTTATCGTCGAGAGGCCGGCCTCAGTGAACAGACATTCCTGGCACAGTTGCTTACCGAGTTGGAGGAAAAAATTCTCGAGATTGGAGCCGATCGAGTCGCTGCGTTTATTGCCGAACCTGTGCTCGCCTCTGGCGGTGTGGTTGTGCCACCTGATGGTTATCACGCGGGCTGTCTGTCGGTATGCCGGCGTTACGATGTACTTTACATATCAGATGAAGTGGTCACAGGTTTTGGCCGTCTTGGACATTGGTTTGCGTCGGAAGATGTGTTCGGTGTTGTGCCTGACATTATTACTACTGCAAAGGGAATCACCTCGGGATATCAACCGTTGGGCGCTGTTCTGATTTCAGACAGACTAATTAGAGAGGTTGGCGGTGATACAGAGCGGGCGGCGGTTTTTGCCAATGGATTTACTTACTCTGGTCACCCGGTTGCTTGCGCGGCGGCATTGGCCAATCTAGACGTGATCGAGAGCGATAACTTGCTGGAACACGTACGGGAAGTCGGTCCTTATTTCCAAGATCAATTAAAAACGTTAAATGATCTACCGATTGTTGGCGATGTCCGTGGCATTGGGTTGATGGCCTGTGTTGAATGTGTGGTGAGCAACGGAAGTCGGCAACCACTGGAAATAGATTATGCTGTGGGGAAACGTATAGATGCCCACTGTCAGTCAATGGGTCTTATTATTCGCCCCTTGATCAACATGTGTGTTCTGTCACCGCCTTTGATCATCAAACGGGCTGAAATCGACCAGATGGTTGGCATATTGCGTCGGGGGATCGAGAAAACAATGAACGACTTGCGGTCTGAGGGCATAGGGGATTTTGACTGAAGCGGTCCGCAATGGTGAAGGCTTCAATCGGTCTAAACAAGTGTGGCGTGCCTAGGCTGTTAGCGAAATGAGTCTACGAGGACTGGATTTGCCAGTGTCGTTTGCTGCGCAATACCGATCAATTGAGATGCCGCCCTGGGGCGGTGTGATCGATCGAAAGTGGGAGAGAGTTCTGACGTCAGATGCCAAGCAGGAGTGGCGTCAATTGATTAATCAATCGCTTTCTTCGCGGCCATTTGATCAGCACGAACGGGGCCGGCGTTATCTCTTCTCCAAAGTTTATGAATCACGCGGGATTTGGTTTAAGTCTTATCCGAATGTTAGTCTGAGTCAGCGCATTGCCCGATTGCTGGGTCGAAACAAGGCGAGTAATGCATGGCGCAATGCGTGGTTTCTAATTCAGTGTGGTATTACGACTCCCCGACCTGTCTTGGCATTGAATACTCTTTGGTGGCGACGCCAACCCGAATGGGTGGCATTCGAAGATTTTGCGAATGCGCAAACATTTACCCGTTGCTACTTAAATCAGATCGCCAGTGGACGCAGCATGCAGCAATTGCTTATAGCGGTTGGTCAATTTGTTGGTCAGTTGCACGAATCACGCTGGTGGCATCGTGATCTCAATGGCAGTAACTTATTGGTTAGAGCAAGCGCTGATTCAACATACAAGTTTTGTATCGTAGATATCAACCGGATGCGGCGCACGCGTCGCATGAATCAATACAAACGAATCCACGATTTAGTTCGGCTGGGCGTTTCTCGTGCTGATTATGAGACATTGCTCAAGTCGTATGCTGATGTCACGGATATCGTTGTCGATGCGAATATGTTGCGTAGAGCGTTGGACCATAGTCAACAACTGCATGCGGCACGTCAGGCGGGGTCCTACCTGCGTTGGTGGCTCAAAGTGAGTTATCAATTAGGCAAGATTCGCAATCTTGGGATATGAAGTGATGAGCCGAGAACTGGATCAAGCAAGTTATCTGCGAAGGCGGTATAGAGGATCGCAGGCAATAATCGACCGGCGGGAAAGAAAAATAGTAGGGCAGTTTCTAAAGCGCCTCGGACCACAGATCGGTGGTGTGCTGGATGCGCCAAGCGGTGTCGGGCGGTTTACCGCCCAGTTACGGCGGATCGCCACGGAAAGGTTGGTTTGTGGCGATTTATGGGGTGAGACCCTACAGGCGTTACGGCGGGCGGAGCATCACGATGGCATGGCAATCGAAACCAAGGAAGTTGACCTTTACCGGACGTTACCGTTCGCGAGAGGTGAATTTGATTTAGTGTTCAACTTTCGATTTTTTCATCATATTCGGAGCGCTGAACAGCGTAATCACGTGGCTGCTGAGTTAGCCCGTGTTACATCCCGCTATTTAATCGTGTCGTACTATGCGACTTCGTCTATTCACGCGTGGCAAAAGCGCATATGGCGGCGTAAGGGGCATGTTCGTTCGCTGCCAATGATCCCACTTAGCGAGTTCCACCAATTGTTTGTTCGACAAGGTATGCGGGTGGTTGAAGATCGATCGGTCTTGCCGCTACTTCACGCACACCACATTGTGTTGTTTGAGCGCCAGCTGGGTTGGTAAGGCAGCAATTGGGCAGAAAGCCGAGTCAATCACCGACGCGTATCAATACACATGGTCGATGATGGCTAGCGTTCACCTTGCGCTTTGGCGGCAAGGTGATTGATCAGGTCGATCAATTCATTGGGGCCACCAGCCATTGATACTTTTGTTTGATAGGTACCATCCACGATGATGGTGGGGACGCCGTTGGTCTGGTAGCGTCGTGTCATATCGCTAGCATAGGTCACCTTTGCGCTGACACCAAAAGATGTGAATGTCTCAAGCACTGTCTGTCGATCAGCGCCATGGGTAGCCGCCCAGTCAGCAAAGTGTTCTGGTGTAAAGATACGCTTACGCTCCTCGTGAATTGCATCGAAGTACGCGTCGTGAAGCAGTTTGGTTAGTCCAAGGGCTTCCATTGTGTAAAACGCGTGTGCATCAAAAGCCCAACTATCGTTAAGGATGGCTGGCATGCGGAGATACTCAACATTGTCCGGCTTATTTTTGAGCCAACGTTTAAGATAGGGTTCGAGTTTGTAGCAGTGGGGGCATTTGTACCAGAACAGTTCTAATACTTCGATTTTTTCGCCTGTCTGAACCGATTGCGGTTCGGAGAGGCGAACGAAGTTAACGCCCTCTGCTACTTCCTGCGCAGAGGCAGGTAGAGAGAGTAAGCAGAAGGCCAGGCATGTGAACAAGATTCGCTTCATGACAAATATCTCCTGTCGAAAAATGCCGAGATCAGTTAGCTGTTCTCAATTGGTTAATCAGTCGGGTGGCAAGTCCGTCAAAGTCTCCGTTACTCATCAACACTATTTGATCCCTCGGATTGATTGTCGTACGCAGCAGTTCTAGTATGGCTTCCACTGAGTTACACACTTCTAGTGTAGTCCTGTTGTTGGGAATGGCAAGTTCAGCTGGATCCCAGGTCAGGTCAGGTCGACGCCAAATGATGACGCGATCGGCAGCGCTTAGGGCTTGTCCCAATTGACCCAGGTGGTGTCCCAGTTTCATTGTGTTTGAGCGCGCTTCGAGTACCACAATCAGGCATTGTTGGGGGTGTTTTCTCCGCAATGCATCAAGCGTTGCCGTGATGGCAGTGGGGTGGTGTGCAAAATCGTCATAGACACCTAGTCCATTGTGGTTTCCAAGGTGCTGTAGTCTCCGCTGCGGTGGTATGAAGGACGACAAAGCGGTGCAGGCATCAGCGGGCTTGACTCCAATAGCATTCGCAGCAGCAATGGCGGCGAGCGCGTTTGCCATATTATGCTGACCAAACAATGACCAAGTGATTTGACCTACAGTGTTTCCCCGGTAACAGATGGAGAATTTTGAGTAATCACGGGTCTGAGGGCATACCGTCCACAGCGCGGCGGCGTCAGGGCGGGCATCAAACCACTCAAGTTGACTCCAACATCCCATTTCGATTACACGGGTGAGGTTTGTATCGGCCTGGTTGACGATCAGGGTGCCGTTCGCCGACACCGTTCGAACGAGATAATGAAATTGCCTGATGATCTCTTCTATCGACGAGTAAATGTCGCCGTGATCAAACTCAAGATTGTTGAGTATGGCGACGTGTGGGTGGTAGTGGACAAACTTGGGTCGTTTGTCGAAGAAGGCGCTGTCATATTCATCTGCCTCAATCACAAAATATTTACCCTGCCCGCAGCGGGCGGAGGCTGAAAACGTGCTGGGTACTGCGCCGATCAGGAATCCTGGTTGTTGCCCACACCGATCGAGTAGGTGGGCGAGCATGGCACTGGTGGTGCTCTTTCCGTGCGTGCCGGCGACGGCCATCACGGTGCGAGTACTAAGGACTTCCTTGGACAACCATGCTGGGCCAGATTGGTAGTCGAGGCCGCTGGTCATTGTGGCCTCAACGGTCAGGTTGCCACGCGATAGCGCGTTGCCGATCAATATACAGTCCGGAGGGGGGGCGGGCAGTGCTCCGGTATAGCCTTCGGTTAGGCTGACACCTTGTTCGCTAAGCAGGGTGCTCATTGGGGGATAGGTGCCCGCATCGACGCCTGTTACCTCGTGGCCGAGTTCTCGGGCGATCAGGGCTATACCGCCCATGAAGGTTCCGCTAGCGCCAAGGATGTGTAGATGCACGGGACAGGAAATTGCTGTGTCGTAGTTGCGTTACATTAGAATGTTCAAGATCATTATCCACAACGGGAACAGTACCACTGAGTAGCCCATGGCAATGGTGAATGCGATCCAAAGTGATATCTCGATCGCATCTCGGAGGATTGAAGACTGAATGCATAGCGCCTAAATAGTTATTGCCCATGTCATTTAGTAGGCTATGGAGAGTTGGATTACTGAGGTAGGATGATCGATTATTCCGCATTGATGACCTCCATCAGTTCACCTGCCCTTTCCTCAATGCATTGTTTGTCCTTTCTTGCTCGTGAGGTCAATGGCCAACAATTGAGTTTGGTCAATGCCAGTGTCCCGAAAAGTCCTGTTGTGGTTTGTCGCCAGCGTTCAGTCACGCCATTGCTTTTTAGAACGATCAGCAAAATAGTACCAAGAAGCATTGCCCATAGGGGGTGTGTGAATGTTTTTGCGGGCAAAGAATAACTACTGTTGTAGAGGTGGCTGTCGCTGAGGACACAAAACAGCACAAGCACAACCGCAACCGAAACCGCGGTGCCTAGAGGTAAGTTATTTGAGGTCGGGATATTCTCAGTACGTTGTCGGAAAAGACAAAGGTGAGCAAAGATTCTAAGCGTTGGCGTTGTACACATGAAAACTCGAATACAGGGTGTAGTGTCTAGGATCGAATGGTGTCTAGGTGGTGATGATATCATCGGCGTTCTGGTTATTTTCGGAAAACAAGTGTCGTTCAGGATAGCAGTTAAATTGATGCTGATTTAGGTGCTGTTGACGTTTCGTGTTAATTACATTACTCCCTTTTGATCGTTTATTGACTTCGTCATGACTGATTTAATTCAGTGTCAGGATGAGCTCGCTAGATTTTGTCAGGGCGCGTTGCGAGCGCCGTGGTTGGGTCTTGATACTGAATTTGAACGAGTTCGAACCTACTACCCACGCCTGTGTTTGCTTCAGTTGTCTACGCTGGAGCGGACTGTGTGTGTTGATCCGTTGCAAGGCCTTGATCTGGATCCGTTAGCGCAGTTAATTGCTAATTCTCCCATCACGATATTGCACGCGGCGCGCCAGGATCTTGAGGTGCTTCAATATGCTTTACAGGTGTCCCCCCAACGAGTTTTCGATACCCAGATAGCAGCGGCATTGTTGGGTCACGGCGAACAGGTGGGTTATGCCAGCTTGGCGAAGGCACTTTGTGGCGTGGATCTGGCCAAGCAGCAAACGCGAAGCGATTGGACTCGGCGGCCCCTAAGCGATGCGCAGATTAGTTATGCGCTTGATGATGCGCGTTATCTGGGTTCGTTCTATGAGCATTTTTTCAAGGAACTTGATAGTCGACAAAGGCTGGGGTGGGTTATCGAGGACTGCGCTGCTTTGGTCCAACGCGATTTATTGAGGGAGGCTGCCGACAGTGCCGTGATGCGAACCCATACCCGCTCCCGTCGACTTACGCATGAGCAGCAGAGTGTGGTTTTGGCGCTGGCTCGCTGGCGTGAGCGCACGGCGCAGGAGAGCAATCTTCCACGTGGCTGGGTTTTGACCGACAGCGCGGTATTGGACATCGCCCGTGAAATGCCTGGCAATGCCAATGCCCTGGGTTCTATCGAGGGCGTCTCTTCTAAGCTGAGGGCGCGTTGGGGAGAGGTTTTGATGGGTGTTATTGATGACGGGCGTCGGAATAAGAACAAAATTAAACCATTGCTTGTGGAAGTGCGGCCGGCACGTGAGACGAAGCAGTTGGCTGACCGGTTGTGGGCTCAATTAAAGTCGCGGTGCGCTGATGAGGGCATCGCAACTAGTGCGGTTGCGCGACGGGAACAAATGATAGCGCTGGCATCCGG
>Ga0114932_10002693_pt1 | contig 18389 bp, 19 predicted proteins | sample 2SBtaG_2_FD_87286 | JGI IMG/M metagenome (GOLD analysis project Ga0114932, IMG submission 87286) | Deep subsurface microbial communities from Kolumbo volcano to uncover new lineages of life (NeLLi) - 2SBTROV12_ACTIVE470 metaG | ecosystem: Environmental > Aquatic > Marine > Volcanic ... | reverse complement strand
TCGACCTTGCCTGCGTCTGACATGGCGCCGGCGCCTCCCTCAGCCGTCGCTGACGGCGGTGACGCCGCCATCGATGACAAAAGTTTGTCCGGTGGTCCAGGCACCGGCGGCGGACGCCAGATAGACACCGATGCCGGCGATGTCCCGGGGTTCACCCAGGCGGCGGAGCGGCGTCGAATTGGTGCGCACTTCGTTGCGTTCCGGGTTTTCCCAGATGGCGCGGGCGAAATCGGTCTTCACCAGGCCCGGCGCGATGCAGTTGACGCGAATGTTGTGCGGCCCCAGTTCCATGGCCAGATTGCGCACCATCTGCATGTCGGCGGCCTTGGAGATGCAATAGGCACCCAGCGTCTGAGAGCCGCGGAAGCCGCCGATGGAGGAAACGATGATGATGGCGCCGTCCCGGCGGTCGATCATTTCCGGCGCCACCAACTGGGCCAGCCAGTGATTGGATTTGATGTTGACGTCCATGACCTTCTCAAACGCGTCATCGGGAATTTCCAGGGACGGCCCGAAATGCGGATTGACGGCGGCGTTGCACACCAAAACGTCGATCTGCCCGTAGATCTTACGGGTCTCCGCCACCAGGGTCTGCAATTGGTCCTTGTGGGAGATGTTGCACGGGATTGCCGTCGCGTCGCCGCCGCCGGCGCGGATGCCGTCGGCCACCGCATCGCAGGCGTCGGCCTTTCGCGAGGTGATGACGACGCGGGCCCCGTGGGCCGCCATTTCCTCGGCGATGGCCTTGCCGATGCCTTTGGTGGAGCCGGTGACGATGGCCACCTTGCCGGTCAAATCGAAAAGGCTCATGAAGCGGACCCCCGTATCTCAATAGCCGTTGGGCGGCAGATGTCGTGCCGCCTGTCGTTGAACTTTCCAGCGGCCAGGCCCCGAAGACAAGACCAGGTCATTTCAATCCAACGCGAATTCGAAGGCGTCAAAGCGCCGCAGCCCGACCCGCCTTTCCGTGCTCAAACTTTCCGCCAAGGCGGCGCTCACGGCGATCGGGCGGGCCTTCATGATCGCGGCGTAATTGACCGCCTCACCATAGATATCGAGCAGTTCGCGGCCCGGCGCGCCAACGGGGGCACAGGCCACGGGGCCGACGTGGATGCTTACGCGCAGCACCTCCGGATAGCCGGCCGTCCCAAGCCATTTGTCACAATCGGCCTTCATGGCGCGTACCGCCGCCAGGGCGGTATCGGGATCATCAGGCGGAAAGATAAACAGGCCCGCATCGCCGATGGCTTTGATGGTCAGACCGCCGGCATCCGCGATGGCCCCGCCGGCACGCTGCATCAGGGCCGCCGACAGCTCCAGCAGGTCCCCGGGCGGACGGCCCCGGCTCCATTTCATCCATCCCATCAGGTCAAAGAACCCGACGATGACGACGGGATCGTCCTGCTGGCTGAGGAGATTCAAATCCATGAGGAAATCCTAGCACGGCGGCGGCGGGCCGCGCAGCTTTGCAATCGCCGCCGGAACTGAGCTAACCTCACGGAAAACCAGGAGAACGACCATGCCGGTGCTCGGACAAATGATGCGCACGCCGCTGTTGATCGGCTCGCTGATCGACCATGCCGCGCGCTATCATGGCGGCACCGAGATCACCTCTGTCGAAACCGATGGCGGCGTCGTGCGGCGCACCTGGGCGGACATTTCCCGCGGCGCCCGGCGGTTGGCGTCGGCGCTTAGTCAGCTGGGCGTCGGTGAAAGCGACCGCTGCGCCACCATCGCCTGGAACAACTACCGGCACCTGGAAATTTATTTCGGCGTCTCCAGCGCCGGCATGATCTGCCACACGGTCAATCCGCGCCTGTTTGCGGACCAGATCGTCTATGTGATCAACCACGCCGCCGACCGGGTTCTGTTTATCGAGAAAACCTTTATCCCCATCGTCGCGCCGCTGCTGGACCAACTCGAAAGCGTCGAGACTTACGTCCTTTTGGGGCCGTCCGATGATCAGGCGGCGGCCCAAATTCCGGGCCTTAAGTTTTACGATGAACTGGTGGCGACAGGTGATGAGGACTTCGCTTGGCCGGACCTGGATGAGAATGCCGGCTGCAGCCTTTGTTACACCTCGGGGACGACCGGCAATCCGAAAGGCGTGTTGTATTCGCACCGCTCGACGGTGCTGCACTCGTTCGCCGTCAGCCTGCCCGACAGCGTCAATATATCGGCCCTTGATACGGTCCTGCCGGTGGTGCCCATGTTCCACGCCAACGCCTGGGGCATTCCCTACGCGGCGGCCATGACCGGCGCCAAGTTGATCCTGCCGGGGCCAAATCTGGACGGCGACAGCCTGGTCCGGCTGATCGAGGACGAACAGGTCACCGTTGCGCTGGGGGTGCCGACCATCTGGCACGGCCTGTTGGCCGCCGCCGATGCCCAAGGCGCGAAGTTGGCAAGCCTGCAACGCACCGTTGTTGGCGGGTCGGCCTGTCCGCCGTCGATGATCGACGCCTTCCGCGAGCGCTATGACGTGGAGACCCTGCACGGTTGGGGGATGACGGAAATGAGCCCCGTCGGGTCCCTCAACCAACTGCTGGCCAAGCACCTGGACCTGCCGGCGGAAGATCAGGCCAACGTGCGGGTCGGGCAGGGGCGGCCCATGTATGGGGTTGAATTGAAGATCGCCGGCGACGACGGCACCACCTTGCCCACCGACGGCACCGCCCAGGGTGATCTGTTGGTGCGCGGGCCATGGATCGCCGAAACCTATTACCGGGCCGAGGATGAAGCGCCCTTGATCGACGGCTGGTTTCCGACCGGCGACGTCGCCACCCTGGACGCCGACGGCTACATGACCATCCGCGACCGCTCCAAGGACGTCATCAAATCCGGCGGCGAATGGGTCAGCTCAGTGGAATTGGAGAACATCGCCATCGCGCACCCGGATCTGGCCGACGCGGCGGTGATCGGCGCGCGCCACGAAAAATGGCAGGAACGCCCGGTGCTGATCGCCGTCAAGGCGGCGGGCAAGGACCCCGACCCGACCGACTTGCTGGCCTTTTATGATGGCAAAATCGCAAAATGGCAGGTGCCGGATACGGTCGTCTTTATTGACGAAATGCCCCGCAACGCGACGGGCAAGGTGCTGAAGAACCGGTTGCGAGAGGCTTATGGCGATGTGCTGATCGGTGGCGGCGATTGAGCGCCGCCCGGCTCGCTAACCTTGATCTCTCCGTTCATTAAAAGCACCATTTGGAAAATCAAATGGGATCGGCAGGATGCGCGTTGGGATCGAAGTCGGCGGAACTTTTACGGATTTGATCGAAATCCACGATGGCAAAGTTCGCGTCGCCAAGGTGCCGAGCACGCCATCGTCGCCGGACATCGGCGCGATCAATGCCATCGACGCCGCCGAGATCAATCTCGACAGCGTCAGCGACCTGATCCACGGCTCGACCGTGGCGACCAATGCCGTCCTGGAACGCAAGGGCGGCAAGGTCGGCGCCATCGTCACCCGGGGCACGAAAGACATCTTCGCCCTGCAGCGCCATAATCGCAAAGCCATCTACGATCTGAATTACATCCGGCCCCGGTCCATCGTCGAAAGGCGCCATATCCTTGAGGTCGATGAAAGGTTGGCCGCCGACGGCAGCGTCGTGAAGGCGCTGGACGAAAAACACATACGGGCCGAGTTGGCGGCCTTTGTCGCGAACAACGCCTTCGATGCCCTGGCCGTCTGCCTGCTGCATTGTTATGTGAACCCCGATCATGAAAAACGGATCGCGGACATTCTCCACGAGATCGATCCGGATATTCCGGTGACCTGCTCATTCGAGGTTTCGCGCGAATTCCGCGAATACGAGCGGGCCTCGACGACCGTGTTGGCGGCTTACGTTCAGCCGGCTATCCAGGGATATCTCAACCGATTTGTCCGAACCTTGGATGAAAGAAAATTCGACGGACGGTTTTCCATTATGCAGTCCAACGGCGGGCGCATGCCGGCCCAGGCAATGGCGAAAAACGCCATTGCCGCGCTGTTTTCCGGCCCCGCGGCCGGTGTTGTCGGCGCCATGGGATCGGCCGGCCGGGCGGGTTTTGATGACATCATCACGTTGGACATGGGCGGCACCAGTACGGATGTCGGGTTGATCGTCGGCGGCGAGGCCGAAATCGCGCCGCAGACGGAAATCGATGGCCTGCCGGTGCGCACGCCGGTGATCGATATCGTCACGGTTGGTGCCGGCGGCGGCTCCATCGCCTGGATCGACGACGGCGGTTTTTTGCGCGCCGGACCCGGGTCCGCCGGCGCCGACCCCGGGCCCGCCTGTTATATGCGGGGCGGCACCGCGCCGACCGTCACGGATGCCCACCTGATCCGTGGCACCCTGCAGGCGGACTCTTTTCTGGGCGGCACCATGGAGGTTGACCGCGATGCCGCGATCCGTGCCTTTCAAGGCCTCTCCGGTGAACTTTCCATGTCGGTTGAAGAATTGGCCGACAGCGCCATCCGGATCGCCGAAGGCAACATCGTCCGTGCCATCCAACAGGTGTCAACGGAGCGCGGCCGCGACCCGAGGGACTTCGCCCTTGTCGCCTACGGGGGCGCGGGACCGCTTCACGCAGCGCGGCTGGCCGAAGATTTGGAAATCCAGACTGTTGTCGTTCCGGCCAATGCCGGCGTCCTTTCGGCGGCCGGGCTGTTGATGTCCGACTATGTTCACTACCGCACCCGGACGGAGAAATTGACGATTGATGACGACGCCATGGCGCGCATCGCTTTGATTTTCACAAAGCTTCGCGACGAATCGGAAACCTACCTGCGTTCGACCGGTGTCGATGATCCCTTAACTTTCGAGCATACGCTGGAAATGCGTTATCAGGGCCAGGCCTTCGAAATTTCCGTCGCCCTTGATGCCAATATCGGAGACCTGACAAAACAGCGCCTTTTGGCAACCTTCGGCAATGTTCATCGGCGCATATTCGAATTTTCCAAGCCGACGGAAGACCCTGTTGAAATTGTCTCCTTCCGAATTGGCGCAAGGGCCAAGACGGGTGCCTTCCCCGTGCAGATCGAGGGCGTCTCCGGCGCAGATGTGGATGCGGACGTCAGAGAAGTTGAGATCGTTGAAGGCGGTGAAGCGAAGGCATGCAAATTGCTGACACGGGCGATGGTCGGCGCGCGCGGCATTGCCGGACCGCTGCTCATTGAAGACGGCACGTCGACCATCTATGTGCCCCCGGCGTGGACCGCCCGGCGCGATCAGGCCAGTTGTCTAATTTTGCAGCGGAGCACCTGAGCCATGGAGCTTTCACACGTCGATCAATCGATCATCACCCGCGCCCTTGTCGCCGCGACCCATGAAATGGGCAGCAAGCTGATCCGCTCTGCGCATTCGCCGATTGTCCGCGAAGCCCAGGATTGCTCGGCCGCCTTGATGGACCGCCAGGGCCGGGTGGTCGCGCAGGCCGAACTGACGGCCATTCAACTGGGCTCCGTCACCCACACCTTTGCCCATTGTCTGGACTTGTTCCCGTCGGAAACCCTGAGCGACGGCGATTTCCTGATTAACAACGACCCCTACCACGGGGGCCAGCATCTGCCCGATATCTTCATTTTCTCGCCGATATTCTTCGAAGGCGAATTGCTGGGGTTCAGTGCGTCGGTCGTCCATCACATCGACCTGGGCGGCGGCGCGCCGGGCCTCAATCCCGATGCCGGCGACATCCACCAGGAAGGCTTGGTCTTTCCGCCCAGCCTGTACAGAACGGACCGCGACTGGAATGGCGGGCCGCTGGAACGTTTCATTGGCGCCAACGTGCGCATGCCCGAGGCGACCATCGGCGATATCAATGGCCAATTCGCCGCCAACCTGATCGGCGCGAAAAGGCTTTCCGTCCTGGCCGGGCGTTACGGGCCGGCGCGCCTGGCCCAGGCCATGGACGCCACCTTGGATTATTCCGAACGGCGCATGCGGGCCGCCGTCGCGAAGCTGCCTGACGGCGTTTATCAGGCCGAAGCGCAATTGGACGATGACGGCATCGGCGATCAACCCGTTGTCATCCGCACCCAGGTGAAAATTGAAGGTGAGCGCATTCATATCTCCTTCGACGGCACGGATCCCCAGGTGGCGACCAACCTGAACTGCCCCTTTGCGTCGACCTTTGCATCCGCCGTGGCGTGCGCGAAATCGGTTCTGACGACCCCGGATATTCCCTTTAACGATGGCGCGTCCCGGGTGATCACCGTTGACGCCCCTTATGGATCGATCTTGAACCCGAAGCCGCCGGCCCCCGTGCGTGCGCGGCTGTTGGCCAGCAACCGGGTTTTCAACGCCGTCATGAAGGCCTTGGCCCAGGTCGCGCCAAGGAAGGTCATCGCCGAAGGTTTCGACACCACGACGCCCATCTGCCTCAGTCACCTGGGCGAAAACGGCTATAACATTTATCTGGAGATTTTGGGCGGCGGCTACGGCGCCGGCGACGCGAATGACGGCTGCGACGGCGTGGATTGCCCGCTGTCGAACTGCGCCAACATCCCCATCGAAGCCCTGGAAATGGATTATCCCTTCCTGCGGGTCGAGACCTATGGCTTGCGCCAGGGCTCCGGCGGCTCCGGCAAACGCCGCGGCGGCATGGGCTTTGAGCGGAGCTACCGGATCTTGTCCCCGGGCGTTCAGTTCGCCACCTACGGCGACCGCTTCACGACGCCGGCGGAAGGCCTGTTCGGCGGCGGCCACGGCGCGCGCGCCGAAATCGTCGTTGAAGGCCGGGACGGAACGGTGCGGCTCAAATCGAAACTTGGCCGCGGCCTGAACCAGGGCGATCTGTTGGTTGTCCGCACCGGCGGCGGCGGCGGCTACGGGCGTGAAGAAGACCGGCCGCAAGACCTCACACGCAATGATCAGGCCCAGGGCCTCGTTTAGCACCAAGAAAGGAAATCCAATGTCAGTCCTCGTTCTCTACATGGTGAAGTATGACAACGATCAGAAGGCGGCCATGTTGAAAAACCCCGACACCCAGGACCGGGCGGCCATTCACCGCCAGGCCATCGCCGATTTCGGCGGCAAGCCCGTTGCCCAATATGGAACCTACGGCGAATACGACATGATCTATATCTATGAGATGCCCGACGACAAAGCCCTGGCCGCCAACCTGCACCTGACGGATTCCTACGGTCTGGCGAAATACGCCAAGGCCATCCCCTTGATGAGCAGCGATGACTTCGCGACGTCACTTCAGTTGGCGGAAGATACCGTCACGGACTACGCGCCGGCAAAATCCTGATCCGAATTGCCCCGTCGTTGCGTTCGCCGCGGATGAGCGGCGGCATTGAACCGCTGCCGGCGAATTCCAATCTTGATGGCTGCTTTAAAACGCAATGCACACATCAAATGAAAATCCGGGGGACTTCCATTCTGACCCGCAGAGGACAAATAGGTTCTCATCAAAATTTTGCCGTGTGACGATATTCGACATGACGCGCGAGGAACTCGATGAGCGCTACCCGAACGCTCAGCAGTTTAGGTTTGGCGACAATGCTGAGCTTTGTCACCGACTGATCGAATTCGTTCGCATCTCAACAAGATCGCGCGCCAGCTGAATGAACGACCGAGAAAGACATTGCAGTTTGAAACACCCGCACACAGATTTAACCAATGTGTTGCGATGACAGGTTGAGGTCACAGCCTTTCGAGGACGTTGACGAAGAATTTGCTTTGGAAGAAGGCGAGAACGCCGATCTCGAAAGCTGGCGGTCGAGCCACCGAGCATATTTCGAACGAAACGGTGGCTTCGATCCCAAAATGGAGGTTGTCTGTGAGCGGTTCCAGTTGGTCGAAGATTTCAGCTAATGGCTGGAAAGGAACCTTCCGAGAGATGTCGATCAACGTCCCCAATGTGGGAGTAGAACAGACATCACTGGCGCGCCACGCAGCCAATTTGGCGTGCGGCACCAGCGGACCCAGCGGACTGAAATAGAGGCCGGCTCTGACAGCTGGATTTCAGTCCGTTCCACGCATACGACCCCGCCAACCGCCTGCGGTTGATCGGATCGGTGGGCGTTATGGGTGCGGCTAAACTGCCGGGCCGTTAATCTCCGGAGCCATCAAACCGGAACGAGACCTTGACCTTTGCCCTGTAGGCCGCCACGGCGCCGTCTTCAAGCTTCATGTCCAGTTCCGACACCTCGGCGACGCGCAGCTCACGCAGGCTTTGGCCGGCCCGGTCAACGGCGGCCTTGGCCGCGGCCTCCCACGATTCGGTGCTGGTGCCGACAAGTTCGATTACCTTATAAACGCTCTCAGCCATAATAGTCCTCCATGGTTTTTTTTGGTTTCCGGTAATTCGTGCCCAGCCGGGGCACATTCCGTCGTTTCCGGTCGGCCATCATACCACATCGCCGTGACCAAATCGCGGCGGCGTTGAAATCACTTTAGTTTGTTGGCCGTCGAACCGATGCCGCCGGCTGGCCATACCCGGAGATTCTGGAACGGCCATCCGGCGCGCCCTCTCATGCCCCAAACCCGGCGGACAACCTGCTGACGGTGGACAGCAGCCCCAGCGGTACGGCGTTAGTCCCGCAGGCTCAATTTCATGCCTTCGTGGCTGGCGGTGAAACCTAATTGTTCGTAAAACCGCAGGGCGTCGGGCCGCGTCTTGTCGGTGGTCAACTGGATCATTGCCGCGCCGCGGGTCCGGGCGCGCTCGATGGCGGTCTCGAAGAACCGTTTGCCGACGCCGCGGCCGCGCAGGTGGCCGGCGATGCGGACACTTTCAATCTGGGCCCGCAGCATGCCCTTCCGTGACAGGCCGCGGACAAAGGACAGTTCCAGGTAACCGGCAACCGTGCCGCCGTCGTCGACCACCATAAGGTCTTGGTTCGGGTTCGCATGCATGTCGTCAAAGGCCTCGACATAGCAGACCGCCGCCGGTGTACCGGGGTGTTCGCGGACGGCGCCCAGGGCATCGTCAACCAGCAGGGCGACGATGGCGTCCAGGTCGCCGGGGACAGCAAGGCGGAAGGTGATGGTGTCGTCGTCAGTCAAGCCGGTTGCCTCCGGGTGATGCTGCGGTATCCTCAATCTGCCGGCCATCATGCGTGATCACCCGGCAAAAGCAATCCGCGGGACAGCTGAAAAGGGGACGGATTATTGGACGACACAGTGGGAAATGCGCCGGTCATCGACGGCGATGAAATTCTCGAAGGTGTGCTGCGTTGGGTCGATGTGGAAAGCCCCAGCGACGATGCCGACGCCGTCAACCGCATGGCCGACCATGTGGAGGAAGGCCTTGCCGTGATCGGCTTGAAGGTCGAGCGCACGCCGGGCCGTGACGGCTTTGGCGATATTCTGACGGCGCGCACGCCCTGGGGCGAGGGACCCGGAATCTTGGTGCTGTCGCATATCGATACCGTGCATGCGCTGGGCACCAAAGAGGCCGCCAACACCATCCGCCGCGAAGGCGACAAGGTCTATGGGCCCGGCATTTACGATATGAAGGCCGGCGCTTACATCGCTTTTTACGCCATGCGCCACATCATCCGCCAGGGCCGTGAGACGCCCCTGCCGGTAACCTTCATGTACATTCCCGAAGAGGAAGTCGGCAGCCCCACGTCGCGGGACAGGATCGTCGCCGAGGCGAAGCGCAACAAATACGTCCTGGTCACCGAACCGGCCCGTGAGGGCGGCAAGATCGTCACCGCGCGCAATGGCCGGCTGCAATATACGATCAAGGTCACGGGCCGGCCGGCCCACGCGGGGGCCAGGCATATGGACGGCCGCAACGCGATCAAGGAGATGGCGCACCAGATATTGAAGCTTGAAGGCTTGACCGATTACGACCGCGGCCTGACCTGTTCCGTCGGCATCATCAGTGGCGGCACGATGACCAATGTGGTGCCCCATGAATGTGAAATTTCCGTCGATCTGCGAATGCCGGACATGGAGGTCGGTGCCGAGGCCATGGCCTTCGTCGAAGGGCTTCGGCCCGTTGACCCCGATTGCCTTATCGATGTGTCCGGCGGCGTCGACCGCCCGCCCTATGACAAGTTCGACGGCATTGCCAAGCTGTATGATCATGCCAAGGAACTGGCTGCCGACATCGGTTTTGAGTTGCAGGATCTGAAGACCGGCGGCGGCTCGGACGGCAACTTCACCGGCGCCCTGGGCATTCCCACCCTGGATGGCTTGGGCGCCGACGGCCACGGCGCCCACAGCTTCGACGAATACATCTATTATTCATCTCTGGAAGAACGCGCCAAGCTGATGACGCGGTTACTGGAAACCCTGGAATGAACGTGGCTCAAATGCGGTTTCGCGAATGGCTCCGCATGGTGTAGGATTTTCCCTGCCGGCCCCTTGAAACAGGTTTTCGGAGGCGCTCATGGACGAACGCAGAGATGGTGCGGATCGGCGGGTGTTCACCCGCTATTCCATGCGGAAAGGCGTTGAAATTCGCGACGGCGGCCGCCGCCGCGAGGGCCGGTTGCAGGACATCTCCGGCGGCGGCGCGGCGATCCAGACCGATGCGGGCGATGAGCTTCTCGACGAGACCCTGGCGGAAGGCCGCCATGTCGGCATTGATGTCGAAGACATGGGCTACTACGGCGCCGAGGTGATCCGCGACCTGGAAGAAGGCTATGCCGTGCGTTTCGAGATGGATGATGCGGAACGCGACGAACTGGTCACGGAGATCATGCAGCACGGCATCGCCCTGGACGACTAGGCGCCGCGCTTATCGCGGTCCCCATCTCGCGGCCTCTATGTTGCGTTCGGCGCGGCCTAGAAAATGCAGTGCTTGGCGAAATCCTTGGCTTCGTTGGCGGACAAATCACCCTTCGGTTTCTTTTTCAAGTCTTCGCACCATTCCTTGGAGCCGACTTCCGGCGAGCAGGCCGCCAGGGGGGCGAGCGCAAAGGTCAGAAGCACGAGAACCAGTCCCAGTCGAGTAGCTGAACGCATGTCGGAACCTCCATGAATTTTTTGCGTGATCCGCCGATTCATATGACATCGGCTCCGCCATCGTGCAAGCCCATCGTCAATCTTACCTGCAGGGATGACTTATCGGGCACGCCTTGTCTATGATAGGATGGGACATATTACAGCGGGGGTGTCGTGGCCAACTTTTTCAAGATTGTCATTGATCATCATCGGCGAAACAGCCGGCGTGCCAGTGAGTTTAAGTTTTTCAAGGCCTGCATGGCCGCCGCCGCGGTGGTGGCGATTGCTGACTTGCGGGCCTGCCGCAAGGAAAGTGCCGCCGTGAAGGCACTTGTTCAGACGTTACAGGAATTGAAGCTCTACGATGCCTCGCACGGCCTGGAGCTTTATGAAGGTTTTCTCGGCGGCATTGAAAAAAATACGGAACGGGGAACGGCGGCCGCCTTGGAAGCCGTCTCAGCGGTCAAGGAAGATCCCGAATGGGCGGCCCTTTTGGTGGCCATTTGCGCGACCATGAGTGAGGCGGACGGTGTTGTCCTTGCGTCGGAGGTCGAAACGATCAAGCGCATCTGCGGCCAGCTGGGCATCGATCCCAGCGTCGCCAAGGCGATAAAGATCGATGCCAAGGACGAACTGTACGAATAGCAGATTTGCCACCGACCAATGCCGGGCGGCTGTTTTCAACCAGGACGACAAAACATTATTCGAGACCTGCCATGGGGCCCATGGTATAGGGGCGGACGCGATTATTTCGGGCGCCAAGACCAAAGTGTTTCGCGGCACAATTTTTGAACACGCGACAGACGGATGGAATGAACGACAGCCATGAGCAAGTTCTTTGACCAAATGGAGGCTTACGCGCGGGCCGACACGGACGACGACCGGGAACGTATCGAGCAGACCGTTTGGGAGCTCTACGGAATCGATCAGACGGTCTGCATCCACGACATGTCCGGCTTTTCGCGGCTCACGGAAAAACACGGCATTGTCCATTACTTATCCATGGTACGCCATATGCGTGTCGTCGTGCAGCCCATCATCGAGCGCTTTGGCGGGCACGTGGTAAAGTTTGAAGCGGACAATACCTATGCGCGGTTTCCTGATCCCCACAGCGCGATCCAGTCATCCGTTGCCATCAACATCGCCTTTGACGCGATGAACATGATGACCACGGAGGACCTCAACATTTACATCTCCAGCGGCATCGATTGCGGCAAGTTTCTGTTGATCGACGGCAACGATTTCTTCGGCGCGCCCATCAATACGGCCAGCAAGCTTGGCGAGGACATTGGCTCCGGCGGCGATATCCTTGTCGCCGAGGCGGCCATGAAACTGGTGCCGGCAGAGGCGGCGGTAAAATCAGAGAAGCAATCGTTCGATATCTCCGGGATCAGTATTCCGGCGCATCGCATTACTTACTGATTTTCGCCCGAGCCTTGAAAGGGCCATGGTAACGTACCCGCGAAGGACGTAGACTCGTCACCACCTTTTGGCAGGAAGGCCCCCTTATTTGGCAGGAAGGCCCCCTTATTTGGCAGGAAGGACTATATCGTGACCGACGTGAAGAAGACCCCGCTCGCCATATTGGCCCGTGCCTTGGCCTATGTGATCGAAGCCGACAACCAGACGACGTTCGAGGAAAAAGCGATGATGGTGACCGTCCTCGGCAAACACGTGGCGCGCGGCGAGATGAGTCAAAAGGAGCTTCACACATTGGCCAACGATGCCTTCGAGCAGGCCCATCAGGTTCCCGTCGAGAAGTTCCTCGACGTGGTGACGGGCAAGCTGACGCCGGGCCAGAAGGCGTCGATCATCATCAACCTTTACGATGCCATGCTGGTCGACGGATTGGTGGTCGCCGGAGAACGCAAGATCATGGAACAGTTCATCGGCGCCTTCGACATGAGCCCGTCGACCATGCGGGCCATTCGCGAAGTGTCCATGTTGAAAAACGACACGGGGCTTTTTCTGGATCCGGGCCACCCGTTGAACGAACCCTCTTACCGCCTGGAAATGGAACTTTACGGCGTCATCGACGGCGATAATCCGCCAGAGCTTGACTATAAACCGACGGACAAGAAATAGACGCCAGAAAATAAGTTTCTGAACACAAGCCCCTGGCAGGGGACGCGGCGCCGTCACTTGTTGGCGAAATATTCCCGGAAGAAGGTCTTGAGGCGCGGCTGCGGTGTGAATTTTGCGGCCAACATGCCGTCCTTGACGCGGACGATATTGGCAAATCCGTCGACCTTGGCGTCTTCGCCCTTCATGTCGCCGTTGAAGCGGAACTCAAAATACTGGCCGCCCTTGAGCCGGCCGTCATAACCGCGCACCGCGAAGCCGCCCATGGAAACGTCCAAAAGCTCATAGGTCTTGCCGTCGGCGCCCGAGTCCTGCAGCAAGGTCATGGTCTCGCCCTGTGCATCGTAGCGTTCGTGTTCACGCGGCGGTTTGTTGTCGCCGCCGCCTTCCTTTTTCTTACCAAACCAAGCCATTACCTATGTGCACCGTTTCCCCAATGAAACCCCAATGAACCTAATCTCTCATCTTTCCGCCCAGGTTTATAGGAAAAACCTTGCCCAATCCTTACCGTTCACGCAAGGCCATGCCCAGCGATCCCATATAAGGGTCCAAAAGATATCGCATCACCGTGCGCGTGCCGGTGCGGATGGAGACCTGCACCTGCATGCCCGGCGACAACTGATAGCGCAAATTCCCGCGCTCGAAATGATCGCGTTCCGGTTCAATGCGGACCTTGTAGAAGGGCACGCCCTCGCGGGTCACGATGGCGTCCGGGCTGACATGCACGACATTGCCGATCAGCGTCCCATAGCGCGCCGCCTCGGCGGACGCCAACCGGATCAGGGCGTCCTGGTCGGCCCGCACGTAACCGATATCCTGGGTCCGCAGGCGGGCCTCGACCACCAGGCGGTCATCGCCGGGGACGATATCGAGAACCGCGCCGCCGGGCTGAATGACGCCGCCTTCGGTCACCACATAGAGCGATTTGACGATCCCCGCCACCGGCGCGCGCAAGACCGTGCGGCGCAGCGAATCCTGAAACTTGCCCAACCGTTCCGTCAGTTCCTCTTCGGTTCGCCTTACCTCGGCCAATTCCTTGCGGGCCTCTTCCTGAAAGCCGTTTTTCACTGCGTCCAGCTGCGCCCGGGCCGCATTTTGCGCGGCCCGGGCGCGTGGCAGGGCGGCCTGATCTTCGGTGATCTTGCCCTTCAGTTCGGCCTCTTCCTTCTGCAAGGTTAGATGCGCCATGCGATTCGACAGATCCAGCTTCAACAACCGGCGGCTGATTTTCAGCTGTTCGCGGAGGATCTTCAGGCTGTTGGCGCTGCTCCGCAGACGCACCTGGATCTCCTTAATCTCATGGGTGCGTTGCTTTATCTGTTCGTTCTGCGAGCGGATCTGGTTGTCGACCCGGGACTTGCGAATTTTGAACAATTCCCCGGCCTGATGCACCAAAGCCGGGTGCGAGACCCGGATGTCGGCGGGAAAATCCGGTTTGCCGGCGACGGTCGCCTCGGCCTGCAGGCGGGCAATGGCGACGCGCAGGGTGCGTAGCCGGATTTCCAGTTCCGACAGCTCGGCCCGGCTGCTGATCGGCTCCATGCGCACCAGCGCCTGGCCCTGGTTCACCTTGTCGCCCTCGCGCACCAATATCTTCCGGATAATGCCGCCCTCCAGATGCTGGATGGTTTTCACCTGGGTGGCCGGGACCACATCGCCGGACGCCAGGGCGACGACGTCGAGACGCCCGTAGTTGGCCCAGGTCAGGAACGCGGCAACCAACAGGATGCACGTAATCAAGAACATATGGGTGCCGATGCGGCGCCGCCGGGTGCCCGGTAATTTGGCTTCGGGGGCGTTCATGTGCCGGTTTCCTCTGCCGCCACGGCGCGCGCCGGGGCCGCCATGTCGGCCGCCGCGCCGGATGCCGGCAAGGGCGGTCCGGCGCTGTCCGGCGCAAGGTTGGAAACAGCCGCCGCGTCCGGCCCGGGCAGGGTCACCAGCTTCGGCGCCGGTTTGGAGTTCAGATCAAGGACGACGCGCGCGCCTTTCAAGATAACCGGGTCATTGGTGACGATGATGATGGTACGCCGGTCCTCGGCGAATTTCTTCAGCGCCTCATAGACCGCGGCGCAGCCTTCCTTGTCCAGGCCTTCCGTCGGCTCGTCGAACAACACCAGGGCGCCGTCGTTGGCCAAGGCCCTGGCCAGCCCCAGGCGGCGGCGGATGCCGACGGCCAGGGCATAGCCGTTGTCGGTGATTTCGGTTCCCAGGCCCTTGGCGCTTTCGTCGATGAAGCGCCCCAAGCCGGCGTCTCGGATCACCCGGTTGATGCCGTCATCATCCAGGTCGGGATTGGCGGCCATCAAGTTGTCCTGCACGGTGGTGTTCAGGAAGGTCGGTTCCTGGGGCAGGTAGACGAGCTGGCGCCGCCACCAGCCCGGCGCCATCTGGCGCACGTCGACGCCGTCGCCGAGAATTTGCCCGCGGCTGGGCGCCATCAGGCCGGCCAACAGGCGCATCAAGGTGGTCTTGCCGGCGCCGTTGCGGCCGCTGACGACCAGCACGGATCCCGGCGTCAGCGACAACCCCAGCGATTCGAACAACGGCGTTTGCTGGCCCGGGAATCCGAAGGCGACGTCGCGCAGTTCCAGCGCGCCGTCATAGTCGCTAAGCGCCGAGCCTTCGTCCGGCTCCAGCGGCAGATGCGCAAGCTGGCGGATCTCCGCCAGCGCCTGTTTCGCCTTGGCGAAGGATTGCGTCATCTGAGCGTACTTCAGCACCGGCCCCAGGCCGCGCGCCGCCAGAATATTGGCGCCGATCATGACGCCGACGTCCAGCTTGCCCTGCACCACCAGGATGGCGCCGACGGCGATGATGGCGACGCTCATCAAGGCCTGCAGGCTTTGCGTCATGGTCTGGGTCAGGCCTTGCCGGCCGCCGATCTTCTGGCGCAGGCCCTGGGCCCGGCGCACGTAGTCGCGCCAGGCCTCGATGACCGCGTCGTGGCCGCCGAAGACGCGCAGTGTATCGGCGGCCCGGGCCGCCGTGGTCACCAGGCCATTGCCGATGGCGGCGGTCATCGACAGCTGTTGGGTCGGGCCTTGCATGATGCGCTGGGAAAACAGGCTGAAGAAGAAGGCGACGATAATGAAGCCCGCACCGATCATCCCGAGGATCGGGTTCAACAGGGCCAGGGCAACGACGAACACCAGGGCGAAGGGGACTTCCAGGACGGCACACATGTTGGGCGCCGAATAGGCCTGCTCGACACTGTCCAGGCCGCGCATGATCTCGCGCCGGTTGCCCGGTGGAATCTGCTCCAGCGCTTCCAGTTTCGCCGACGATATAATCCCATAGGCACCGACGGCGCGTTCCTCGTCCCGTTCCTCCAGCGCCGAGGCGGCCAGCAACAGGCGCGCCTGACGGAACCCCAATTCCAAGATGATCGCCACGATGACCCCGACGGTCAGGGTTAACAACGTTGCGTCGACGCCATAGGAGACGTAACGGTTCAACACCTGGATGACGAACAGGGGCGAGGCCAGGGCCAGAAGATTGGCGAAAAACGACGCCAACAACAGCTCCGCCGTGATCCAGGGTCGGGCGAACAGACGTTTCATCAATTCATTCATGAGGCGCCATCATGTCACGGACCGGGATTCGCCGTAAAGCGGCAACACCATGAGGATATAACATGAACTTTGTTCCGGAACCATCTCCCCGCGGGCTGTTAATGATGCGCATCCGGGGCCGGTACGGGTGCCGCCATGCCGCAGATGGCTACTCAAACGGCTGGCTCTTGATCCATTCAACGGTTTCGCGCAGCAGCGTCGGAATGTCACGCAAGGGCACGCCCAGGCTGTCGCGCCGGGCAAAGTTGAACCCGGTGGGGGTGGCGGCCGCATCAGTGATCGGCGCCGGCATTTTCATGTCGGGCAGGATCTTTCGCAATTCCGCATAAATGTCGCGCCAATGCCAACTGTCGTAGACGCCGAAATAGCGGCCGGACGCGTCGGCATTTTCGTAGGCCGCCAGAAAGATGCCGGCCAGGTCGTGGAGATGGATCATGGAGGTTGAATCGTTGGGCGTTTGGTGATGGCGGCCAACTTCGCCGTTGATCAGGCGTTGCAGCCAGACATGGGGATTGGTGTTCATCTGTTCGGGCAGCACCACCGGCCCGAACATGCCCGTCGGCAGGATGATCGACAGGCGCTGGCCGTGCTCGGCGGCAAATTGCATGGCCGCCTTTTCCATGACGGTTTTCGTCGCCGACGTATACTTCTTCGCCCGGCACTGCTCATCCGCGTCGGACCAATGGTCGACTTCGTTCTTCGCCGCCACGGCTGGCACCGGGTTGGTCGAACTGGTGGAACTGCAGATCACCACGGTGCCGACACTGTGGCGGGCCGCCGCGCGCATGATGTTCAGACAGCCATTGACCGTCGGCATGATGATCTCACGATAGCCCTGTTCGTCATCCATCTCGCGCGCCGGCGTGCCGTCGGGCCCCGCATAGACGGGGATCAGACACGCGATGAACACCCCGTCGGCGCCGCTCAGCGCCGCATCGAAGGTGGTTTCGTCGGCCATCTCGGCGCTGAACAATTCCAGGCGCTCCGCCGCACCGGGCAGGGCCATCAAATAGGGCGCCTTCCCGGCGGCGGTGTGGTCGCGCAGCGTGCCGCGCACGTGATAGCCGCGCGCCAGGGCGGCCTGCACGATGTTCGAGCCCACAAGGCCGCTGGCCCCGGCGACGCAGAGGGTTTGGTCATTTGGCATGGGTGAGTTGCTCCCGGTGAGTTTGGCACTTTTTGACGCGGTGTCGCCTTCAACCGAAACCGTCACGGCGCGCCGAAGCGGGTTACTGTCGGATAAAGTCGCAAAGAGAGCAATGTCTGCTGAGGGCCAGGGTGCAGGAAAAATTCGGGTGTTCAAGGAATGACGGGGTTGTGCTGTGACCTAAACGAAAATTTCAAATGTGATCCGCGCTAACCCCGATGCCGGACATACCCCCATGCGGCCGGGCGGCGTTCCCGCCGCCGTTCGGGTGCCTTAATCTCAAGCGGTTCGAGCGCCTTTTACAGAATGTCCTGCTCACGCGGAAGGAAAGCCCATGTCCGACGATCTCAACCAGTCCGAACCGCATGTCGCCCAAAAGGGCCCCTATGAAGTCGAAGTTCAAGAGGGCCGGCCCTATTTATGGTGCGCCTGCGGGCATTCGCAGACCCAGCCCTTTTGCAACGGCACCCACCGGTCCACCTCGTTCCTGCCGATCGTCCACAACGCGGAAAAATCGGGCACGGTCTATTTCTGCGGCTGCAAGAATACCAAGACGCCGCCGTTTTGCGACGGCACCCACAACAGCCTCTAGTTTCCGCCGCCGCCATGGCATGGCGGCCCTATCGGAGACGCCGTAATTTGGTGTATACTGGGGGCTTGCGTCGCCGGCCCTGCCGCGCGCCGCATGCGGTAAGC
>Ga0114932_10002692_pt1 | contig 18396 bp, 35 predicted proteins | sample 2SBtaG_2_FD_87286 | JGI IMG/M metagenome (GOLD analysis project Ga0114932, IMG submission 87286) | Deep subsurface microbial communities from Kolumbo volcano to uncover new lineages of life (NeLLi) - 2SBTROV12_ACTIVE470 metaG | ecosystem: Environmental > Aquatic > Marine > Volcanic ... | reverse complement strand
TGACAAGGTGGCTCAATAATGAGCCATCTAAAACAAAAAAGAGAGAATAAAATATGAACGTAAATAATTTTAACTGGTATAAAGATGAAAAAACTTGGTTAAAAGATTTAATTATAAGTGGAAAAAAAAGAAAGGAAGAAAGAAAACAAAAGAAAAAAGACCAAGAAAAAGAATGGTTAAGATATCAGCAAGATATGAAAGCTAGAGTAAGTAAAGGTTTAGAGCCAATTAATATTAATGAATGGAGGAAAAAAAAATGAGCCATTTACCAAATTGGTTATTAGTATTAATATTAATTGTTAATATTATATTTCTTTTTGTTCCATTTTGGATCTAAATTAAAATACTCAATTAACATATCTAAACCTTTTCTTAATTTGTTCATTTTAGATCCTGCTTTTTTATCTGCAATACAACAATCCCATAAAATACCATTATAATTAACAGCGTACTTTAATGCTTCATGTAATTTTTGGTAAGAATCAATTTTATCTACAGCTATATTTGTTTTAGATCCATGTATCATTACTAAAAAACTATCCCAATTTGGCGTTACTCTTTCTTCTATATTGGCCCTTTGACCTAATTCTCTTATAATTGCGCCAGCCATATATCGCCTTGAATTGCTTTCAGCATTAATTGGATTTAACAATTTTCTATTACGATATAATATTAAAATGTGGTCATCAATTCTTTGTAAATGTCTTTGTTCATTTGTTGGATAAACTACTGTAAATCTAGCACCATCTACAGGTCTAATTAATTGATTATTTTCTTCGTCTTTAATTAATGTAGTAGATCCAAAATCAGATGCTTCAATTTTTTTTCTTTTTTTTCTTTTTACCACGCTTTAAATTGTTCCTCCGTAATAAGGTTTTCATCTTTCATTCGTTTTACCATATCATCTGATATAGATAAATGGCGCATGCCCTTTTTAACCCACGGTACCCATTGCAAATAATTATCTGCTTTTTTTGTAAGAATAAATTCTTCTTTATCAGGTATCATGTTGTATGTTTCCCAGTTTTTTCCATTTAACCATGTCGTTACCATGGGAACTCCTAATTTTTTTGACTGCTGATGTTCTGAATAATGATTATATGTTGTAAGTATCTTAACCATTAAATCATTATCATGTTTATTTTTAAGATAAAATTTTTCTGCTTTTCCCTTAACACCTTTATTTGGACCCACATAATTAAACGCTTTCCACCACTCCTCAAAAGCTTTATCACTTATATTATTATTTCTTTTATTATTACCTTTATTATGTTTGTTATCGGTTGGCGTATCGTTTGGCGTATCTTGATACTTGTCATAATGGCAGATTGTAAGGATGTCTGGTGTATCGTTTGGCGTATCGGTTGGCGTATCGGTTGAGATAGTCGAAAATTTTTTTAATTTATCTAAATAGCGTTGTACTCTTGATTTATCCCATCCCCATGCTTCTGCCATAAAAGTATGAGAACAGCATAATTGACCACGTTTTAAATAAACTGTTTTATCTTTTATTCTATATTTACGGTCAACAAAACTAGCTTCCAATAATAACCATAAAAATGCACCTTTCTCACAAAACTCCTGACCTCGTTTTTGTAATGCAGGATGATATAAAATACTGCGATCTATTTTAATATATCCACTCATAATATTTTTAAAGTTCTTGCTTTATACATTTCTTTAGCAACCCATCCTCTCTCTTGTAAATTTAAAATATAACGTGCAACATTTGATTTTGTTGTACTAAAATGGTCCATAATTTCATCATATGATGGTGCTTCATTTTTTTCTTTTATGTAATTATCTATAAAATTAAAAACTTTTTGCATTTTTAAAGTTAAAGGAACTTTTTTTATTTCATGATTACAGTGAGGACACTTCATAATTTCGCCGTCTAAACTTTCTCAGTCCAATTTATTTGCCAAAAAAAACACCAATGTTCTCTTTCGGCACGAACTAAATAATATAGCTTTTTTTTAAAATCAAGGAAAAAACAATGTTATATCATATAACATGCTTAATGTTCTTGTTTTATAAGAACATTGTTATATCTATAACAAAAAAACTTGACGAATTAATTTAATTTTATTATTTGTTAAGGAACATTTAAAAACATAAGGTTTTTAGGTGCTGTTGAATAATACAATAGTTTGTATTTAAAAAGGGGTCCAAACCTGAAACGTGGACCCCTTATAAAAAGGATAAAGACCGATGAAATCTAAATCCAGTAAAACTGTTATCACAAAAGATAATTTTTTACAAATTCAAGGATTAAGAACAAGGTTAGATTTAATTTATAAAGAAGTAGATAAATTAATGAGATCTTTACCTAAGAGTAGTAATCTTAGATCTGCTCTTGGTACTATTCATGATGTTAGTTACGATCAGCTAGGTTTATTAGATGATATAATTAATGATAAATTATTACCTAAAGGCAATACATCTTTTTCAATTGAACATCAAAGTTATGGCGGAACGGACCCTGATTGTTAAATGGTAGCTTACTCTAATAAACGAAATTTACCTCAAACATATGTTAATGCTTGTATGAAAATTGCAAGCCAATATGACAAAGGCAGATCTGATTATACAGCTTCCCAGTTAAGTAAGTCTGCAAGACAAGTAGTATTAGAACAAGAAAATAGTGATAAAATTATTATAGATGTTTCGGATTTAACATGGTCTGTGTTTGGTACGGTAGGTCATAGCATATTTGAAAATGCCACAACAACAGGAACTACTGAACAAAGAGTTTATTCTACTTATGATGGTCCTTATGGTGGAACAGTATTAGGTGGCCAACTTGATTTAATACAACCAATTGACGGTGATCCTTTTCATGTTGATGTATGGGATTATAAGTTTGTAAATACTTGGGCAGTTATATTCGATACAAAAGATAAATGGACCGAACAACAAAATGTTTATAAAAATTTATTAGAACGTAATGGTTATAAAGTTAATTCACTTAATATTTTAGCTATATTTAAAAACTGGTCAGAAAAAGAAAAGCATAAAAAGAATTATCCTCCTCATGATGTAATGCCTTATAGACTCATAGAATGGGATAGAGAAAAAACTGAAAAATTTATATTAGAACGCCTTCAAAAATTGGAGGACGCTAAAACGAATTTACCTCTTTGTACTCCCGAAGAACAATGGCGTAGGGGTGAAACTTGGGCAGTAGTAACTGAACAAGGCGGACGTGCATTATCGGGAGGAGTTTGTTCATCGCGGGAAGATGCAATCTCAGTGGCACGTTCAAATTACAGTAATGTCAAAAATGTAGGAGTAGAACATCGTCGTTCTATTGCTAAAAATTGTGAGAGTTATTGTAATGCTAGAGATTTTTGTTCTCAATTTAAGGAAGAACAAAAATTAGGCAAAAGTATATTTAAACCATTAACCAAAAAGGAAAAGGAGAAGTAAAATGGCTGATCCAATATATAGTCTAGCTTATGATAGTCGTAAGCCAAAAGACATAAACGATGATCCAAATGGAAAACCTATTTGGAAAAATTGCGGGGTAATATTTGAAAATACTAACCCTGACTCTGCTGTTAAATTAAATGTTTTAATGGACGGACACGTTCCAATTAAAGCATTTCCTTATCAGAAAAAAGAACCAAAAGATTATGGGAATAATCCTCAAGGTGGCTACAACAACAACCAAGGTGGTGGATACCGTGGTGGTTATAATAAAAGATGATTACCAGACACAGCATGTTTCCTCCTAAGAAAAATATTGTGTCTGAAGATGCTCTATACATAAAAGGTTGGAGTGTATGATACCTGACGATCCAAATTTTAAAGAAGATTTTGGTAAGGTATTAAAGTCGTTAGATGGCTTGTTAAAAAAGAACAAGCAGGTTAACTCCGCTACGTTCAGTCTTGCATTGTCAACCTTTTTAACTCGTCATCTAATGATTACGTCGCCAAATGACTTTGTTATTATTCAAACTTTAATGGCACCTTATTTAGAAACAAGAAGAAAACAAATTTTTGATGAAAAGAAAAAAACTTAAATATTTAAGGAGAATTATGAATTATTTTTTAGATGCAATTATAGAAAAAATTAGTCCAAGTTTTATTAATAAAAAAAATAAATATAAATGGATAGGAGTACATAGAATGTCTAATCCTAATCCTAATCATAGGAAGATTACAATTGTTAAAAAACAAAAACCTAAAAATAACTAAAGTAGAAAAGAAAAAGCATGGAGTTATTACATTGTATGATGAAACAAAAAAGCTGGCAGATGCAGAAAATAAAATACCAGTTATTGCATTATGTCAAAAACATAGAAAAGGTTTTTGGATTGTTGCGCATGCAAGTGATCTGGAAAAAATAATTAATGCAAGAAATAATAAGAAGTAAATCACATCAAAAACATGTAGCTTCCCAGCCGTGTTTTTATACAGGTGCAACCGAAGGTATTCAATGTTGCCACGTTAAATTTCTTGGTGAAAGATTTATGATGGGTAAGCGTGTGTCTGATATTTGGACAATACCCATGCATTATTTACTTCATGAACAACAACATCAACATAATGAATTGGAATGGCATTTACAAAGACTAATGATTAGTCCTATTGCCAAAAAATATTGGGCAACATCACCTGATAAAAAAATTAGAGAGTTTTATGAACGAAGAAAAATTTACTTTACCTCCTAGATTACCAGTAGATAGAGAAGGTTTATCTTCTTTAATATTTGATGTTACTGCTTATGCTGGTCAATTAAAAGCAGAGGTGCATCATCAAGAAAAATTTTTAAAAAAGAAAGTAGCTTATCTTTGTAAAAAACATAAAGGAAATAAATCAGGTAAGGAAGCTGAATGGCATGCTTACGATGATCCTGAATATGAAAAATTTATTGATGAATTAAAAGAATTAGAGGTAGAATTATATAGAGCCAATGCAATGACTCTAGCTGTGGAACATCATCAAAAAGATTTATCCCAAGAAAAAGCATTAGATCGTATTAAAATTGAAAAAGGTATTTATGATATTACCTAATAAAAAATATAACATTATTTATTCTGATCCTGCTTGGAGATTTAAAACTTATTCTGATAAAGGAAAAAAGAAAAGTCCAGAAAATCATTATGATTGTATGGATATTAAAGATATTAAAAATTTACCTATTAAAAATATAGCAGATGAAAATTCTATATTATTTTTATGGGTTATTTATCCTTTATTAGAACAAGCATTAGAAGTTATTAAAGAATGGGGTTTTACATATAAAACTTGTGCTTTTAGTTGGATTAAAAAAAACAAAAAGTCAGATAGTTTATTCTGGGGTTTGGGATATTGGACAAGAGCCAATAATGAAATTTGTTTATTGGCTACTAAAGGAAAACCAAAAAGAGTTTCTAAAGGAGTTCATCAAGTAGTTTATGAGCCAATTAGAGAACATTCACGAAAACCAGATTGTGTAAGAGATCGTATAGTAGAACTATGTGGAGATCTTCCACGAATTGAATTGTTTGCTAGGCAAAAAGTAGATGGCTGGGATGCTTGGGGAAATGAAGTATGATCTTACCTAATATAAATAAAACTGTTACTCTTAATGATGTTGAAATACATGCTGGTAGGGAATTAGCTTTTCGCCGTTTTCATGCCTGTGAAAGACATAATATATTAAATAGAAAAGTAGCATCACGAAAGACCAATCAAGAAATCTCTGAGTTAGGTGTGTTATCAGAAATAGCTTTTTGCAAAATGATGAATATTTATCCAGACTTTAGTTATCATGTACGAAAAGGTTCAGCAGATTGTGTTATTGATGGTGTTGCTATTGATATTAAAACAACAAATTTATCTAACGGTCAATTGCTTGTGACTCCTAAAAAAGAAATAGACGGCGGTATAGATCTCTATGTTTTGATGACAGGTGATAGAAAAAATTTTACTTATAAAGGATGGAAGAAAAGTAAGGATGTTTACAATAAAAATAATTTAAAGGATCTTGGTTATGGTCCTACTTATGTAATTAAACAACAAGAATTAAGCACAACATGTCAGATATAAAAATTTTAGAAAAAGATATTAGGGAATTAAAGAAAACTAACAAAGAACTTGTTACACATAATAAGTTTTTAGAGGAACGATTAGAAAATTGGGCCGATAAAAATTTTGATTTAAGACAAAAAAATCAAAAATTAACAGAGGAAATTGAAGTATTAAAACCTAACTTTGTAAAAGAAAAAAAATAATACTTATGAGTGCATCTAAAAAATTAATGTTAAAAAAAAATACAGCTAAAAATTTTATTAATAAATTACTTGAAGATAATGTAATTAAATTAAAAAATAAAAAATTAGCAAAAGAAATATCGTTTCAAAATAAAAGAATAAAAAAATTTTTGAGAGGTTATAATTGACAGATATATTTTTTAAAGAATTAAATGTAGATAAAAAAGAATTTTTATCTCAGGATGAAATAAAAAAAGTTAAAGAATTATTAAAAATTGTTGGACCTACTTATTCTAATTCATTACAAAACATACAAGCAAATAGTTTAATGGCGTGGTGTTTAAAAGTTTGCACAACGTATGAGGTAAGATTAGATGAGTTTAAATCCAAAAGAAAATATAAAAATTTAGTGCAAGCAAGAACTGATTTTTGTCATGCTGTTTATAAAAATACAGATTATAATTATTCAGCAATTGCAAGGTTTATGAATAAAGATCATTCCTCCGTTTTACATTATATAAAAAAACTAAAACCAAAATATTTTGTAGAATGAATGATCCTGTTAATCATCCAGCACATTACACATCTGGTAAGAAAGAATTTCTGGATGTGGCTAAAGATATGCTATCAGAAGAAGAATTTATCGGCGGAATTAAGTTTAATATCTTTAAATATATATTTCGGTCTGAATTTAAAAACGGCGTTGAGGATTTACTCAAAGCTGAGTTTTATCTAAAATACCTGATAAAACTTAAAAAGGGGGAGTAATCCCATAGATTTAAAAGCAGTCCTAATCTATTTGCTCCCCATTTTTTCCCCATATTTCACAAATAATATAAATAGTATAACATTGTTATAGTTCTTGACCAAACCAGAACATTCATTTATTAAGGTAATGGTAGCGGAGGAGGGATTTGAACCCCCGACACAAGGATTATGATTCCTCTGTGAAAGGACCCTGACTCTTTAAAAAAGGAGTTTATATGAAATATATAAAAGAATATATTAAAACAGATGGAACTAAAGTATTCCATGTGTCTATTCGTCAGCAAGGCGTGAAGATATGTCAAAAATTTTTAGACAAATCTTTAGCTGAAATTTTTATACGCCATACCTTAACGGACATCGACCGTAAAAAGATTGATACTTATGAAGAAAAAAAATGTTTTGTTGAGTTAGCTAACTTGTATAAGAATGAACAGCTTCCTCAATTGAAACATGAAATGAATGAAATTCGTTTGATTAATAAACTGGTTAGTGACTTTCGTTTATTGCTGAATACAACTGGTCAATTATATTTAACGGCAAAAGATATTTCTATGTATGTTAAAAGTAAAAAGAAAATTTTAAAACCAAGTTCTATTCACAAACGTGTTAACCGTATTAAGCAGATCTATCAGTATGCTATTGAAGAAGAACATATGAAGATAGTTAATCCTGCAATTGATACAAAGAAGCCAGCTAAACATGATGATAGTCGTGATCGTCGCCCGACGTTTAGTGAATTAAAATTAATTAATAAACATGCATCATCTGAATTGTGGGCCAGTATTAAGATTGCTATTCGTACTTGTATGCGCAAAGCAGAATGGGTGAATAGGAATTTTCGTTTTGAAAAAAATAAGAATGGGTACTTAATTATTTTAGATGACCATAAAACAGTGAAGCATGTTGGTAAAAGAAAAATACCTATATCTAATAAAGCTTTTAACTTATTAATGCGCAATGATTTACCTTCGTATGAAGCTTTAAAAAGTCAGTGGCAACGTCTAATGAAAAAATTAAATATTATAGATCTTCGTTTTAATGACATGCGCCATGAAGGTATTAGTCGGTTGTTTGAAAAAGGTTGGCAAATTCCAGAGGTTGCTATGATTAGCGGTCATAAAGATTGGAAAATGTTAAAGCGTTATACTAATCTTCGTCCTGAAAATTTATTACACAAATTAAACTAATAAAGGTGATTGAGGTTGTTTGAGTTTGGCAATTGGAAAACCAGACTCAATAGCCTTATCTTTTAAAGACGGTGATAATTCCATATAATAATAATTTTTTATAGCTTGATCTTCTAAGTTTAAATACTCAAGCCACAACTTTATTTCATCTTCACTACCCTCTATAGAGTTTAAATCATCTGTAGAAATTCCTTTTTCATTTGCCCAATCTTCAAAATTATCTATATCATTTTCTTTTGCTAACTGTATATCATTTTGAAGTTCTTTGCCTGAATCAAATATTTGTTTTGTTTCAACATTGGTATTAAATTTATTACCTATTTTTTTTAAGGATTTAGAAAATACTTTATCATACATTTGAGCCAATCCTTCACCACCTATTTTTAAATCAAGACCTGAATACATTAAACTTTCAACATTTATAAATTGACCTTCGTGCGCTAATATTTTTGCTACTTCATAATTTTCTAAAATATTTTTTTCTTTTAAATCTTTAGTAATTTTTTCAGCTAATTCTTTTCCTACATATTCTTCTAATTGATCTGGATAAATATGATGTCCATGAATCATTTCTAAATTATCTTTTGTATAAGATTGTATATAAATTTTTCCATCTGCTCTTTCAGATGGCTGAATTGTTACTTTGTCAAGATGCTGACTTAGATCATATCTTTCTTTTTGTATGTCGCCACCAGTCATAGCTATGGCATCAAAACCATTTTCAGATGCATACTTAATAAGTTTTTTTATGACTACATCTTGCCAATTCTTTTTAAATGGAAGATCAGGTACTTCATTAAGTTCATCAGTACCAAATCCTACCTTCTTACCTTTGTGTACCCAGTCTGATTGTAATTCTTCAATATATAAAGTTTTCTTACCGTCTATAATTCTTGTATCAAATCTTGCATGAGCAAAAACATTTTTATCTGATTGGTAATGTCCGCCTTTAAATAATTTTCCTTCTCGTTCTTTTCTTAAATCTAAATATTTATTTTGTAATTCTTGATATTTTTTTAATTCTTCTGGTGTTCCTAAATTTTCATTTATACGGCCTTTACTTTTTGCAAAACCATCATATTTTTCATCTAAAGCATTACGATATTCTATAAATTCTTTTTCAGCTTTTATATATTCTTTATCATTAGCAGTAGGTAATTGAAAAATCATTTCTCTATAATCAGTATAATCACCATCAGTTTTTAATGCTTGATCATTGTATTCCGTTCTTCTCCAATTAATATTTCTAATTTCTTTTGATAAATTATAATGTTCTTCTTTAAACTTATTTAAAGTATCAATTTGTTCTTTAGTTCTATTTTCTTTAGGCGTTTCCATGATTTCATTCATTAAATATTCAAGTTCGCTTCTTCTTTTCATTTCCTCAGAAAAAGGTTCTTCACCTAAAAGAGTTATAGCTACATTATCAGCTAAATCATTATCAATAGCGTAATCTAATAACTCATCTTTTGTTATTGATTTTGTATCCATAAATTCTTCATCTAGTCCTAACCAATCTAATTCTTCTTGATTAACACCAGCGTTCTTAATCATTCCTTTCCATTGATTAAGTTCTCCTTTATTCATTTTAGAATTTTCAATAGCTTTTGTAACTCTTGAATAAAAATCAGGAGTTTCTAATAAACCACCATCAATTTCATTTTCATTATCAATGGTTAATATGTTTGGTACGCTTGATTCAATTGGTGGATGTCCTGAATGTGTGCCAAAATTAAAATCTTCGACTGGGTGTCCTGTGTGTGTGGGTAAACTAAAAATAGGTATTTCTCCACCTGTTGTATAATCATCTATGTTAGGTTCATATATTGGAGTCGAATGTATATTTCTTCTTTTCCATTCTTCTAAATCAATTTCTTCTGGTGGATCTGGTCTAATATCTATTCCATCTGGTGTATTAGTAATTGCTTTATTAGTATAATTATCAATAATACTAGGCGCTAAACCAAAAGCAAATATAGGTAACGCTGGTAAAACATTATCCAATATTCCTAGATTTGTTTCGGGGGAAGCAGAAGAATAATCAAAATCACTACCGCCAATATCTAATAAATTATTTTGTGGTTTTTGTATTAGTGGATCTAAATATATAATATCAGCCATGAATATTTTTCTGCAAAAATTTTAAGAACCAAGGATTGTCTTTAATAACAGTCATTAGTCCGTTTGTTATTGAATTGACGACAATTTCTTCGTTAGTATCTACTGATAAAACATTGCCATCACACGTTAAAGAATGTTCGTACACTACTGCATGTAATATTTCATGTAATAAAGTATTAGCAAAATCAGTAGGTGTTAAGTCTTTTTGTATTTCAATCTTGTTCGCCCTGTGTTGATATTCCCCGTAACAATCTGTTTGTTTTGTGAAATCAGAACGAACAAGATCTATGTCTATGTCCTTATATCCAACCTTAACTTTTGGAGGACATTTCATTTAAAATAATCCTGAAAAATACATTACTATTATAACTGCTAAAGCCACAATAATAATCTGATATTTCTTTTGTAGGTCCTTGAACCATGTAAAGTATTTCATTTTACCTCCTATTTTTTAAAAAATTTAGATGCACCTTTTATTCCAAAAGATGCTGATACAATTACACCTAAAGTATATTTGTACCAATCTGGAGTCTGTTGCAAAGCTGTAAAACCTCGTTCAACATATTCAACTGTAAAAGGTATAAAACATAATAACAAAGGTATAGAAAACAAAATTGTGAGGTACTCGTCTTTCCACGAACCTTGTGTATTTTTTATTGCTTCTAAATCCCAATCAGCTTCCCCTTTTATTTGTTGATGCATCAACTCAGTTTTAGCTTTTATTTCTGTAACTTTTTGTTCTGCCTTTGCTTTCTTTGTATCAACAAAACCTTTTACGCTTGTAGAAACAATATCAACAACTGGTCCTAAAAGTAAATTTAACATAAATAATTTTTCCTTTTGTTAAAAAAAATATCCACAAGATAAAAAAAATTTTTTTTGAAGCTATGCTTTAAATATTTTTTTTGTGTTTGACGGTAACTCCTCATTTATTAAGTGTAACATTGTTATACCTATAACAGCGTTTTTGACTTTTAATAAAAACTATGTTAATATGTTTTTACATTAATTTTATAAAAAGGAGTTAACCGATGAATTATAAATTAATAGACTGCGGAACTTACACTTGGTTTGTTAAAACTGATCGTAAGTACCATCATTGTATTTACTCTATTACAGGTGAATACAAAAAAATTAGACGTAGTGCTACTCCTAGTATGCCATCAAATCAAAAGATGAAATTAGCTTATCTAATGGGATGGCCACTAGAAACGGCACCATGTATTTTAAATAAAAAGAGTGCAAAGTTTTATTTAAAAATATTAAAGACTTTTACTAAAACAATAAGAGTAAAAGAAATCATGAAACAATTAAAGGAGGTATCATGAAAAATATATTTGATTTAAAAAAAGGTCATCATAAATTTTATGATAAACCGCAAAAATTTTATGAAATATATATAAGTGGTAATGCTGTATCTTTTGAACAACAAGAAACTTACGGAGTCTTTTACACATCAAAAATGATTGAACATAAAAGAACTAATGTTTTTTGGTTTCAACCAAAAAGATTAAAAGGTACTCGTAAGTTAAGTTTTTACAGACTTGCTACTGATGTTTGTATGAATATTGAAGAAGCTAAAACTTTAGCAAAACAAAAACGAATACAAACGGCTGAAGAACGATTAGCTAATGGTGAAAAGAAAGTAAAATTAAATCAAACTTACTTAAATAATTATTCAAATTTTGAACCTGAATTAGATCAAGATGAATATTATAAAACAAGAAAAATGATTAGATTTACTTTTCCTAAACTAATTGAAATTCGTCAATCAATATCTTCGTAAAAATGATGAACCCCTATCTTTGTGATGGGGGTTTTTCCTTCTGCCCATTTAGGTTCACTAATATAATCTGCATAGTAATGAGTAGCTTTACCAACGTTACTATCGTGCAATCCATCTAAAACATTATTTGCTATATCAACAAAGTCTTTTATATCTCCGTGAGTAAGCTGTTCCATTTTTTCTTTGTTAGGATCGCCTTCATTCCAACATGAAAATTGCCATTTCTTTTTGCATACACCTTCTAAAGTATCTGCGCTAAACCACTTTTTAGAATCAAATCTATTTTTAATAACATGGGCAATAGCATATTGTCCTTCTTTTGTTTCTCCTCTTGCTTCCCCCCAAACTGTTTGGGCCATAACTAACACGTCAGACTTTTCCATTCCATTCCCCTTTATCGTTTAAATACATTGGTTGTATTATTGGTGTTTCTTCTATCAACATACCTACTGATAGAATTGGTCTTTTAATAAATAACTTTTGATATTTCATTGCTGGTGATTTAGGATTAATTAAACATCCTGTACTCATTGCAAAATTTAAAGCAGAAGGTGAGGACCACCAACTTACATTTGCGGATGTGTGAAAATGTCCAGTGATTAATGAGCAACCTAATTCTTTAGAACTACTTAATACATTGTTCTTAAAGTTATGTGTTAAAAATACTTTATGTTTGCTGGGGAGTGTAAGAATGTATTTGTCGTGCCAGCGCCACTTTGCTTTTATATCAAAAATTTCGTTTAGATCTTTTAGCATAGTTCTTGGAATACCAAAACGTTCTGCTTTTCTTTCAATGCGAAGATCGTGGTTGCCTTTAAGTATATCCATTTCAGGAAATAACTTTTCTAGCTTCCTAATTTCTTTTGTTGCTTTACCAATTTCAAAGATAGGTGATTCTACCTCTGGATCATTTGGTCTTTCTACTTGTACGCTTGCAAAATCTACTAGATCACCAATTTGAAATACCTTAGTAAATTTCCATTTCTTATGTAGCTTTTCCAGAAAAGGAATAGCGGAAGGGTGTTGATTTGGCATGTGCAAATCACTAATTATTAATATACGATTTTGTTTCATTGTTTCCTTTGAAACAGTCCTAGTTATTGATTGGCGATTAATTTCATAAATACCCAGATCCCACTGAGTATAGATCCTATTACTAATGTTGTTCTTATGGCTGACTTACCTGTCGCCATTTCTTCTTTTAATTTTATAACCTCTTGACGGTTTTCTTTAACCTCAACCTTAACCTCATCTAAAGTTTTTTGTAAATGTATTAATTGTTTTTCCCAATCAGACATCTGTACTCTCCACATTTATTTTATTAACACAATATAAAAACATTGAAACGTGCATGTTTTTTAAATCTTGATCTATTTCATCTACTAAAATATTTCTTTTTAACAAACATTCTTCTTTAGTTTTAAAATTATAAGGAATGTGTGCATTAGCAAAACATACAGGAGGTAAATCGCTTAATTGTAAAAAACAAATTGTAGCAATAATATTAAACATTATCCACCTAAGGGAGAAGAATTTTCCTGTTTAATTTCTTCAATTAAAATAGTTTGTAATTCATTTTCTTTTTGAACAATAGTAACCAGCTTATTAATTTCATTAATAAGATCTCTCATTTTACCAAACTCTTTATATATTTCAGCATTAGCATCGCTTACTTTTTGCATTATTTCTTTATCAACAGATGCAAGTTTTTCATCACCTTTTATTGAATCAGCTTTAGCTGTTAAAATATCTGTACTAATAGTATCTAAACTATCGTTATCTCTAGCCATCCATTCATCTTCTAATGCAGACATGCGGTCTAATATCTGAACCTCTAATGTAGAAATTTTGTCATTAATAGGTCCAAGATCTACTGTTTCATTAATAACAAATTCTTTGTTTTCAATACCATCAAGACGTGTATTAAACTCACCCCATGCATAAAAACCACCACCTATTGCGCCTATAACTCCTATTATAGATGCATAGCTTGTTAATTTATCTATCATAATAATCCTTTAAGTTTTTTTAAATCAATCATAATTTTTAGTTTTTCTACTTTAAGATCATAAAGTTTTTGGTTTCGTTGACCAATGGGGTCACTGTTAATGTAGTTATCTAATGTAACGCCAATATAAATATCTTTATAATAAGTACCTAAGTCAGTTTGTATGAATAAAGCATCATCAACATTTTGATAAATGTTTTGCGGTTTATAAAAATTATCAGATTTATAAACATCTAAAGCGTTAGAGTTAGAGAATAAAGTTATCTCAGCTACTTTAACCTCTATCTTATCGTTAATATCTATTTTAATATCTTTGTTAACAACCTCTATTTCATTACTTTCTATTTCTTCAACCTCATCTATTTTTTCTACAGTTTCAATTTCTTCTTTTTCTATTTCTTCAATTTCTTCTGCTTCTTCTATAGTTTCAGTTTCTTCTTCTAATACCTCGGCGGTTTCGGTTTCTTCTTCTGGTGCATTTATTATCTCCTCTGTTTCTTCAACAATTTCTATTTCAGTTTCTTCTTCTATTTCAATTGCTTCTTCTTCAACAACCTCAACATCTTCAATTTCTTCAATTTCATTAAATTCTTCTATCTCAGCTTCCGCTATAATTTCTTCAAATTCTTCAAAGTCTATTTCTTCAAAGTCTGTAAAATCAATTTCTTCTAAATCTTCAAAAGCTAGATCTTCAAATTCTTCTAATGCAATTTCTCCAAAATCAAATTCTTCAAAATCATCTATAAGATCTGTTAAAATAATTGTTTCTTCAAAGTTTAAACTTTCTAATTCTACTAAAGCTTCATCAAAAGTAATTTCTTCAAAGTCCCATATTATTTCATCAAGAATAATATTATCAACAAAATCATCATTAATAACAATATCGTTTAAATCATCTTGTATTTCATCACTTAAAATAATAGGATTATAAGTCATCGTTAAAGATGCACCTAATAAATTTGGTCCCTGTATAGATTGATTTGTATAATTACTATCTGTTCCTGACCATGACCAATCTACTTTATTAGAATTAGGTCCATTAAATATTATTGTATCGTTGTATTGACCACAATTATTTGATCTACCATCAGATCCAGAATATGTTGGATAACCATTACAATTTCCTTGAAAACCATCAAGATTAGTTCTTGTTTGTGTGTTGGTACTTAATACAGTTCCATTAACATCTTTTAATTTTATTATTGTAGTATGAGAGTCGTTACTGCCACCTTTAGACTCACAATTACCTTGGGTGCTTTCACAATTAGCAACATCAACGTAGCTATTTAATGTAATTCCATTATCTAACATTGGCTGGGTAATAGAGTTGCTAGTTAAACCAATATCATTAACACTTACTGTAGCTGTTCCTGTTACCTCAAAATCTCCGCCTACATCATACTTATAACCACAGTTAGATTGTCCTGTTGGGCAAGTAATAGTAAAACCATTAACTGTTGAACCATTAGAAACATAACCACTACTACCATCATTAATTAAATCAGTAGAATTAGAGTTCCAATCTAGTCCGTCACCAGCATTAGGTAATAAATTTCCAGTAGTTTCTGCATAAGCAAAGCTAGTTATGACGGTCAGGTATAATAATATTATCAAACGGGTCATTATCAGCTTTCTCTTTTAAAATTTGTAAATCTATTTTAGCTTTATATTCAGATCTTTTTTTCCATTCTTTATAATCAGGTCTAAGTTCAGGATAAGTTTCCCATGAACTTTTTGCATCTTCTCCTATTTTTCCTTGATGAGGACAAAAAGTATTTGCTTCAGCCATAGACATAAACACTTCTTTTTTTTGACATAACAAGGTTATAGAAGCTACTTTCATACCAAAGTCATGAAGAACTTTAGCATATTTAATGCGAACACAATCTTCATCAATCACATGTTTTCCCCCTGATACTCCTACTAATGAAGAAGAAACAGATCCAGAAATACCCATTGAACAAACGTCCTGACTCATACTTGAATAAGATGGTGAGTTAGCAGTATTAACTGGTATTTGAGAAGCTGTGGAGGAATTGGTTGTTGTGGATGTAGTAGTGTTTGTTTGACCGCCATCATAGGTGTTGTTGGTAGTCATATTTCCATCGATTATCGTATTGGACCCCGTTTCATTACTTTGGGTATTGTTAGATAAAACAGGTTTCGCGTAAATTGATATAATAATTATTAGAGTTAAGGTTAGTAAATTCGTTAAAAAAAATTTCATTAGTTATTGTTTTTATTTTTTCCATTTCTCTTTTGATTCTAAAGTCCATTTTTTTAATTGTTCTTTTGTAACTTTTTTATCAACAAGAACTGCGCCTTCTGGTATTTCGTTATATAATTTTATAACTTTGCCATCTTTTATTTCAACAATAGCTTCTCCACAAAAAGCATCTTTCTTAAATTCTGTATTTCTGGCAAGTAATCTTTTTTCTTTTAAACATTCAGATATAGAAGCCATTGGAATATATTGTGTTAATCTATCTTCGGTATCATTCATGTTTCCAAATAAAAACATGACGATAATACTAATTACCTCCATTTGCTCTTACCTTGTCTTTTAATTGTTCTACATCTTTTTGAAGTTTTGATACTTGTGTTTTTATAAAATCAATATTTATGTTTAACGATTCAATGGTTTCTATTTCTTTTGCCATATCTTCATTTTGACCTGCTAGCCATTCGCTCAACATATACAATTCCTGATTTACAGGGGTCTGTTCAGCTTTTTTTAACAAGTCAGCTTCCATTAATTGTCTTGCTGTTTCTAATTGGGTAAGTCTAGTTGTTAAATCACTATAAGCAAATATTCCAATTCCTACAGCTATTATCAATGCAATAAGATTTCGCATTGGCATACTGATAGCTGTATTGTCTGATAATTTCATTTAGGCTCCACATGACTCGCAACCATCATCACAAGTACACTTGTCTTTATCGCAACCACAAACAGGACAATTAGGATTAACCATGTTTACTATCCCAAGCATCTTGCATAGCTTTTAATCCATCATTACATTCTTTTTCTGTTGGTTTAGAACCACCATCTGTAATTTCTAAATTTGCATAAATTTTATTTTTGCTATCTGTCCAACGAATAAAATCTCCACCTCTTAAACTAACAATATAATCTTCAATCATATTTGGTCTGCCGTTTCGTTCCATTATTGTGCCTCCGCTAGTTTTATAAAATCCATCCAAGTGTCGTTATCTGCACTTGAGCCACCAACATACCAATCAGAACTAGATGCTACTCTAAATTTAACTTTATGTGTTGCTGTAGCTGTGCAATTAAAAATAAACATAGCTGGAGATGACATTGATTGATTTGTAGCACTATTATTTCCCGTGGAGTTTGATGCTTTATCATAAGTACCATCATCTGTTGTAGTAAATATTTCAGCTAATCCGTAGTTGTGATCGTTTTGACTGTTAGAATAAAAATATGCTTGAAATCTTAAAAGCCAAACACCTGTTGATGGAAAAGTAAATACGCCTGAAGATTCAGTCATTCCAGTTCCAACTTTGCTAAAGTTATTAGTATCAACTCTTTCTAAATTATTAGTTAAAAAATCTCTACTTGATGTTGCGTTCATAGCAGATGTTTTTCTCCATGTATCTACTTCTGTTAATGCTCCACCATTTACAAATCCGCTTGTTAAAGCTGTACCACCATTAGCTACAGGTAAAGAACCTGTAACCTTACTTGTAAGATCTATTGATCCTGAAAGTCCTGAATTTTTTACTGTTGTTAATGCCATATGTTATCCTATTCTATTATTTTAAATCCCATAAAAAATGTTGCCAAATCATTTCCTTCTTGTACTTTAGGAGTGCCCGCACCATTTGTTTTAATAAAAGCAAATCCTTCTAAATAATCACTTACAGATAAATCTACAACAGTGCTTACATTTAATTGATTACCTAATATAGGATATTTAGTTCCAGAAATATAACCTGCTCCAGTAAAAGATGTGCTATTACTATCGCTACCATTTATTTTTAAAGTAATAGATGAGCCAACAATATCATTTTGTTGGGAAGAACTAAATTTAGCTTGTAATATAATTAAGTATTTTCCAGCTTGCCCTGAAGGTACTGTAAATTTATAGTTTGAAGTATCAAAAGCACCAGCAGTATCGAATCTTTCCGCATCAAATTGTATTTTAGTTGAAGTAGAATCAGAAATAGATTGGTCTGAATCATTAGATAAGTAAGCAGAAAAAGCTGGAGTGTTAGTTCCACCAACTCCTGTGGCTGTTCCAGAATTTGCTAAAGTTCCACCTGAAGCAATTGCTAGCGTAGCGCCTGAAGGCACCGTTA